>Ga0315280_10002803_pt1 | contig 27786 bp, 25 predicted proteins | sample YL17G06_40_MG_FD_203697 | JGI IMG/M metagenome (GOLD analysis project Ga0315280, IMG submission 203697) | Sediment microbial communities from Yellowstone Lake, YNP, Wyoming, USA - YL17G06_40 | ecosystem: Environmental > Aquatic > Freshwater > Lake > Sediment | place: USA: Wyoming | collected... | reverse complement strand
CATTATCTGGGAATAAAACGGACGTTCTTAACTGACTACGATGTTTATCAAAGTCAGGCGCTTGATCCCCATGTGAATAGGACACGGTTCAGGGAGGAATTGTGGTCTTAACCGATGACCAATGGATACGGACTGGAACTTCCCTTGCCGAAGTAGGAATGGCCCGAATCAGACGCCTCTATGCTGGAGAATAATGAGATCTGGCAGGTGAATCCTTGAGAATAAGGAGAATTTGGGCATTTGCCACTGCAGCTCATTGCGTGTGAACTCTTGCAGCCCCCCGACATGAGCGGGCAACCCTTTTCGATATGAACTGATTGTGCTGGGAGAGCAGGAGCAGGAGCTACCAGAAGGCCAAGAACTGCTAATGCTGCAAGCCATTTTATAATATTCATCCTTAGTATACGGGGAGGCGTCATTATATATGTAAGCTGCGTCCCGCCCCCGGAAGCCAGAACGGAAACCCCCAGGGTTCGTCGGGGTGTTACCCTACAATATCTCTCGACTAGGCCATCCCAAAAGGTATTCAGCTCAAAAAAATATCTGTGTTTATCAAAGACTGAATCACCACAAGAAAGCAACTATCAAAAATACAATTTTTCAAAATTTGCCTTAATCTGTCTTGAAAAAACATTGGCATTTGTCTAAACCCAAATCGCCATATGCTAGTACGTATTGTATCCTAAGATAGAAAGATGGATGCAAGCTGGAGTCTACAAACACATGATTGGATATGCACTGAAAGAACTTAGGAAGAGGAAAAGAAAATATCTCCTAAATATAATGGTGATCGGCCTTGTTGTGGTCTTGCTCATTACTCTAAACTCGTTGGGTGTCGCGTTTAAAGAGGCATCGAGACTCCCATTTGAGAACATCCACAGCAGTATAATAATTCAAAGAAATGGAAACGTCCCAGAGAATACATCCGGTGCTGTCACCCCCTGCTCTCTCGCACCCATAAAAGGCGAGTTCATATTGCAAATAGGCAAAATCGAAGGCGTGAAAGAAGTATCCTATGGGTTGTTTTTGTGGGTATTCGATAAAGACAGCTTTAAGCGTGTCCTTGGCATGAATTGGAATGATGATCGAGGCAAAAGAATCGGATCGGAGCTAATCGAGGGATCGTTGCCGCAGTCTGATGAGGATGCTCTGGTCGAGAGGGCCTACGCGCAGCAGCATGGACTGAAACTCAACCAAAAAATGAGACTATCGGGAACAGATTTCACCGTTTCCGGCATTGTCGAGACCACGGGAAAAGATATCCTCTCTTCTGACCTTTACGTTAACCTGAACTCCGCTCAAAGTCTGGCTTACAGCTCTAAGAACCTCCAGGAAACTGAGAAATTTGCTAAAAATGATGTTAACATAATCTTTGTAGACTCAGATCAGACAAGGGTAAAAGATGTGACAGGCAAACTGAAGACCCTCCTTAATCCGCCCACCTCAAGTGCGGGGAAGACACCTACAGGCCAGATCACAGGCGCTTACAACATTTACACGCCAGAATCATTCGAGAGCCAGATCTCATCGCTTTTCCTGATATCGGATAAACTGATATTGGTTCTCTCACTGGTGGTTTTAGTGGGTGCCTTGCTGGTAATAATTAAGAGCATGAGTCACACGCTTTTGGAGCGCAGGAAGGAGTTCGGCATAATGAAGGCCGTCGGCTTCAGGAGCAGAGACATAAGAAGAGAGATCACGATAGAAACGATCCTTCAGGCCATAATAGGGTACTGCATAGGGGTCGCTCTGTCCTTGGTCGCGATATTCGCACTGGCTAAGACCACGGTATCAATAGCCATACCCTGGGAAATGAGCCCATATCCTCACTTCCTCACCTCGAACCCGAACCTCATAGCGCCGGTACAGACATACCTCTTTCCAATCAAGTTCGAGGCCATGTACTCGGTGGAAGTGCTGATCGCCATCCTTGTACTCAGCCTTCTAACGGTATCGGTTTTAGCCAGGTACATAAATGGGCTTAAGGCCATGGAAGTGCTAAGATATGAATGAGATAATTATTGCGAGGAACTTATCCAAAACGCTGGGCAGCGTCAAAGCGATCAACGCTGTCTCCCTTGATGTAAAAGAGGGAGATTTCCTAGTGATTCAAGGATCTTCGGGGTCAGGCAAGACCACGTTATTGAGCCTCTTGTCAGGGCTCGATAAAGCAGATGCAGGAGAGATTAAGTTCGGAGGAGAAGATATCACCTCCATGAATGAAGATGATCTCGCTTTGTTCAGAAGAAAGAATGTGGGAATCGTTTTTCAGTCGTACAATCTGATACCGACTCTGAACGTCCTTGAGAACATCGCCCTGCCTTTATTCCCGGAAGGCAGCAGCAAGGAGAAGATGTTTGAACGGGCAAAGGCGGCTGCAGAGAGCGTGGGTCTAAGCCACCGCCTGAATCATTATCCAAATGAGCTGTCAGGGGGCGAGCAGCAGAGAGTGGGGTTAGCCAGAGCACTGATTAACAACCCCAAGGTCATCTTTGCAGATGAGCCCACGGGAAATCTTGATACTGAGACTGGCCAGAAGATGATGAACCTTTTTAAGAGCCTCAACAAGCAGAAGGGCTTGACGATTGTCATGGTGACCCACGACGACGGCCTAGCGAAAGAAGCCGATAGGCTGATCAAAATAAAAGATGGAGTTGTGACAAATGAGTAAAATGCTTTCAGTAGCGTGTATCTTGTGTCTGTTGGCCATGACGTATGGAGCGTTTGCCGCCCCAACCTCCGGAGACAGAGTGGATGTCGATGTGGCGGGCTACATAAATCACGGCCCGATGCAACCGACTATCGAAGCCATAAAAGAGGTGATCTCCAAGTACGATGATAAGTTGAACGTGAAGTGGATTGACTTGGCGCCCGAGGAAGGCCAGAAGTACTTCCAGGACCACGGCCTATCGGCGCATCTGAATGTCCTCATAAATGGGAATTATAAATTTAAGCTGGATGGAAAGGAAGTAGCATTCCAGTGGTTTGAAGGCCAGAATTGGACTAAAGAAGAACTGGACGCGGTGATTAGCGACACAATAAGCAACAACGGCAAGGCGATACCCGTAAGTGATTAAAAGTGAGAGGGCGCAATGTACGTACCATATATTTTTAAGGAGGTATATCGGAGAAAGTCCAGGACATTGACTAATGTGCTAACCATTGCGGTCATCATTACAATGCTCATTTCAGTTACTGCCATCATGAGCGCTTATACCTCTGCCATCTATCTTCCGTTCAAAGACGTTGATTCTGACATAATACTCCAGAAATCGTATAACACAACGAACCTGACATCAGAGATAAGATTGCCCTTTGGGAGAGGGACTTTCAATGATGGCGAAGTGATGAAGATCTCTTCCTTGAACCACGTGAGGGACGTTTCAGGATCTCTTATATTATGGGATTTCAATAAAACAGGTTTTACATCAATAGAAGGCATTGATGTAGATAGCACTGTAGGCAAGAAGCTCAGCTCTTGGATTAATCAGGGCAGGTTCATAACTGGCGGCGATGGCGGAAAGGCTGTCCTCGAAAGCCACTTCGCCAAGTTCAATCGCATTAAGGTCGGGGATAACATATCCTTGGGAGGCAATGTCTTCAAGATCGCGGGCATCCTAAAGATAGGGGAAGGAAGCCCTATCTTCTCGTCGAACGTCTACATAAGATCATCAGATGCCCAAAGCATCAGCGGCATAAAAGGATATAATCAGATATATTTAAGGGTAGACGACCTATCCAATGAGGAAGCGGTAAAAGAGGACGTCAGCCAGATCGACCCGAGGATAAACGCTGTCTCGGGGAACTACATCTCGGCATCGCTCAAGAACGTGGTGGACATATACGGCACTTTTTACTGGGTCGGCGTGGGCATTATGGCCCTGGTCGCTGTTCTGGTGCTGTTTAAAGTAAATGCCATGGCCCTTCTCGAAAGGAGGAGGGATATTGCGATACTGCAATCAGTGGGGTGGACAAAGAGAGATATCACCAGGCAGATCCTCTTTGAGACCTCCCTGCAGACGATGCTAGGTTTTGTTCTGGGAGCTATCGCCAGCCTTGCAGTTATAACCTTCCTTGGCACCGTCACCATTCAGGGCACATCTACGGGTCTGGAAAGCACCCCTACGACAATAACGATGCCGTTGGCCCTCCCACCGAGTGATGTAGCGGAATATTTTGGCCTGTCCGTTGTGATCTCGCTCCTCGTGTCATATCTACTTACGAAGAAAATAGCAACAATTAAGCCATCCGAGAACTTACGAAGCCTGTAACAGGGAACATATAGGTGAGGAAAACCACACTCCTTCAACGTTTCCTCTTTTTGGCTTGCCGGTACGTACAATTTGCTCCCTGGAACGCTTGGGAGCGAAGGGTTTTAAATAGCCAGGATATTATGATAATACACTTCCCGACTGAACGAGCCCGGCCTTGCGCTCCAGGTTATGTTGTGCATTTCGGATTTGGCCGACACTGAAAAATCGTTATCTGGCAATTGTCGAAATGTCATTCCACATTATAGCAGAGTGCCCAATTAGCTGGAAGCGAATTTAGGTTGGTTTTAGAACATAGAAGATTGTTGTACACCTTATACGTGTAACTCTGGCTTATTGCCTTCAATTTTTTAAAATATTCTTTGAAGGAAAGAGCCTCATTTAAGCTCTCGCTCGCATTCTCATATCGCTCTCGGCGCATCCCTGCAGGGGCTCGCGCACGGCCAGAGTGAGAAAGGTCACGGCGGCGGCAATGGCCACGAAGGCCGCTATTGCACCGCTCACACCGCAGGCGTCGGCGGTGAGGCCTGCCACGAGCGGCCCCACCACCACACCCGACATGCGGGAGGTGTTGAAGATTCCGGAGCCTTGCGGCATAGCCGGGCTGATGGTCTGGTATCCGGGATTTACCAGTCGCTCCTTTGTTTTTTGGGGCAAGTCTCCAGTCGAGGATCTTTTTTTCTCCGGCTCCCATTTAAATTTTTCAGCCCAAGGTCGTCAGCCAGCCGCTTGTTCTCTTCTTTGAGCCGTGATAGCTCTTTGACCATCTCACCGCGCGGCTTAAGGTCGGACTCCTCCGCGAGAGAATTAATTCCGTTCACATCGTCATATCACTTTGCGAAGGATGATAGATCAAACATACCGCGACTTATCTGGCTTGACCAAGGAAAAACCGGTAAAATAGCGCTGAGGGTGAGATTTGAACTCACGAGGTGCGATGCACCACTGGTTATCCTGTCCCGGCATCGGGCCGGGGACCTCAAGACCAGCGCCGTAGGCCGCTTGGCTACCTCAGCTCTTCTTTCCGTCTGTTTCCTCCTGGTCCTTTTAAGCCTGGCGATTACGTCGGGGTGGTTTCTCTATTTAGCGCTCAGCCGGATAAATTTTTATAGTTTTCTCTTCTCTGATGTTCCCATGCTCATCAGAGATGTCAGCGTTCTCCAATCTGGCCAAATTCTGAAAGATAGAGACATCCTTATCCAGGATAACAAGATCATCGAGATCGGCCGGGATCTTAAAGTTGAAGATAAAAGCGAAATCATTGACGGCCGGGGCAAACTGGCCGCTCCCGGGCTGATAAACTGCCACACCCATGCGGCCATGACCCTTCTGCGCGGATACGCTGATGACATGGAACTCAAGCCCTGGCTGGAGAATAAGATCTGGCCCCTAGAGGCGAAGCTCAACGAAGAGGACATTTCCTGGGGCGTTAAACTGGCCTGCCTGGAGCAGATTCACTTTGGAATTACCTGCTTCAATGACATGTATCTCTTCCCGGATGCTGTGGCAGAGGCGACCAAAGAGATGGGCATGCGGGCTTTCATCTCTGGCGTTGTATTCGATATGCGCCCTGAGTTCCTGAACGGAGTGGAGCCATTCTTTCGCCGATGGAAAGGTGACGAGCTGATCATCCCCGCTGTCGGCCCTCACTCCGCCTATGCTTGCTCAGAGGAGACACTTCTTAAGGAGAAGGAGATCGCTGACCGTCATAACGCCATGATCCATATCCACCTCTCTGAGACCAGGGAAGAAGTAGACGGATTCCTGCTCTCCAAAGGCAGGAGCCCAGTGGAGTACCTGGACTCCCTAGGGATGCTTAGCGAGCGGCTGGCGGCTGTGCACTGCGTCTGGCTATCCGAAAATGATTGCCGTCTTCTAGCGGAAAGAAAGGCTAATGTTGTGGATTGCACCGTGAGCAATCTTAAGCTAACCTCCGGCATAGCCCCTCTGAACACTTTGTTGAAGTGGGGTGTGAATATATGCCTGGGAACCGATGGGGCATCAAGCAATAATAATCTGAGTCTGTTTGAAGAGATGAAGGTTACAGCCATTGTTCAGAAGAACGCCTACCATACTCCGGCTGCCTTTTCAGCCGAGCAAATCTGGCGCCTGGCCACCGATAATGCCTACCGAACCTTCGGACTGGATATGGGCCTTAAGGCCGGAGCTCTGGCGGACCTGATGCTGATCGATCTACGCAAGCCCTGGCTATGTCCCAAGACGAATATCATATCCCATCTGGTTTACAGCATGACTGGCGGGGTGGATACTACGATTATCAATGGCAGGGTATTGATGAGAGAAGGGATCATCCCTGGAGAGGAGAAGATAATGGCTCAGGCCCAGAAGAGATTTGAAGATCTGGTACAACGACGTTGAGAATATTAATATTACCATAATCTAATTTCTCTTTATGCTCATCAAAGAGGCAGCTATAATAAAAGGGGATGGTCTTCTCAAAGGACAAGATATAAAAATAGATGAAAATAGAATTGCGGCTATCGGTCCAGGGCTCAATGCAGATCGAGGCGAGGAGATCCTGGATGGCAGGAGAAAGCTGGCGATCCCCGGCCTGGTGAACGCCCATACTCATCTGGCTATGACGCTCTTTCGGGGCTATGCTGATGATATGGAGCTCGTACCATGGCTGAAAGAAAAGATCTGGCCTCTGGAGGCAAAACTTAACGAGGAAGACATTTCCTGGGGTGTGAAGCTGGGTTGCCTGGAGCAGATCCGCGCAGGCATCACCTGCTATTGCGATATGTACCTATTTCCGGACGAAACAGCCTCCGCGACGAAGAAGATGGGGCTTCGCGCAGTCGTCGGCGCGGGGGTCTTCGAAATTTTCCCCGAGCTTCTAGGCGGCGTAGAACCCTTCCTTCGCCGCTGGCAGAAAGATGAGCTGATAACTCCTGCCATAGGACCGCATGCGGTCAATACCTGTTCGGAACAGACGCTTCTTTTTGCCAAAGAGCTGGCGGAGAAGTACAAGGCATTCATACACATCCACCTCTCAGAGACCAGACAGGAAGTAGAGGAATTAAAAAGCAGAATGGGATTAAGCCCGGTGGAGTATCTGGAATCCCTGGGGATGCTAAACAGTCACCTGGTGGCTGCTCATTGCGTCTGGGTTTCTCCCAGAGATATAGAAAAATTGGCAGCCGGAAAGGCAAATGTAGTCCATTGCCCGGTGAGCAACATGAAGCTTGCCTCTGGATTCTCCCCTGTGGAAAGACTCTGCTCCTCTGGAGTCAATGTCTGCCTTGGAACTGATGGAGCATCAAGCAATAATAACCTCAATATCTTTCAGGAGATGAAGGTTTCAGCCATTTCGGAGAAATGCATCCGCAAAAATCCGACAGCTCTTCCCGCCAGCCTCGTCTGGAAAATGGCCACCGAGAACGCCTACTCATGCTTTGGATTGCCTTTGGGCCTTCGGACAGGCGGTCTGGCGGACCTATCCCTGATAGATCTGCAAAGGCCATGGTTTTATCCGGAGAATAATATAGTATCTCATCTGATCTACAGCATGACCGGCGGGGTGGACACGACCATCGTTAACGGAAAAATCCTCATGCGTGAGGGCATAATCCCCGGCGAGGCAGAGATTCTGCAGAGCGCTCAGGAGCGCTTCGAGCGCTTAATCTCATAGCCGTCTGCGCGATCTTTTCCTGCCGCTCAGGTATCTTCTGGTCCCCAGGTAGCTTATTGCTAGGAGCAGCAGCAAAACCGCCCCAGGCAGCAGCCAGCCAAAAAGCCCTGCCTTTTTCACCGAAACCAGCACAGCAAGATCTTCCCGTCGCCGGTCTCCCCCCTCGCCATAGATTATCTGGCAGGGCAGGGCGAAAGTGCCAGACGTGGCGTTCTCCTCGGTGAGCACCTTCAGCTTCACGACTGCAAAACCATCGGGATCAATTCGGGTTGTCTCTTTCCCGGTCTCCACGCTAGAAAAAGGCGTCTGGGGATAGGCCTCGACCTGAAGATTCAGGGCGGGCTCATCTCCGCGATTGGCCAAAACAAGCTGAAGCTCCGACTCTTCTCCCGGAAAGGCCTCACCTTTCAGCTCTTCCAGCTGCAACTTTGGCCCTTGAACCGCCTTGGCCTGCAGGGGAACCTCTTTTGCAGCGTCATCGTACCCAAACAAGATATCAGGGAGGTTCTCGTCTCCCGAGACAGTTACCTGAGAGAGCCAGAAGTAGCTGAGGCGGATCTGCAGGGGATAGATCCCTACCTCCGCGCCCTCGGCAAGGGCCGTGAACTCCAGGGATCTGCTCTCCCCAGGGGCGAGAGCGCCTGCGACTTGGGGCCCTGAGAGCACCTTGATCCTGTCGTCATTGCTCTGCAAAAGAGCCACAATTCCACTGGCATCCCTTTTTTTGGCATCGAATCCCGCGCCCTCCGCCGGGGCCAAGGCAGGGGCAGAGACGTTGTTATGCAGCAGAATAGCGAGGACTGAAGGCCTCTCCAGCTCGAGATGGCCGGAGACGGAAGAGATCACCAGATGGGGGCCATCCACTCCCTGGTCCGCTCCCTGGCCAGAGATCATCACCAGGAGGAAAATGACGAGAACTGCCAGCGTCTTCATCAAACTAAAGAAGAACTGTACCTTTTTATCTTTACTGCCCGGACGAGATTGAGCACAAAATTTCAGGGCGAATCTATTTCGCAGAGGCCATCTCCAGAGCCTCCTTGGCGCTCAAGCCCTGATGAACCACAGCGCAGATGCGGCGCACGATGAGCGCCGGGCTCTCGTGTTGGAAGACGTTGCGTCCGATGGCCACGCCGCGGTCTCCCGCGCCCATCGCCCCTTCCACCATTCTGAGGAGGTCTTGATCCGACTCCACCTGTGGCCCTCCCGCGATGACCAGAGGGATGGGGCAGCTCTCCACCACCCTGGCGAAGCTGTCCTGGTCGCCGGTGTAGATGGATTATCAGGCCCGGGTCGTGCCCGTAGCCCCGGTGGCCGAAGGCGGCCGCGCCCTTATGGACCACGGCGGCATCGGCTCCGCCGGAGGCCACAGAATCGACGATGGCCTTGACGCTTTTGATGCCCTTGATGGGCCCGACACTGACCCCGTGATCCATGCGAATCGATGTTCCTCTCAATTTGACACCCCAATCTAATGTACGAATCAGTACATCATAGTAACGTTTACTACTATAATGAACAAATTGTGTGTATTTAAGGTTCCTTTTCCGGTATCCTGAAATAGTGGCAGGATGCCCTAATCCTCGGAGAGACTATGATGGGCAGCTATGGATTCAGCGTCACAGGATTGCGAATGCCAAAAGCAATTATTGTAATGCCAATTTTGTTTGCTGCGATGCTGAGCTTTATTATGATCGGCCAAGCACATGCTCAAAGTGGCCAGTTCTGTTGCGACTGTCCTCTTACATATATAAACGAGCATCCTGGTGCCGACCTCGATGATTGGTATAGGATTAGGGATCAGTATTGTGATAGCAATGGCAATTTGAAAAGCAACAGCAATACGGGCGGTTTGGCGGGATTGCAGGCCGAAACCGTAAAATCCGAAGCTTATCCTGAACAGGAACTCTTGACTCCTGCCGATTCCAATCTTGACAAATTCGTAATTCTCGATATAAGGGAGCCAGGCAAATATGGAAGCAGCCACATAGCTGGCGCCAGAAATCTCTACTGGAGAGATCTGCAAACCGATGGTGCCTTGGACCCTGCCCGAGCAGAGAGCGCATTGCGCAAACTCGGCATCGAAGAATCCGATTCCTTGCTTATTTATGGTGCAACCAGGGATGAAGTCTCCTTTGTCTTCTGGGCCTTGAGTTATTTAGGTCATGCCAATCTGAGCTTGCTTGATGGGGATTTGGATTCGGCACAGGCCGCTGGCGTGAAGATAGACAAAGATACTCCTAAAGTAAAAAATTCAAATTATACAATAAACATAATCCCATGGCTACTGGTCAGCCCAAATACCTTGGCTGACTGGCTGAATCACTCCAGTATTCATATCCTGGATGCCAGAGATTGGGTAGACTTCGGAAGATCAAAGCTTACAAATGCTGCATTTCCCGTGGATGTGGAATTGCTATATGAAGATGACAAGCTAAGTGATGCCGCAACTTTAAGGGACCTATTCAGCAGACGCGGCTTGGATAAAGATGGCACACAGCTGGTCTACGGCACGCCTCAGGCCTATTCGCTCTTCTACAGCCTCAAGCTCATGGGCTACAATGCCACGCTCCTGGAAGGTGACTGGTGGAAGGAGACCAAGTGGGCGGTGAGCGAAATAAAATGAATCCTCCTCAATGTTCAAAGTGCAACATCACTCGGCAGACTCCATCTTTGCAGTCCGAGGTCACTTTATCAGCCAGCTTCTTGATTAGGTCGACGGAGAGCCTGGATAGATTTCCTTCGTCCGTAAAATCCGGATCTGACTGGGAAAGGTCTTGAAGTGGAAAAGGTTTCCCACGGTACTGGACAGACAGGTCCAGGTTGAATTCATCGAACTTCACGTCCACAACTACCTTCTCTTCGGCCAGACTGAGCAAGGTCACGGTCTCAGCTATCTCATTCAGCGCTGAGATCGCCTTGTAAATCACTTCTCTTCTAGCTCCCCAGGCCGCTCCCTGGATTTCCATGAAAGAGAAGATGTCATCAGAAGTGCTCTTTTTGGGCTCCAGGATCAATTGGACCTTCTTGGCCAAGCCCAGACGAAATAGAAAGGTCAGGACTATGGCCAGCAGGGTAGCCAGATAGAGCGTTGAGCTGAAGATGGGCCGCACCAAAGGATTCGGTATCTGGGAATAGACATTCACTAAGCCCATCACGGAAAGCCCGAATATGAGGGAGATTCCCAAAACGAAGATCTTGCGGGAGTCCATCATCCTGGACATCATCATCTGCAAGCCGATGATGACGATGAAGCACACTGCAAATATGGGCGTTGCACCCATGACCGGCTGAGGCATGATCACGAAGATCTCTGCAATGCGGGGGAGAAAGGCCAGGGCAATCAGAATGCCTCCTGTGGAGTAGGCGATCTTCCTGCTGGTGGCCCCCGTAGCCAGACTGAGGCCGATGTTGCTGGAGGCTGAAGACTGGCCCATTCCTCCCAAAAGGCCGCTCAGACTCATGCTCATGCCATCGGATAAGAGTCCTTGTTTGATGCTCTGCATCTGGGGCCGTTTCCAGTCCAGGTCATTGATCTTCTGGCAGGTGGTTATGTTGCCGAGGGTCTTTACTGAAGCGCAAAGGCTGGAGATGGCGAAGGGTATTATCAGGGACGGATCAAAGGACCATCTCAGGACACTAAAATTGGGCAGGGCAACTAGGGGAGCATTGAGCACCCTCTGAACTTGTTCTGGGCCGAAGAGGCCGAAAAGATACGACGTTGCATAGCCCACGATCATGCCTATGAGAACTGAATAGAGCTTGGTCTTCCCCCCGCTCCAGATCGTTATGCTCACCATGGTTCCAAAGGTAATCAGCGAGACCAGCAGAACCGTCGGGTCAATAGTCGAATGGCCCTCTTTCAGGCCCAGAAAGTTGGGAACGGCCACGGGTATGATCGATACGCCAACCATCGCGACCACCAGGCCGGTCACTTCGGGCGTGAAGATGAATCTTAAGCGCTGCACAACCCTGGACACTGCGATCTCGAAGAGACCGGATAGTGCGGTCATGCCGAAAACCAGGGGTAATCCGCCCATCTTGGCGGCCAGCAAGGACGCGGTGATATAGGCCGGCTCACAGACTGCTGGGGCAAAGTATCCCGATCCAATGCCGCGCCTGTTCAGGGCCTGGAGGATGGTGGCGATGCCCCCTGCCAGAAGGGACATGCTGACAAAGAAGGCAGCCTCCTCATCAGTTCCGGAGAAACCGTGTATCACCATGAGGGCGAAGGCAATGGCCGTGGTGACCTGAAAGGTGTGCTGAAGGCCCAAGAGGATGCAAGTAGGAAGAGGAACCTCGTCATCCACTCCATAGATGAGGTCAGGTGGCTTTCGTCTGGCTGGCATAAGACTCCCTGGTCATTTCCCACCAGTCAATTGCCAACCAAGCTATTCAAATTTTCCTTTGTGTTTGGAATTGACCCTTCTATCTCTTCATCTCTTTGACTTTCTGGAAGATCTGCTTCATGGTGTCCTCGTTGCTATCTGTGAACGAGAAGGGCGAGCCGGTGAAGGGTTGAAAGTAGACGGGCACGTCGTCCAAGCGATAGAAGGTTCCGTCGCACTCCATGGCATCGATCACTCCCGGCAAAACGACCTGGGAGATCATAGTAGTAGGACAGGGCGCGATATCGATGCAGGCCACGGGAAGCTCGGCTAGATAGCGAGCGCAGGCCGCCGGAAAATGCGAGACAAGATCAGCTGAGACTATCAGGGCTGCATCCACATCCTGCTCCCGCAGCACATCCACCGCCGTGTACTCGCCCGGGTTGTAGCGGGGATAGCCGCGAGCGAAGTCCAGGCCGAAGGGATATCCGTAGAGGTAAGAGGCGATCTGATTGAAGCCGGCGACGTTGCAGTGGCCGCGCAGAGCGCCGATAACGAACTTGGTGTGGTTGTTCAGCTCCTTGACCAGGTTGAAGGCTGCTTCGGCATTGCGATGCTTTCCGAAGGAGGAGGCGATGCCCAGGCCCACGTAGATGGACCCGAAGTTGCAGCCCAACATCCTCTCCAGCATATCCTCCATCTCGGAGATGGAGACGCCAGTGACCTCCTCCACGGATGGATGAGGCTTCTTGCCGTGCAGGAGTGTGAGCAAGGCAGATAAAAGCTCGTAATCGGTGTTGGGCTTGAGCTGGATATGCAGATCGGAGTTCCCGGCGGTGATGCTCTTTCTTGGGTCTACAGTTATAACGGTTCTGTCGAACCTCCCCCGCCGCGTCCAGTAGCCTCGTGGATAGACGCCGTAGCGGGACATGTGTCTGGGCATGGACTCCAGGGGATTGGAGCCCCAGTAGACGGCCAAGTCGGATCGAGACTTGCTCTGGCCGGCGGTTGAGCCGACGCGGCCAGCTTCCTGGATGCCCATGGCCGTGGGCCCGTGGCAGACAGTGGAATTCGAGTCGGCGACAGCGCCCAAGAACTCCGCCAGATGAAGGCCGACCTGCATGGCCTCGCAGGAGGTCTCACTGCCCATGAAGATCAATGGACGCTTGGCCTTCACAAGGATCATTGCCGCTCTATCTACGGCTTCGTCCCATAGTGCAGTGCAAAAGCTCCCGCTCTCTTTGAGAAGAGGCTCGCGGATTCTATGGGGGCTGAAGATCTCCTGGAACTTGGCATTGCCCATCTTACAGGCGTTCTTGGTTACTATTTTGCTCCCGCGAAGCTCCACCTGAATGTCGTCGCAGGAGGCTCCGCAGACAGGACAGATTATGTTCTTGAAAGCCATCATCTACTCCGGACATAAAGCTTCAGAACCAGCTCTTCGGCACTTAGCACATCCTCTCCCGTGGGTTCGATCTGCACAGGCGAGCCCTTGTAAAGAGGCGAGCCCGTGCAGAAGGTCTCCGGGTCCACCACCACATTCGACCATATCGCCCGCGGCATGAAGACCTGTCCTGACTGTATGGAATCTTCCGGGTAGGCGTAGGCGGCCACGCTGTACCCGCCGTCTTTAGAGGTGATCTTTACCTTCTGCGGCGAACCCAAATCCTGAAAATCACCGGGATTCATCTCGCAGACAGCACATTCCTGGGTGTAGTCCTCGGTGAGCTTGCTGCCGCCCTTGGCCAGCCTGCCCTCTTCGATGGTGCTTCCCGTGTTGAGCAGAAATTCCTTCATCATCTTCCCTGACCCTCTGGTAGAAACAAAGAGATTGAGCATCGCCTCCATAGCCTCAGCCCTCCTTGCAGTAGAGCACTCCTTTGGGATTCTTGCTGATGGCATAGTCTCCAGAAAACCTGGCAAACTTTCCCTCCAGCTGAAGATCACCGAGCTTTGGACTCTCCTCTCGGCCCGCCTCCACAAAGCCTGGGGAGAACTGCTTGATCTTTCCCAGGACTGCTAAGGTCCCGCCGGTCATCTCTGCCCCCGCGCCCCGCACGGCATTGCCCTTGACCAAGACCAGGCCGCCGTTCTGGCGGATGCCGCAGAAGCTCTCCACATTGCCTGCTACCACTATCTGGCCGCCGACCAGGCCGCTGCCTAATTGACTTTGCGCGTTTCCTTCGATCAGAATCTGGCCGCCGGTCATGCCTCTCCAGCTCCCCCGGTAGCTGCAGCCCACGTGGTCTCCGGCGTTGCCCAGGATCTGCAGCAGACCGCCTTTCATCTCCATGCCTGCCCAGGAACCGGCGTCGCCACGAACAAGGATGCTGCCCCCGGCCATCTCGGCCCCAAGATGCATGCCGGCAGAGCCCAAAATCTCGATCTTCCCTGCCTTCATGCCCTGGCCGATGCGCTTTACCCGGGAGACATCGCCCTCGATTACGACCACCGTCTCCTCGGCCTGGCCAGTTCCTCGCACCTCCACTTCGAAGAAATCGCCCAGTGGCAGCTGAACTGGACCCTGCCAGACGGGCAGCTTTTCTATCTCCTCGCCTCTCTTTTTGGCCAATGTGTCGGCCCGGATGACCTCGGCCTCGATCATGATTCCGATCTTGCCCTTGGGCTGGAGAAGCACTTCCGCCATCCTTTCACCTCCGGGCTACAGCCTCCAGGGGCATATTGGCCTGGATCGCCACAGGATTTTTCAGATACTTGTCCGGCACAGGATAGTTGGCATAACCAATGGTGTAGTACTTGAACCACTCTTTAACGTCGGCCAGCATCTCCTTCTCCAGGGTTTCATCCACAAAAGGAGTGCTGTAGAATCTGCGGCCATCGGGCACTTTAAGAATCTCGCCTCTGTGGGCAACTATCTCTCCGTCTTTCACTGTGTACTCTGCCTGGGAGAAGGCCCTCTTGATTTTAGAATAGTCGTTCACATCCAGCCGGGTGGGATCCAGATCATAAACTGTAACATCACCATCTGCTCCCGCGCCCAAGTGGCCTTTGCGGTTGGCGATGCCGATGGTTCGAGCCTGATTGGCTCTGGTCACGATGGCTATCTCCAAGAGGTTCATCTCTCGCTCGATGCCGGCCAGGCTGGATCTTGCGCTGGCCCAGGGGTGGCATTCCTTGAAGGTGTCTTCCCTTGCTTTTCGGGACATGAGCCAGGCGATGACCTCCGGGTACTGGGTGAAGACCCCGCCGTTGGGATGGTCGGTGGTCATGATGGTCTTCCAGGGGTCCTTGATCTGGAGGAGAAGCTCCAGACCCATGGCCCACTGCACGCTGTTGATGGGGCTGCTCTTGAGATAGGTGTAGGGGATCACTCCCGAGCCGCATTCCAGCTCCACATCCGTATTGGACCACTTCTGGCCAGAGAGCATGTAGAGATCATGGATGGCCGGGCCATCGCCGGTCATGGCTGTGCCAGGGCCGAAAGGCACGGCTCCGTTGTCGATCACCACATGGTCGACCTGATTCACGTAGTCCGCCACTCCTTTCACCCCGGAGCAGAAGTCCCGCCAGGATGTTCCGCCGAAGGAGTTGAACTGGGCGTGGGCCAGGTAGACTGTCTGCCTTCTCCGCGCATCCATCTTTGTCTCTGCCCACTGGACATTGGTCTTGTTTTGCGGCTTCAGACCCTCCAGTATCTGCAGCGAGTTGCGGGTGATCTCCCAGTTACCCGGGTGCCCCATGTTGTTGGCATGGAGATGCAGCGAGTTGGGCAGTCCCAGAAGCTCGTTCACCTCCCCCAGGCCGCGGATCACCTCACGCGCAGTGACCTCAAAGTGGATGTTGGGCTCGTCCAGGCTGTGCACGTTCTGGGCCCAGCCCCAGTTCTCCACTCCGGCGGGATTGACGCACTTGATGCCGTATCCTTTGTGGGTCCGCAGCATCCAGGCGGCGTAGGCGGCGGCCTTCTCGATGTCGCCCTCCTTCAGGTAGCGCATGATGAACCAGTTGTTGCCGAGGACCAGGTAGGTGCCCATGTCCACGATGGGAGTGGCCCTCATCTCCTCATGCGTATGCCGCGCCTCCAGAGGAGGCATGGCCGCCTCAAAGACGGTGGTGTAACCCATAACGGCGTAATCGTAGCCCTGCTTGTAAACAGAAGGAATGGTGTAGCCGCTGCCCGAATGAGTCAGCGCTGTCCTGGAGCGAACGGACTTGTAGTGGTCCTCGGGCCTCATGAGTCGGCCAGCGTTCACCTTGGCTCCTGCCACATGAGCGTGGGAGTCCACGCCGCCGGGCATGACCGTCTTGCCGGTGGCATCGATCACTCTGGCCTCCTTCTCTTCAGCCCCGGAAAGGTCGTCAACCACTTTTCCGTTCCTTATGAAAACATCCTTGACGTCACCGTTTATCTCATTCAGGGGGTCGAAGACGTAGCCGTTCCTGATAATCAATGTTGCCATCAGACCATCTCCCGCCGCTCTAGCCATATGGCCTCCACAGGGCAGATCATGCTGCAGGTGGCGCAGGAGCCGCAGACCTCCTGGTTTACGACCTTTACTGTGCCATTGGCCACCTCCAGGAGGGATTTCTCATCCAGCTCGTTGAGGTGGCCTGCTGCTAGATAGGGATCAGCTAAGGCATTAACAGGGCAGGCGATGACGCAGTTTCCACAGCCAAGACAGGCATCTTCGTTTGTGTTGAGTCGTGAGGTCAGAGCAGGCCAGGGAGCGAGAGGAGCGAGCATCTTCTCGAAGGCGGTCTTTCCCTTCATCTGCGGGATTATGGCCGTCTTTCTGACTTTGATGGCCCGCACCGGGCAGGCCTGGGCACAGGCCCCGCAAAAGATGCAGGCCTCCTTCCGGTGGGTGACCTTTTCCACGATCTCGCCCTGCTTCCAGTCGCGGTTGAAGAGAGCATTGGCCGGACAGGTGTGCACGCAGGTCCGGCAGGCCTGGCAGACATCGTCATCCCGGAAGAACTCGCCCACGAAGGGCTTCTCGAAGGAGATGGCCCCTGTGGGGCAGACAGCGGCGCACCAGCCGCAGTGAACACACCGGTTCAGGTCGATGATCGACCTGCCTTCCACTTTCAGGCTGCCGTTCAGAGCCAGATGCTTATCTTTTACCTCGATGCAGGCCTGTGGGCAGACCTCGACGCACAGGCCGCAGTGGACGCATTTTTCGTTCACCTGCGCCGGCTTCAAGGCCATGTGCAGGTAGCTGTCATCCTTCTCCGCCTTGCCACCCACTCGCACCTCCAGTGCTCCCATGGGACAGATGCGAGCGCAAAGCCCGCAAAAGGCGCAGGCCTTCTTTCTCTTCTCGATGTAGTCTTTGTCGATCGATCCGCGAACAACAGCGCCCACGGAGCCTATCACAAGTTCGCCCTTGGGGCAAACCTGAACACAGGTACCACAGCCGATGCACCTTTCGGGCAGATAGACCTGGCTTCGGTTCTCCCGGGATTCCAGCACTACCTCTCTCATCTACATCCTGCCTGATGAAAATCGATATAGAAGGGAATGGGTTAAGAATGTTTGCATGAACGCTTATGAAACAAAGATATATCAGCGTTTATGTTTGCGGTCTGTCGTAACTGGCTCAAAATCGATCAAGAAGTACTTTGAGACGCCAGCCAAGAGCCAGGAATAGACGTTGAGGCTGGCCTCGGTATCCCATTCCAATGCCAACAAAGAAGCTCTAATCTCTTGAGCCAGCCTTGGCTCTCTCAACTATTTGCGCCAAAAGCCTCTGACCTTCTTCCGAGCGGAGAGGTGGCAGCTCCCAATCCTGCACCACCTGGCCACCTTTTCTGTAGACCATTGCGCCCCGCCTCTCCCAGGTGGGAGTCTTGGCCAGGTTGATCCCCCGGCTGAAGACCAGCTCGTGGATCTCGGGCTCCTTCATGCCCCGCATCTGCTCCATGGCCTTGCTGGTGGTAAGACCCTCCTCGACCAGCATATAAAAGCCGTAAGAAAAGACATGATTTCTCCAGGTCTCATCCTGCCGCTCCGACAAATAGTCAGCTACCTCCGCCTCGCAAAGCGGGATCACCCTGCAGTCCATGGAGACCAGCCGGCCCAGGTTTAGGGATAGCGCGGCGGAGAGAAAACTCGCCATAACGGAGTCGATCTTCTCCACGCGTCCCGCAAAGGGAGCCTCCAGAAAGAGCAGGCTGATCTCATCCGAGAATGTGAAGGCCAGGGCTGGCGTGAGTCCAGAATCCGAAAACAGCCTTGCGGCTGCACCCGTCATGGATCTGGCAAAATCAAGATCGTAGGGCTTTTTGCAGCTCTCCAGGATCGTCTTGAAACCGCGGCCGTCCGCCCTCACCACTAAAGGCGCACGAGCCCTCAGGTTGGAATAGATCTCCCAGCTAGCTGTCTTTATGCTTTGCCTTTGCATTTCTGGTCAGGTTCCGGATGAGGATAATGTCGCCGACTGCGGTAACCCAGCGGAAGGGTATAACGATCCCCTTGCCCTTCAGGTCGAAGAGCTCCTTGTTCACGTCTCCCAGAGCTAGGCCGCTCACCACGCCATTCTCAGGATCAAGGACGGCATCGTCCACCCTGCCCACAAAGACGCCCTTCTGGGTATAGACATCCTGGTCCAGGAGCGATGTGATCTCCACATTCATATTGAATCCCATAATAAAATTTGGGTTTCGGATATTAACTTTGCGATGGCTGCAAAAGCGTTATATTCTTTCCTGCACCTCTTATGAGGAGGTGAAGGAAGATGATGGTGGCGGGCATCTCCGGCAGCCCCAAGAAGGCAGGGAACACGGAGTTCTTGCTGAACGAGGCCATTGGAGTAGCCAAAGAGCGGGGCCTTGAGACGGAGAGGCTACTCTGCTCGGAGCTGAAGGTCGATTTCTGCACGGACTGCGGAGATTGCAGCAAGGGCAGGCCGTGTCCCAAGAAGGATGACATGGCCAGGGTTCTGGAGGCGCTGAAAAAAGCAGACGGCATCATCGTAGCCTCGCCCGTCTATTTCGGGTCCATCACCGCACAGCTGAAAGCGGTCTTCGACAGGACCATTCCCTTGCGCAGGCAGGGATTCAAGCTCAAGGACAAGGTCGGCTGCGCCATCGCCGTGGGTGGAGCCAGGAATGGAGGGCAGGAGAAGGCCCTGGAGAACGTGCATGCCTGGATGCACATCCACGGCATGATAGTGGTGGGTGATGATGCGCACTTCGGCGGCATCGCCGTGCGACCGGCGGCAGAGGACAGGATCGGCAGGAAGACGGTGGTGGCGAGCGCAAACAAGCTCTGCGATCTGCTGGAGAGGATGGAATTGAGAAAGAGCTGCTGGGCAGGGGACTAGACCTTCACGACCGCAGGAAAAACAGATAAAAACATGAGGTATAAGAAGTGTCATTCAAGAGAGAGCAGGTTCTCATTGAGGCTCTGCCTTACATCCGCGAGTTCTATGATTCCATCATGGTCTTCAAGATCGGTGGATCGATCATGTCCGACCGCGCCGTCCTGGAGGACTTCATCCAGGACGTGGTGCTGCTGCGCTACATCGGCATCCATCCCATCATCGTTCACGGCGGCGGCCCGGAGATCTCCGAGGCCATGGAGAAGTTTGGCAAGAAGGCGGAGTTCGTGGGCGGCCTGCGCGTGACGGATAAAGAGACCCTGGAGATCGCCCGCATGGTCCTGCTCGGCAATATAAATGCAGAGCTGGTCAACCTCATCGGCAAGCACGGCGGCAAGGGCATCGGCCTCTCCGGCCAGGACGGCATGTTCCTGAAAGCCAGAAAGAAGGCTCCCGTCAAGATCCAGGGCAAGGAGCCCGTAGACCTGGGATTCGTGGGCGATGTGGACAAGGTGGACCCGGAGATCCTCATGATCATGGCCGGAAAGGGCTACATTCCCGTGATCTCGCCCATAGCCGCTGATAGCGAGGGCAATAACCTCAATGTGAATGCCGACACGGTCGCCGGAGCGGTGGCCATATCCATGCGCGCCAAGAAGTTCTTCTCCATAACCGATGTGGAGGGCGTGCGCATGAATCCCGATGATCCGGCCAGCGTGATCTCCGAGTTCCCGGCCTCGGACTTCGACCGGCTGGTCCAGGAGGGAATCATCAAGGGCGGCATGATACCGAAAGTGGAGGCCTGCGTGCGCGTGGTGCAGGGCGGAGTGGAGAAGGCGCATATCATCGATGGCAGGAAGCATCATGCCATCCTCCTGGAGCTGCTCACGCACGAGGGCGTGGGGACGATGATCAGCAGGAGCTGAAGGCAGGCCGATGCCATCTTTCCTCTTTCTGATGATTTGCCTTCAGGAACCCTTACTCCTTTTCCCTCAAGCTTCTTCCTTGCGGCGATTATCAGCTCAATATCGCCTTTGTTTTCTTCGGCGCCGAAATCCTGAACTCCCCACAATTCAGGCATATGGCCGCGTTGAATAGCGATTCCTTGTGACAATAGGCACCAAGCGTCATACCGAAAATCAATGGCACAAGCCTGAATTCTTAGGCTCCATTGTCTACAACGAGGGAGGTCAGGGTAGAGAGCAGGATGCCACGCGCCAGGGAGCTGGCCGGGCTCGCTCGTCGCCTGCAATCCGATCGAGCAGGATGACCACGAAGCTGCGCCCGCGCGCTCCCCGGAGCCGCTCGTCTCAAGCGGACTAGCTCATCATCGGAGGTCTGGCTGACATCCTGACCCTGCAGCACGAAGCGGCCGCTTGTAGGCCGGTCCAGGCAGCCCACGATAATTGCGTCCAGCTCCATAACATTTGATATATCTTTCACCCCTTTTATGTCCATCATCGCCCGGCCAGATTTTGGCTCTATTGGCGAAAGGATCGCTTCCCCAAAAGATCACCTCACCTCGGTCGTCTCAAAGAGATATGCACCCAGGAATAACATAGCTACGCAGCTTACCCCCAGAATGCCAAAGTCCGCGACAGGTGAAAGGGCACTCGTGCCTATCAGGCTGTACCTCAAGCCGTCCACGCCGTAAGTGAGGGGATTGAGATAGGCAAGAGCCTTGATGGCTGCAGGGAACCTGTCCAGAGGAAAGAGAGCTCCTGATAAGAAGAACAGGGGGAAGATGAGGAAGTTCATGATCAGGCTGAATCCCGACATATCTTCCATCTTGGAGGCAAAGGCAAGGCCAAGGCCTATGAATGTTGCCGCTATGAGGATCATGAAGACCAGGGAGAGCAAGAATCCCGCAAGGCTTGGCATCGTCATCCCCAAAAGTATCCCCGAGACGAGTATTATCACTGCCTGCAGAATGCCGGTGGTCAGGCCTCCTGCGGTTCTTCCCAGGACTATGGCGATTCTGCTCACCGGAGCCACCATAATCTCCTTCAGGAAGCCAAACTCTCTGTCCCAGAGGACGGAAAGGCCGGCAAAGGTGGCGGAGAAGAGCAAGGTCATGCCTATGATCCCTGGCGTCAGGAAGCTGACGTAGCCAACGCCAGAGGGAATGCCGGGCATGCTTGCGCCATTGCCAAATCCGATTCCCAGGAACGCCAGGAAGAAGAAGGGCGAGGCTATGGACCCAAAGAGGCGGCTCTTTAGCCGGAAGAAACGCAGCATCTCCCGGAGCCAGATGCTGTAAATGGCATAAAGATCCTGTTTCATCCTCTCCTCCGGTGCATCATCATGGCCCCCATCAAGCTGGCTGCGCCTCCCGTCTCTCTTATCTTCCGGCCCGTGTACTTGAGGAAAACGTCCTCCAGGGTGGGCTTATGGAGTCCTACGGAGGTGATTACCGCGCCGCACTTATTTGCCTCCTGCATGATCTCAGGAATCCTGGATTGGGCATGGTCTACCATCAGCTCAAGGATTCCATTGGCGGCGACGGTGGACTTGATCCAGGGGAAGGATCTCAGGCATAGCATCAGCGCTTCCGCACCGCTCTGAACCTCCAGGCTGACCGTATCTGATCCGATCATGTCTTTAAGGTTTGAAGGGGTGTCCAGGGCCACAATCTTGCCGCTATCGATGATGGCCACGTGGTCGCATAGGGCGTCCGCCTCCTCCATGTAATGGGTGGTGAGGATGATGGTAACGCCCTTCTCTTTATTCATATTGCGAATGTACTGCCAGATGTATCGCCTGGTCTGGGCATCCAAACCAAGGGTGGGCTCGTCCAGGAAGAGCACATGCGGATAATGCATCAAGCCCCGGGCGATCTCCAGCCGCCGCTGCATGCCTCCTGAGTAGTCTTTCATCTTGATATCGGCTTTCTCGGTCAGATCCACCAGCTCCAGAACCTCATTGATCCTCTTCTGGCGCAGGGGGCCGTCCATGCCGTACATTCTGCCGTGAAAGTCCAGGTTCTCCCTCCCGGTCAGCATGCTGTCCACGGCAGGGTCCTGAAAGACTACGCCGATTGAGGATCGCACCTCATTTCTCTCCTTAGCCACATCATGGCCCCAGACCCGGGCTTCCCCAGCCGTGGGCTTGAGCATGGTCGTAAGCATCTTGATAATGGTGCTCTTGCCGGCTCCATTGGCTCCCAGGAGGCCAAAGAGCTCGCCCTTCTTTATCTCCAGGTCGATGTGATCTACAGCGGTCATGCCGCCGAACCGTTTGGTCAGACCGTGCATGGAGATGGCAGCTCCGTCCCTGGCCTGCAGGGGCTGTGGTTCATGCACCGGTCCAATTCCACTTGTGATATCGTTCACCTTCTCAATTCTTGCCAAAAGCAACCTAAATCTGCAGGATGAATCTGTAATCGCTAACACCAAGCGCTCTGCCTAGGAGATCCTCCATGGCCACGCGCATGTTCTCCAGAAGCTTCCTATCTGATTGATCCGCATTATTTGAATTGGCAAAGCGATCGCTCTCATAGAACATGTGATTGGCAGATGCCGTCAGCACGAGCAGGAGGTAGGAGGTCTCCAGGGGACGCTCGACATGAAAACGACCCTTATTGCATCCCTTGGTGATCACCTCCGCCATAACAGGGGCGATCCGGGCAAATGGCTTCACCCTCATGAGCTTCATATGCAGCGTGGCATTTTTGGACTGGTTAATAAAGCCGAGGATCTTTTTTCTGGAGGCAGAGATGCAAAGGAAGCGATTGACCATGGAATTGAGCTTCGCAGCCTCGTCTAGGTCATCCTTTTTCGCGATCTGGATGAAATCGCTCTCCATTTGAGCTATCTGCTTCTCTATCACTGCTATCAGGACATCCTCCTTCGAGTCGAAGTAATAGTAAAAAGCGCCCTGGGATACATTGACCTCCCTGACTATATCGCTGATGGCGGTCTCTTCATAGCCCTCGGCCAGAAATAAGCGTTCTGCAGTGTCGATCAGCTCTCTTCGCCTCTCTTCCGGGTCCTTTATTATCCTACTCATCTTGTCCTCTAGACCATGCAACAAGTCAGTGACTTAGTGTAAGTCAGTATTCTTATATATAAAACCTGTGGCTTGCATTGGGCTTTAGAAATAAAGAAATATTGCAAAAATGGATGAGAATTAGGGCAGCATTCGGCGTTATCTTGGCGCCATCCCGTTCAGGCTGTACAGGGTCAGCGGCCTGCGATCCTGCTGAAAATAGAGGTTTAGAGATGCTTGGATGGTCTCCGAGGCACCTTTGCTTGTGGCCTCGATTGAGCGGCATGATCGTCCGAGAGCCGGATGCTCATGTGTTTCATGAAAAGCACTTTGGAGCACAGGAAGGTACTCTGGCCGTCGAGCTACGCCACTTTTAAGAATCATCAGAAATTTGGAGTAAATAGATTCTCAGATTCTGGTCATTTCATTGCCTGCGCCTTCAACCTCGCCTCCTCGGCGGTCATCTTTCCGCAGCCCCCCAGGTAGAGGCTGTGGCTTTTGTCTCCGTGTTTCCAGGGCGCATGCCAGTATTCGTGCTCCTTGCCCTTCTTGATATCCTTCGTCACCTTGAAGATGCTCAGGTCCTCCACCCTTGCCCGGCCGGAGCTCTGGAGGGCGGCGGCAGGGATGCAGCTCGGCGGAGCGGATAGATCGGGGACAAGACTGCAACCAATGCGGGAGATTCACTAACCTTTGAGAAGGGCTTGCTCGGACCCAGTGGCTACCTCATCGGAGTCTCGGACGCCGATGGCAAAGCGCACTCCGATCCCTACACACTGACATTTGCCTTCGAGCCCGCACCAGATAATTATGAGCCCAATAACGATATTGGCGACGCCACCGAAGTCAAGTTGGATCAGCCTGTCACCGCTTACATTTGCACTGGTGATGATAAGGACTTCTACAAGCTATACCTGAACAGCCCTGGAGTAGTGGTCCTGAAGGTGGACGGCGTTCCAGAGGACATGCGGCCTTACCTGATGATACGGGATAAGGACAACCGGCAGATCGCTGATAAGTCGGCAACAAATCCTGGTGATTCTCTGACCCTGGAGAAGGACTTAGGGGCTGGATGGAACTACTTCGCTGTATCGGATGCTGATGGAAAGGCCCACAGCGAGTCGTACACCATGAGTGTGAGCCCGAAGGCCAGTGTAGAGGGAGCCAAGTGAGATTTCTATTATGCGATGTTATGGAGGATGGAGATCATGACTTGGATGTTTGGGGATGATGGAGATAGAACTTTGCCGGTGCGGGCAACGGTTCTGATGATGAAGAATTTAAAACTCATTCAAACTAGATTCAAGCGACAAAGACATTTGGGCCACAGTCTCGCGGCCTTGATCTGTCTGGCGCTTCTGGTGGTCTGCCAGACCCAGGCGGCTGGCCCTGAGGCGGCAACGCTGGATGATCTGAGCAAGGATTGGGATACTCCATTTACTGAAAAGTTGTACTTGGTGCATTCACCAGGCTACACGGATAAAACGGGGGTTTCTGTTTTGGAGGATAAGTGGTTCCTAAGTCCACGCAAGCCCATAAATGGTTCCCTTGTATTACCATGGATCTATGGCAAATACAGCATTGACAAATTTCAGGGACCTTTTGATACCTATAGAGCGGTCTGCGCTTGCGCGAACGGAATGAGCGGACCCGCAATTGAAATATATGTCCATAGCCTTGCCCCGCTCCCATTCAGCTGTAAAGACATCACGACACAACCGAGCGGGACCAACAAACCCGAAGAAGGACCTTGTGCGAATGCCTGTGATAAGAGTAAACATCTGATCTGGGATGGCTATGCCGGCTGCAGCTGCATCTGCGAGGATGGATGGAAGTTCGACGAACACGGCGACTGCATGCTCTTCGCAGAAAACGAAACTGAAGCAGCAATGGAAGCAGAGCTTACCTTAGAATTGGAGACTAATGAAGGCACAAAAGTGATAAAGACAGGAGATCGGACACAAATTAGCTTGGCCGCAGGCGACAAGGCGAAAGTGATAGCGATTTGTAAAGCTATTATAGCAGATCTAGCAACCTTTGATATCTTGATGGGCCTTACGAATGAAACTTCAGTAGAGCTGGACAATGTTTTTAAATTAGGATTATTATATCAGGGATTGGATTGCAAAAAATTGCTGAGAAGTGCTGGAATTGGAAAAGTATTTGAGGATGGTTCCATAGCTTCATCATCAGACCTGGCTGGAGGTCAACCGATGAAAATTGAATTGGATCTCCAACGAGGTCCTCTCGGCATCGAGGTTTCTCAGGATATTGTAGCCATTGATGTTGATACACCCACGGCCATCGTTTCATCCACAGGCAAAAACAAATTTGGTGTAGCTTACAATCCGGAGATAGGCCGAACCGTTGTCACAGCTCTTCGATATCCAGTTACCGTCCACCCGACATCCGGCAATCAGGCTCCCTTTACCCTGGCGGCCGGTCAGCAGGTGGAGGTAAGCTCAGAAGGAGTAGGGGCCGTAATACCCATAAATCAGACTAGTAATAATGGCACAGCTCCAGGATCTGGAGCAACGGGCGTGCCCGGCATGGGCAATGCCACCGCAGGAAATGCCACCCTCAGTGGAGAAGGCATCAGTGCTCCAGGCGCGCCAGGAGCTTCTAGCACTGGAACATCCACGGTGAGCCCAAGCGGCAACAACCAGATCGGAGACACAGCCGATATCAGCGCAGGCCAGTCCGTCAGCCAGACCATCAGCCCTGCAGGCTCCAGCAACTTCTACAGGTTCCAAGCGGACAGCTCAGGAATTGTGAAGCTGAAGCTGAAGAACGTGCCCAAGGATATGAGGCCATACCTATGCCTGTACGATAAGAACATGGCCCCAGTCTCCGAAAAATCGGCTTCAAACGCTGGAGATACGCTGAACCTGGAGAAGGATGGCCAGGGTCCAGGCCAGTTCTACATCGAGGCCAGGGACATTGATGGAAAAGCTCATAGCGAGCCCTACACTCTGAATGTCGCCTTCGAGCCTGCGCCAGATCAGTACGAGCCTAACCCCAACTACTTCCGGGCCACCGATGTAAAATCCGGCGAGAACATCAATGCCTACATCTGCCCAGGCAGTGACGACGACTTCTACAAGATCTTTGTGGATACATCAGGAATCCTCAAGCTGAAGATGGAGGGCGTTCCGGCAGATATGAGATCCTATCTACAGCTGTACGATAAGGGCTTCGGCAATTCGATAGCCTCCAGTTCAGCCTCCAGCCCTGGAGATAAGGTGGGACTGGAGAAGGACGTCCAGGGTCCTGGCTGGTTCTACATCAGGGTTCAAGATGCTGACGGAAAGGCCCACAGCGAGCCTTACACTTTGAATGTCGCCTTCGAGCCTGCACCAGATCAGTATGAGCCCAACCCCAACTACTTCCGGGCGACACAGATAGCGCAAGGCCAATCCATTACAGCATACATCTGCCCTTCAGGGGATGAAGACTTCTACAAGTTCTACATGGGCTCTTCAGGAATAGTGAAGGCGACGCTGGACAGCGTTCCGGCAGATATGAGATCCTATCTACAGCTGTATGATAAGGGCTTCGGCAATTCGATAGCCTCCAGTTCCGCCTCCAGCCCTGGAGATAAGGTGAGATTGGAGAAGGACGTCCAGGGTCCAGGCTGGTTCTACATCAGGGTTCAAGATGCTGATGGAAAGGCCCACAGCGAGCCCTACACGCTGACTGTTGCCCTGTGACAGGAGGAATGAGGTCCAAACAAGGGGCTGGGGCTTGGCCCGAGCCCCGATCTACTGCTTGGCCTGGCTCTGGGAGAGATCCTCCTCTACAGCCTCAATGGTCAGAGGTACAGGCTCTACCTGGGGAAGCTCGGTTTGGGCTGTTCTGGGATTAGCCTGGGAGCTGGAGAACGATCAGTAGAGCTATTTGCACCTCTAACTTTTTGGTGTTATCTTCGGTCGTTTCATTGACCAAGGCATTTGCTTTTCTGGAGACCTCAACTCTCATAGCCTACTGCTTAGTTGGAGATATGTGTCATCTAAGTCCAATAGCGTTCTGAGATTGGGCTTTGCTATCATATCCCGATGATTGGATCCAGCTATTCTAATAATAAAATGCCAACAATTTTCACATGGAAATATAAAATGAATGAGATGCCAGGGGGCATCTCTACCTAGTGTCTCGTCAACTCTTTAATGTCGGATAAAGGCGAGATAGTTTTACCCTGGCACCCTCGGTTGTGAATTGCCAATTTACCTTTGCTTTTTTGTTGTCCCTGAATTTCTGCCACGCTGCAA
>Ga0315280_10002802_pt1 | contig 27801 bp, 12 predicted proteins | sample YL17G06_40_MG_FD_203697 | JGI IMG/M metagenome (GOLD analysis project Ga0315280, IMG submission 203697) | Sediment microbial communities from Yellowstone Lake, YNP, Wyoming, USA - YL17G06_40 | ecosystem: Environmental > Aquatic > Freshwater > Lake > Sediment | place: USA: Wyoming | collected... | reverse complement strand
GCATGAAGGCGCTGATGTCGCCGCCGGTGACCGAGACGCCGAAGCCCGTGCCCGCGGCGGCCACCTGCATCCCAAAGTTGGTGCCGACGCTGACGTTGTTCTTGCCGAATAGGTGTGTCATGTTCCAGTCGATGCCGAAGTCGTTGTTGTCCGTCAGGGTTACCTCGGCCAGGAGGACTTGGATGAGGACCTGCGGCGGCGGCTGGTCGAGTTCCTGGATCATCGTCGCAATTACGTCGAAGTACCGCGGGCTGGCCGACAACAGGAGCGTGTTCGAGACCGGTTCGGCCACGACGGCCACCTCGCGTTCCAGGAGGATCTGTGCCCCGCCCGCGGTGCCGCCGCCGCCGGTGGCGGTCAGCGACTGCGTCACGTACGTCCGCTCCTGGGTAAGGAAGTTCGTCAGGGCCACCTGGATGTCCTGGGCCTTGGCGTTGCGGAGGCGGTAGACCTCGGTCAGCCGCTCGGAAGCAGTGCTCGCGTCGAGTTCCTCGACGACCTTCGTCGCCAGGTCTACGTAGTGCTTCGTGCCGCCAACCAGGAGGCTGTTGGTGCGGACGTCCACCGTGACGGTGAGGGCGGCTTCCTCGGCGGAGCCGAGGACGGCCGACGGCGCCTCCTTGCCGTCCTCGGTCTTCGGGATGAGCGTGTAGCGGATGGCCTGCTTGCCTGCGCCGGCGGCCGCGCCGCCCGCGGCGCCCTGCATGCGGAAGAGTTGCTGGAGCACCGTGGCCATCTGGCGGGCGTCGGCGTTGACGAGCGCGATGACCCGGATCTGGGCCGTCCGCGGGCTGGTCGAGTCCATCGCCTTCACGAGGCTCTCCAGGAGCGGCATGTTCTCGACCGGCGCCGAGATCACAAGCGAGTTGGTGCGTTTGTCGGGGGTAATCAGCACGCCTTCCTGGAGGGCGCTGGAGATCAGTTCCGCCCCTTCCTTCGACCGCGTGATGAACTGCAGGAGCGACTGGCGGTTGGGGCTGGTCTGCGTCAGCGGCTTGGGCTTGTTGTTGAGGGCGTCGGTCAGGATCTGGGCCAGTTCGGTGGCGTCGGCGTTCTCGAGCGTGAAGACGCGTATCTCTGTGACGCGCGGCACGGTGTCGGTGTCGAGTTCTCGCACGAGTTCGCCGATGCGCTTCAGGTCGGCCGGCCCGGCCGAGACGACGACGGCGTTGATCCTCTCGTCGACGCTGACGACCACGGTGGGCGTCCCTGCCGCCGCAGCGCCCTGGGCCGTGTAGAGGCTCTTCAAGGTGTTGGCCACCTGCGTGGCGTCGGCCTTGGCGATCGGGAAGACCTGCATCGCGGTGCCGGGGCGGTCGGGCTCGGCGTCGAGGCGGTTGATGAGCGACTCCGCGACCTTCAGATCGTCCGGCGACGCCGAGACGATGAGCGAATTCGTCCGGGCCTCGGTCACGATGGTGACGGGTTCCTTGACGCCGCCGCGGGCCACGCGCTGCGCGAACAGTTGCGTCAGCGTCGGGGCGATGACCGTCGCCGTGGCCTGCTTGAGGTAGAAGATGCGGAACTCGTTCGAGGCCAGGATCTGGTCGGTGTCGAGTTCACGGACCATCGCCTCGACGGCGTTGAAACTCTCCTTGCTGCCGGTCACCAGGAGGGTGTTGGTGCGGGCGTCGGCGAAGACGCTGACCGGTAGCATGCGTCCGGTGCCGCCGGCGGCCGTCTCGGCGGCGCGCTTGGCCGTGAAGAGTTGCTGGAGCGTCGGGGCCAGGCGCGTCGCGTCGGCGTTCTTGAGCGTAAAGAGGCGGATGTCGCCCAGGAGGCCGTAGTCCTCGCTCGAATCCAGTTTCTTGATGATCTCCTCGATGACGGCGAAGTTCTCCTTGCTGGCCGACACGATGAGCATGTTGGTGCGCACGTCGGCCGTAATCGAGACCTTCTCGCGGGCCGCCAGGAGTGGGCTCCCCTGGGCGACGGCCGCCCCCGGCTTGTAGAGGCCCTGCTGGATGAGGCCCTGGAGCATCGTCTGGATCCGCTGGGCGTCGGAGTTCTGGAGCGGGTACATGCGGACCACGCCGGTCACGTCTGGCGGCTCCACGTCCAGTTTATCCAGGAGGCCCTTGATGAGCGCCAGGTTCTCCTTGCTCGCCGAGATGATGAGGGCGTTCGAGAGGCCGTCGCTGCTAACGTCTACGCGGTCCTGCGGCACGGGCTGCTGGCCAGGCAGCGTCATGCTCGTGAGGCGGGCCTGGAAGATCTGCTGGAGTTTCGGGCCCACGATCCCCGCGTCGTTGAACTTCAGCGGGATCACCACCAGTTGCACCGACGGGTCGGGCAGTTCAACGTCCAACTTCTCAAGGAGGCTGGTGATGATCTTGGTGTCGTCGGCATTGGCGGCCACCAGGAGGCAGTTGCACCGCACGTCGGCCATGATGACGGGCCGCTCTCGGGCCACGTCGGTCGTGCGGGCGGCAGCGTAGCGCTGCGTGAAAAACGCCGACAGCGTCGTCGCAACGACCGGCGCGTTGGCGTGCTTCATCGGGTACAACTGGATCTGGCCCGTCAGGCCCGGGCTGGTGGCGTCGAGTTGCTCGGACAGCGACTTGACGAGTTGGAAGCCCTCGGCCGAGCCGCCGACCATCAGGCTGTTGGAGCGCGTGTCGGGGATGATGATGACGCGCAGGGCCTCGGCGTCGGCCGGGCTGATGACCGCCAGACGCTGCACGCGGGCATCCATCATCCGCTGGAGGGCCGTGCCCAGGGCCGTCGCGTCGGCGTTCTTCAGGATCACGATCTTGATGTCGCGCATCTCTATCGGGGTCTTCGCGTCGAGGTTCGCCAGCAGCGTCGTCAGCATGGCGAACGTCTTGTCGCTCGCCGAGATCACCAGGGCGTTCGTGCGCGTGTCGACCTGGACGATGGGCTTGTCCTCGGCCCGGACCAGCGTGGCGTTGGGGCCGGCGTAGAGGCCGTCGATGACGGTCTTCAGGCGCGTGGCGTCGGCGTTGACAAGCGGGTAGATCCGCACGCAGTTCATCGACCCGGCGCCCGGCACGTCCATCGTGTTGATGATGTCGGCAATCAGGGGCATCATGTCGGCGCGGGCCGCCACGACCACGATGCTGGTCGTCGGGTCGGCCTGGATCGTCAGGGCCGCCCGCGTCTTCGGGACCTCCGAGACGTGGCCGGCCTGCTTCTCCAGGACCGTGCGGAGGCGCGTGACCTGGGTCTTGAGGCCCTCGCTGCCGGGCGTGGGGGCCGTCTCCATGAAGACCGCCTGGAGCATCGGCACCAGGCGCGTGACGTCGGCGTTCTTGAGGCGGAACAGGCGCACCTCGGTGACCACCTTGCCGGCGTCGCGGTCTAGGTCCTTGACGATGAGGTCGGCCAGGGCCAGCGATTCCTCGATGCCGCTCATTACGATCGTGTTGGTGCGTTCGTCGGCCGAGACGTTGAACGGATTGACGAGGGCCTTGCCGCTGGCGCTTTCCGGCTCGGCCCGGCCCTCGACGCTGGTCCTGGGTTTGCCGCCGAGGGTCTTGCCCTGCGCGAAGATGTCCTTCAGGACGGTGACCACGGAGGCGGCGTCGGCGTTCTCGAGATGGTGGATGCGCACCTTCGCCCCCTCGGCCACTGGCACCGTGTCGAGGATGCCGACGATGGCTTTCATGGCCTTGAGGTTGTCGGGCGTCGACGAGATGACGAGGGCATTGGAGCCCTGCTGCCCGGCGACGTTCGGGTCGGCCGTGATCTTGATGGGCTTGGTGAGGTCGAGTTCCGGCACCTCGTCGCCCGCCGTGCTTCGGACGCGCAGCAGGCGCACCTGTTCCTGGAGTGCCCGGGCCTCGGGCGTAACCAGGTTGACGGCGCTGGGCTGGAGCATCTCCGTGAGGACGGCCGCCAGGCGCGTCGCGTCGGCCTTCTTCAGGGGGATGATCAGGACCTCGCTCTCGGCGTGGGCGGCCGGCTTGTCGAGGGTCTTGATGATCTTCTCGATAGGCTCGAACATCGGGCCGCGCGCCGTGACGATGAGCGACTTGGTGCGCTCGTCGGCCTGGACGTTGATCGGCTCGTCGGGCCGCGTCTGCTTCAACTGGGCGAGCATCTGCGACAGGACGGGCATCAACTTCGTCGGCTGCGCATTGGTGAGCGGGAAAATGCGGAACTCCAGTTGCGGCGCGATCTCGGCCTTGTCCATCTCCTGGATGAGGTGGGCGACCTCCTCCATCCGGTCCTTCGATGCCGCCACGACGACCGCGTTCGTGTCCGGGAGGGCGGTCACGGTGACCGTTTCCGGCGGCGCGCCCGGCGTCACGGGCCGGCCGGCTGCCACCGCACGGTACAGGTTCGTCAGCGCCAGGGCCACGCGGGTATTGTTGGTGTTCTTGAGGGCGAAGACCCGCAAGGTGAGCCTGGCGTCTGCGGCCGCCGCATCGAGCGCCTCGGCGAGTTTCTGGATCGTCTCGAAGTCCTCGTCGGAGGCGTTGATGAGGATCGATCGCTGCTGCGGCAGGACGGAGGTCTCGACCTTGCCGCCCGGCGTCGTCGGGCCGGTCGCGCCCGGCGCGCCGCGCGGCCCTCGGCGGATCGGCACCACCGGCGTGCCCGTGGCGCCCGGCGTGCCGTAGAGTTGCTCGATGGCCTTCTGCACCTCCGTCGGGTCCGCGTGCTGAAGGGTGATGATCTTGAGCGCCCCGCGGGCCGGCTGCATCACCTCGATCTGGTTCACCCACTCCGACACCTGCTGAAACATGGTGTCGCTGGTGGCCAGGACGATAGCGTTGGCCCGCACGTCGGACGAGACGGCCAGCGGGTCGAGGCTCTTGCGCTCGCGCTGGGCCACCTGGACCTGCTGGCTATAGAGGTCTTTGACCATGGCGGCCACGGTCGTGGCGTCGCCGTTCTTGAGGGGTATGATCCGCACTTGCGTGGCCGACGAGGAGGTGGCCTGGTCCAGTTGTGTCGCCATCTTGAGGACCTTGTCGAGTTCGCCCGCCGGCCCGCTAATCACGAGGCCGTTTGAGCCCGCATCGGCGGTTACAACGACCGACGGCCCCCCGCGGGCGCTGGAACTGGTGGGAGAGGCCTGCACCATCCGCGTCAGGATCGGCGCCACATCGGCCGACTTGGCGAACTTCATGATCATCAGTTCCGTGCGGATGCCGCCCGTCTCCTCGACGTCCATCTGCTTGACCAGGGCCTGGACCTTTGCCAGGTTCGCCGCATTGGCCGTCACGAGGAGGCTGTTGGAGACGGGCTCGGCGGCCACGGTCACCAGGTCGTCCGGGTTGATGGGGCCCTTGCCCGCCCGGGGCAAGGCAAAGGCCGTGCCCACCGCCGCCGCCACCGTTGTGGCTGTGGCGTACTTGAGCGGAATCAGGACCGGCGTGGCCGTCGGCGCCACGGTGTCGAGTTGCGTGGCCAGTGCCTTGATCTTCTCGAAGGTGGGGTCGTCGGCCCGGACCGCCAGGACCCGCGAGCCGGCGTCGGCCTCGATGGCCACGGCCGGGCGGACGCCGCTCGCGCCCCGCCCGCCCGTCGTCGCCGTGGCGACGAAGAGCCGGTTCAGCACCTGGGCGATACCCGTGGCGTCGCCCGTGTTCAGCGGGATGAGCCGGACCGCGTACTGGTCGGTCGGCGCGATGTCCATTTCCTGGATCAACTTGCCGATCTTCTCATGGTCGGCGGCGCTGGCCCGGACCACGAGCGAATTGCTCGAGCGGTCGGCGCTGAGGCGGACCTGGCCGCCGGCCCCGGCCTGCCCGCGGGCGCCCCCGCCGGCCGCCGACGTCTCGACGGTGCTCTGAAGCGCCGACGCGACAGTCGAGGCGTCGGCATTCACCAGCCGGTACACCTTGACCGTCACCTTGTCGGCGTCCTGCGCCTGGTCCAGTTCGTTGATGACCTTGGCGATGAGTTCGTGCTTTTCCTTCGGAGCCGAGACAACGACCACGCGGCCGGTGTCGTCGCCGGTCACGGCGATCTGGCCGGTGTCGGCCCCCGCCCGCTGGCCGCGCGCGGCGCTCTTCACAAAGAGGTCCTGGAGGGCAATCACGGTGTTCCGCACGTCGGCGTTCTTCAGCGGGTACATCTTGACGAGCGGTTCGGCGGTGGCCTGGTCGAGGTCCCGCGCCATCTTGACGACCTTGTCGATGTCGGCCGATGGGCCGGTGATGACGAGGCCGTTCGAGCCGGCGTCGGCCGACACGGTTACGGTGGGACCGCCCGTCGTGCCGGCGGCGCCTCGCGGCCCCCCCGCCCGCTGCACCATCTGCTGGAGGGCCGGCGCCACCTCGACCGCCCTGGCGTTCTTCAGAAGGACCAGTTCGGTCCGCAGCCCCCCTGCCCCTTCGACGTCGATCTTCGCCAGGAGGTCCTGCACCTTTTTGAGGTTCGTGGCGTTGGCGGTCACGATGAGGGCGTTCGACATCGGCTCGGCGACGACCGTGACCATGTCGTCCGGGTTGAGTGCCCCCTGCCCGCGGGCGCCGGCGGCGGTCCTCGGCACCGCGAAGGCCTGCGAGATCGCCGGCGCCACGGAGGCCGCCTGCGCGAACTTCAGCGGAATCAGCGTGGGCGTGGCCAAACCGCCCGTGCTGGCGGCATCGATCTGCGCCGCCAGCGCCTTGATCTTCTCGAACATCGCATCGTCGGCGCGGACCATGAGCATGCGGGCATCGCGGTCGGCCTCGATGACCACCGACGGACGCACGGCCGAAGGCTGGCCCGATCCTCGCCCGCCCGCCGCCTGCGACGGAATGAACACGCGCGTCAGCACCCCGGCCACCGTGGTCGCGTCGGCGTTATTCAGCGGAATCAGCCGCACGGCTAACTGGTCCGCCGGCGCGACGTCGAGTTCCTGGATCAACTTCGCAATCTTGGCGTGGTCTTCCGCCGAGGCGCGGACAACGAGCGCGTTGGAGGACCGGTCGGCGGTGATCCGCGTCTGGCCGGCGGCGCCGGCGCGCCCGCCCGGCCCGGAGCCGCCCGCCGGCGAGGACCGTTCGATCGTCGTCTGAAGCGCCGCCGCCACCGTCGTGGCTTCCGCACTCGTGAGCCGGTAGACCTTTACAGTCACCTGGTCGGCGGCCTGCGCCTGGTCGATCTCATTGATGACCTTGGCGATCAACTCATGCTTATCGGGCGGGGCGGAGACGATGACCAGCCGGCCGGGTTCATCGGCCGCCACGGTCACGGCGCCCGTGTCCGGCCCCATGCCGAAGATGCCGAAACGCATTCCGCCCATGCCTCGCGCGCCGCTCTTGGCGGCGCCGAAGATGTCCTGAAGGGCCGCGACGACCGACTTCACGTCGGCGTTCTTGACCGGGTACATGCGGACGACGGACGCGTTGGCCTGGTCCATCTCGGCGATCAACTTGGCAATCTTGTCGTGCTCCTCGGCCGAGGCCCGGACAATGAGCGAGTTGGATGACCGGTCGGCGCTGATGCGGACCTGGCCGGTCCCGCCTGACACCATGCCGTAGATGCTGCGGCCCGCGCCGCCCGGCGTGCCGCGCTCGAACGTCGCTTGCAGGGCGAGCGAGATGCTGTACGCGTCGGCATTCTGGATACGGTAGATCCTGACCGTCACGTCGCCCGCTGTCTGGGCGGTATCGATCTCCTTGATGACCTTGGCGATGAGTTCGTGCTTCTCGGCCGGGGCCGACACGATAACCAGCCGCCCGATCTCGTCGCCGGTGATGGCAATGCCGCTCTCGTTAGGCGGCCCCTGCCCCGCCTGCATCGCCTGGAATGTCTGCCGCCCAAATCGGCCCTGCGGCACCATCGCCGGCGCCGCTGACCTGCCGCCCGGCACAAAGATATCCTGGAGCGCGGTCACGAGCGACTTCACGTCGGCGTTCTTGACCGGGTAGATGCGGACCGAGGCCACGGCCGAGACGCCCGACTGGTCCAACTCCTCGATCAGGCGCTCGACGATAGTCATGGCGTCGCCGGGCGCGGCCACGATTACGGAGTTGGTCTGCTTGTTCGCCGAGATCATCACCGCCGTGGCGACGTCGACCTGGGTCACGCCGTCCTTGCTCTGGAGTTCCATCATCTGGCGGACCATCTCGGCCCGCTGCATCTGGGGCGACTGGCGACCCATCATGCCTGGCACCTGAGGCATAATCTGGGGCTGCGGCTGCTGGGGCTGCTGCGCCATTTGGAAGAGGTCCTTAAGGTTCCTGGCTACTTCGACCGCGTCGGTGTTCTTGAGGGGGAAGACGCGGATGGCGCTGACGATCGTCGGAATCTGGTCGAGTTGCTTGATGATCGGCTCGATGAGTTCGAAGTCCAGGGGCTTGGCACGGACGATGATGCACTTGGTGCGCACGTCGGCGACCACGTTGATGGTCGGCGGCGGGGGCGCCGGCGGCGGCTGCCGCGGGTTGAACGACACCTGCGGCACCGGCCTCGGATTGAACAGGGCGTCGAGCGTCCGGGCGACCCCGGCCGCATCGGCCTGCGCGATCTTGAAGACGCGGAACTCGGCCTCCCCCCCGCCCTGGCTCGGCGTCAGTTGTTCGATCAAGTTCTCGAGGTAATCCAGGTCCTGCCGCTTGCCCGAGATGATGAGGGCATTGGAGTTCTTGTCGATGGCGATGGCCACGCCGCCCTTGCGTGCCGTCGGCGCGCCGTCCGCGGACGGCGCCGTGGGGGCAGGCGCGGGGGCCGGACTGGAAGGCGCGGCCGGTGGAGTCGCCGCCGGAGCGGGCGTTGCGGCCGGCGCGGGTTTCGCATCCGGCGCCGGAGGCGCCGCTGGCGCGGGCGCCGCAGCGGCTTCACCAGGGGAAGGCGGAGTCGGCGGCGTCGCCGCCGGCGACGGCGGCGGCATCGGAGCGTCATAGAACGTGCGCGAGGCCCGCTCGCCCTCGCCCCGCTCCTTGCTCGTTTGCGGCTTCAAGCCGCCCGAGCCCTTGTCGGACTTGCCCGGGGTCGCCGACGGCCCCACACCCTTCTTCGGCAGTTCCGGAACCGGTGTGGCGCCCTGGGGGTTCTTCATCTCCGGCGGCGCCTCCTGGGTCACGATGACTTCGTTGCCGCTCAGTTGCGAGTAGACGGTCTTGAGGACCTCGGCCATCTTCTCGGCCCTGACGGCCGTCAGCGGGATGACGCGGACGCGGAAGTTGTTGTCCTTGGCCGCATCGTCGAGTTTCGTGATGATCGGCTCCATCGCCCTCAGGTCGGCGTCCTTGGCGATGATCGTTACGGCGTTGGCGAACGAGTCGGCCGAGATGACGGGCTTGTCGGCCCCCTTGCGGTCCCGGTACATGTCGTTCAGTTTGCCCGCCACGTCGGTGGCGTCGGCGTTCTTGAGCCAGACGTACTGGACGTCCTGCGACGGGGCGCCGGGGGCCTGGTCGAGGCTCTTCAAGATCTGCTCCACCAGGGCGAAGTGGGCCGGCGTGCTCGAGATGACGAGGCTCTTGGTCCGCTCGTCGGCCGCAATGGCAAACGGCACCGGCTGCTGGTTCCTGGCGGCCGCGCCCTGCTGCCGCAGCATCTCCTGGAAAAGTTTCCCCAGCGATGCGGCCAGCGCAGTCGGCTCGCTGTTCTGGAGCGGGTAGACCCGGACCTGCGCGCCGGCGCTGGTCGACCCTTCGTCAAGACGCTTGATCATGTCGACGACCGAGGCGACTTCGACCGGCGGCCCGCGCACCAGGACGCTGTTGGAGTTCAGTTCGGGCGTCACGGTCACGCGTTCGCTCTTTTCGGCGCCGGCCACGCCGGGCCGCCTGCTTGCCGTCGCCGCCTTCTCGCCGAGCGAGGCGTTCACCGCCTCTGCCAGGCTGGCGGCCTGGGCGTTCTTGAGTTGCACGATGATGATGCCCGACTGGGCGGCCGCCTCGGCCGTGTCGAACGTCTTGATCAACTGGTCGGCCAGGGCGAGTTTCTCGGGCGCCCCCTGGACGATGATGTCGTTGGTCTCGGCCATGGCGGCGACGCGGGTTTCGGCGCCCGCGGTCTCGCCCCGGCCGCGCCCGCCCGGCCCCGCCGCCGTATCGACCAGCATCGCCTGGAGCACCTCGGCGACGTCAGGGGCCTTCGCATTCTTCAACCGAAACGTCTTGGTCTCGCGGGCCAGGCTGGTACCCGACTCGAGTTTCTTGATCAGGTCCTCGATGGCCTGGAACTGCGTGGGCGTGGCGGCCACCATGACCTGGTTGGTGGCGGCGTCGGCCTCGAAGCGCGGCTGCGGCTCGTTGGTCTGCGGCGCCCCTTGGCCGAATCTCTGCTGCTGGGCAAAGAGGCGGCTCAAGGCGGCGCACAGGTCGACCGCCTTGGCGCTGCCCAGACGGTAAGTTCGGACCTGGACCTGGCCGGGGGCGTCGGCCACGTCGAGAGAGGACACCAGTTGCGCGATTTCCTCAATCCTGTCGTGCGGCGCATCGACGACGAGCATGCGGTCGCCCGGCGCGGCCGCAATGACTACCCGCTCGGCGCCCTCCGCGGACGACTGGCCTGTGCGGCGCGGCGCGGCCGCACCGCCCGCAGGGGTCTGGTACAGTTGGCTCAGCATCGTGGCCAGCATCGACGCCGAGACGCTCTTGAGGGGGAGCATGCGGACCTCGCGGGCCTGGGCCTGCGTAGCCTTGTCGAGGCTCGCGATCATCTCTTCGAACATCTTGCGGTCCGACTCCGGCCCGCGGATGAGCACGGAGTTCGAAAGCGGGTCGGCTTCGATCAGGACCGCCTGCTGCCCTTTCGGGCCGGGCGGCACCATGGTCTTGAGCGTCTGGGCCAGCCGCACGGCATCGGCCGACGCGAGGCGGATCATCCGTATCGGCTCGACGCCCTCGACCGCCTGCACGTCCATCGTCTTGACGAGGTCCGCGATGGTCTTCTGGTCGTCGTCGGCGGCCGAGACCAGGAGGCTGTTGTTCCGGTCAGACGGGGCGATGACCACAGGAACCATATTCCTGTCTGCCAGCCGCCCGCGGGCGGTATTCGTGAAGACCTGGCGGAGCGTCTCGGCCAGTTCCGACGCCTTGGCGAACTTCAGCGGCACCTGGCGCGTGGTCGGCGTAGCCAGCGGCACCGCCGAGGTCTTGAGTTGCTCAAGGATCTTCTCGATGGTCGGCCAGTCGCCCGGCGCGGCCGAGATGAGGAGGCTGTTGGTGCCCGTGTCGGCCTCGACCCGGACGTTCGTGGCCGCCGGCTGACCCATCCTGCCCGGGCCCGATTCTTGCTGGCCCAGCATGCGGGTCAGGGCGTCGGCCAGTTGCCTGGCGTCGCCGACCTTGAGTTGGACGACGTGGATTTCGCGGGCGCCCTTGCCTTCGAGCGGCCGGTCGAGTTCAGCGATGAGCGTCTCGGCGGTCTGGATATCGGCGGCCGGCCCGGCGACGATGACGCTGTTGGTGCGAACGTCGGCGCTGACGACCGTGGGCGGCGCCGCCTGGGCGGCCGGGCCGGACCGGCCCCGCGCGCCCTCCTGTTTGCCGAGCATGCTCTGAAGCACCGTGGCCACCTGCTGGGCGTCGGCCACCTTCAGGCGGAACGTCTTGACGCCGCCGCTCTGCGTGATGGCCTGGTCGAGTTGCTTGACCATGGCCTCGATGGTCTTGAACTCGGCGTCGGAGGCGCGCACGAGAACCGAGTTGCTCGCGACGTCGCCTTGGACGAAGACCTTGGCCGCTTCGCCGCGAGCCGACGCCGGATACATGGCGCGCAGCGTCTCGGCAACCTTCACGGCGTCGCCCGTTTTCAGATGCAGGATGCGGACGTTGTCGGCCGTCTCGGCCGACGGCACGTCGATGCCCTTAAGGAGTTCGGAGATGGCCTGATGGTCGTCGGCGGCCGCGGAGACGAGCAGGCTGTTGGAGGACTCGGCGGCGGCAATCACAACCGGCACGGGCGGCTGCTGGCCGGCATTCGCCGCGCGCATCATGGCCATCGCGCGGGCCTGCGGGCCGAAAACCTGACGCAGCGTTTCCGCCACCTGCATCGCCTTGGCGTACTTCAGGGGCACGATCCGGGTGGACGCGGTGGCCATCGGAATTGCCGAGGTCTTGAGTTGTTCGAGGATCTTCTCGATGACAGGCCAGTCGCCCGGCGCGGCCGAGATCAGGAGGCTGTTGGTGGCCGGTTCGGCCTCGACGCGAACGTTCGTGGCTGCCGGCGCGCCGGTGCCGAAACGGCTCGGGTCCTGCTGGCTGAGCATCCTGCCCAGGGCCGTGGCCAGTTGGCGTGCGTCTCCGGCCTTGAGTTGCACGACGTGGATCTCGCGGGCTTCCTTGCCGTCGAGCGGCTTGTCGATTTCCGCCAGGAGAGCCTCGACGGTCTTCATGTCGCCTTCGGTGCCCGCCACGATGAGGCTGTTGGTGCGGACATCGGCGCTGACCTGCGGCCCAGTGTCGCCGCCAGGCCGGCGGCCAGTGGCGTCCGGCGCCGCTTTGCGCAGCGCCGCAGCGACGACGCCGGCCAACTGCTGGGCATCGGCAACCTTCAGGCGGAAGACCCGGATGCCGCCCACGCTCTTCGTGCCCTGGTCGAGTTGCTTGATGATCTCCTCGATGCGGTTCATCTGGTCCAGCGGCGCAGTCACGATCAGGCGGTTCGTGTTCGGGTCGGCCACGACGCGGGCCTGCATGCCCTGCCCGGGAGGGCCGGGCGTCACGGGCCGGGGATAGCCCGAACTCGAGTACGTCACGGTCGCGGCCTGGACTTGTCCGGGCAGCATCTGGCGGATGATGTTGGCGACGTCCTCGGCCTTGGCATTCTTGAGTTCAAAGATGCGCATGTCGCCTGTGGCGGCGGGCTGGATGGCGTCGAGGCGGTTGATGATCTCCTCGGCCATCGCGAGTTTCTCGCCGTCGCCGACCAGGAAGAGGGTGTTGGTCCGTTCGTCGGCGGTGGCCTTGACGGCGTCGGAACCCGCGGCCGGCCCGGCTGCCGCCGCGGCCGCCGCCGTGTAGTTGGGATTGGGAACCCACTGGCCGGTGTCGTCATCGCGAACATAGCGAGGCACGGCGGCCGTGGCGGAGGCGCTGATGGGCGCCGCCGTTCCGAACAGGCTGTTGATGACCGTGGCCAGGTCTCGCGCCGAGGCATACTTGAGACTGTACACTTTCAACTGCCGGCCGGGCACCGTCGCGCCGGGGATATCGATCTGGTCCAGGAAGAAGCGGACCCGCTTGATGTTCTCCAGACGGTCGGTGATGATAAGATTGCGGCCCGCGCCGAGCGCGGCAACGCTGCCGAACGTCGAGACCAGCGGCTGGATCGTCACGATGATATTCGGGGCGTTCACGAATTTCAGGGGGATCACCATGGTGACGATCTCGCCCGGCCGCACGTTCTCGGCCTGGGCCCAGCCCTGGACGATCTTCAGCGGCGCCTTGGCGGCTTCCTTGAGCGTGACGACCTGGAAGTACCGGGACGTTTCGATCAGCGTGTAATTGCGCATCGCCAGCATCAAGTTGAGCATGTCGAGGGCTTCGTCGAACGTGTAGGGCCGGCTGTCGAAGAACGTGACCGTGCCCTCGATGCGGCAGTCGCCGAGGATAGGCTTGCCCGCCATCTGGGCGAAGCGGCGGACGACCTCGTCGTAGGGAATGCCGTCGAACTGGAATCGGACCTCGGTGGGCCGGACGACCGGCGTAACCGGCGGCATGACCGGCGGGATGACGGGCGCCTCGGGCGTCGGGGCGGCCGCCGGGCCGCCGGGTTCCGACGGAGCCTTGGCCGGCGCCGGAGCAGCCGCTTCGGGCGCCTTGGCGGACGGCTTGGGCGTCTCGGCGGCGCCGGGGGCGGCAGGCTTCGACGTCTCAGGCGCCGGCTTGGGCGTCTCGGCGGCGCCGGGGGCGGACTTCGCAGGCTCGGCGGCCTTCGGCGACTCGGCGGCAGGCGCGGCTTTCGCGCCGGACGAGGGAGCGGGCGGCGCCTGGTCGGCCGGCGCCGCGGACGCGAGGGCCCCAGGCAGGCAGGCCACGGCGGCCGCCAGGACAACGAGGAGCAGGCGTTGGGTTGGCATATACGGCCCCCTTGAGACGCGCGGCACGCGCCGCGAATCTCGGCTGATCTACTTATGTTGAGGCGCCTTCAGAGGTCCCGGCGGGTCCGGGGGCGGCGCTTCGAGTTTCGGAAGGCCCGGCGGCACCTGGTCCGGCGCCAGCGGATGCTTCTCCGCCAGGCTGTCGCCAAGTTCCACGGCATAATACTCGGCCCCAATCTGGAGCACCACGCGGCTCTGCGAAACGATCTCCGGCTTGCTCGGCAGCGGCAGGGGCCGGTAGTCGACGGTGATAATCCTCCCGCCGGCCAGGGCGTCGCCCGGCTTGTAGGCGGCGACCTTGCCGCTCCGGCCGTCGCGGACGAGGACGTCGGGCATGCTGCCCCACGCCGGCAGGCCGACGAGGCGATAGTGGCCTTCGGGCACGCGCGGGCCGGAAGGTTCGGTCGGGGCCTGGGGCGATTCGGCCGCCGGCGGCTTCTGCGATGCCACGGCCGGTATGTACGGCAGAAACAGGTTGCGCGAGACGATCGTCTCGTACTGGGTCCGCTCGGCGCTCTGGAGCACGCCCGGCGGAAGGTCATCGGTCCCGCGGTCGGTCTCGAGTTTCTCGCCCTGCGGCGTCTCGAGGACCAGCGTGCCGTACTTGACCTGCAACTCGACTTCGGGGCCGCCGGCCACCGGCGCCAGGACCAGGTTGTCGAGGCGATGCAGGTGCGGCTCGCGCGTCATCAAGTACACGAAGTTGATCACGTGGGTCAGTTTGCCTCGCGCCCGCACGATCCAGCCGATCTCCTTGTACACGCCGGGAACGCGGGAACTGAATAGCGGCTTGAGGGAGAGGTTCTGGGCGCTCAGGCCGCTCTGGCCCAGCAGTTCGGTGATGTGCGAGCGAACCTGCTCGCTGACGCGGTTCTCGTCGGTGCCGAAAGTCATGGCCGCCAGCGACTTCAGGCGGTTCTGGTAGGCCCCCTCCTTGCTCTTTTGGGCGTCGGCTTGCTTGATCCTGGCGATGATGGCTTCGGCATCGACCATCCGCTGGGCGGCGGGCACGAGGAAGACGCGGTTGATCGCCAGGTACATAACGGCCACGAGGGCGGCAAAGCCGAGAGCGCCGAGCAGGATTTTCTGCCGGTTATTCATGGCGGCGCCTCCCTGTCGGCGCCTGCGCGGGACTGCTGGCCGCCTCCTGCCGCCGCAGCGCTTCGCCTTCCTGGCGGAGTTCCGCCCGCGTGGCGCGCCACGCGTCGAGGAGCGGACCATCTTCGGGCGGCCGCGTCTTGAGGAACTGCTCGTACCGGACCGCCCACTCCTTGTAAGGCGTGAGGCCCACTGTTGTGGACGAGGTCGCCGTCGGTTCGCCCGATGTGGCCGCGGGCGCGGGGACCTCGCCCGCCGCCACCCCCGGCGCTATGCCGGGACCCGCGGCCGGCGTCGCCGCCGGCGTCACACCAGATCTTCCGGCCACGGGACGCGACACCGGGGGCGCCGCCGCGGGCGACGCCGGCCGCGGCTTCCCGAACTGCTCGTGCGCGGCATCGTCGGCCGGGCGCGGCGCGGGCGCCACCCCCGCCAGGTCGACCTTCATGTCCGGCTTGACCATCACCGTGACGCTCGTCGAGTACGTGTACCCGTAAGCGTCTGTCCCGTTGGTCACCTGGCCGGGCTTGAACGCGTAGCCGGCCGCCTCGAGGCGCTTGCCGAGTTCGTTGATGGCCTCGTTGGACTTGGCCTTGACGGTGAAACTGGCCGACGCGTTGGGATTGGCCGTGTTCGCCATCGTAGTCTTCAGGTTGGTGATGTAGACTTCGGTGCACGAGGGGAACACGTTGCTCAGGTACGCCCACTGGTCGAGCCAGTCTCGGCCGAGGTGGACCCACGCGGCGATCGTTTCGGTGCGCTTGGCGAGGGCGGTCACGCGGCGGTTCTCTTCCGTCAGCCGCGCCAGTTCCGCGGCCAGCGAGTTGCAGAACGAGTCCGCGCGGTACCACTGGATTGCCCCGAACGCAAACATGCCGACCACGACGCACGCCGCCAGCGATACCGCGCCGAGCGCCATGACCTTGTTCATGTCGCGCTTGACGGGGGGGCGCTTCGGATGGAGGAAGTCGAACGGCAGCGCCGTCGTGTCGGCGTAGCCGGCCGCCTGTCCGAGGGGCGAGATGAACGCCGACGTGACCAGGCCCGAGTCCTCCAGGCCCAGCCTCTCGGCAGGGTTGAGCATCTCGCACCGGACGCCGAGGCGCTTGGCGAGTTCCTCGGCCACCTCGCGCTCGATGCCCGTGCCGCCCGCCAGCAGCACCAGGTCGATCGTCTGCCCGCGCTCCACGCCCATGTAACTATGGAGACTGCGGGCCACTTCCATGACAACCGCCTGGGCGGCGGCATGCGAGGCGACCGCTTCGCCGTGGGCCGGCAGCGGCACGGCGACGGCCGCAGACCGGCTGAACGCCAGGCCCCCGGAGTCGATGACGTCGATCTCGGTCTCGTCGGCCATGACGTGGACGACGGCCACGCGCCCTTCGACCGGGATGCTGCCGTAAGCCTCGACGCACCGCAGGTCGGCATAGGGGCGGAGGCCGAGTCTCAGGAGGCGTACCTTCGCCGTCTCGGCGATTTTCTCGTAGTACTCGATCACCGGCCGCTGCACGGCCGCCACGAGGACGTGCTGGCCCTGGCTCTCGTCGGCCGGCGCCGTTGCCGCTCCGTAGTGGCTCTCGAGCGTGAAGTCAACCACCGCCTCTTCCGGGCGGAAGGTGAGTTCCTTCTCCGCCTGGTACAGGACCATGCTGGCCAGTTCGCCGGCGCTCGAAACGGGCGGCAGGACGAGCGGCTTAAGAACCGCCTGGCCGCGCGAGACGTTCATGACGGCGGCGGGGCTCCGGAGGCGCATCTGATTGAGGGTCCGGCCGAGAAAATCGCCGACTGCCCGGGCGTCCGTCAAGTCCAGGTCCCCCGGCATCTCGGCGGCGGCAAGTCTGATGATCCGGGTGCGCTCGCCGTTCGACTCCGCCAGGACGACGCGGAGTTGTTCCCGGTCGAAATCCAGGGCGCAGAATCGGCCCGTTTTTCGTCCCCGCGCCAGGCCCTGAAGTTTTCCTATCAGCGACGCGATGCTCAACGTTTGCGCTCCAGCAGATCGGTGTCCAGGGCGAACGGCAGCCCAAGCCGGGTAATGTCCCGCAAATAGGCGACCCTCGGCGCGCCGCGCGCCAGGTCGATGACCGCCTCCAGGACGCGGTATCGCCCGCACGGCACGCCGAAGCCGATACATCGCACGGAGTACTGGAAACCTCGCGCCGTGAAGTACGGCGCTGCTTTCTTAAACGCATCGGCGTCCAGCAGGTTCTGCGTATACAGCCAGGCAACGGTGTTCTTCGTCTCGGCGGGAAGGTCCCGCCGCAGGTCCACGATCTGCTGGGCCACGTTGGCGTCCATGCCGGGCAGGACGGCCAGGACCTCCGCCGGGGCGGTGTTGACGTTGACCAGGCCCAGCAGGGGCCGCCGCGCGCCGGTCGGCTTGGTCGTCAGGCGGTCCATCACGACGGGCAGTTGCTCGGCCTTGACGGCCGACTCGATCGATGCGCCGGCCTCGAGATTGTCGTCGGGGTGCGCCTGCTTCAACGCGTATTTCATCTCCAGCAGATCGCCGGGATTCCCGAACTTGCCTCCCTCGGCCTGGTAGAGGCGGATGAACTTGAGTGTGGCCTCAGGCAGATTCACCCCCCCTGCCGGGATGGCGCTGTTGAGATCGATCCGCGGCCGGCCGGCGTTATCGACGTTCGGCTCCGACGAGTACACCGTGGCTACGCCGCGCAGGCCCCGATCCGGGGAACCGTCGCGGCTGCCGGTGGTGGTCGTCCGCCCCACACCATCGCCCGACCGGACGCCGAGAATGGCGCTCAGGTTCGAGTCCTCCCCGTAGATCACCTGCCCCGTGAACCCTTTGACCATCAGCAGTTCATCCATGGTGGCTAGCGGCTGGTTGGGGATCGCGTAGGGGTGACGCAGGCTGTCGTAGTAATCCTTTTCGGCGCCGTCGGCGTTCGGAGTGTTGTCGGCGTCGCGGTAGTCCAGGAGGCACGCGACCAGTTCGGCGGTCATGTTCTTCAAGGCCAGAAGCGTCTCTGGCGGCGCGCTGTTCAGGTTGATCTTGCTCGCCTCGTCCGTCAGGCCGTACCGAACAGGCGCGTTCTCGGTCGGGTCCTCCGCATAGAGGGTGAAGAACCAGCGGTCCGAAGCGTCGTCGGCCACGAACTGGTTCTGGAACATCTCTGGGTTGTCATACCAGGCGGCCGGGTCGTTCGACGCGTTGTGCAGAACGAGCATCGCGCAGGCCAGGCCGCTCGAGGCCGCCTGGTAGGCCTGCTCGCCCCGCGCTTCGGCCGCCGCCGTCGCCACCTCGGCGCGCATGCGGAACATCAGTCCCGCCGCAATCAGTGCCACCAGGGCTGTCACCAGGAGCACGGCCACCAGGACCACGCCCCGACGGACGCCAGGTTTGCCGCGGCGGGTCACCGGAATCCGCGCGATGCGCAAGACGGCCCACCGCGCAGCATCGCGGTCACACCCGGCTACATGGACAGCCGCCGCGCCTGATGCCTCAATGGTTCTGGGATATCTCATGTCCCGGATTCCTCACCGCCGCGCGAGGCCGCCGCCGGCGCTGTTTTCGGCGATGCCGGAACCGCCACCACGCGCCGGAACGTCGGGTACGGATACCGCGCCGGCTCTACCCTCTCGGGCAGAGGCTCCCTGCCCAGGACGATCTCGACGGCCTGCGGCAGGCCGCCGCCTCCCCAACTCTCGATCCACGCCGTGCCATCCCAATAGCGCAGGCGCAGGAACTTGATATCCGGCGACACCAGCGATGCCTCAATCTCCTTGCCTTCTTCGGAGATCCGGGCTGTCGGCGTCCTCTGACACGTGCGCTCCAGCCCATCGACCTGCGGGCGGCCCTCTTGGTCTTCGGAGTACCGCAACCGGTAGTCGACAATCATCATGTCGCTCTCGCGAGGCGCCTGGTCCGTGTCGGTGACCTTCTGCTCGAACCACATGGCACCGCTCGGAAACGTGACCGTCATGAGCCGTACCTCGCTCGTGCCGCCCTCGAGCCCCAGACCCAGGAACTGGTAGACGAAGGAGGACCGGAGTTCCCAGGTCATGCGGGCCATAATGGCCCGCTCGGCGCCGACCACGCGGATGTCGTCGAGCACGGCCGCGCGAACCTCGGCCGCCTGCTTGTAGAACGTCAGCATGGCGGCCATCAGGGCCAGAGCGAGCGTCACGGCCAGGACTACTTCCAGGAGCGTGAAGCCCGCGCAGCACTTTCTCGCAGGATGGCAGGCCCGGGGCATCCGTTCCGTGGGCCTGCTTGCCCCGTCGAGTTTGCGGCATGCCGACGCAGAGGCAGCGTGCGGATGCCATGCCCGGATAAAGTCTCCTTGCCGCCGCCTCATTTCCCGCCTCCCGTCTCCGCCGCCGCGCCAGAGGCAGGCGTGGCGCCGGTTTCCTCTTTCCCGGACGGCAGCAGTTGATAAAGGCGGTACACGTATCCCTCGGCCGTATTGCGGACGACTACCTCGATGCGCCCGACTTCCATGGCCGCCAGGGGCCCTTCAACGGGCATCGCGACAATCTCCCAGGTCCAGTCTTGGAGCGGTTCCTCGTAGGCGTTCGGCCCGGCGTCGGTGGGCGGCATGACGCCCATCTCGATTTCCGAAAGCAGCGTGACGGCCAAGTCTGCCGCGGCCGCCTCCAGGCGAACCTGGCGGACCAACCGCACGCACGTGTTCAGGCCGCCGAGGATTGCCACCGCCACGCCGAAGAACAGCGCCAAGGCCAGGACAACTTCGAGCAGCGCGACGCCGGGGCGGCCGAAGGGCGCCATGGCCACGCGCCGTGGCGCGGCCCTGGGGCCCGGCGCCCGCATGCAATGTACATGGCCACGCAGAAGCGCGCGGCCATGCCACCGGCCTGCCTGTTCCCTTTTCCCGGTTCCCGGTTCGCGGCTTTTCATTTCTTGGCCATTTCCGAAGCCGTCAGGATGCGGCTTGAGATGCTGCCAGTGAGGCCGTCGACTTCAATGAAGGCCCGGCCGGAGTCCGGGTCGCTCGCACGGACGAGTTCAATGACCACGGAGTCGCAGGACCCGTCGGGCTCGAACGTGATCGTCGCCAACTGTGACTCCGACGAGCCCCCTGCGGCCGTCGCCGGCTCCAGGGCCCGGTAGGCGCTGGGGCCGACGAATCCACACCGGTCAATCCGTACGCCATCCAGGGCGAGGGAGTCCCGCCAGGTGCAGCCGGCGTACTCCGCGAACTTACCCGGCTCGGCCAGCGGCTCGGGCTCCCAGAAGACCCAGACGCCGGCCCCCTGTGGGTCGAAGACCAACTGGAGCCTGCGTCCGAGGTTTGCCGCCTCGGCCCGCGCCATGCGGACCGCCGTCTCGATGGCGGCCGCGCCGTCCTGAAGGGCCTCGGCGTCGCGGCGGTTGCCGAGGTTGACGATCGCGACGCTCGCCAGCAGCGCCAGGAGCAGCAGGACCAGCAGGATTTCCACGAGCGTGAAGCCCGCGCGCGGCCGCAGGGGCTTCGCCCGGAGTCTCACGGCAAGGCGCCCCGCGGACCTACTTCGTGGTGGTCTCGTCGGTCCAGTTCTTGATGTCATCGCCCCCGCCGTTCTCGTCCGTGCCGTTCGGCCCGAACGACCACAGTTTGTAAGGCGTCTGCTGCGCCTCCGGCGTGCCTGGGGGGGTAAGTTGGTAATTCAACTTGTTGCCCCAGGGGTCGCGCGCCTCCTGCTTGAGGTAGGGCCCGCGCCACTTCTCTCCGAGCGTCTCGTTCTGGAAGTTCGGCTTGACGCGCAGCGCGTCCATGCCGCCTTCCTCCTCCGTCGGGTAGTGGCCGATGTTCATGTTGTAGGTATCCAGGGCATTCTCGACGCTGTGGATCATCGCCTTGGTGATGTCGAGTTTGGCGCCCTCGCGTTGGCCGACCATCGCGAAGATGGCGACGCCGGCCAGCATGCCAATGATGGCCAACACCAGAAGAATCTCGATCAACGTGAACCCGCGCCGTGCCTCCGAGCGGTTCTTCATCACTCGACTCCTTGTTCCTGGTTCCCCCTCGAACCGATCTCCATTTCGTGCGGCCGCCCCAGCGGCGAGCAGACCCTGTTTGTCCCTAGTGCATCGCTCCGGCCGCGCTGAAGATCGGGTACACCAGGGCGATGCCGAAAAAGCCGACCCCCGCCGCCATCGCGACCAGGATGAGCGGCTCGATCAGGCGGACCGCGAGGTCCACCTGCCGGTTCGTCCGCCGCTCGACGGTGTCGGCGATCTGAAGGAGCGTCTTCTCCAACTGGTTCGATTCCTCGGCCACGGCCACCATCTCGAGAATGTCGGCCGGGAAGTAGCCGCTGGCCTTGAGCGGCTCGGCCAGCGTCTCGCCGGCCCGCACGTTCTCCGCCGCCTCCTCGATGCTGTCCGCCAGGACGATCGACCCGGTGGCGTCCTTCGAGATCGCCAGGGCCTGGAGCACCGGCACGCCGTTCTTCAGCATGGTGCCCAGCACGCGGCAGAACCGCGTGATGGCGATCAGCCGTGCGGCGCGGCCCATCACAGGGATCTTCAACCGCCAGCCATCCCACCAGCGACGACCGTACTCGCTCTTGACAAAGCCCCAGGAGCCTATCACGGCCACGCCCGCGAGCATCAAGACCAGCGGCCAGACGCTGCGGACGAGGCTGCTGGCCCCGAACAGTATCTTGGTCGGCAGCGGCATAGGCATGCCCTGGAACAGCGGCCCGAACATCGGCACCAGGAACACCAGCAAGACCGTGGCAATGGTGATGCCCACCGTCGCCACAAGCATCGGGTAGACCATGGCACCGAGGACCTTGTTGCGGAGTTCGTCCTGCCGCTCCATGAACTCCGCGAGGTTCGCCAGCACGTCCTCGAGGAACCCTGCCCGCTCGCCCGCCCGGACCATCGCGACGTGCAGCGGCGTGAAGACCTTCAGGTTGGCGCCCATCGCCTCGGCCAAGGGCTTCCCGGCGGCCACGTCCTCCGAAACCTTGGCGAGGATCGCCGCCAAGGGCTTCGAGACCGTCGCGCGGGCCAGAATCTGGAGGGCCCTCAGGACGGGCACGTCGGCCCTCAGGAGGTCCGACAACTGCCCGTACATGATGCCGACGTCGCGCCCGCGGACACGCCTGCCGCGCAGCGTCCGTACCGCCTCCCGCTCGACCATCACGTGGACCGGGAACAGCCGCCGCTCGTCGAGCGCGCGGACGACGGCCGCCTCGCTGTCGGCCTGGATGGCGCCGGCGACTTCCTCGCCTGCGACGGTCTTCGCGACGTAGTGATAGGTGGCCACTTGCCGCCGGACAGGCTTCGTCCGCCCTCATCCGTTCTCGAGAACTCTCGCGTGACGGCCTTCCCAGGCCGCCACGCCCGGCGTCTCCCGCAAGATTGGCGGCGGCCTGGGAAGGCCGCCGCGCGACGCCCGGGGCTGTGAGGCCGTTTCTAGACCTTGCTCGAACGCATCACTTCCGCGGGCGTGGTGATGCCGGCCCGGACTTTCATCCAACCGTCTTCCCTCAAGAGCCGCAGGCCCCCCTTCTTGGCCGCGTCGATGATCTCGCCGACCGGCCGCCGCGCCATGATCTGCTCGCGGATGGCGTCGTCGGCCACCACGAGTTCGAACAGGCCCGTCCGGCCGCGGTACCCGGTGCTGCGGCACTTGCGGCACCCCCGGCCCCGCCACAGCCTGACGCCAGGCTCGAGCGCGAAGTCCGCCGGCAACTGGTCCCGGTCGGGCTCGTACTCCTCTTTGCAGTCCATGCAGATGGTTCGCACGAGGCGCTGCGCCATCGCGCCAGCCAGCGTGCTCGTGACCAGGAACGGTTCGACGCCCATGTCCAGCAGTCGCGTCGCCGCCGAGCAGGCGTCGTTGGTGTGCAGCGTCGAGAGCACGAGGTGGCCCGTCAGGGAGGCCTGGATGGCGGCCTCAGCCGTCTCCAGGTCGCGGATCTCGCCTATCATGACCACGTCCGGATCGTGCCGCAGGATCGCCCGCAGGCCCCGCGCGAAGGTCATCCCGATCTTCGGCGACACCTGAATCTGATTCACCCCGTCCAGGTGGTACTCGATCGGGTCCTCGATCGTGACCATCTTGATCTCGGGGCTCAGGATGTCCTGGAGGGCCGCGTAGAGGGTCGTCGTCTTGCCGCTGCCCGTCGGGCCCGTCACCAAAAGGATGCCATGCGGCCGGCTGATGATGTCGCGGAAGACCGCGAAGGTATCCTGGGCCATGCCCAGTTGCGGCAGCGTGAAGAGCGTCTGCGACGTCTCGAGGATGCGCATGACGATGCCTTCGCCGTAGAGCATCGGGATGACGGAGACGCGGACGTCGATCTGGCGGCTGCCGACCTGGAACTTGATGCGGCCGTCCTGCGGCAGGCGCTTCTCGGCAATGTTCATGTTGGCAAGTATCTTGATGCGGCTGATAATGGCCGACTGGAACCGCGAAATCTGCGGGGGCATCGACGCCTCGTGCAGCACGCCGTCGATCCGGTACCGGATGATCAGACGCTTCTCGTACGGCTCGACGTGGATGTCGCTGGCCCGCTCGTTCAGGGCCTCCAGGAATATCTCGTTGACGAGTTTGATGACGCTGGCCTCCTGGGCCATCTCCAGGAGGTCCTCGCTGTCGGGCGACGCCTCGCCCACGACCTTGACGTCATCGGCGCTCGTCATCATCTCGTCGATGGTGTCGCCGCCCACACCGTAGTACGCCTTGATGACCTTGCTGATCTCCTCCTGCGGCGCCAGCACCGGCTGGATCGTCAGGCCCGTCAGCAGCCGCAGTTCGTCGAAGGCATACAGGTCGAACGGGTCGCTCGTGGCGACCGTCAGCGTGCCGTTGGATCGGGCGATCGGCACCAGGTTCTTGCGGTACACCAGTTTGGCGGGCATGCTGCGGAGGGTCTCGACGTCGACCTGCACCGTCGAGAGGTCGACCATGGGGATCGCCAACTGCTCGCTCATGATCCGCAGGAGCGTTTCCTCGCCGATGCAGCCCAGGCGCACCAGCGCCCGGTCCAGGCGCACCCCTTCCTTCTTCCGAAGGGCCATGGCTTCGGACAGGTTCTCGGGTGTAATAAGTCCCTTTTCGAGGAGCACTTCCACGATGCTCATGCGCAGTCGCCTGATCGGGTGACCGCCGGGCGCGGTCGGTCGCCGCTGGAACCCGTGTCTCGTGTAGTCTAACCCCCGCCGGTCCAGGAAGTTCCGAGTTTCTTCTCTTCTGAAAGGTTGTTTCAGTGCCCCCGTTGCCGCGCCCGGCGGCGGCTGACACCCTGCGCCCGAGTTTGCTTTTTCCTTGAAGATGTCTCCTTCCGGCCGTATTTTTGCCGCTGTCTCAGCCCAGGCCTTCCCCGAGGGCACCATGAACACCTGCGGCGTGGCGGTCATCGGCTTTGGAACGGTCGGCACGGGGGTCGTACGCCTCATCCAGGAAGACGGCCCGCGCCTCGCCGACGCCACCGGTTGCCGCCTGGTCCTCAAGCACGTCTGCGACATCGACCTGACGCGCCCGCGCCGCGTCTCGGTGCCGCCGGCGCTGCTGACGGACAACGTCGAGCGGGTCATCGCCGACAAGGGGGTCGCCGTCGCCGTCGAGACCGTGGGCGGCACCACGTTTGCCGTCGACCTGATGAAGCGTCTGCTGGCGGCCGGCAAGGAGGTCGTCACCGCCAACAAGGCCGCCCTGGCGAAGCACGGGCCGGAACTGTTCGCCGCGGCGCGGGCCGCCGGGCGGTCCATCAGTTTCGAGGCATCCTGCGCCGCCGGCATCCCCCTCATCCGCGCCATCCGCGACGGACTCCTGGCGAACCGCCTCACCGCCATCACCGGCATTCTAAACGGCACCTGCAACTACATCCTCACGCAGATGTCGACCACCGGCGCCCGCTACGACGACGCGCTGGCCGAGGCCCAGGCCAAGGGCTACGCCGAGGCCGACCCGACGCTCGACGTCGGCGGCGAGGACGCCTGCCACAAACTCGCCATCCTGGCCGGACTGGCCTTCGGCGCCAATATCACGCTTGACGATATCTACGTTGAAGGCATTGCACGGATCCAGCCGTCCGACATCGCCTGCGGCGCCCAACTCGGCTACGTCCTGAAACTCCTGGCCATCGGCCGCTGCGCGGCAGGGGCGATGAGCCTGCGCGTCCACCCGACGTTCGTCCCGGCCGGGAGCCCTCTGGCCACCGTCGCCGGCGTCGACAACGCCGTCCTCGTGACCGGTCACGCCGTCGGCGACACGTTCTACGTCGGGCCGGGCGCCGGTGAGATGCCGACCGCCTCGAGCATCGTGGCCGACGTCCTCGATGCGGCGATGGGGCGCGCCCGGATCACGTTCGAGAAGACCGCCTGGCTGGCCGGCCGCGCGGCGGCGATTCGCGTCCTGCCGATGAGCGAAGTACACACGCGCTATTACCTGCGGTTCGACGTGGCCGACCGGCCGGGCGTTCTGGCGTCGATCGCGGGCATCCTCGGCCGCCACGGCATCAGCGTGGCCTCGGTACTTCAGCACGAGCCAACCCAGCCCGAATCGGTCCCGCTCCTCATAACGACCCACCTGGCGCGCGAGGGCAGCATCGCCGATGCCCTCGCGGAGATCGAGCGCCTGCCGACCGTGGCCGGCCCGGCCATGCGCATCCGCATGCTGGGAGGGAACCGGGAGGGCGAGCAATGAAGTACGCCATCATCATTCCCGACGGGGCGGCCGACCGGCCCTCGAAGGCCCTGATGAACCGCACGCCTTTTGAAGTGGCGCGCCTGCCGCACATGAACCGCATCGCCGCCGAGGGACGCCTGGGCACCGTCCAGACCATCCCCGACAGCCTGCCGCCAGGCAGCGACGTCGCAATCCTCAGCCTCCTCGGTTACGACCCGAAGAAGCACTACACCGGCCGGGCCCCGCTCGAGGCCGTGGCGCGCGGCATCGAACTGGGGCCCGACGACTGGGTCTTCCGGTGCAACTTCGTCACCGTGGCTGACGAGGAGATGATGGATTACGCCGCGGGCCATATCAAGACGCAGGAAGCCCGGGTCCTCATTGCCGCCCTAGAAGAACGCTTCGGAAGCGATTCGCTCCGCTTTTACGCCGGCGTCGGGTACCGGCACCTCGTGGTCATCAAGGGCGAGAAGTTCGACGTCCGGACCACCCCGCCCCACGACGTCATGGGCCGGCCCATCAAGCCGCACCTGCCGAAGGGCAAGAAGGCGTCGCGCCTGAAAGAACTGATGGACGGTTCGCGCGAGGTCCTGGCGGATCATCCCATCAACCAGGTCCGCTCCGATCTCGGCGAGAACCCCGCCACCCAGATCTGGCTCTGGGGCGAGGGCCAGCGCCCGGCCCTGGAGTCCTTCGCCGCGCGGTGGAACCTGAGCGGCGCCGTCGTCACGGCCGTCGACCTCGTGCGCGGCATCGCGCGGCTCATCGGCTGGGACATCGTCGAGGTGGAAGGCGCCACCGGCTATTACGACACCAACTACGCCGGCAAGGCCAGGGCCGCCATCGAGGCGCTCGCCAGCCACGACCTGGCGGTGGTGCACATCGAGGCCACCGACGAGGCAAGCCACAACGGCGACGCCCGAGAAAAGGTCAGGGCACTCGAGGCCGTTGACCGCGACGTGGTCGGCCCGGTGCTGGCGGCCCTCGAGCGCTTGGGCCAGCCGTGGCGTATCCTAGTCTCCCCCGACCACGAAACGCCGCTGGAACTCCGCACGCACGAGCGCGAACCTGTCCCGTTCGCCATGATGGGTTCGGGCCTGCCGCTCGGCCGCACCGGCGGCGACATGACCGAGGCTGCCGCCCGCAAGACCGGGATGCACGTCGCCGTGGGCCACGAGTTGATGGAGTACTTTCTCAAGCGGTAGGAGGCGCCGTGGGCGAACCTCAAGACCTTCCTCCGCCCGAGCGGCGGGCTGCGCCCGCGGAGCGACGACTCCTCTGGTTTGTCCTCATTGCCGCCTGGCTGGCCCTGGCCGGATGGGCCCTGTTCGCCTATCGCGATATCCTTCGGCCGTGGCGGCTGCCGATCCCGGGCGTGCCGGCCGGCACCTACCGCGCGGTCAGGGAAATCGCCGGCCCCGTGACCGTGCGGCTCGACGACGGCAGTGTCGTTCGCATGGCCGGCCTGGCGGCGCCGGCGACGGCCGACGAGGCCGACCGCCTCAGGTCGCGCCTGGCCCAACTCGCCCCGCCGGGGACCAGCGTCTACGTCGATATCGAGCCCTGCCTGGCCGGCGATGAGGGGGGGCCGCCGCCGGCTTCCGTCTTCCTGCCGCCGCCCGGAACCCGCCGGCCGCTGCCCTTCCCTTACTCCAGGTCGCGCCCGCTGGGCCAGGTCCTGGTGCAGGAGGGGCTCGCCCGCGTCAATGAGTCAGAGCCATATCGTTACCTTAATGAGTTCCTGGTGCAGCAGATCGACGCCGCGCAGCACCGGCGCGGACTCTGGGCCTCGAAGTGACCCGATTTTCTTTTTGCTTTGACCCCCTGCGCCGCGGCGGGCTATAATCTTAGTGTCGTGGCGAACTGGCGAGAGCGGATCGTGATGGCGGAACACCCGGCCGACAGTCGGCAAGAGGCTTGGCGCCGAGAGATCACCGAACGTATCCGGAAACACGTGGCCGAGTCCTCGTGCCGCCTCAATCCCGATCCGCGGATCACTAGCGCCCTGATCGAGGGTCTCGTGCGAAGAAAGGAGAAGTTCGGCGACTACTATTGCCCTTGCCGCGTCGTCACGGGCAGCGCCGAAGTCGACCGCCGCAACGTCTGCCCGTGCGAGACCCACGAGGCGGAAATCGCCGA
>Ga0315280_10002801_pt1 | contig 27803 bp, 22 predicted proteins | sample YL17G06_40_MG_FD_203697 | JGI IMG/M metagenome (GOLD analysis project Ga0315280, IMG submission 203697) | Sediment microbial communities from Yellowstone Lake, YNP, Wyoming, USA - YL17G06_40 | ecosystem: Environmental > Aquatic > Freshwater > Lake > Sediment | place: USA: Wyoming | collected... | reverse complement strand
GGCAGCAGAAGCTCATCGTCCAGGCCATCCAGCTCGGAGCCAAGGATTTTATCGTCAAGCCTTTCCGGCCGGAAAGGGTCGTCTCGGCCATCAAGAAGGCCCTGAACTTCCAGTGATGCCCCGGCTTGCGTCCGTGTTGAGCACGATACTGCTGTCTTCTGCCCTCTGCCTGCCCTGCGCGGCCGGCGAGCCCCCCCAGGCGCCGCCGCAAGACCAGGAGCCTTTCTACCGGCTGGGGATCTCGGCCTTCCAGGGACGAAAGGCGAGCCCGGAGAACGGCTACCTCGCCTACAGCATCCCCCTGCTGATCAAGGAGCGCCTGGAATCCGTGCCCCGGCATTTCTTCAAACCCCAGGAGCGCTGGGAGCATCAGAGAGCCGTGATCCGGCTGGAACAGAGGCGCCTGGCGGACAAGCTGAGCGCCCTGCGCCAGGAGAGAGATGAGCTGCTGTTCAAGAGCCTGAACCCCCGCGCCAGGGAGGAGGCCCTCAAGGCCGGCGACCTGCGCATCGAGGAAGCGATCCGCAGGCTAAACTATCTGCGCACCCTGGCGCCCGCGGAGATCGCTTTCCCCGAGCAGAAGCCTTTGGCGATTCAAACGGGGAAGCAGGCGGGACAGCTGCTGGATTTTCCGGCCTTTTCCCCCCTGCTGCTGGCCAGGTCGGAGCAGGTCCACCTGCTTGTTTACGGCAGCTTCGAGGAGGTGCAGGAATACCTGTACTTCGAGATCAGAGCCCTCGATTCCGTCCAGGAGAAGGAGGTCTTCTTCTACAGCGACGCCGGTCCCAAGGAGCGGCTCTACGCCCTGCTGGAGGAGGCCCTCGCCGGGCTGACCTCCCAGGTCTACGGCGCGGAACGTTCCTCCCTGCTGGTCAAGCCCCAGCCGGAAGATAGCGACCTGTTCCTGGCGGGCAAGTTCGCCGGCAGGGGTCCCAGCCTGTTCGAGTATCTGGCCCCGGGGCAGGTGGAGCTGAGGGCCAGCCATCCCGGCTACCGGGATGAGGCGCGCACCCTCAACCCGGAAGCCGGAGGGAGGCTGGAGCTGGAGCTGCCTCTCCAGAGGCTGGAGCCGGAGCTGGTCGAGGTACGCACGCAGCCGCCGGAGGCGGGGGTCTATCTGGGTTCGCAGTGGAAGGGCCTGAGCCCCCTGGAGCTGGAGAAGACGGGGCTGCGGGAGAGGCTGCTGCTGCGCCTGGAGGGCTATGAGAACGCTTCCGTCTATCTGGATGCCGAAACGCCCCCGAGCTTCGATATCCGCCTGATCGAGGCGGGGGTGGACCGGGAGGAAGTGCAGAAACGCAAGAAGGACCGCTTCTACACCGCTTTCGGCTGGTTGGCCCTTTCACTTCCCCTGCCGTTTTTCTTTTACAGTATCACCGCCGACTACGCGCTGGCGGTTGGGGAGGCCCAGTCGGCGGGCAGCTACGAGGAGGCGAGCCGCCTGTACAGGATCGGAAACGGATATTACTACGCCTATTGGGGGAGCCTGGCGGTGAGCGGTTCGCTCTTCATCAACGTGGTGGTGCGGCTGATCGATTACATCGGCTCCGCCAACCGCAGGGCGCGGTAGACAGGGGAGAAGCGGGGATGTCCGAAACCAAGGAATGGGCGCGCCGATTACGGGAGCTGTTCGGCCGCCGCCGGGTGGACGAAGATTTCTACGAGCAGTTAGAGGAGATACTCCTCGAGGGGGACCTGGGACCTTCCTTGAGCGAAGAGGTGGTGGGAGAGCTGCGCGCCTGCGGGCGCGGGACTCGCGCCGAGGACCTGGAGGAGCTTTCCGGCCGCCTGAAGCCCATCCTGAGCGCACACCTGCGGGCGCAGCCCCTCCTGCCCCGGCGGGGCTCGCTGAACCTGTTCCTGGTGCTGGGAGTCAACGGGGTCGGCAAGACGACCACCATCGCCAAGATGGCCGACTATTACCGCCGGACCCAGGGACTGCGCAATATGCTGCTGGCGGCGGCGGACACCTTCAGGGCGGCGGCCATCGATCAGCTGGCCTTGTGGGGGGAGCGCCTCGGGCTGCCGGTGATCCGGCAGGAACCAGGCGCGGATCCGGGGGCGGTGATCTACGACGCCATCAGCAGCGGGCTGGCCAGGGGCGCCGAGCTCATCCTGGCCGACACGGCGGGCAGGATGCACACCAAGGCCCATCTGGTCAAAGAACTGGCCAAGATCGACAAGATCATCCGCGCCCGCCTCGAGGGGCCGGTCTACCGGAAGATCCTGGTGATCGACACCACCACCGGGCAGAACGCCCTCCGCCAGGCGGAAGTATTCCAGGAGGCCATCGGGGTGGATTCCGTTATCCTGGCCAAGTACGACTCCACCGCCAAGGGAGGAGTCGCCCTGGCCATCTCCAAGCTCCTGGGGCTGCCCTTCTCTTTTCTGGGCACCGGCGAGAAGCTCGGCGACCTGGCCGGTTTCGACACGGACCGCTTCCTGGATACCCTGCTGGCCGTCCCATGAACGCCGTCCTGGCCCTCTATCTCCTGCTGGCCGCCCTGCCCCTGCAGGCGGGGCAGCGGTTCTTTGTCTCCGACGAACTGGGTCTGGTCCTGGAAGAGATCGGCTCCTACCGCCGGGACGAGTTCCCCTACGTGCTCAGGGTGGAAGAAGGGGGGCAGGAGACGGTCAGGACCCTTTTTTCCTCAGGCCGGGAGGTCAAGCGCTGGGTGATAACCGGGGGTGAAGAGCGTGTATACGAGGGGCAGCTGCTGACCTCCAGGACCCTTTACGACTCCGCCGGGCGCCTGGTGGAGGAGGAACAGTACCGGGAAGGCCAGCTCGACTCGCGCACCCACTACGCCTATTCCGCCCGCCACCCGAGCGGTGCGGAGACGTTCGCCGCAGACGGAAGCCTTCTGTACCGGGACACGTACACCCTCTCCTCCCGCGGGGGGCTGCGGGAAGTGAAGAGGACCTGGCCGACGGGGCAGTCCTTCACCCTGGCGCTGAAGGAGGTGAGCGGGAGGCTCATCGCGGAATACCAGGCCTACGGGGGCCAGGAGTATGGCTACCGCTACAATCCTTCCGGAAAGCTCGAGTCCCTCCAGCACTGGCGGGAGGGCAAGCTGCTGCAGGGCGAGCGGATACGCTACGGCGAGGAGAGCGACAGCAGGGTGGCGGCAGCGGAGGAGGTGGATTACGGCCAGGAGAGAAAAACCATCAAGCGCTTCGACGGGCAAGGAAGGCTGATCGAGCAGGTGGTGGAGAAAAAGGGCCAGCGGGAAGAGGAGCTTTCCTTCTTCTGGGACGAGCAGGGCAGGAAGATGCGGACGGTGCGCAAGAGCCGGGAGGGGCTGGAGGAGTGGCGGTATGGCTACGACGAAGCGGGAGGCCTCCAGGAAGAGGCCCAGTGGAAGCGGGGCGCCCTGGTCCGCCGTCTACTCTATGCGCAGGAGGGGCCGCGGGTGGAAGAGCTGTACAGGAACGGGGAGCTATTCATGCGCGTGTATACAAGAGAAGGCAAGACGATCAAGGAAGAGCTCATCCAGGACGGCCAGGTGGTCCGGGTTCGCGACTACGGGGAACAACCGTGAGCCTGCGCTTCGTACCCTTCGCGGCCTGGCGCTACTTCAAGGCCAGGAGGAAGAGCGGGGGCGCGGCCGCCACCATCCTCTCCATCGTGGGTGTGGCGGCGGGAGTCATGACCCTCATCGCCGTGCTGGCGGTCATGAACGGGTTCCAGCTCGGCTTCATCGAGAGCATCCTGGAACTCAGCTCCTACCATATCCAAATCAAGGCCGGCCTGCCGGAGTCCGTTCTCCGGGAGCGGCTCCAGCCGCTGGCGGGCGCCGGGGGCATCGTCTCGCTGGTTCCCTTTTCCGAGCACCAGAGCATCGCCGAGGGGCGGTACAGCGCCCTGAGGGGCTGCCTGCTGCGGGGGCTTCCCTCCGACGTGCTGGCCCGGGATCCGGGTTTCGCCGCGCACGTAGAACTGGTGGATGGAAGCTTCGAGCTTGATCCCCCCGCTTCCACCGTGCTGGGCTGCGAGCTGGCACGCCAACTCGGAGTGGGAGTGGGGGATACCGTGCAGGTTCTGGCGCTTGCGGGCGGCTCCCTGGCGGCCCTGGCTCCGGCCGGCCGCCATCTGGCGGTGAGGGGGATCTTCAAGAGCGGGTACTACGAATACGATCTGGGCTGGGCTTTCATCTCCCTGCAGACCGCCGCCGACCTCTTCCCCCAGGAGAAGGCCGGGGTGATCGGCATCAAGCTGGCCGACCGCTTCCGGGACCGGGAATGGGAGGCCCGGATCCGAGCCCTGCTGCAGGGCAGCGGGGCCCAGGTGGCCACCTGGCGCCAGTTCAACAGGGCCTTCTTCCATGCCCTGTTGACGGAAAAGGTGATGATGATGGTCCTCATCGGCCTTATCTTCGTGGTGGTGGGTTTCAACATCTATCACACCATGAGGCGCACCGTGCGGGAGCGCTACGAAGAGCTGGCCCTGTTCAAGGCCCTGGGCGCGGGCAACGGCGCCCTGCAGGCGGTTTTCACCCTCGACGGCCTGCTGATCGGCCTGACGGGGGGAACGCTGGGCCTGCTGGGAGGCCTGCTCCTGGCGGCGAACATCAACCAGGTTTTTGCCCTCACCGAGGACCTGGTTAACATCGTGCTGGCCCTCCTGCAAGGTTTCATCTCTCCCCTGCTCGGGGAGGGGAGGGAGCGTTTTTCCATTTTCTCGCCCGCCTACTTCTACCTGAGCGAGGTTCCCGCCCGCGTGCTGCTGCCCGAGACCCTGCTGATAAACCTGTTCGCCGTTTTTTCCACCGGGCTGGCCGCCTTCGGGGCCTCGGCGCGCGTGGCCGAGGTGAGGCCGGCGGAGATCCTGAGGTACGAGTGAGCCATGGCCATCCTGGAAGTGATCTGTCTGCAAAAAACCTACCACACGGAGGCGGAAGACCTGACCGTGCTGCGCGAGTTGAACCTGAACCTGGAGCAGGGGACCGCGGCGGTCATCTGCGGAGAGAGCGGAAGCGGGAAATCGACCCTCCTGAACCTGGTCGGCGGCCTGGACAGGCCCACCTCCGGGCGGATCCTGTTCCAGGGCCAGGACATCGGCGCCGGCGGCGAGGAGGAGCTGGCCCGCTACCGCAGCCGCTGCCTGGGGTTCATCTTCCAGTTCCACTATCTATTAAAGGATTTCACCGCCCTGGAGAACGTGATGATGCCGGCGCTCATCGCCGATCTGCCCAGGCAGAAGGCCAGGGTCAGGGCCGAGGAGCTGCTGGAGCGGGTGGGCCTCTCCTCCCGCCGCAACCATTACCCGGTGGAGCTCTCCGGGGGGGAGCGCCAGCGCGTGGCGGTGAGCAGGGCGCTGATGAACGATCCCTTGCTGATCCTGGCCGATGAGCCGACCGGCAACCTGGACGAGGCCAATGCCCGGCAGGTGAAGGAGATCCTCTTCCGGCTGGTGTCCGATTACGGGAAATCCATGATCCTGGTAAGCCACGACCTGGAGCTTGCTTCCTGCGGGGACCGGCACTATGTCCTGGAGCACGGGAGGCTCGCTCCATGAGGAGGCTCCTGTTCCCCCTCGCCCTGGGCTTCAAGACCCTGATGGCCAGGAGCGGCCGGCTCTCCCCCCACCTGCGCGGCTCCATGGTCGGCATCGGGCTGTCCCTGATCCCCTTCGTGGTGGTGCTGGAGATCTCCGCCGGGATGATCGAGGGCATCACCCGGCGCTACCTGGAGCTGGGCACTTACCACCTGCAGATCACCCCGCCGGATGGCTGGGGCCTCGAGGAGACCCGGGCCATGGCGGGGGCGCTGGAGGGACTGCCTGCGATCCGCCGCCTGGCCGTCGAGAGGCAGGGTTTGGGCTTGCTCTACTCCAAGGCCGCCCGCAGCGGGGTGAGCTTGAGGGCCGTCCCTCCCTCCCTGTACGCGCAGGACGCGGATTTCCGCCAGCTCCTCAGCCTCCCGCAGGGCTCGTTCGACCTGGCGGGGAAGGACGCCGTGCTGCTGGGCAGCGAGGTGGCCTCCAGGCTCGGGGTGGGGGTGGGGGACACGGTGAAGCTGCTGACCGCCGTAGGCAAGCCGGGCCGGCAGCTGCCCCGGGTATCCGCGCTGACCGTCAGGGGAATCTTCGGCACCGGGTACCTGGAGCTGGACAAGCTCTGGGCCTTCCTCCCCCTGGAGAGCGGGGAGCGGCTGCTGGATCCCCGCACCTCCCGTCTTTTTGTCGGGGTGAAGGTCGAGAACCCCTTCTCCGGGCTGGAGGCGACGATCAAAACCCTGGAGCGGTCCCTGCCCCCCGGGGCGCGGATCTCCACCTGGCACCAGCTGGAGAGGGCCAGTTACCGGTCGTTCCAGACCACCAAGGCCCTGCTCCTGTTCATCATGGCCCTGATCGTGCTCGTGGCGGCGGTCAATGTCTCCTCGGCCCTGGTCATGGTGGTGCTGGAGAAGACCCAGGAGATCGGCATCCTGAAGAGCATGGGGGCCCGGCCGGGGCAGATCACCCTGGCCTTCACCTTCACCGGCTTTCTCACCGGAGCCGCAGGAAGCCTGCTCGGGCTGTCCCTGGGCCTGCTGGCGGCGGTACGGGTGAACGAGCTGATCCGCGCCCTGGACGACCTTGCCTCCCTGCTGCTTTCGGCTCTCGGGGCCCTGGGCTTTCCCCTGAGGGTCGGGCCGGAGTTCAAGCTCCTGGACACTTCTTTTTACCTGGAGCGGATCCCCATCCGCATCCCCTTCGCCGAGCTGCTGGGCATGTGCGCCCTCACCCTGCTCATCTCGGTCCTGGCCTCCTATTTTCCGGCCAGGGGCGCGGCCGGTATCCGGCCCATGGAAACCCTGCGCAAGCACTGAGCCCCGAAAACGCTTGATTTATCCTTTATTTTCAATAATTATATCATAGAGAATGAGAGAGCTATGAAGTGTGAAATCTGTCGCGAAAATGAAGCCGTAATCCATATACAGCAGGTCATCGGCAAGGAGCGCATCGACCTCCACCTGTGCGAAACCTGCGCCCTGGAGCGGGGAATCGCCAGCCATGAGGATAAGATCGAGCTCTCGATCTCCAATCTCCTGAACGGGCTCATCGACATCCGACAGGAGAAGCAGGGCGGCAAAAAGACCTGCCCGCAGTGCGAGTCCACCTGGGAGGCGATCATCAAGCGGGAGAAGATGGGCTGCGCCGAGTGCTACTCCAACTTCAACCGGGAGATCCGCGCCCTGTTCGGCAAGACGGTCGGCAAGAGCCAGCACCAGGGTAAATACCCGCGCCGCCTGCTGTCCTACAAGACGTTCCTGCTGGATGTGGTAAAATTGAAGGAGGGGTTGAAGGAAGCCATCCAGAAGGAGGACTACGAGAGGGCGGCCTTGCTTCGGGATCAGATCCACACCCTGGAGAAGTTCCCGGGAGAGCAGTGATGCTGGAAGCCAAGGGCTGGTTCAACATGCCCGGACCCGATACCGACGTCGCGGTCTCCAGCCGCGTGCGCCTGGCCCGCAACCTGATGGGTTATGCCTTTCTGCCCACCCTTTCCAGCGAGAAGGAGGTCGAGGTCCGCGACCAGATCATCGACTCCTTCCAGAAGCTGGGCCGGGACTACGAGGTCGTCTACCTGGACCGGATCAGCCCCATCGAGAAGAGGATGCTGCTGGAGCGCAACATCATCTCCCAGGATTTCTTCCTGGCCCCGAACAAGGCCGTGGTGCTTAGCAGTGACGGCAGCCTGAGCGCCATGATCAACGAGGAGGATCACCTGCGCCTGGCCTGCATCCAGAGCGGGCTCTGCCTGGAGGACACCTACGGGAAGGTGGACGGCCTGGACAGCCTGCTGGAGGAGCACCTGCACTACTCGGCTTCCCTGGAGTGGGGCTATTTGAACACCTCCCTCAACAACACGGGCACGGGGCTGAGGGCTTCGGTGATGCTCCATCTCCCCGCCCTGGTGATGGACGGCAACATCAACTGGGCGCTGAAGACGGCCAGCCAGGTGGACCTCCAGATCAAGGGTTACTGGGGTGATGACGACAACTCCCTGGGCAGCATGTACCAGATCGCCAACCAGGTGGGCATCGGAGCCTCCGAGGCCCAGATCATCGAAGGGCTCAAGGAGCTGGCGCTCCAGTTGGTGGAGCACGAGCGCCAGGCCCGGCTGGAGCTGCTGAAGAAACGTAGAACCGAGCTGGAGGACAGGATCTACCGCGCCCTGGGGCTGCTCAAGAACTGCCGCATCATCTCATCGAAGGAGGCCATCGAACTGCTCGGAACCCTCAGGCTGGGACTGGCCCTGGGAATCATCCAGGGGCCCAGCAGCGAAGCCGTGACCGCCCTGCTGATTCTGGTGCAGAAATCCCATATCCAAAAAATGCTCGACACAAAAGATGACGAAGCGGATAATAAATTAGTAGATTATACGCGGGCTAAATTGATCCGCAGAGCGCTGGAGGAACAGCATGTTTAAGGGATTGACTCAGAGGGCGCAGAAGGTGCTGACCATCCTGGCCCAGGAAGAGGCCAAGAGGTTTCATTCCGACCAGCTGCTTCCCGAGCATATCATCCTCGCCCTGCTGAAGGACGGGGAGGGCGTCGGGGTCAAGGCTCTGCAGAAGGCCAGAGTCGACATCGGCGAGATGCAGATGGAAATCGAGCGCAGCCTGCCTATGGGCAAGGGAGGGCTGATCCTGGGGGATGTGCCTCCCTCGAAGCGGGGCAAGAAGATCCTCGAAGATTCCGCCGCCGAAGCACGGAACATGGGTCACGAGTACATCGGCACCGAGCACCTCCTGCTGGCCGCCGCCCGGGAGGAGGGCAGCGTCACGGCCCGTTACCTGGCCCGCTACAATATCACCGCCAGCGCCATGCGGGAGCTGATCATCCAGATCAACGGCCTGGGAGAGATGGGCTCCGGCCCGCAGCAGAAGAAGAAGGCCCAGCAGCCCCTGGCGCGCAAAACCACCCCGACCCTGGACGAGTTCAGCCGGGACCTCACCACCCTGGCCCGGGAGGATAAGCTGGACCCGGTGATCGGCCGGACCCGGGAGACACGGAGGGTGATCCAGATCCTGGCCCGCCGCACCAAGAACAACCCGGTGCTCATCGGCGAGCCCGGGGTGGGCAAGACGGCCATCGTTGAAGGCCTGGCGCAGATGATCGTGGCCGGCAATGTGCCTGAAGTGCTGGTGGGAAAGCGCGTCCTGACCCTGGACCTCGCCTCCCTGGTGGCCGGCACCAAGTACCGGGGCGAGTTCGAGGAGAGGCTCAAACGGGTCATGAAGGAAATCATCGGCACCGGCAACGTGATCCTGTTCATCGACGAGCTGCACACCATCATCGGCGCCGGCGGGGCCGAAGGGGCCATCGACGCCTCCAACATGTTGAAGCCAGCCCTCTCGCGGGGAGAGCTGCAGTGCATCGGCGCCACCACCCTCAACGAGTACCGCAAGTACATCGAGAGGGACGCCGCCCTGGAGAGGAGGTTCCAGGCCATCTACGTCAAAGAGCCCACCGTGGAGGAGACCATCGAGATCCTGAAGGGGATCAAGAACCATTACGGCAAGTTCCACCACGTGACCTACACCTTCGAGGCCCTGGAAGGGGCCGCCTCCCTTTCCCACCGCTACATCAGCGATCGCTTCCTGCCCGACAAGGCCATCGACCTGCTCGACGAGGCCGGCTCGCGGAAGAAGATCAGCAACAGCGTGCGGCCCAAGGAGCTGGCCGAGCTGGACCGGGAGATCGAGCGCCTGAACATCGAAAAGACCAACCTGGTCGGCTCCCAGAACTACGAGCAGGCGGCCTCCATCCGCGACACGGTCAAGCAGCTCAAGGCCAAGGTGGAAAACCTCAAGAAGGACTGGGAAAAAAACATCCACGTGGAGGAGAACCTGGTCGACGTGGACGAGATCCAGGCCATCATCTCCGAGATCACCGGCATCCCCCTGTACCGGATCGCCCAGAGCGAATCGGAGAGGCTCCTGCATATCGAGGAGGAACTGCACAAGCGCATCATCAGCCAGGAACAGGCCATCACGGTGGTGGCTTCGGCCATCAGGCGCTCCAGGACGGGCCTGAGCTCTCCCAAACGGCCCCTGGGCTCCTTCATCTTCCTGGGACCGACCGGGGTGGGCAAGAGCCTGCTGGCCAAATGCCTGGCGGAGTTCCTGTTCGGCAACGAGGACGCCCTGATCCGCATCGATATGTCCGATTTCATGGAGAAACACAACGTCTCTCGCCTGGTGGGAGCCCCGCCCGGCTACGTGGGCTACGAGGAGGGGGGGATGCTGACGGAGAAGATCCGGCGGCGGCCCTACAGCGTGGTCCTGCTGGACGAGATCGAGAAGGCGCATCCGGATGTCTTCCACCTCCTGCTCCAGGTGCTCGAGGAAGGGCAGCTGCAGGACAACCTGGGCCACACGGTATCCTTCCGCAACACAGTTATCATCATGACCTCCAACGCCGGCGCGCGCGAGATCAGCAAGGATTCGTCCCTCGGTTTCCACACCGACAGCGGCATGATGAAGTACGAGGAGATCAAGAGCTCGGCCCTGAGCGAGCTGAAGCGCATGTTCAACCCGGAGTTCATCAACCGGGTGGACGAGATAGTGGTCTTCCACAGCCTGAGCCGCGAGCAGCTCGACCGCATCCTGTCCTTGATGCTGAAGGAGGTCGAGGATCGGCTGGGCGAGCAGGGCATCACCATCGAGATCAAGCCGAAGGCCCGCGAGCACCTGCTGGAAAAGGGCTACGACGAGAAGTTCGGCGCCAGGCCCCTGCGGCGCACGATCCAGAAGCTGATCGAAGATCCCCTTTCCCTGGATATCCTCGAAGGACGGTTCAAAACGGGAAGCACCATCGAGGTGGACCTGAAGGAGCGGCAGATCATTTTCAGGCCCAAACGGCACAAGAAGCTCCTGGAGGAGAAAAAGGAAGAGCTGGTGGCCCGGTAACCAGGACTTCCTGGAAAGGGGGTGGCCCGGATGGCCAGACGCGTACAGTTCCTCGACACGACCCTGAGGGACGGCAACAAGCTGCCCTTCATCGCGCTGGCGGTCAAGGACCGTTTGGAGATCGCCCTGCAGCTGGCCCGGCTGGGCGTGGACATCATCGACGCGGGCTATCCGGCCGCCTCCCGGGAAGAGCGGGAGAGCGTTTCCCTGATCGCCGCGCAGGTGGAGGGGCCCTCCGTTTCGGCCCTCAGCCGGCCGCTGGGCGAGGACATCGACCGGGCCCTGGAGGCTCTCAAGGAGAGCAAGAAGCCCCTCCTGCACCTCTTCCTGCCCATCTCCACCACCTTCTTGACGGAGATCCTGAAAAAGAACCGCGGGGAAACCCTGCGGATGATCGAGGATTCCGTGAACCAGGCGAGAAGCGCCGGGATGGAAACGCAGTTCTCCCTCTCGGAGATCGGGCAGGCGCCCCGGGAGCTGATCCTGGAGGCCGCGCGGACGGCCTGCGGGGCCGGAGCGGGTATCGTCAACCTGGCCGACACCAACGCCACTCTCTATCCCTCCCAGGTCCGCGAGCTGGTGGCCGAGGTGGCGGAAGTTGTGCGCGCCTGCCCGCGGCCGGCGGTGGTGGGGGTCCATTTCCACAACGATTTCGGACTGGCCACGGCCAACACGCTGAGCGCCCTGGAGGCGGGGGCCGGGCATGTGGAGGGCACGATCGGGGGCCTGGGGGTGAAGGGGGGCAACACCCCCCTGGAAGAGGTCGTTTTCGCCCTGGAGGTCTTCAGGCAGCAGTTGAAGCTGGAGCACGGCATCCGCCTGGACCAGCTGTACAAGACCTCCAGCCTGATCAGCCACATCACCGGCATCCAGCCCCATCCCAACAAGCCCATCATCGGCAAGTGTGCCTTCGTGGAAGCCAAGGGCTCCCAGGCCAGGAACTCCCTGCCGCAAGGGCTGCGGGACCTGCTCCGGGCCGGCACCATCGGCAGGCCCGAGGATACCCTGTTCGCCGACCAGGAGATGAACCTGGCCGGATTCACCCGGCAGCTGGAGCACATGGGCGTGAACACCGGGGAGATCGATGTGGAGAAGGTCTATCACCTCTACGAGTCCCAGCTCAGGCGCAAGCGCGTCGTCCTGCAGTCGGAGGTGATGGACATGGTGGATGACGCCAGGCTGGAGGAGAAAGCCCCCTACCGCCTGGCGTCCTTCAGCGTGATGACCGGCAGCGGTTCCCTGCCCGTGGGGCTGGTGGAGCTGGAGAGGAGCGGGAAGAAGCTGGCGCAGTCCGCCCACGGCAGCGGGGCGATCGACGCCCTCTGCCGGGCCGTGGACAGGGCGGTCGGCCTGAAGCCCCAGCTGGTCCTCTACTCCGTGGACAGCCTCACCGAGGGCAAGGACGCCCGGGCCCACGTGACGGTGACCCTCTCCCACCTGGGCCGGCGCTTCCACGGGCACTGCGGGTCCACCGACGTGGTGGAGGCCAGCCTGCGCGCCTACCTGGACGCGATGAACCGCCTGGAAGCTTGCCGGCTCGCCGGCCAGGAGCCCGAGTTCTACATCGAGGGCGAGTACCTCTGGGAGTGAGGGCGGCCTGGCGCCTATTTTTTCCGCAGCAGCAGCCCCCGGAACCCCTTGAGCTTGCGATCCCCGCGCACCGTGAAGCGGATGTTCCCGGCCAGCAGGCGGTAGGCGTCCGCGCTGCGGGCGGCCAGCACCAGGAATCCTCCCCGGGGCAGGCGGGCGGCGCACTCCTCCAGGAGAGTGCCTTGCCAGGGCACCCCCGGATCGGCGTCCGGCACCACCACCAGGGCGGAGCAGGGGTCTTCCAGCTGCCTGAAGAGGGCCGCATGCCGGAGGCTGATCGCCCGGGGCGCAAGGCCCGAGGCGAGCAGGTTGTGCGCCGCGACCCGCAGCTGCAGGAGGTCCCGGCTGCCCAGGACGAAGTCCAGACCTACGCCCGCGCTCTCCAAGGCGCAGAAAAGCGGCAGGTGGCCCTGGCCCGGGTTCCAGAAGCCGACGCTGCCCCGAAGGGCCAGGCCGCGCATCATCTCCATGGCCAGCTGGGTGCCGTAGCCCAGGGTGTCGAAATCGGGCAGGTTGTAGGCGGTGCGGAGGCTGTAGGAATGCCCGCCGGCCTGAAAGGGGAACCGGCCCCGCAGGTAGGGCTCCAGGCCCTGCTGCGGCGGCGTCTCGCGCTCGGATCCCCGGGCGACAAGGGCGACGTGCTCCCGGCTTGCCTCCCGGTGGCGGATCTCCGCGCCGGCCTCCAGGAGACAGCTCTCCGCCAACCCGCTCAGGGGGGCGATGATGACGCAGGCGAACATCCCCGCTGGGGCCAGATGCCGGCTGAAGGAGCGGAACAGGCTGCCGAGCACCGGGGCCCCGGCCTTGGCTGGGAGGTTGGAAACGATCAGCGAGAACGCTTCCCCCGCGCTGGAGCCGAGCCCCAGGGCGCCTTCGCCGCCGACCGGGCCGGTGCCGTTCAGCTCGCTGTTCGAGCGGGCAAAGGCCAGGGCCAGGGCGTCCCGGTCCGTCAACTTCAGGCGCAGGCGGGGGTTCTTCTTTTTCAAACACAGGCCCAGCACGCCCACGCCGCAGCCCAGGTCCCAGGCCGATTCCAGGGCCTCCAGGTCCAGGCGCTGGGCCAGGACCTTCAGGAGCAGGCGCGAGCCCCTGTCCACGTCAAAGCTGGAGAAAAGGGAGTGGGAGAGGTTGAAGCGCAGGGTTTCCCCCGCGAACTTGAAGGCGACCTGTTTGTTGATAAAGGGGTTTAAGTCAAGGGCTAATTGACCCGTTCCACATACTCCCGCGTTTCGGTGTTGACCAGGATCTTGTCCCCCTCGCGTATAAAGAGGGGAACCTTCACCGTCAGGCCCGTTTCCAGGGTGACCTGCTTGGTGGCCCCGGATACCGTGTCCCCCTTGAGGGCGTTCTCCGCCTGGGAGACCTTGAGGGCGATTTTGAAGGGGATAAGGATATCGAGGGGTTTTTCGTCCCAGAAGGAGAGCTGGATCGTGTCCCCCTCCCTCATGAAGTAGCGCTTGTCCTCCTGCCCGGTGATGGGCACGTCAAACTGCTCGTAGGTCTCCGTGTCCATGAACATGTAGTTCTCGCTGTCCGCGTAGAGGTACTGGCAGTCCTTGGTTTCCACATTGATCTCTTCCAAGGTCTCATTCGACTTATTCACCTGTTTCAGGGTCAAACCTGTTTTCAGATTCTTCATCTTCAGGCGCACGAAGGCCGAGCCTTTGCCCGGGTTCACAAACTCTCTTTCCACCACCAGACAAGGCTCATTCTTGATCAGGAGGAACATGCCCTTGGAGATCGAACCCGCTTTGATCATACAAGTCCTCTCTTATCCCAGCTAGGGAATCGCTTCGGCCGGATCACCGGCAACTTAATCGTCAAATATATCAACAAACGAAAAATAATTCACCCCCTGGATCGTTTCCTGCCCCGTGAAGGCCATCACCAGCCTGTCCACCCCCAGCGCGACTCCGGCGCAGGGCGGAAGCTTCGCGGAGAAGATCTCCAGAAAGCGCAGGTCCGCCGGATGGGGAACCACGGCCGTGGCTTTGCGCCGCCCTTCCCGGGCGAAGAACTCCCCCACCGCCGCGCCGTCCGTCTCTTCGCTGTAGCAGTTGGCCACCTCGACCCCGGCCAGGTACAGCTCCCAGCGCTCGGCCCAGGGCGTGCCCGCTTTTTTCCTGGCCAGGGTCGGCACGCCGCAGGGGTAGTCGCAGAGCAGGAGGGGCCGCTGCGCGGGTAGCCCGGGCTCCACGAAGGTGAGGAAGAGCTTGTGGAAAATATCCGCCCAGGAGTCCTGGTCCGTGACGGGCACTTCCCTTTCCCGGGCGCAGGCGGTGATCTCCTCCAGCCCGGTCAGGCGGGCCAGGTCCAGGCCCAAGTTGAGCGCGAAGGCTTCCTGCATGGAAAGGCGCAAAAAGGGTGGGTGGCAGTCGATGCGCCGGTTGCGGAACTCGAGCAGCGGCTCGCGCTCCAGCTTGCGGAACAGGTACTGGAACAGCCCCTCCAGCAGCGCGGCCTGGTCCAGGTAATCCGCCTGCAGGGCGTACCATTCCAGCATGGTGAACTCGGGTTGGTGCAGGGGGCCGGCCTCCTCATGGTTGCGGAAGCACTTGGTAAGCTGGAAGATCCTGGGCACTCCCGCGGCCAGGATCCTCTTCATCCACAGCTCGGGAGAAGGGATCAGGTAGAGCGCCACCGGCTCCCCGCCCCGGCGGCGGTACTCGGTGCTGAAAACCTCGAGGCTGCTCTCCGGAATCAGGCGGGGGGAAAGGATGGGAGTCTCCACCTCCAGGTACTCCTCCCGGATGAAGAACTCCCGCAGACCCTGGAGGATGGCCGCTCGCTGCTTCAGGGCCTCGAGCCGCTCTTTTCCCATGCCGGGGGATTATACCAGCTTTTCGGGGCAATGGACAGCTCCACCGCCGCATGGCTATATTAGAAAAGCTCGAGATCCATACGCTAAGGAGAATCCCGTGAAACAGGGCGCCGCCGCTTTTGAGGTCCTCTCCCGCACCCCCCTGCCCGAATACCGCAGCCTGGCTGTGCTCTGCCGGCACAGGAGCACGGGCTGCGAGGTCCTCCACTGCGCCAGCGCTGAGCCCGAAAACCTCTTCGCCTTCATCTTCCGCACCCCCCCGCCGGACGACACGGGCGCTCCCCACGTCCTGGAGCATGCCGTGCTCTGCGGCTCGCGGCGCTATCCCTTGAAGGACCCCTTCGTGATCCTTCTGCGCTCCAGCCTGCAGACCTTCCTCAACGCCCTGACCTACCCGGACAAGACCGTGTACCCGGCCGCCAGCGTGGTGGAGAAGGACTTCTACAATCTCATGGCGGTGTACGGAGACGCCGTGTTCTTCCCCCTGCTGCGGGAGGAAGTGTTCCGGCAGGAGGGCCACCGCCTGGAGCTCCAGGAGCCGGGCGAGCCTTCCTCTGCCCTGAAGAGGGTAGGGGTGGTGTTCAACGAGATGAAGGGCGTGCGCTCCAGCCCGGAGATGATGGCCGCCGCCTGGGGGGTCCGCTCCCTATTCCCCGACACCCCCTACGGGCTGGACTCCGGGGGCGACCCTCAGGCCATCCCCTCCCTGAGCCGCGAGCGGCTCCTCGACTTCCACCAAAAATACTACCATCCCTCCAACTGCAGGATCTTCCTCTACGGAAACCTCCCCCTGGAAGAGCAACTGGAGTTCCTGGAGGAGAGGTTCCTTTCGCGCTTCGAGAGGAGGGAAGCCCTCTCCCAGCTCCCCCTCCAGCCCCGCTGGGGAGCGCCCCGCTTCGTCGAGAAGACCTTCCCGGTGAAGGAAGGGGAGGGCCCGGCGGAGCGCGCGACGGTGATCCTGAACTGGCTCACGGTGGAAACGGCGGACCCGTGCGCGCTCCTCGCCTTCGAGGTGCTCTCCGAGATCCTGGTGGGCCATCCGGGATCCCCCCTGCAGAAGCTGCTCCTGGAATCCAGGCTGGGTCATGACCTGGCTCCCGCCACGGGGCTGGATGCCGAGCGCCGGGAGGCGGTCTTCTCCGTGGGCCTGCGGGGCACGGAGGGGGCGCGGGTGGGAGAGATCGAGGGGATCGTGCTGCAAGAGCTGGGCAGGTTGAGGAAGGGCATCCCGCGGGAGTTGCTGGAAGCGGCCTTGCATCAGGTGGAGTTCCGCAGCCGGGAGATCCGGCGCAGAGGCAGGCCCTATGCCCTGCCTCTGATGCGCCGGGCCCTGCGGGGGTGGCTGCACGGCGCCGACCCGGTTCGCAGCCTGGAGTTCGACCGCCCCTTCCGCGAGCTGCGCGAAACCCTCCGCGACCGGCCCGCAACCCTGGAAGCCCTGCTGGAGACCCACCTGCTGGCCAACCCCCACCGCACCACCCTCCTGGTCCGTCCGGACCCCGACCAGGCGCGGCGGGAAGCGGAGCGTGAGGCCGCCGCCCTGGCCGAGCTGAAGGCGGGGCTTTCCCCCGCCCGGCTGGCGGAGATCGGAGAGCAGGCGCGCAGGCTCAAAGCGTTCCAGGAAAAGCCGGATCCGCCCGCCGAGTTGGACAAGCTCCCCCACCTGAGCCTCGCCGACCTGCCCCGCCGGGTGCCCACCATCCCCAGCGAGGTGATCTTCGCCGATCTGGGGGTGCCGGTGCATTTCCACGACCTTTTCACCAATGGCGTGATCTACCTCGACCTGGCCCTGGACACCTCGGCCGCGGGGGAGGAGCTCTCGGCCCTCCTGCCCCTGTTCGGCCGGGCCATTTGCGGCTGCGGGCTTCCCGGCCTCCCTTACGACGAGGTCGCCCGGCGCTTGTCCCGAGTCTCGGGGGGCCTGTACGCCGGGCCGGCGGCCGCCACCGGCCTGGAGGGAGGTACGCGGCAGCACCTGTTCCTGGGCACCCGGGTCCTGGAGCCCCGGCTCGGCGAAGCCCTGCCCCTGGTTTTCCGCCTGCTGGCGGAGGCGGATTTCAGCGACCGGGCCCGCCTGCGGACCCTGGTGCTGGAACTGAAGAACGACCTGCGCTCCTCCCTGGTTCCCGCCGGCCAGTACTACGCCTGCCTGCGGGCGGCCGGCCGCCTGTCCCCGTCTCTGGGCCTTGAGGAGCGCTGGCAGGGCGTGAGCCAGTTCCTCCGCCTGCACGGGATTTGCCGCCGGCTGGAGGAAAAGGTCGGGGAGGAGGCGGACAGGCTGGCAAGGCTGAGGAGCAGGGTCGTGACCCTCTCGGGGCTCACGGTGAACCTCACCGCTTCCAGGCAGGCCCTGCCCTCGATACGCGGCGCCCTGGCCCCTTTGCTGGCCCGCCTTCCCCGCGACGCGGCGCCTATCGCCGAAGCCCGGGCCCCTCGCCGGCGGGACGCGCAGCCCAGGTCCGAGGGGATCGCCTCCGCGGCCAGTGTGGGCTTCGTAGCCAGGGCCGTCCCCGGCCCCAGCTACGGGAGCCGGGAGGGCGCCCAGGCCGCGGTGCTGTCCCAGCTCCTGGGCACGGGCTTCCTCTGGGAGCGGGTGCGGACCCGGGGGGGCGCCTACGGCGCCTACGCCTCGGCCGGAGGGCTTGAGCCCGTGCTCACCTTCTCCTCCTACCGGGACCCGAACATCTCGGAGACCCTCGCGGCCTTCCGCGAAGCCCTGGTTTCGCTGCGGGCCGGGGCCTTGAGCGAGGATCAGGTGGAGAAGTCCATCATCGGCACGGTGGGCCAGGAAGAGAGGCCCCTGGACCCCTACGAGGCGGGCTCCCTTTGCCTGCGGCGCGCGCTGTACGGGGTGAGCGACGCGATCCGCCAGGGCCGGCGGGAAGAGATCCTGCGGGTCACCCGGGCCGAGCTCATGGGGGCGGCCGAGCGGCTGCTGGCCTGCTTCGAGGAGGGCTACACGGTGGTGCTGGCCGGCCGCAGGGCCCTGGAACAGGCCGGTCCCTGGGAGAGCCTGTTTGACTTGCCCGATTAAACCCAGATGTGCTAAGGTTCACCGATGAACATGGAGGTTTTTGTTCTCGGCACGGGGGGGATGATGCCCCTGCCCTCGAGGGGGCTCACCTCGATCCTCCTGCGCAGGGAAGGGGAGCTCCTGCTCTTCGACTGCGGCGAGGGGACCCAGATCGCCTTGAGGCGCCTGAACCTGCGCTGGAAGAAGATCTCGGTGATCTTCATCTCCCACACCCACGCGGACCACGTCACCGGGATCCCCGGGATGCTCATGCTCTCCTCCCAGGTGGACCGGGAAGATCCCCTCCTGCTCATCGGACCCCCGCGGCTGAAGGAGTACGTGGAGGCCAGCCGCAGGATCCTGGACATGTACATCAACTACGAGATCGTGGTCAAGGAGGTGTACGAGGAGGCGGTGGTCTACGAGGGGGAGGGCTACAGGGTGCGCTGCTTTCCCCTGCGCCACACCAAGCCCTGTCTCGGCTTCAGCCTGGAGGAGGACGAGCGGCCCGGCGTCTTTTTGCCCGATCAGGCCCTGGCACTGGGTGTGCCCCGCGGGCCCCTTTGGTCCAGGCTGCAGTCCGGGCAGAGCGTGGAGCTGGGCGGGGGGCGGATCGTGGCCTCCGGGGAGGTGATGGGTCCCAAGCGGCAGGGGCGCAAGTTCAGCTTTCTCACCGACACTACCTACGTCCCCGAGGCGGCCGGCTTCGTGCGCGGGGCCGACCTGCTGATCTGCGAGGGGATGTTCACCGAAGAGCTCGGCCAGGACGCCCGCGACAAGAAGCACCTGACGGCCGCGCAGGCCGCCCAGCTGGCCAGGGAGGGCGAGGTCAGGAGCCTGGGCCTCATCCACTACAGCCCCCGTTACACCAATGGCGAGCTGAAAAAGCTCCTGGTTCAGGCCCGGGAGGTCTTCCCCAACACCTTCCTGACCCGGGAGCTGCAGACCATCGCCCTCGCCTACCCCGAGGCCGGGTAGGGAAAGTTCGCCCGCCCTGGCGTCTTGACCGAGGGCGGAAAGATGGATACCTTATCAAAAAAACCGGAGCCTGGGAATGATTGAAACCACGAAACTTGGGAAAAAGTACGGGTCTATCGAAGCGGTCAAGGGGGTCTCCTTCTCCATCCCTGCCGGAGAAGTCGTGGGCCTCCTGGGCCCGAACGGGGCGGGCAAGACCACCATCATGAAGATTCTCACCTGCTACCTGTACCCCAGCGCGGGCAGCGCCACCGTGAACGGCTACGACATCTTCACCGATCCCCTGGCCATCAAGAAATCGGTGGGCTACCTGCCGGAGAACGCCCCCCTGTACACGGACCTCAACGTGCTGGAGTACCTCGATTTCATCGCCTCCTCCCGCGAGCTGGCCGGGGGGCTGAAGGAGGAGAGAATCGAGTACGTGATCCAGGAGTGCGGGCTGGGCCCGGTGGTGCAGCGCGGCATCCAGAAGCTCTCCAAGGGCTACAGGCAGAGGACGGGGCTGGCCCAGGCGATCATCCACAACCCCCAGATCCTCATCCTGGACGAGCCGACCACGGGGTTGGACCCGAGCCAGATCATCGAGATCCGCGAGCTGATCAAGCGCCTGGGCAAGGAAAAGACGGTGATCCTCTCCACCCACATCCTCCAGGAGGTGGAGGCCACCTGCGGCCGGGTGCTGATCCTGAACGAGGGCGAGATCGTGGCCCAGGGCACGACCGAGGAGATCGGCAGGTCGATGAAGGGGGAGACCCTCCTCGACGTCACCCTCAAGGGCGGCGGCTTGAACGTGGAGGCTCTGGCCGGGCGGCCCGGGATCGACCGGGTGCTCAGGGCCGAGGAGCAGGGCCCCGGGGTGCTGAAGATCCACCTCTCCCTCCAGCCCGAGGCCCCCGAGCAGGGGCAGGAGGCGGTATTCGACTGGGCCGTCCAGCAGGGGGCCAAGATCATGTCCATGGTTCCGCGGCGGCTGAGCCTGGAGGACATCTTCATCAAACTGACCAGGGAGGGCGCTGAGAATGCTCGCTAGAATCGTACCCATCGCGCGCAAGGAGCTGCGCTCCTACTTCAACTCCCCCATCGCCTACATCGTGATCGTCAGCTTCCTGGTCTTTTCCACCGTCTGGCTTTTCTACCTCCAGCAGTTCTTCGCCGCCAACCAGGCCTCCCTGCGGCCCCTGTTCAACATCATCCCCGTGGTGTTCATCTTCATCCTGCCCGCCCTGACCATGCGTTCCTGGGCGGAAGAGAAGAAGCTGGGCACGCTGGAGGTCCTGCTCACCCTGCCCTACCGGGAGGGCGAGCTGGTGGTGGGCAAGTTCCTGGCCTCTCTGGGGCTGCTGTTCCTGATGATGCTCCTCACCCTGCCGGTCCCCCTGCTGCTCTCCCGTTTCGGAGCCTTCGACTGGGGGGAGATCCTGGCCCAGTATCTGGGAGTGCTGCTGATCGGCTCAGCGGAACTGTCCTTGGGGCTCTTCGTCTCGGCCATGGCCAGTAACCAGATCAGCGCCTTTATTCTGAGCTGCTTCGCGCTCCTGGCCCTGACCCTGGTCTCGTCGGTGAACAGCATCCTCAACCTGCCGCCCTGGGCGGCCGGGTTCTTCAACTACCTGAGCCCCTCGTATCACTTCTCGAGCTTTCAGAAGGGTCTGGTCGATTCCAGGGACCTGTTCTATTACCTGATCGCCAGCGGGCTGTTCCTCTATCTCAACGTCAAGACTCTGATTTTCTCCAAATGGCTATAGGGGGGAAGGGAATGGCAAAGAAGAGTGCGGAAATCATAATCCTCCTCATGATTCTGGCCGCGGCGATCCTCCTGGCGCTGAACGCCAGCCAGTTCTTCCTGCGCCTCGACCTGACCGGGAGCAAGGCCTTCACGATCTCGCCGGTGTCCAGGAAGCTCTTCCAGGAGATCCCGGAGCGGGTCTTCATAACCTACTACGTATCCGACAAGCTCAAATCCCTCTACCCCTTTCCCGCCCAGGTGGAGGACCTGCTGAACGAGTACGCCGCCTACTCCAGGGGCAAGATCTCGGTGTCCGTCCGCGACCCAGCCCGCGCTGGGGAGACCTCCGTGGCGGAGTCCCTGGGCGTCTACCCCCAGCAGATCGAGGTGGTGGAGAAGGACGAGCAGACGGTGGCGGTGGTGTACACGGGCATCGTGATCCAGTACCTCGACCGCTCCGAGACCCTGCCCCTGGTGGCGCGGCTGGAGAGCCTGGAGTATGAGCTGACCTCCAAGGTCCGCAAGGTGGTCTCCAACGAGGTCCGCAAGCTTGGTCTCCTGGTGGGAGACGCGGGAAAGCAGCTGCGCCAGGACTACGAGCGCCTGGTCGGCCGCCTGGGGGCCGATTTCGCGGTGGAGGAGATCGAGAGGGGGAAGGATATCCCCCAGGACCTGAGCCTGCTCTTCGTGCTGGGCAACCAGGACCTGAGCGAGTTCGACCTGTACCCCATCGACCAGTACCTCATGAAGGGGGGCAAGGCCCTGTTCGCCGTGGAAGGTGTCAAGCTGGACCTGCTGAGGGGCATGGCCGCCAGCAAGCTCGAGCAGTCGCCCCTGCTCGACCTGCTGGAAAGCTACGGGGTCAAGGTGAAGCGGGAGCTGGTCCTGGATAAGTACTGCAAGAACTTCCGCATCCCCCGGCAGATCTTCGGCCAGATCATGTGGGAGCTGCGGGAGAAATATCCCCTCTGGATCACCGTGGCCGACCAGTTCACCGCCAAGGACAACCCGATCACCGCCCGCTTCTCGGGCCTGGACCTGTACTGGGCCAGCCCCCTGGAGCTGGTGGAGAAGCCCGGGGTGAGCGGCAAGGCCCTGGTCAAAACCACACCCGAAGCCTGGACCATGGCCGACCGCTTTGAGACCCTTCCGGAGCGGGTGAGCATGCTGTCGTACGGCAAACAGGAGAGCACGGGGCAGTACACCCTGGCGGCCACCCTGACCGGCAGCCTTTCTTCCTTTTTCAAAGGCAAGGCCATCCCGACCCGGGAGGGGGAGAAACGGGACTGGGCCCAGAGCGTGGCGGAGAGCAAGGAAACGCGGCTGATCGTGATCGGGGATTCCGATTTCGCCAGCGGGCTGTACATGTACACGGACGCCGAATACAACCAGGAGTTCCTGAGCAACTGTGCCCAGTGGTTGGGCAACGCGGAGGACCTGCTGGCCATCAAGACCCGCTCCTCCCGGGACCTGCGGCTGAACAAGATCCAGGACCCGGTCCAAAGGCTCGGCTTCGCCCTCTTCACCCAGCTCCTCACCGTGGTGCTGGTTCCCCTGCTGGTGATCGGCTTCGGAATTGCCCGCATGCTGGTGCGCAGAAAGAAGAGCTTAACGGTAGGGCAGGAGGGGTAAGGGATGTTCAAGCTGAAGTTCAAAGAAAAGGTGCTGATCTTGGGCGCCACCATCGCGGTCCTGGCGGTCACCTGCGCCCTGGGGATACTCTTCTCCGCTGCCAGCGTGCAGCGGCGCGAAGCGAGCACCCCGGTGTTCCCGCAGCTGAACAAGGCCCAGATCGGCCTGATCGAGCTGAGCGACAAGACGGGCCGGGTCAAGCTGAAGAAGGAAGGCGCCGGGTGGAGCGTGCAGATCGGCGATCTCTTCCTGCCCGCCTCCGGCTCTCGGGTGGACGGCTTGCTGGCACAGCTTGCCTCGCTGAAGCGCTCCAGGATCGTCACCAATAACCCGGAAAAATGGAAGGATTTCCAGGTCAGCGAGGACACGGCCAAGAGGGTCAAGCTGGCCGACGCGGCCGGGAAGGCGGCGGCGGACCTGCTGGTGGGCAAGGAAAGCCTGAGCGGCAGGGAGAACTATCTCCGCCTGCAAGGAGCAAACGAGGTGCTCCAGAGCGACCGGTCCCTGGGCACATACCTGAACCTGGAGAGCAAGTTCTGGTCCCAGCTCAAACCCTTCCCCTCCGATCTCAACAGCCAGGACCTCAACCGCATCAGCCTCAAGGGCCGGCTCAAGCTGAAGGAGGAGACGCGGGAGCTGAACTACACCCTGGCGCTGGGCGGCCAGAAAGAGAAGAACGCTTGGAAGCTGGAGGGTGACCCTGGCGCCGAGCTGGCCAACGACAAGGTAGACGGCCTGGCCAGCAGCCTGGTCCTGTTCGAGGGCTCGGAGTACGCCGTCGGGGTCAAGGAAGAGGCCGCGGGCCTGTCCCCGGCCCAGGCCGAGGTGTTTTTCTCCACCGTCAAGGACAAGAGCTTCCGCCTCCTGGTCGGAGCCGCCCTGCCGGGCGGGGAGCAGTACTACGTGAAGCTCGAGGGCGCCCCGTTCATCTATCTGGCCAGCGAGTGGAGGGTGAAGCAGGTCCTGCCCGCCCTGGCGGAGCTCAAGGCCAAGAAGGAAGCGGCGAAGTCCCCGCAGGGGACGAAATCCCCGTAAGGCGGGGAGGGCGAGAACCGCTTCTCAGCCCAGAGACACATCGAGGAACAGCATCAGGCCCACGCCCCTTCCTTTCGGCGGTGGACAGGAAAGGGAAGAAGGGGTATATACTTCCTGATGCTTGCGGCGGAAACCCCTGCTTTGCTCGCCTTGCTGCTTTCCCTCCCCACGGTAGCCAAGGTCCTGGGAACCCTGATCATTATCCTGTTCCTGAACTGGCTGCTGAAAAACCTGCTTTCCGCCGTGATCGCCGGCACCCTGCTCCTCGCCCTCTGGCTGGGCCACCCTTTGAGCGCCATGGCCTCGATCGCCGGCCGGCGTTTCTTCACTTTGGACAGCCTTTTCCTCACGGTCGTGTTCATCGAGGTAATCGGCCTGAGCTCCCTGATGGCCGGGACCGGGGTGATGCGGGACCTGGTGCAGTCCATCCAGAGCAGGTTTTCCCGGCGGCTTTCCTTCGCCGCCCTTCCTGCCGTGATCGGCTTGCTGCCCATGCCCGGAGGCGCCGTCTTCTCGGCACCTCTGGTGGAGAGCAACGACCAGGACCGCCGGCTCACCGGGCTGATGAAATCTCAGGTCAACTACTGGTTCCGGCACATATGGGAGTTCTGGTGGCCCCTCTACCCCGGAGTCATTCTGGCCATGAGCCTGTCCGGCCTGGAGGCCTGGCAGTTCGTGCTGATGCAGGCACCCGGCACCCTGGTGATGGCCGCCAGCGGCTACTGGTTCCTGCTGCGGCGCATACCCAGAGAGAAGAAGGACGAGCCAACCGCCGCCGGGCCCAAGGGACAGCCGCTGTCGCTGCTTCTTCTGCCCATCCTGATCGTGGTGGGCGTTTATATCGCCATCAAGCTCTTCTTGCCCTCGCTGGCGGCGCTGAGCAGCTATCTGCCTGTCGGCCTCGGCCTGCTGGCCGCCATGATCTGTCTGCAGGCGCAGCGGGGGATGGGCCTGAGCGACTGGCGCCAGGCCCTGTTCACCCCGCAGGCCTTTTCGCTGGCCCTGCTGGTGATGGTCCTGCGCGTTTACGCCGCCTTCATCGAGGCGCCGCTTCCGGGCAGCCGGTACCCCGTGGAGCTGATGCGGGCGGAGCTTGCTTCCGTGGGCATCCCTCTGCTGGCGGTTACGGTGCTGATCCCCCTGATCAGCGGGCTGACCATGGGTCTCGCGGTGGGTACGGTGGGGGCCAGCTTCCCCATCGCTTTGAGCCTCCTGGGTGCCCATCCGCCGCTGGCGGATCTGCTCTCTACGATAGCGCTCGTCTACGGCTGGGGATTCGTGGGCATGATGCTCTCCCCGGTCCACGTCTGCCTCATCGTGACCAACGATTACTTCAAAAGCAGCCTTGCCCGCAGCCTGGCGGGGCTCCTGGCGCCTTCGGCCTGCCTGCTGCTGGCCTTAACGCTCATCAGCTACCTGCTCAAGGTGTTCGCTCCCCGCTAAGGCTTCCGCCGGGAGGGAGGCGGAAGGCTGGGCCCCAGATCCCGGAGCGGCCCCGGGGCGAGCGGCGAAGTCCCCATACAGTATCTGCTGACCCGAAACTCCGATGGCCTCTGGACAGCGCTGGCGGGAAGGGCAGATCCTCACCGGCCCTTTGTTTCATGAGCCGCTGCGTGTGGAGACGCTACGGTCGAAAGGCGCCGACGCCTGGCTGGCCGGGTTGGTCGCCAGGCAATCGGAGCGGTTCCAAAAAGTAACCCTTGCCGCGCGCGATCTCGGGCGCCTGGCGATTCTGGAGGCGAAATATGCCTATAATGACGGAAGTACTTGACAATCGTCCGTCAAACTTGTACAATTGTACTAGAAACGAAACACCGTGAACATCGTAGTGGATACTTCAGTTCTCATCGCTGTCCTCACAGATGAACCAGAGCGGGGAAAGATTGTCAAGCAGACAAAGGGTGTCGATTTACTTGCGCCCGCTTCGGTTCATTGGGAGGTTGGGAATGCTCTTGCGGCAATGCTAAAACGTAACAGGATTAGAAAAGACCAGGTGAGGGTTGTACTAGAAGCTTATGGGCAAATACCTATTCGCTTTGTTGATGTTGATCTATCGGCTTCCTTGGAGGTCGCGGCAGATCATGATTTGTATGCATATGACGCCTATATCATCGAATGTGCTCGTGAGAATCACTGCAGCTTGATCTCATTAGATAAGGGCCTTCTCCAAGCGGCAGCAAATGCCAGGGTAAGCATAGTGGAGGTAGCTCCATGAAGGAGTACACATATTCTGAGGCTCGACAGAGCTTCTCTTCAGTACTCGATAGGGCAAAGCGTGAGGGTGCGGTTCGCATAAGACGACGTGACGGACAGGTCTTTGTGCTGAAGCCGGAACGTTCTTCCAAGTCTCCACTCGATGTATCAGGTATCAATCTAAACCTGGGGAGAGATAAGATAGTGGAAATGATTCGTGCAGGCCGCAGGAAGGTGGATTGAATCTCCGGCTAACAAATCGGCTGAACCGGACACCAAACAAATTTGCCATGTATGGAGCAAGATTCGGGAAATAGATTCCGCTTCTTCTTCATTCCCTTATGTTTCTTAGTAATAATTATATTATGTAAAACCTTGACGAGAAGCACAAATAATCATTATATCATAGAGCTTTAATCAGATAACACCGCCAGATATACCTGCATAGTATCTTTTCAATGGATAAACGCCCAATACATGGATAAATCGCCAGAAAAAAAGCTCCCATGCGGCAAACGCGGGGGAGGCACAGCGGGAGGACAGCGATCTTCGAGTACATCGAGACCTCTTACAACCAGGTCAGGCTGACTCGCATCTTGACTATCAGAGTTCGGAGGAGTATGAATCGAATGTTGCTGGGCATCCTGTCTACCAAACAGGGGAGACTCCAAGCTTGAACAAAACGAAGGCAGGACAATGGAGTTACAGCTCACCCTGAAGCAAGCTCTCGCCGCCCACGAGAAAAGCATCCTCGCTTTCAGCCAGGACCTCATCAGCATCGCCAGCGAGAATCCGCCCGGCAATCAGTACCGCGAGTGCCTGGACCGCATCGGCCTGGAGCTGGATCGCCTCGGATTCGCCTACCAGGTGGTGGAGGTGCCAGGCTATGCCGAGCGGCCTCGCTGCAACTTGCTCAGTTTCCACGGTGACGGCCAGCGCACGCTCTACTTCCATGGACACTACGATGTGGTGCCCGCTCACAGCCGTGAGCAGTTCAATCCCCGTGTGGAAAAGGGGCGGCTGTATGGGCGCGGCGCTGCGGATATGAAGGCGGCGCTGGCGGCCATGATTTATGCCACCTATTTGCTCAAGGAGCTTAAGGTCCCCCTGGCGGGCCGCATCGGCCTGTGCATTGTGGCCGATGAAGAAACGGGCGGCCAGGGCGGCTCGCGCTATCTGGAACAGATCGGCTTGCTGGGGCGCAACGCTCTTGCCATGCTCACCCCGGAACCCACCAGCGGGGTCATCTGGAACGCTAACCGGGGAGCCATCAGCTTGCGCGTCACCGTAAAGGGCAAGGCCGCCCACGTGGGCTTGCAGCATCAAGGCCTCAATGCCTTCGAGCAGATGCTGAAGGTGGCCGCGGCGCTGCAAACCCTCAAGGCCGAGGTGGAAAAGCGCAAAACCGGCTACCGCATCGTGCCCGCAGAGGCCGCCCACTCGATCCTGATGCTTGGCGGGCAAGTCCAAGGCGGGACGAACTTCAATATCGTGCCGGATAGTTTCTTAGTAATAATTATATTATGTAAAACCTTGACGAGAAGCACAAATAATCACTATATCATAGAGCTTTAATCAGATAACACCGCCAGATATACCTGCATAGTATCTTTTCAATGGATAAACGCCCAATACATGGATAAATCGCCAGAAAAAAAGCTCTCATGCGGCAAACGCGGGGGAGGCACAGCGGGAGGACAGCGATCTTCGAGTACATCGAGACCTCTTACAACCGGGTCAGGCTGACTCGCATCTTGACTATCAGAGTCCGCAGGAGTATGAATCGAATGTTGCTGGGCATCCTGCTACCAAACAGGGGAGACTCCAAGCTTGAACAAAACGAAGGCAGGACAATGGAATTGCAGCTCGCCCTGAAGCAAGCTCTCGCCGCCCACAGGAAAAGCATTCTCGCT
>Ga0315280_10002800_pt1 | contig 27806 bp, 22 predicted proteins | sample YL17G06_40_MG_FD_203697 | JGI IMG/M metagenome (GOLD analysis project Ga0315280, IMG submission 203697) | Sediment microbial communities from Yellowstone Lake, YNP, Wyoming, USA - YL17G06_40 | ecosystem: Environmental > Aquatic > Freshwater > Lake > Sediment | place: USA: Wyoming | collected... | reverse complement strand
TGTTATGTCAAGTGTGATCGCCAACATCACGTGAAGTACAATTCCGCAGGAACAGCTTGCACTCCAAGATTATATCGATCATTGTTATACCAACCGCGATAATCTTCAGTAAGAAGAGCAGCATGATCAAACACTTTATCTAGAGGAAGGAACTCCTCGTTAAAAGATCGGATACATCGTTCGATTTTTCCTTTTGCCTGCGGGTAATAAGGTGGTGTATGGATAACCTCGATGTGCCTTTCTGGATTAGTGCACCAGCTCGTAAACTGCTGGAGGAACTGAGGACCATTGTCGGTAAGTATCTTCTCAGGTGGTTGATATCGGGTGGTGCACTGACTGATCTCTTGTGTCACCAGTTCAGTGGTCACTGATTTCAAGAGTCGGATGGAGAGGAGAAACCGAGAGTAATCGTCAAGGATGAGCAGGGCTTTCCATCGTTCTCCATCAAGCAGGAATGGTCCTTTGATGTCGATCTGCCACATCTGATTCGGATAGGCGGCTCTGAAGAAGTTCCAATCCTTTTTCGTCTCTCTGTAGGGTGAGCCATTTCTCCTGTGTTTCTTGAGGATAGTGTTGATGCTTTGTCTACTTAAACGAACAGGTTTCCATTCTCTTCCAAGTGCTGTCTCCAGGAGTTGTCTGATATATGGTGGAGGCGACTGTAACATAAGTTTCAGTCGTTGTGTCCCCCAGTTGAATTCATCTCTCAAAATGATGACAGCATCTTCAACAGTTGGTATGATTTTCCGATGGATGGTATGTGGTTTTCGTGAACGATCCTTGAAGTTTTTCCTTCCAGGGTGACGTGTCTTTGTCACCCAGTTCCATACTGTCCATCGGTGGACATCGAAGATGTCTGCGATCTCCTTGACTTTGTATCCTTTTTTGTAAGCTTTAACTATACGTTCTCTGATTTCTGGTGGAAGTGATCCCATCTTTTCCCATCCCAGGAAAGAGATGTGATCGCTTCATTTTTAATTTTTTTGTAAGAATGTTGGCGATGTCTGTTTACTTTACAACTTGAAAAAGTAGAAAAAGTGAAAGATACTGCGTTAGTGTTTATTGTAGGTGCTGGAATTTCTTATTCATGGCCATCCTGTCTCCCAATGGCTTCACAAATATTACGACAAGTATTCCATTTTATATTTGAACTGGACAAACATGATATCTATGAGATACTTCAGATGAGTAATGAAACAGCGGAAGATGAAGCTTATGCTCGACTGTCCCGTGATTTATTGGGAATACCCCATGAAGTTCCCGATGATAAATGTTCGCTACCTTTTGAAGCCACTTTTCAAGCTCTGTATGATGTCTTAGGATTTCCTATAATCAGATTTGTGGACTTACTTCAAGGAGGAAAGCCGAATCCGCATCACAAGATGCTTGCATACGCATTGCATAATGACCATACTGTGATAACTACGAACTTTGACAAACAAATTGAGGAAGCGTATAAACGCTTTAAGAAACCATTACAAGTTTTAGTCACAGATAAAGATTACCAAGAGGCCATTGACAATAACCGAACAAGTGGTGTATTGGCTAAAATCCATGGCGATATGGACGACTACAATAGTCTTTCGTTGACTTTGCAAGGAGTAGCAGTAAGTTGCGACAGGACGATGTATCTTGGAGATGACATTGATACTGAAAAAGGAAAACAACAGCTTCAATGGATTCATCCGAGAACAACTTTGAGTATCCCCAAGGCACTGTTTTTGCAGAAAGTATTACAGGACAGAAAAATTGTAGTAATGGGATACTCTGGTTCGGATGCCTTTGACATTATGCCTATTCTCACAGCCAGCGAATTTCGTTATAATGGACTGTGGGTCAAGCAAACCAATGAACCTCTTTCTAGACAAATTGAGGAGTGGAGGTGCAATGGTAGAGACAGAGATATCATGCAGCCAGCGACTAAAGTAGAAGAAAAAGCGGATATCACTTCTAAGGTCAGTAGGTATTTTCTTGATATTTTTGGCGGCTCTGGGCAAGAAGAATCAGTTGATAATAGACATACAGAACCACTATCAGTAGCATTTAAATCTTGGATCAATCGATTGCGTCTCCAACAGGGTGATGGGCTTTGTTGCTTGGCTAAACTCTATTCACAGCGGGGTAAGTGGACCCGAGCAAAACTTTTCTACACCAAGGCTATGGAGAAATATGAAAAGGATTTAGAACATAACGAATGGCGATGGTTAGTAACGAAGTCGAATTTAGGTTATATTCTCGATAATGCTAATCAAAAGGATCAAGCCTTGAAGATCTTCAGCGAGGTCAAAGAATATCTTGAAGATGTGGGAAAACAAAGACTATATCCATCTCTTTATGCTAATACACTTATCGACATTGCAGGCAAATGGATTAATACCTTTAAGGATATTGAGGCCGGTGAGATGGTAAGTAAGGCGATGGATATAGCGGAGGAGATAGAAGGAATGGAAGGAAAAAGAATTCTATGCTATAGTTTACGGCTTGCCGCTGACAGATATCTTGGCAAAAAAGAGTACAAAGCGGCATTGGACATTTATCTCAGAGTGCTTCAACTGTCATCTGATGTTTTAGGAGATATCCGTGAGGCGTGTTTTTCAAGTATGCATGCTGGTATATGTCTTGCAAAAATAGGTGCACAATATAGAGCGATTCAAATGCTATTGCATGCAGAGACTTACGCCAAGCATTTAGGAGATGAGCATCTAATCAATGCTGTCAAACATAATCAAGGTTTTATCGCTGGTCAGTTTGTTGGTATGTCACCCGCTTTGAATTTCCATGCAGAGCTTGTAAAGGCTGCAAAAAAGCAGATCGACGATATAGATGCAAAAGTTTTGGATGAATTATTGGAATATATTGGCATTGAGCAATATGACCGAAGTTTAGACTGGATTGATAAATTGTTAAACAAATATGACCTTCCTGATGTAAAGGCATGTTTATTATTTTTAAAATCAAATATATACCACCGGACGCAAAGGCTAAAGGAGGAAATTGAGATCCTGAAGGAATTCTGCAAAATCAAACCACGACACCCTTTAGCAGAGCACAATTTGGGTGTAGCTTATTCAAGCTTGAATGATTATGATATGGCCGAGAGGCATTATCTTAAGGCTATAGAACTCATGGGTGGAAATTACCCTTTAGCTAATTGTAACCTAGGAATAATGTATACCGAGATGAATAGATTAGAAGCTGCTAAAGAGCAGTTATTAAAAGCTGAAAAGTCAAACGCGCCTGAAAATACATTGAATGCCCTAAGAAAACGTATTGCTCAATTGAAAGAATCCAAGAAGAAATGGGGCAAATAAGGAGGGCTATGATGAGCAACTACTTCTTTCCAGGCATGTCTCATCCGGCGATAGGCGGGGTGATTTTTAACATCTTAATGCTTGCTGCTCCTTTCGTCGGATTTTGGCTTGGTGGCCCTATCGGCTTATTAATAGGAATGTCAGTAGCTTGTATAGGCTGGATTTGGTTCTTCTTTATTCATGGTAGGCACGGAGGACGCTGCGAGATTTGTGGTCGCCCAGTGATAAATCTTGGGCGTGGTTCACAGTTCGCTGAGACCTTAAATATAGGCACTTTTATAAATACAGGAGCCATGCGGGCAGGTTTAGAGGGTCCCGGAAATGAGTGTTTACGATGCGGCAGAGTTTATTGCACACACTGTGCTACGATAGGTATGACCTGTAAGTGCAGGTCAAAGAACTTCCGAACCGTACGACTACGCTACGGGTAGTGAGGAATCTCATAACTCCTTGATTTTGCCACTTGATCTTTTTTCCTCTAAAGAACTGCTGTACTACAATTTGCCAGTTGCTGTTTACTAGCGTAAATTCAATGTTTTATCCTCGAATTTCCATACAAAACCCCCGAACAACCCCAGAATTTCTGGTGAAACGTTACTCAAAATGGTGAATTTGAACCGGTTTGGCAGCCCGGACATAGCCCCCTTGAGAGTCCTGCCGTAATCCGACGATCAGATAGACATACGGTCGACCGACAGACCGACGGACGAACGGACAGACGAACGGGCGAACGAACGGGTGATCTCTCGAGTGAACAGGGAGAACGAATACGTGCGTGAGTGCGTGCGTGAACACACGTTTCGGTTAATATTATTAACCGTAACAAATATATAAATAGGGATGAAGTGATATTCTTTTTGTGAGGAGAAAATCTCATTAAATGAGCTAGAGTAGTTTACTCACAAGAGAAAAGATCCCTTTAAGGAGAGCACATGCAAGGATCATTCGTAGGTAATTTAAACCCGGGATCGTATGCATTCCCTACCAGATCTGTTACTCTGGTAGGAGGCATTAGTCAAGAATGGAACAATATTGGACAACAAATAGGCTATCACCACAAAGAACACCTAATCTCCCCAAACGGGAAGGACATGGTGAAATTAGCCTATGAATTAACGCAATTGAATAGATTAGAGACGCCAACCATACTCGACCCACAGACCGCATCATTTGAAGACATACGAAACCATGCACAACTCAGGCAAAGACTAGCGCCCAAGACCACCGACAATCATCTGAAATACCTACGATTCATGGAGCTACACAAATGCCCAGTGAACCTACGAGAACCCAGCCATGAGAATTTCCTAAAACACATGGACTACCGGGAACAAATAGAGCATGCTGGCTGGGGCGCATTAAAACATGAGAACGAAGCATTTAGGATGTACTTACGCGCCATCGGGAAAAACCCGGCGGAATACTACTACAAGCCACCACAAAGACAACCCAAGGAAACACCTATACCCTATCCTGACCAAGTACACCAGATGATACATCAGAGATACTCCAATGACAGGTACATCGATGCATTAATACGATACATCATCTGTCATAACCATATCATCGGATGGAGACCGCCTAGCGAACCTGCCATAGCAAAGATCTCTGACGTGGACCTGGACCATAAGACGCTATTGATAACAAGCCCGAAGCTGCATTACACGACCAGGACCATCAGCATCAGCGAGATCGCTAACCAACATGACATACCCAGCATGAGGAACTGGATTGATCACTGGCGACCAAAAGTAGCGAACCAATACAGCGATGACTACCTGTATCTCACGCCCCAGGGACGGCCATTCACCAGCGACACACTACGAAGATACCTGTATGTCCACGCTCAAAGGCGTATCAAGACGATTTTCCCAGGATATTATAACTACACATCTCGTCATTGGTGCGCAATAGCACGTCTTATACGCACAAAACTACAGACCAGGCATTACGATGAATACGAGGTCATGGAATATCTCGGACACACAAAAACCGATGTCACAATGACATACATACAGAGAGCGAAGTTCTACTACGAACAGACCGGTTTTGATTGGATCAAACGCGTCCTCACAAACCCACAAAAACGGGTTGGGGATAACGCGTTGAAAACCGACAAAGACTCGGAAAACGCTTTGTCAATCCAAACAACAGATAAGGATGGCGACGCCGTCCGCCGGACTCGGACCGGCGACCGCTCGGTTAACAGCCGAGTGCTCTACCAACTGAGCTAGGACGGCAAGAGGGTTGCACAACAGAAATATGGGGGCGTATTAAAACGTTTTGTAACTATAAAATTTGGTTCGTTCTTTCGTTTGCGATGTTGGAAATAAATCTTTAAATACAATCCGTTCATGCATCCTCTATTATGAAGTATAAACGGCTTGGAAATAGAGTTCTCATCCGCGTTGACAAAGGTGAAGAGATCGTTGATGCACTGAAACATGTGTGTAAGAACCTTGACATCGGGTTCGGTTCTATTACCGGAATCGGTGCAACGGACAACGTCACGATTGGTCTTTTGAATACAAAAACAAAAAAATATCAGTCAAAACGATTCACTGGTGACCATGAGATTTCGTCACTGGTGGGGAATGTGACGATGATGGATGGTGACGTGTACCTCCATCTCCATGTCACCATTTGTAATGCAGAGCACATCGCATTTGGTGGCCATCTCACCTCAGCGGTGGTGAGTGCAACATTTGAAGGAATCATCGCTATTATTGAAGGGCAAGTCAATCGAACGTTTGATCATACGGTCGGCCTCAACCTGCTACAACTCTAATTTTTTTTTTACTTAAGTGAGAGCAGTCTTGCTGACAGTTTCAGGGATAAAAACAAAAGCGTCAGTTCCAGCAAGAACAATAAGAGACAAAGCCAGAGTATCGAAATCCCCGCGTCATGTCGAAGGAAATTGATGCCAGCACCGGTGATACTCAGGAGGACAAACAGGATCATCGCGACGCTATATAGCAGGAGGATGTCTGATTTTCTCCCCACATATTTTACCCCAAGCGGCACCGCGATGATAACCGCTGCAAGGAAGGAGAACCCGAGAAACCATGCCAGAAACCATAGATCTTTCACCCCGAGAAAGGTTGGGATGAACGCAAGAAATGGAAGCGTTGTCAAGAAACACAGGGACAGCGCGAGTATTTTCCCGTAGACGATCGTCTCATTCTTCACGGGCAGGTTCCGTAGTATCCACATGGTTTTCTCTTCGCTGAGAAAGAGGTTGAGCGCAGGGAAGACCGCAGCGTACATGATGACGACATAGCAGCCGACGAACACAAATAACGAGGGGAGAAATCCCCCAACCATTTTTTGGAGAGACTCCGGGATGAACAGATCAGTGCCGTAGAGATAGAGGTACCCTGTCCCAAGCGCAGTGGTGACTGACATGAAAATGAAGCTGAAATAGAGGCGTTCCCTCCAGATGATGGTGACCTCACGGTAGAACAGGGTCCGCAGGCTATCGCGGACGCGTACCTGGGCGCGTTCTTTGGTCCGTTCTTTGCGTCTCACGTATCGATACGAGTCCAATGGATGGGAGAGGCTCCATGCCAGATGAAGGACAGCAACGGGGAGCATACTAGCGATGAACAGCATGTTTTGGGAGTACCAGAAAAAGAGGAGTAATACAAGAGTTGGTATGATGCGATAGTGTTTCGAGGAGAAGAAATGAAGCGAAAGGGAACAACCGAGGAGCAGAGCACAAATCACATCGACGCTGAATAATAAATATTCCACCGGGTAGCCGATGGGGACCTGTAGGCCAGCGAGGACGAGCAGATACAAAAGCGACAATGCGAACCACAGTCCACTATTGATGAGAATAATGGTCAGGACGATTTCACCGACGGTTTTCCTATGAGAAACATGTGTGGAGAGCGCATACGATGCTTGCGGTGCGGTGATGAAATACGTATGCACGTCAGCCGCTGATTTCATCAAGAGGAGGAAGAACACGGAGAAGAACACGTCCATGAAGTTGAACGTGGTTTTCGTGTGGATGAGAAAGAAGGTAAGAAAGGCGAACATGACAATCGAAAAAAATATCATGGCGATGAAAAACATGTAAAGAATCGGGGACGTGCCTATTTTTTGGCGGAGGCCGCGGGTGATTTCAATAAGAAGGAGTTTACTTGTTTCAAGCATGGTTTAAATCCTTATAGATGACGCTACTTTTTAAATGGTTCGTCTTTTCTTCGAATCCCATATTTGGATATTTATTTTTCTTTGAAGAGTACTGGTAGACCGATGATGACGGTGACGATAAACACGAGGATCGTTGCGATCAGCAAAAGCAGTGACCAAATATAGGTATCAAGGTTTTTTGTGTTTTTATAGGCAATCATGAAGAACGCGGATAACAACCCGAGGCTAATCGAAACCACGCCGCCGATGCTGAATATCATAATCCCTTTTGGCATCTTTTTCCTCTCTCCTCTAATCAAATATTACGTAATGATAAGGGTTTTATGTTTAAAAACTATAGCCCTACTTGATTGACGAATCATTTATTTTTATTGCATTTTTACTTATCTTTGTAATAGAAATACGCATCTTCAATACTGCCATGTTGTTTCATAAGGTTAACAACAGTATCATAGACGATGACCTTCCCATGCATTAAGAAGTACACGGCACCGGCAACACGTTCCACAAGCTGGGTTGAATGGGTCGCAAGCACCGTGGTTCCTTGCCGTTTCGAAATGAAATTCTGAATAGTGCGTGACGCGAGCGGGTCGAGGCCATAGACAGGCTCATCCAGGAGGAGGTTTTGCGGCTCGTGTATGATCGCTGAGAGAAGCGAGATCTTCTGCTTCATCCCTTTCGAGTACCCGCCCATTTCATAATCAAGTGCGTCATCGATCCCTATCATCCTCGACAATGACGTTATCCTCTGTTCAGCATCCGCAATTTTTCGCAGTGACGCAATGTAAAAAAGGAATTCCCGCCCTGTTATTCGATCATAAAGCTCAGGCATTTCTGGAAGGTAACCGAGCCGTTCACGCGCTGATAATGAATGCGCAGTAATCGAATAAGAGTCTACGAACACTTCACCGGAATCAAAGGGTAAAATACCGGCGATGATCTTAAGAAGCGTGCTTTTCCCTGCCCCGTTCTCGCCCATGATCGCGATGACTTTCCCGTCGTCAAAGCTGAAGGCGACGTTGGCGAGTGCCGTGATCTTCCCATACCGTTTTATGAGATTGTTGACTGTAATCATTTTGTATGGGACAATAAAGGTGCAGGGGTTAAAAAGATATGCGGACGACTCTTGTTTCGTTTCGTGATCAATTGAGATTTTACGTTAGGCGTTCCTATTTATTTATGATAACAAGTCCGACAATAACGAGAGCTGCCCCAGCAATAAAAAGAAGGGTGATCGCATCATGAAAGAGAAAATAACTGATGATCGTCGAAAGCACCGGGATGAAGTAGAGGAACATGCTGGTCTCTGAGGCAGTTCTCCTCTCCAAGGCAACGTACCACAGTACATACCCGACGACTGTCGGAAGGACCGCCAAAAAAAGGACCGCGCCCCATCCTTTCCATGTCATGGCTGTGACTTCTGTCACCAGCGATGATGAAAGAAATGGGAGAAGACCCAATGACCCGAAGAGAAACGCGTACACCGTCAACGAAAGGGCTGAATACCGCTGGAGTAGCTTTTTTCCCGCGATGGTATATCCAGCGCCGACAAACGCCGAGACCAACACGGCGAATGCCGCCGAAATATATGAGATATCGAACGGATTTCCTGCGGTACCGGTAAAAGAGATGATAACGATGCCACCAAGTGAAAGCGGGATGCCCATCGCGATTTTTTTTGTGATTTTTTCTTTGAGAATAATTGTCGCGAAGATGATGGTGAACACCGGAATTGTCGCGATGATGAGACTAGCGGCTGAAGGGGAGATGTACTGCTCACCGTAGTTAAGCCCTAAATGGTAGACGACAACACCAAGAAATCCTAAAAGAAAAAGAGGGACCAGATCTTTCTTGTGGAGTTTTGAGAATTTCTTTGGAGCAATCGCGATGATAAGGAGAAAGATGGCACAGACGGTGAACAACCGCATAATGGTGAGATTGATCGGATGGAGTTCTTCAAGACCTATTTTGATAAACGGGAACGCAAACGCCCAAAAAACAACCGGAAACCCAATAATGAAGAAAAAGTATTTTTTATCCTGAGGTTTGGTGGTGCTGGTTGGTTCTTGCATACAGTGTGGGCGACAAAGGAAACCGGTTATTTAAAATCATTTGGTAAGCAAAAAAACAGAGATTATTTCTGAGATATCAAAAGGTCATGCAAGCAACCTTAGATATTATATAAACTTGGTGGTGAACGCGAGTTCACCAGTGTTCGTAATGGACTATTTCCTCGAGGCTCTTGCGTTTCTCCCCTTTTGTTATGGTCTTGGTGATTTTTGCAATAAGTCCCTTTTTATTCGCAGGATACCCAAGTGGGATGAGCGCGATGATCCTAATCCGTTTTGGGATTTCGAGTTGCTTTTTGATTTTTTGCTCATTGAATCCCCCAACCCAACAGGTCCCCAAATGAACATCGGTGGCTGCAAGCACGAGGTTTTCGAGGGCGATTGCGACATCCACGATGTAATACTCGATATCATTATGAATTCCACTGTCAGCAGGATCGGCACAGGCGACAATGACGACCGGTGCGGTTTGTAGCCAGCGGTTAAAGAGACTATGCCGGGCAAGTTCAGCGATGGCATCTTTATTTCTCACAACGATAAACCGCCAGCATTGCTTGTTTGCCCAGGACGGCGCCCGTCGGGCGCAATCAAGGACGTACATGAGTTTTTCCTCTTCGACCTCTTTGTCGCTATACCCTCTGATACTGGTTCTGGTTTTAATGACATCAGCGAATTCCATACCGAGCCCTCATCGCGCTGGTAATACGATGTTTATTATAAAAACTATTTTTACCAAGTGGCAGCCGTCTATTCCATGAAGCAAACCATTGAATAATACAATGTACCATATAAGGATTTTATACCAGTTTCCAATTAACCGGATGGAATGAACAATGCACTCATCGTCGAACTCATCTTCCTTGCGTCTTCGCTTGTGACAATCTACCTTATCCTCAGGAGACGATATTTGTATGTTCGCCTGGGGATGCGGAACATAAAAATAGATTTGTATTTCGTCGGCGCCTTGCTCGGCCCGGTCCTTATAATTGTCTTTGGCCTTTTGAACTCGGCACAGTTCCTTGAGGGGCTCGAGGGCGTCGGCAGCCTCAACCCGTTCGGGGTGCTGGTACTGTTTCTGTCGATGGTCTTCATGAGTATTTTCTTGGACATTACCGGGTTTTTCGAATACTGCGCCCGCCTTGCATTACAATACGCAAGCGGTGACGGACGACGACTCTACTTTTCAATCTACATCACCGTTTCTATTCTAACGATCTTCACCTCCAACGACATCATCGTGCTCACCTTCACCCCGTTCATCTACTATTTTTCAAAGAATGCCGGCATCGACCCGAAACCATACTTAATCGCCGAGTTCTTCGCGGCGAACACCTGGAGTATGATGCTGTACATAGGCAATCCCACCAATATCGTTCTTGCGGCTGCGTTCAACCTTCGTTTCGATGAATACACCAAATGGATGTTGATACCTTCCCTGGTTGCCGGGTTCATCAACATGATCCTCCTCTATGTCATCTTTAGAAAAAGCATTAACAAACCAATGATACAAACAGAACCAGTAGATCCTCGGGCAGCGATCACGGATAAAGCAAGCGCGATACTTGGGCTTATCATCCTTGGTGGGTGCATCATCGGCCTGGCAATCGCCCCCTACTTCGGGATCGCGATTTGGAGCATCGCGCTAGGATTTGGGCTTGCGTTACTCGCGATTCTTCTCTTCCGTGATCTCCTCGTTCTGGTAATGAAGGAACACATCGATAAGAAACATTTCACAGTCGCACCAACCGTAAGAAAGATGCCGTTTAGTATCATCCCCTTCGTTCTTTCGTTGTTTATCACCGTGGAGGCACTCAGAATCTACGGTGTCACCACGCAAATCGGTATGTTGTTCAGGGATATCAGCGGTGCTTCAACGACCCTCACCACTTTCGTCTATGGCGTTTCCTCGACGTTTGCGGCAAACATCCTCAACAACATTCCAATGACCGTCGCGTACGTCCCGATAGCGGCAGCATCCTCCCATGCCACCCTTCTCCCAGCGGTCCTTGCTACAACTATTGGTTCTAACCTTGGGGCGAACATCACCCCAATAGGAGCACTAGCTGGTATCATGTGGGTGAGCATCCTTCGCGATAAAAACGTGAAACTCACCTTTAAGGAATTCGTCAAATACGGACTGCTCGTCACCCCCATCACCCTTCTTGCATGCCTTGGGGTACTTGCTGTAGAATTCATGGTATTTTAAAGAAAAAAATGGAACCTAAAACAATATACCAGAGTAGTAGGTTATCCTCCCTGATATGGACCCGATATTACACGTCTATAATCTTAGTAAATCCATCGCCGGCAAACAGCTCTTTGATGACGCATCCTTCGATGTCTACCTGGAAGACTGCATCGGGCTTCTCGGCCCGAATGGGTGCGGGAAAACGACCCTTTTCAACATCCTGTTAGGTAGAGACCGGCCGAACATTGGTGGCATACAACGAAAAGACGGGCTGCAAATCCGCTGCCTTGAACAAATCCCGATACAACCCAGCGATATGACTGTACGGGATTTCTTCACTCGAACAGCGCAAACCGAAGATGTACAGCAACAGATGAAACAGTACGAGAAGCAATTAGAAGACCCAGCAATCTATGAATCGACGCGTCATCAAGAAATACTTGAAGAACTCAGGAAGCTACAAATGCGTACGAATAAATCCAGCGGCATGGCGCGGTTTGAGGCTGCACGAGGTCTGCTGAAAGAACTCAAATTCCAAGATATCCACCCTGAAACACCACTAAAAAACCTTTCAGGCGGGGAACAACAAAAAATAGGACTCGCAAGCGTCCTTTCGCAGCCACAGAGTTGTGATTTGCTGCTGCTCGACGAACCGACGAATCATCTCGATATCGAAACCATCGAATGGCTTGAACAAAAAATCGCAGAAATCCCTTGTGCGGTAATCATGATTTCCCATGACCGATATCTCCTGACTGATTTAGTCGATCAGGTCATAGAATTTCGCGGGTCTCATCTTGAGGTTTATGATGCAACCTATGAAGAGTACGAAGAACAAAAGAAAATACGGGAGCACATTAAACAACAGGAGTTTCAGAAAGCAGCGGTGGAGATGAAACGGCAACTCGCGGCGATAGAAAAAATCACGCGACGAAGCCGGTACACCATACAAATAAATAGTCGAATGAAACAACTAGAAAAACTCAAACGGGTGGAAAACCCAGTGCTGAAACACTATCTTCTGAGATTTCATTTCAAAACAGCGTTCAAATCAGGGAAAAACATCGCGGACGGTACCGGTCTTTCAAAATATTTCTGGGAGAAAAAGATACTTGAGAACGCGAGTTTCGAGATTATCGCAGGACAAAAAATTGGTCTTATCGGACCGAACGGATGCGGCAAAACAACGTTTCTGAAAATCCTGACCGGCGAGGAACCGATCACCAACGGAAAACTCCATATCAGCCAAGGGGCAAAATGGGGGTACTTCGACCAAGGACATCTCTCACTCACCCTTGAAAATACTCTTTTGGAGGAATTACTCAAGGACCATAAAGATCTTGGGGAAGACGACGCAAAAGCGCTTCTCGGTCAGTTCAATTTCAAAGGAACCATGGTGAATAACAAAGTAGGACAACTCTCAGGAGGAGAACGGGCACGCCTTGCGTTCCTCCGCCTCATTATGAAGCCATACAACCTTCTTTTACTCGATGAGCCGACAAACCATATGGACATTGAGTCAAAAACCGCAATAGAGACCGCACTGAATTCCTATACCGGTACAGTTATCGTCGTATCCCATGACCGTAAGTTTTTAGACACGGTCACAGACACGATTTTCTTTATGGACAATACGGAAATTAAAACCTATTCCGGGAACTACACGATGTTTCGCCTTCAACGGCAGAAAGAACTCACCCAGTTCGCTGGGAAAGACCTCGCGTACCTCTCCATGTCAGGGCTCACCAAATACGTCGTGACGAAAGGGTTCACGATCTGGAGTATCAAAAAGAAACATACCGTCGGAGAAGAAATCTACATCGGCGATCACAACCGCAGTTTGTACGAATGGGCGATTAAGGGTGGCCTGCTAAAAGAAGACTAACATACACAAAGAAGCGTTTATTTTTCAAATATACTTCATGAGTCCATTTAAATGAAAAATAAATAATACAAAAAAATAGATTTATATAGGATGCTTCGATTCTCATTCTGTTCAGAAGGGAAGGAAAAGGCCCTTGTGAACAGAATTGTCTGGGAGGACAATGCCGAAGCAAATGTCTGGGAAAACCTTCAGCAGTCTCCTTGACTACTATATCGCTTGCCTTGAGCAAGAAGATATGCTATCCGTCACCTTCACCATCTCCTCGGAAGGCACACAATTCTTGTCGACCCCCCTCAAAAAAGAAGAGCTGTTTCATACGGACAGCCAGGAGGTGACGCTTGAACAATCAACGGAAACACAGCGGTTTTTCCAGACCTCTTTGCTCCGGCAGAAAAGTAAGACGTTGTTCTACGGTTATCCACTCATGATCTGCCCGGAGGGTAAACTAAGCCCCTTGTTTTATACAGAACTCCAGTACGAACAAAAAGACAACACAATAGTCATAAAAACCACAACGTCTCAACCACGGTTAAACCCGTATGTTTTTTTACAAAACGGGTTTTCATCCGAAGAAATCATCAGCATCAAACGAGACATCGAAACAGAAGAGTTTCCCTCTGCCCTCGCGTCACTCTGCACATTGTTTCATCTTGAAAGTAATCATTTTTCCTCAGAGCTTGACACCAAGCCCTTGAAACATACGATAACACCCACCCTTGTCAATAAAACAATTCTTTACTTCGGGGAACGACCCGATATCACGCACAATTTAATTGTTGAATTACGTCAGTTGAAAAAGAAACCGCTCGATGATCTCGCATCCACCTCACTGTTGCTGTTGCTCACCCGTGAATTTCTCTTCGATGGAGCTGCTCAAAGTAACAAACCATTCTTAGAAGTTTTCTTACTGAATCCCGCGCAAGAACAGGCAGTGCAACAAGCTCTTACGAAACCATTGACGGTGATCACCGGTCCACCGGGTACAGGAAAATCCCAGGTCGTCCTGGACATCATCGCCAATGCAGTGTACCAGAATAAAACCGTTCTCTTCGCGAGTAAAAACAACAAGGCAGTCGACGTGGTGATCGATAAATTGAACGCGATTTTGCCATACAAGCTCATCGTGCGCATGGGACACCGAATGCATCGGAAAAACGCAAAAACTGAATTTACACAACTCATAAAACAACATATCCCAAGAATATCACTCCCGGAAGAGACAATTACTGACTTGTGTAGGATTTCTTCTCGGATTACATCAGTTCAGAACCAACTCGTCCACCTGAGCGCCTTAAACGAATCGTTCAATACCACGCAGAACACCATCGATGCCTTAATCGAACAATTCCCGGAAGAGGTGTATGAACAAGGACAGCACTGCCGATTCGAAGCGATTGATCCCTATATGCTGAAACACGATCTCGAAAAGTATTTCGGTCATCAGGGAATCCTTCAATACCTCAACTCCCAGCGGCATCAACGAAACCAAGAACGCTGCCTCAGAAACTATTACCACCTGCTTCCCACCCCGCTAAGAGCATACCTCCAGAACATGCTGACAAACAAGAAAACATCCAGCAATACCGTATTACAATGGATCCTCAATTGGAAAAAAATCGAGCTCGCGAGCGATGAAATCCGACAAATAAAAAAAAAACTTCTCTTAATTCCAGATTATCCGACACTCAAAAACCAGCTTGTAACATTGCATGAAGCACGACTCGGGATTTCACGGCCCTTGCTGGAACAGCATTGGATAAATAAACTCGCAGAAGTAACTGAAGAAGATAAACAAAATGTTGTCGCATATTTTTCAACCTCGGAACAACTGGAATCATGGACGGGAGACACCACCGTTTTTCGGCAACTCCTCACCGAGCAAATACGGACACTGCAAAAAATCCTTCGATTCTTACCGGTGTGGGTTGTCACCAATCTTTCTGCGAAACACAGTTTCCCCTTAAGAGCAATCCTCTTCGACATTTTGATTATCGATGAAGCATCACAATGCGACATTGTCTCTGCGCTCCCTCTGTTCTATCGAGCAAAACACGTGGTGATCATCGGAGACCCTCAACAACTCAAACACATCTCACTGCTCACCGAAATACAGGATCGGACATTGGCAGTGCAACACAACCTTGCTGACGAATGGTTCACAGATTTTTCATACACCAAGCATTCACTTTACGATCTGGCGGCACGCATCACGAAGGTAAACAACGAACAACCCGTGTTATTGAATGAACATTACCGGTGCCATTCAGATATCATCTCATTTTCAAACGACTACTATTACGGACGGAAACTGACGATTGCAACGAACGAATCACGGCTCCTCCATCACCCTTCGATACAGACGCGAATCGTCTGGCACCAAGTAAAAGGAAAAACAGTCCATGCAAAAAGCCCGTATAATGAAGAGGAAGCAGAAAAGGTCGCAGAAGAAATCCTAAAGTTACTCGGAGCGACCCCTCCAGTAAACGCTTCGCTTGGGGTTGTCACCCTCTTCCGGGCACAAACCGAGATGATCACTGAAAAACTGAATGCGTTTCAAGATATCTATGACACGAACGTTACGATTGGCACCGCACATCGATTCCAAGGCGATGAAAAAGACATCATCGTGTTCTCGCCAGCAGTTTCCGATGGTGTCAAACCTGGTACTCTCCATTGGATTGAAACAACCAGCCAGCTGCTCAACGTCGCAGTAACCAGAGCCCGAAGCTACCTCATTATCGTCGGCGACCGGGATGCGTGTACACAGACAACCGGTCCCCTCAATAATCTCGCTGAGTACGTTGAAACCAGGATGATGGATACTGGAAAGTTTGAATCACGAGAAAAACAGATGTTGTACGAAGAGTTGAAAAAACAAAGTATCCCAGTGACCTCTCATTATATGATAAAAGCAAAACCACCGGTTCACATTGACTTAGCATTGTTCATCAACGGAAATCGATATGCTATTGAAATGGAGCACGACCGAGAGAAAACACACGAAAAACTACTAAGGACAGATGGGTGGAAAATCAGACGATTCCCTGAACATGAAATTCTATACAACCTTCCTCAGGTGATTGAAGAGATTAAGCGATTCTGCTGAAGACAAATTGGGTCTTATTTTTTCCTGAACATTTATATACCAAGGGCTCAATACAACTATGACATAGGGGGATTATATCGATGATTGAATCAAACGCAGTAAAAAAAACATTTGTTCTTCTCATATTTGGTATAATTCTTGGAGCAAGCACTATCCCGACAATCGGGAGCTACATACCCACGGCTGATTCACATAATCGCCATCTCATCGAAATCGATGATGCAGTAAAAGTTGTCCATGCAAAACTCAGTGAACTTCACAGAACCGATTTTTCGATTGCATACGTTATTGAAATAATACGCGACGAAGGAACACCCTTATACTACGCGTTTGATCTGAACCCTCAAGGATACCTCGTGGTGTCTGGATCCTACGATCTACCACCCGTTATTGCCTATTCATTTACTAGCAGCTTCCGAGATGCGACGAATCCGAATCTTCTTTCTGACATGCTGACTGCCGACCTGACGCTGCGTCTTGAAAACATCCCGAAACTTCCGGAAACCATGATCCAAGAAAGACATACCTCCTGGGATACGTATTTCCAAGAAAAACCTATGATTTCTGGGCAGTTCGAACAATGGCCTCCCGAGGGGTCGACTCCCACAGGAGGATGGTTACTGACGAACTGGCACCAGAGTAATCCGTACAACATCCTCTGCCCGCTTGATATTTATAACGGTGGAGGACGCAGTGTTGCAGGATGCCCTGCAGTAGCATTGGCTCAAATATTGAACTACCATAATACAACTAATAATGTCACCTTCAATGATAATGATGATTACTATCATAATTATGCTGGGAACCAATATTGGATTGATAACGACCATGTAACATATGATTTTCCTTCCTTCCCTCAACTAAATTCATATCTCGCGTCACTTCAAAATCACTATGAGAACCATATCCAGCCAACTAATACGGAAAAAGCTGCGCTTACGTTTGCCTGCGGCGTCGCTGCACAACAAGTGTACAGCGCTACTATCTCTGGGACGTTCGGAGTAAACCAAGCGTACGACGCATATCAACGATTCAATTGTTCGACGGTTACCTTGCTTCATGAAAGTGACCCAGATCTCTACGGTCGGTTATCGCATAACATGATGGATGCACTACCAGTCCATCTCGCAGTCGTAAACCCCGGGTGGACAGCGGGTCATAACCTCGTTGTCGATGGGTACAACACAAACAATTACTTCCATTTGAACTTCGGATGGGGCGGTTCCTACAACGGCTGGTATCTCATACCAGATGAGATTCCCTATGGTTTAACCGTTATCGAAGGAGTCATCGTTGACATTCTAAAACCGAACACAGGTATTCCGGATTTATCCTGCAACGGTACACTCCAATGGACAAATGTCACACCAGGTAACAACGTCAGTGGCAGCTTCACGATAAATAACATTGGCGATCCAGGCTCTGATTTAGGGTGGAAGATTACCGAGTGGCCGACATGGGGGACTTGGACGTTTACACCCTCTTACGGACATAATCTGAGGCCGGAAGATGGACCACTGACGATTCACGCTAGCGTCATCGCACCAAACGAGCAGAATCATGAATACATCGGTCAAGTCAAAATAGTGAACATTGATGACAGCAGTGATTATCAAACAATCCCGGTTTCTCTTAAGACCACCAGCGGGATAAAGGCAGATTTATCGTGTACTGGTTATCTTACTTGGACCGATATTCACCCAGGAGGTATTGTTAACGGAAGTTTCACGGTGGAGAATATTGGGACAGCATTTTCGAATCTGAGCTGGGAGGTTGTGAGCTGGCCGGATTGGGGCAATTGGACATTCATACCCAATCATGGCGATCATCTCACGCCAGAAGAAGGGCCGCTCACAATCCATGTGAGTGTAATTGCTCCGGATAAGAAGCATAAGGAGTTCACCGGTCAGATAAAACTTGTCAACAATGAAAACAGTAGCGATTATGGTACGATACCGGTCTCATTAACAACACCATTCAAACCTCATTTTATCCTCATAGACATTATTCAGTGGTTAATCGACCGTTTCCCGCATGCATTCCTACTGTTACGCTTTTTTTTGAACCGATGAAAGAAATTGCGTCACCGCATCTGACTATTGGTGGACGAATCTTCTGGGCTATACAACCACAAAAAGACACATCATTATTTTTTATCCTATAGAAGTAATAAGATGCCTCCATTAGTTCTGGTGAGAAAAATGCATAGACATGTTTAATAAAGAAAACCCTGTTTAACGAGTAGAAACCAATGATGTTCCGAAAAGTCACACGGCATCAAAATGGAAGAATCACGCATGAAGTTTCTCTTGATTTATCCTCCCCCTGAACCATTTTTTATTAATCCTACTCGCGTATTCTACGGACATTCACCGCCACTAGGACTCTTATATATCGCGAAAATCCTTGAGAATCAAGGAGACATCATCGTCGTTCTTGATTTTTCTGCTGAACCCTTTCATGAACACATACTCATCAATGCATTACATGGAGTAGACGCGGTGGGAATGACTGTCCTTAGCCCCCCGCTTATTCAGGTAAAAAACCTTATAACCCGTATTAAACAGCATGATCCAGATCTACCGATCATCATTGGTGGTCCCCATTGCACGCTCCTCCCAGAAAAAGCCTTAGAGGAAACCCAGGCTGATATTTGTGTTCAAGGGGACGGTGAAGCAACAATCGTTAATATAAGATCGGCGTTGAGGAAGGAAAAAGAATTGTCGGACACACCAGGGATTCTCTCTCGAACACCAGACGGGATCAAACACGGGCCTTTAGCCTCTCCGATCCGTGATCTGAATACACTCCCTTTTCCAGCACGACATCTCGTAAAAAAATATATTTATCATAGTCATGAATACAACCCTCGATTCAAGGCTGGTGAATTCACCTCACTTGTGACCAGTCGAGGATGTCCTTATCACTGCCGTTTCTGTTCACGAGGCTCAGTTAGTATGCAGCGATACCGTACGAGAGCCATAGAAAATGTACTTTCGGAGCTCCGAGAGATCCATGAGCAAGGGTACCACCATGTCGCCTTAGTGGACGATTGCTTTCCAGTAGACACACGACAAGCGCACCTGCTCTTTGATAGAATCATAGATGAGCAAATTGACCTGAAATTCTCAATAACAGCAACGCGAGTTGACCTCATGGATAAAGCACTCTATCAAAAAATGAAACAAGCCGGCGTCGTTCACATTCAATTTGGCCTTGAATCAGGAAACCAAGACGTATTGGATTACTATAATAAACAAACAACCGTGGAAATGATTCGAAAAGCGGTGCACCTCAGCCATGACACCGGGTTTTTCACCACCGGCTCGTTCATCTTCGGTGCACCATTTGAAACAAGAGAGCATTTCAATAGAACCCTTTCATTTGCAAAATCGCTCCCGCTTAATTCCGTGTCCTTCTTACCCTTGCGATACATGGTTGGATCTGAGCTCTGGAATGAAGCCGTGAACACTGGGAACATCAGCCCGGATGAATACCTGGTTTCCGCTGATAAAAACCGCGGACTTGGAAAATACACAAAAGAGGAGCTCTTCGGGCATTGCATCAACGCGCAACGCTCGTATTATTTACGACCAACATTTTTCGTCAATCTTTTTAAAACCTCGTTACGGAATAATGATATGTCATTTGTACTGTCGTACCTTGCAGTCCTCTTCTTATCTTTTAAAGGAATCTTTTCATCGAGGAAAAATCAATGATTACCAAAGAAAATGATTTTTCGGTTTGACATTTTGTCGCCGTACTTTTATATAGAGAAATTGGAAGAATAAGAAGTAGCGCGGAGAGTGTAGCATAGATGGCGAAGCGGAAACAGTGGTACGACCATACATCGATCCCGGTTACTTTTTCCGCATTCTTAGGATTTCTCGGGTGGGTACTCCACGCGTCGTTTGAATCGTTCTTTTTCCCACAGAAAACATTTCTGCAACTGCTCCTTACCGATATTTCCGCCCACGATGTCATTCTCCGGTTGATTGTCGCTCTCTGTTTCTTTGTTTTTGGGATTGTTCTCATGAATAATATTGCTCGCCGGAGACGCTCTGAGGAAGATCTCAAAGAGGCGAACAGGGAGCTCAGTCAAACAAATGAAATCCTCGAACAAACAATAAAAGAAAGGACCGCAGAAATGGAGTTGCTTCTGAAACAAAAAAATGAGTTACTTATCGGACTGAGCCATGATCTAAAGACACCGCTGACACCGCTCATGGGGCTTCTCCCGATGATTATTAAAAAAGAAAAAGATCCAAAGCTAAAGGAGTTATTAGAGACGAGTCTTCGGAACGTTCATTACATCCGTGATCTGGTGAGCAAAACCATTGATCTCGCGTTACTGGATTCAGTGACGATTGGTTTTACCATTGAAAAAATTAGCCTTCTCACAGAGATAGATACAGTCCTTGAAAACAGATCATCCATCCTCTCGCATCATAATATTTATGTGAATAACACTATCAAGGAAGATATTTTTGTGAACGCCGATAAACTCAAACTCCGGGAAGTCCTCAACAATCTCTTGATGAACTCTATTAAATACACGGCATCATCTGGTGGAACTATTACTCTCAATGCAGCAAAGGAACAGGACCAGGTTAAGATATGGATTACAGATACGGGAATCGGAATGACCAGAGAACAACTTCACAATGTTTTCGAAGAATTGTACAAGGCTGACCCTGCACGGCAGGACCATGCGAGCACCGGCCTTGGACTTTCTATCTGCAAACGGATTGTAGAGAAACACGGGGGAAAAATCTGGGCGGAGAGCCCTGGCCCGAGAAGGGGAACAACCGTCACGTTCATATTACCAGCACCAATTGAATAAGACTCATATTATTTTTCGAAAAATTAAAGGAAGGTAATTTACTTTCTTGTAATTATATGAAGATTCGAAAAGCACGACTACGGGATGCCGCCGCGATTGCCTCACAAAATATTCTTCTAGCGAAAGAGACTGAACATATCATTCTCAAACCGGAGACGATTCTTACAGGGGTAAAGACACTCTTGACTGATGCAACCAAAGGATTTTATCTTGTTGCTGAGGAAAATAATGCGATCATCGGGCAGGCAATGATCACAGTGGAATGGAGTGATTGGCGAAATAAACCTATCTGGTGGGTCCAGAGCGTGTACGTTCAAAAAAAATGGAGGAGAAAAGGCGTGTTCACCCAGCTTCTTCATACAATACAGCAACAGGCACGCAAGCAAGGGGTCGCGTTTCTTCGATTGTACGTTCACGACAAGAACCTGCCTGCGTTACGTAGTTATGAGAAGAGCGGCTGGACGCCGGAACCATACAAGCTCTATCATTTTTCAGTATGAAAACCAGGGATGAACTCATCATCGACGTTTCTTTGCCACTCCCTGTATAACTGATCTATTACGGACAATATTTTTAAGAAACAGTCGATTTTTTACCTTCATCAGGAGGGGCAGGACGAGGAATGCGGCGAGCAATCCCCCAACCTGAACTCCTGGAAGATGACCGCCAAACGTAGTACGGGAAGAATGATTTTCACTGTTATTTTCTCTTACATGATCTCCCAAAGGACCATCCACTATCGAAGCAGTAATCACATCAAATACCACCTGGCATTCATCGGAATCGTTACTGTTAAACTGGGTGAACACCTCGAGCGGTGCAATTCCATGTGTCCACGATGTCGTCGGTCGAACCCGCAGTATCCATTGGTACGTAAATGTCTGATTCGACAATATGTTCTGTCGGTACTCGAGGAGTTGTTCGATTTGAGTTGGACCGGTAAGCACCTCGTAGACAGGGGTGCCGAACTCATGAAGTTTCATAAAAAACGCCTGAAGATCGGCAGTTGTCGAAACGGTGACTTTTATCTGAAATTCTTCCCCACGCTTCAGCACCGGATGCGCAGTCGCATTCTTCCAACAACCATCAGATGCATAAAACCATGCATGGACGGACCCATAACGGCATTCACCTGCCGCAGCCACGGGAACCATAAGGAGAACCAGAAAGAGGACGATGGCACTGCTTGCAGTTCTTGTTCTCATCCCTCTATTCTTCCTCCTCAAACCCAGGTGTATGATCATCAAACCAGTTATCCTGGATATCTCCGACCATCATGCCCCATGGGGGAACAAGCCCAAACGCAATGGTGGTGAAACCAAAGGAGAGACGTGTATTCTCACCAAGTGTTGCATTTGAATCAGTGAGCACCTTTGCTTCTCGTACGTACACCTGCGGCTCATGGCCAAGTAATGGATTAAAAATCGTCTCATCGCTGGTGTCGATGATCTTGAAATGCACGTATTCACCTTCCACGTCGATCACCCACAGATTCAATGTCATGAGCCATGGCGTCACGGGTGTCGGTGGAAGAATCGGCAGGCCTGTCGGGCCGAAAACGCATCGATTACGCAATTTCATCGTCCACAGCTCTTCCCCGTCGGAGGTTGTCGTTTCAAACGGATCAAGATACTTCGGCTGCTGATTAACCGCGAGACGTACGGTCTCATTCCACAGCATCGTACCTTCATCATTATAGCGGGAAAGCGTCATGTTCAACCCAAAGGGAATCGTAAATTGGTTCCGTACGGCATCAACGGTATTATCAAGGGTCTCGGTTACGTTGTGCGCGGCACATCCCATGCCTGGCGGTATCGCGCTACTTATTGCGGATGCGAGTTCCTCGGTGGCGCGAGAAATCACGGTTTCAAATGAGGTTTTCATTGTTGATACGAACCATTCGCGCATGACATACACGGTTTTCTTACCGACACTGTAAAACAATGACCCGGTCTGATAACGTGAGCGGTTCAGGTATTGATCGATGTGTGAAAGGAACGTTCCCTGAAAATCATCTGCTGCTTTCTTCAAAAGGAGTACGGGGTCTGGATACATCGTCGCATTGATGCGTGGATCAAGAGAAATTTTGCTCACTAAGCCTAATATCTCCTCAAATGCCTCCCAGGAGTCTTCGAGGACCCAAGGGTTATAGAACCCGGGGACATTCGCGTTTAGACCTATCTTGCCTTGATTATCTCGGGTAAAAAGGAGTTGTTGTTTCAAAGGATGTGAATCCGGGTACAGGGCGAGGTAGATGCCAAGGGTGTCTTCAAGGTTGGGGTCATTAACGGTTGCATTATAATACAGCACATCAAGGACGTCATTTTGTGTGTTGTTGTACGCAGCATACTCTACCAGAATTTCCTGCAGAACCACGGTCTCACTCTGCATGTCAGTCACGTTGTTCCATACTTGTATCAGGATTATTGTTCCATTGATAATACGTTCCTCGTATCGATACCAGTAATGGGTCCGCTGGAATGTCACATTATATGTCTCCTCGTACAATGCCGACCCTGGGAAAACGTGCCCCCGAGCCGGTTTTATCACTTGTTTCGAAAGCGGGAGAAGCCCTATTGCGCCCCATGGCCCTGCACCCGCATCGGTCCATCCCGGTCCTGGATCCCCCGGGAGTTCTGCTATAATGAGGCGATCGATAACCTTTGTACAGATTTTGTCATGGTAGACCGCTGATGCGATCAGAGGAATGAGATTGAAAGTCGTGTCATTTCGCTGAAGTTGTTTCGTCACTTTTGTTAAAACATATGATTGGTTTGCCCAGTATTGTACTGCTTCGCTTATCTGTTGTTCGGCATTCTCATCGTACGTTATGTATTCCTCTTTCGTATCTCCTGCCTTGTTTTCAAAATGGAGCGTGACGCCGGTTATATTGTAAAGGATACGTTGTGCGACTTCCGAGAGGTTCAACGAAAAGCGATCATCGATAGGCGTACTAATGGGATCACCCGCATCGACATTTGCACTCCCTTTGGAGAGATTATTCATCTGGACATCGTAACCCTCTCCGTTCATCTCATGATTAAACGTTGATAAGGGATCTTGGGGTTGCTCTTGGAGGAGTTGTTTTGTTTGTCGCGCAAGCGTGACGAGGCTTAAGGGATCGACACTGCTGAACACCAGGCTTTCCTCAAGGAGAAGGCCGCTGTTCAAAAGGAGGGAAAGATGACGGTTATCCACGATATTGTATGGTCTCCCTGTCCTATAGTGCTTATACCCTCTCGCCAGAGAATAGATATTGGACAACGCCGTGGTCAGTGTCCAGAGTGGCGAGAATGTTCCGTTGATTGTCTGACGGTATTCTTGTGTTAAAGATTCAAGGAGCGGATACCGGGAGGTGAGGATCGATGAGAGCCTAATTGTTCTCGTTGTCACAACCGTATTCATGGCATCGGCGGTGGTTCGTATTTCAATATCGATTGGCACCGAGGCAGTCCAATAGGTGGAATGATTTATCGTGTGTGGTGGTCCGATAAACGGGAGGGTCGGTCGCTCAAGACGCATCTCGGTTATATTAATTATGATGAGATCGGGAGACAGAATCGGGGTTTCGTTGTGAAGAATCACGTTGACTGCATACCGCCCGTTTGTATACATATTATAGAGATAATGGCCGGTGAGATACAGGTTTAATTCCTCCTGGATGACCTTTTTTAGTCGATACCGATTGATTTCATCCGCGTCTCCAAGGGATGACTGGATGACCGGTGTTTTTCCGATTTCTTTAAGACCTTTCATTCCAGCGAGATTTAACGCGGTCGCCATGTCAGATTCGGCGGACTGTAAGAGGGTTTCGATTTCATTGAAGTCAAGCGAGCGGGCAATATCATTGGATTTCTGCATCTCCAGGCGTGAAATGTACACAGAGATAACGCTGCTTCCAAGGATGAGAAAGATGCCGATGACCGAGAAGGGGATACGCGCATGTGTATCAAGAGAAAATCGTTCATGTGTTATTCTCTCACCGTCCAGATAGTGAGGGTGACCTCTGCGGTATTCAAGGAGATCCGATCAAACAGCCAGTTCACAAGCATCTCTGCGAAATCATGAATCGTGTCAATGATGTCAAACATACCTTGTACAAAAGATTCGATGTATGGATCAAGAAAACTTTTCAAAAGGGTGGTTACGTTTTCTTTGATCCTTATTTCACATGCAGCAATCGCGTCATTTAAACATGGAAAGGAGTCGTTGCAGAGGATGTGCATGGTGGTATTCAGGTGTTCAAGGATTGTTTGGGATAACGGGTCGTTGATGCTTTCGTTCAGGCCGGTAAAAAGCCGATCGATGTCCCGGATCGCATCTCCAAATGATTCATTGAGCGCGTTCTCAAGGAACTGACCAGCGATATGTTTAATCTTCTCGAACCCGTAGGTGAGCGTCATGTTGACAATGCCAGGAAACACGGTGATATTTGTCTCATTTCTGACGCCGTTAACGAGAAATCCATAGACCAAGGCGCTAAGGTTTTCCTGTACTGCCTCTGTCGCGTTTTCCCTACTATCATGGGGGGATTGCTCGTTGGTGTAACTTTCAAGGACCAGGGTGATGTTTGCAAGTACCGGGATCGAGGATCTCCCAAACCCGGTGTCATTGCTGAATAGTTGATGCTGCAACCAATACTTCGTGAAGACGAGAGTGTGATTCCCAAGAGTAACTGCGGGTGAGTACGGCATGATAAGAGAGCTGTGTGCGACGTAACTGTCTTTGAGTGGTGGACGTAAGCCCGAATAGAACTCGCCCCCGAATGATACTCCTTTAATCGGATGCCACCATGCGGTGATATTGTATTCGAATTTTTCATGAAAAACGTTGGAGAAAAACCGGTTTGTTTCATTGCTCAGTTGCCGATCGTATTCAGCGGTAAAGATGTTCAATCGGTGTACTCCAAGAACCGTGAACGGGAGATGGAATTGACAGCCGAGATTTTCTGCTATCAGGGTTGCATAGGTTTTGTGGAGTTGTTCGTGTGCGAGGATCCAGTGGGTAATCGACTGATACAATCCATTCGATGAGTTATCGATTCCGATTCGTCCTGCAACAGTGTCAATGATATCGCCTAGGATCCTGTATTCAAAAGAATCTGCTCGGGACGCAAGATACGTTTGCAGTGTTTCATCAGCGGTGTGTTCACGGTGTTTCTCGACTGAAGTTTCAACAGCGATGTTGCTTCGTAATGCGGGAAGAAGTACCACACCTGCAAGAGAAACCATGATGATGAAAAGGACAGCATCGTACAGCAAGGAAATCCCAAAAACATCATCAAGAAATCCTCGTGGTTTCATGGGGAATTCCTCCAGAGGATAACGGTAAGGGTGCCAGGAGTTGTTTGTGCTTCATTGAGGTACATCCCGAGTTCTTTCGAGACAGCGACACGATCCCTCGTCACCGAAGGGAGCGGCTCGGGAATGTCGCACACAACATCGTTGTAGCGGAGTCGCAAAATGAAGGTGATGTTCGAAGGGCGGTACTCATCTCTCAACTGTTCCAGCAGTTCAGGGGTATTGCACAAAAGTGAAACATCAAGAAGCCCCCCGTCTCTCATGAAATAGCAATCTGGATTTGTGATTTTACTCGCAATGTCATCCGCAATCTGATAGTATTGCAATTGCGTCATGCGTCCCTGATAAGCTGTATAGGTCTGTGCAAGGAGGATAAGAAAAAGCGAAAACCCTATCATGACCACCGAGAGCGCGGGAAGAGTGGTGAATTCTTCGGAAATGCCGTGTTCATCCACTAAAAAGGATCGTACTTTGATCGATTGTATCATATTCTATTTCTCCCAGACATGTTGAAATAACAAATTTTAATCAAAAATACCATTTATATATTTTTTGTTTTTTAAAAAAACTGAATGAAGATATCGAGAAATAATATTTTTTAGAAGAGAAGCCCCCGGTAGGGTGCCGGGGACTTCCTGTGCCTCTATGTCGTCAAATCGGATCACGGTTCACCGATTCTCTTTTGATAGAGGTATTGTTCCAAAGGCACAATGACACTTAAAAAATTTTCTACCATTACCTCCGATGTACCGAAATAAAATTGTTTTGTGTTGTCTTTTAATGGAGTCCCGTGGGAAATCCGAAATGAATTGCACAGTGCTCAGTAGCTAACATTTTTAGTGCATCCCCTGTTGACATTCATGGGATGATCATCAATGGGGATGCACCAAACACACACATATCTAGAAGAGACTATTTTAAACTTATTCACAGCACTCAATGT
>Ga0315280_10002799_pt1 | contig 27808 bp, 18 predicted proteins | sample YL17G06_40_MG_FD_203697 | JGI IMG/M metagenome (GOLD analysis project Ga0315280, IMG submission 203697) | Sediment microbial communities from Yellowstone Lake, YNP, Wyoming, USA - YL17G06_40 | ecosystem: Environmental > Aquatic > Freshwater > Lake > Sediment | place: USA: Wyoming | collected... | reverse complement strand
CCTGGCACTGGGCGATCGTGAGCGCGCAGGGCTTCTCGCTGTAGACGTCCTTGCCCGCCTTGGCCGCCAGGATCGAGCCAACCGCATGCCAGCGGTCGCCTGTGGCGATCAGTACGGCATCGATGTCCTCGCGGGCGAGGAGCTCGCGCAGGTCACGGTACATCGCGCAGTCCGTGTTGCCATACGCGGCGTCCGCGCTCGACTTCACTGACATGCGCCGGTCGGCGCGGACGTCACAGATCGCCACGAACTGCACGTCCGGCTCGGCAAGCATGGGCCCGAGGACAGATGAGCCACGAGGGCCGATCCCGATGCCGCCGAGCACGATCCGCTCCGATGGCGCGACAGCGCCGTCTTTGCCCAGGGCGCGCGAGGGGACGATGTATGGCATGACCGCGGCGCTTCCTGCTACGAACGACCTCCTCAGGAACTCGCGCCGGCTGTACCTGCCGGTCCTGCAGCCCAACTCCATCGCGCGTGTCCTTCCCAGCTTCTTGGTAGAGAGCAATCCACATGCCGCATCAGTGACTCGGGCATCAGGCGTCGCAGGCCGACTGAGTCCATGTTGCTCGCATCGCGTCGCGAGTATTCGTACTGCGCGTCCCCTCGACCTCGCTGGGGGACAGCAACGGAGGCATGACCGCGGCCACCCCTTCGAGTGGCACAAGACCACCAGCCAAGCGCGGCAGGCGGAGCGAGCGCGGTCGACACACGCCCCGGACCGCCGTGACTCAGGGCAAGTGGTCGGCCCCAGTGCGGCGAAACGAGGGGACAGGCGCAGCAACGGTCGGTTCCCCCGTCGAGCCCGAAGACGGAGAGTGGTCGCCGCTCATCGAACACCAGGCGTGGGCACGCTCGATGAAGGAGTGAGGTATGCACCATGGACCTGCCTCGCGTGCTCAAGGTCTCCTGCGTTCAGCTACAGTGGGGCGCGCCCATAGAGCGTAATCTGGAGCGGGCCCTGCACTACATCCGGGCGGCGGCCGACGAGGGTAGCCGTGTGGTCGTCTTCCCGGAGGCGAGCCTGACTAGCTACCACTTCCCCTATCTCGTCGAGCTGCCCGACAGCGAGGTCCAGCGGGCGCTGGAGCTGACTCAGGCAGCAGCGGCCGAGGCGCGGCTGTACGCCATAGTGGGGTCTATCCGAAGGACGCCGGACCGGTTCCTGAACATGGCGCACGTCATCGCCCCCTCCGGCGAGATCATCCACGAGTACGCGAAGATCATGATGGCCGGGAAGCACGAGCAGCAGTACTGCCGGCCGGGCGCCAAGCTGTCGTTGTTCGAGATCGACGGTATTCAGTGCACCATGGTTATCTGTCGGGACGGTCGCCACCCCGAACTCTACCGACTGCCTGTCATGGCGGGCGCGCAGATCCTGTTCCATCCCTCGTGCAGCTCGGACGAGATCGAGGCCGTGTGGTGGAAGCGCGTCTCCGGCCGGGCGCAGCTACCCGTCGGACCGCACACGAGCGTCTACCACTGCGTGGCCAATACGGTGGGCCAGGACCCCTCGGGCCGGCAGACATCGAGCGGCGAGTCGTTCATACGCGATCCATCCGGCCTGCCCATCGCCGAGGCCGGTGCCTACCAGGAGGAGATCATCACGGCGGTGCTTGACCTCGAGCGCGCCGACCGTCGCTACGTGCTCGACAGCCTGGAGCGCCCGGAGTTCCTCCAGCCCCACTTCGCGCGAATGGTGGATGAAGTTCGTGCCCGCGCCGGTGATCCCCCGGCGTAGGCATGGGGCCTGACCCGCTGATCGCGCACATCGACGACCTCGCCGCAGAGCTGAGGGCGGGCCCTGAAGCGGAACAGCCGCGGGAATGAGACACAAGCAGTGAAGCGCGGGGCGATCGCGGCGGCAGTTCTGCTGGGAGTGGTAGCCATGGCCAGGGGCAAGGACTCAGGCGGGCTGATCGGGTACACTGAACTGCGCACAGACCTGCCGGGTGGGCGGGCGGCGAATGTATTCACCATGCGCGCTTGTGTGGTGAGAGCCGACGGTACGGGGCGGCGCGAGTTGGCTCCTCAGCTTGTGACAGACGACAACTCCTGGACGCAGTTCGCCGGCTGGTCCCCTGACGGCAGACAGGCGATCGTCCTCAGCGGCTGGGAGAGCAGCGAGAACGCCGCCTGGGAGGAAGAGCACAGGACCTTCCGCATGCTGCCCGGCTGCTGGCAAGTGGACTGCTGGCTCGTGGACCTGGCGACGGGCGCTAGTGAGAACGTCACCGCCGTCGAGCGGGTCAGCAACTACAACACCGGGCTCTTCTTCTGGCCGAACGATCCCAAGCGTCTCGGCTTCCAGGCGTTGGTCAACGGGGAGTCCAGGCCGTACTCAATGGACCTCGACGGTACCGGCAAACGAGACCTGTCGCAGCAGCCAGGGCTCGCCTACGGATTCAGCGCCGCCCCCGACGGGGAGCGCATCGCCTACCATCAGGACTACCAGGTCTACTTGGCTGATGCGGATGGGGGGAACGCCACGAAGGTGGAGACCGGCCATTCCTTCTGCTTTGCTCCCACGTGGTCGCCGGACGGGCAGTGGATCGAGTTCCTGAGCGGCGAGCACTACGACTGCCACCCGCACGTTGTCATGCGGGACGGCACGGGTCTGCGCAAGCTGGCCGACCGGAGTGGCTACGAGGGTGTTGTGTCGTTCCTGGATGTGCCGGACTATCACGGGGGCAGCAGCGACACACCTTGCTGGTCGCCCGACAGCAAGTGGGTGTACTACACGGCCAAGGTCGGTGAAGCGGTCGAGCTGATGCGTGTGTCGCTGGGCGGGGAAGTCGAGCAGTTGTCGAGGTCGACGGCGGGCGTGCGGCACTACCACCCGCAGGTCTCGCCCGACGGGCGGCGGGTGGTGTTCGGCTCGACCCGCGACGGTGTGCGGCAGGTGTGGGTGGCCCGTGCGGACGGCTCCGCGGCAGTGGCCATCACGTCCATGAAGAAGGGCCATGCCGCCATGTGGGCACATTGGCAGCCCTAGCCATGGAGATGGCCAAGATGCCGGGCCCACGGCCCGGGGCCGCGGGAGGAGGAACAGTCGTGCCGGAACGAACAACCCGTCTGTCAAGGTCGGACCGGTCTGCACGGCTCGCAGGGCTGGGGCGTGATGCGTGATGCGTACCACCGCAGGTTCCCGCTGGTTGGCGTTCTCGGACGTTCAGTTGACGGAGAGCCCCGAGGCCGTCAAGAACCTGTTTGCCAAGCTCGGGTACCCGACAGAGGACGGTCCCCCGGTGGACGTGCCGTTGGACGGGCTTCCGCCGTCGCTCCAGCGGTTGGTACAGCGGGCCTACGTGATCGCCTCTGTGGGCGATGACCTACGGGTGGTTCTGGTCGAGCTCGGCGACCTACACGCCGCAACGCTCCGCGGCCTCGCGGGCAACCTGCTTCACCGAGGGTATCAGCCGCTTATCGCAGCAGTTGACCCAGGCTATCGCACTCTTACGGTGGCCACGCCACTTCAGGTCACGCCGACCCGACAGAAGCTCCTCAAGCTGGTCATTGACCGGGCGCATCCTACGCGCCAGGACCTGGACGTCCTTGAGGGCCTGTCGGCGGTCCGTACCGAGCCTCGAGACATAGTGGGGAAGGTAAAGGGCGCCTTCGACGTCGACGCCGTCACGAACCGGTTCTTCAAGGCCTAGAAGGCCCTGTTCGGCAGCGTGCGAGAGCGCATCCAAGATTCCAACCGGGGGATCCGGGAGATCCAAGATGATCAGTACCTGCACGCCTTCACTCAGCGCCTTCTCGGGCGGGTGATGTTCCTCTACTTCCTCCAGAGGAAAGGCTGGCTAGCGGGGGACCCACGATTCTTGACGACCTGGTGGGAGCGCCTCCGCCGCGACGGCCAGCCGGGCTGGAGCTACTACGGCGAGTTCCTTGAGCCGCTCTCCTTCGACACGCTCAATCGCAGACGGCCGGATGACCGATCACCATGGGGTCCCATCCCGTACCTCAACGGCGGGCTCTTCGAGAAGGAGTACGACTGGCCGGTCCTCCACCTGCCGAACGCTCTGTTCGACCCGAAAGAGCTGGAGACAGGCATCCTGGGCGTGTTCAACTCCTTCAACTTCACGGTCGAGCGCAACACACCGCTGGACGTCGATGTGGCCATCGACCCGGAGATGCTCGGCAAAGTGTTCGAGAACATGCTGGAGGCGGAGGAGCGCGGCAGGACCGGGACGTTCTACACGCCGAGGGCGGTCGTCCAGTGGATGTGCCGTGAGGCGCTCACGGCGCACCTCGCCGATGCCGCGTCTATCGAGCCCGGGACCATAAGAGGGCTCTTCGACGAGCCCGAGCGACCTGAGCTCACGGTCGAGCAAGCTCGCACTCTCGAACGCGCAGTGATGGCGACGCGCGTGCTCGACCCGGCCGTCGGTTCGGGCGCGTTCCCGCTGGGCATGCTCGACTGCATGATGCAGGTCCGCCGCGCGTGCTTCCGCGCGCTGGGAGGGGCGGCCGCCCCTGGTTCGGCCCTCCAGGCCGGGTGGAAACGCGAGATCATCGAGAACTGCCTCTTCGGCGTCGACATCAAGCCCGAGGCGATAGAGATAGCCCGGCTCAGGTCGTGGCTCTCGCTGGTCGTGGAACTCGAGGGCGTAGACCAGGCGGAGCCCCTCCCAAACCTCGACTACAAGCTCATGGACGGGAACTCGCTAGTCGAGACCCTCGACGGCGAACCCATCCTCGGTCGCGGCGGGACGGTGGATGTGGTCCGGTCGTGGCTGGAAGATGGTACTGCGTATGCTGCCGTGCAGCGGATCAGGGAGCTGCGGAACGAGTTCTTCGACGCCGAGCCCGCGAAGAGGAAGGCTCTGGGCAAGAAGATACACGATGCCGAGGTAGCTGTGCTGGAGAGCCATGTCAAGCAGCGGCTGGCGCGCCTCGACGATGAGATGGCCGACTGCGACCGCCTCATCCAGGCTGCGGCGGCCCCGCCGGCGCGGACGGTTGCCAAGCTCGCACGGCTGTCAAACCAGCGCCTGGAGCTCACCAACCTGCTTCGCCGGTTTCGCGATGAGGGCGTCCTACCGTTCTTCCTTTTCGGACTGCACTTCGGCGACGTCTTCGCGGACAAGGGCGGTTTTGACATCGTGATCGCCAACCCGCCGTACGCAGGGAAGGAGAAGATCAACAAGCTCAGCTACGTCGCGGAGCTTCATCGCCAGTCGGGCAAGCGCGAGAACTTGTATGCCTACTTCATGGAGCGGGCTCTGGGGTTCGGGAGCGCAAGGTGCCAGGCGCTGACACGCCCGGGGGGCGTCGTGTGCTACATCACGTCGCGCACTTGGTCTGCCCAACAGGGGTACTTGTGCGAGCGCGAGGCCCTGCTGGCTCAGCAGCTGCTGGTCGTCTACGACCTGCCGCCCGTGTTTGACGCGACGGTCGACACCGCGATCATCCTGGCTCGCCGCTCCGAGGCACGTCCCGACCACGAGCTTGAGTTCATCGGGGCATCGCGGCTGGACCAGCAGATCCGGCGCAAGGCGGGCCTCCGCGGGGCCGCCCTAAGCGCCGAGGTACAGCGGCGCATAGAGGCGTTAGAAACGGAGTCGGCGGCCCTCGAATACGACCACACCACGAGGCGCGGCGTACGGGTTGTCGCTCATAGCTCGGACGGCGGAATACCGTTCTACCGGGTTCCTATGCGGCTGTACCAGGAGGCCATTTTCGGCGCCGTCTTTGAGCCTCGTTGGCCTGTGCTGCGCTTCTACGACGACTACATGGCCGACTGGGTCGCGGCGGTGAACCGCGAGTTCACCGTTGACGCGGGGGGACGGACCACAAGCGTCACCCTCTGGGACATGGTCTCGAGTTCAGACAAGATCGAGAAGTACCGGGATGTGCTGGAGTCGTACCGCAACTCTCTGAAGCCCGGCGACCTAACGATTCTTGGCGCCGTGACCGAGGGCGGCCAGGGCCTGGCGACGGCCGACAATGGCCGCTTCCTGGCCTACCTAGAGGGCACGCCCGCGGCCGCGAACCTGCTCGCCAAGAACGAGGCCCTGAGCCCCGACGCAACGGGCGCATACCCGAACAGCGACTGGGGGGAGAACGGCGTAAGGCGCATTATCCGTGGGGAGCAGGTAGCGCCGGAGCGGTACTGGACGCCCGAGTACGCCAGGAAGGGTATCCCCGAGCCTGTCGCTCATTGGGTGCCATACCAGCAGGGCGACCCGGAGGGCAACCGCTGGTGCCGCATCAATGCGTGCTACATCGACTGGTCTGAGAAGTCTGTACGATGGCTGTACGAGCATAGCGGCAGGAAGGGCCACCGCATGCCGGTCGTACGGAACCCCCAGTTCTACTTCCGCGAGGGCTTCTGCTGGAACAACATAGTAAACCGACGTGCTGGCATCAAGGCGAGGCGCATCAACCCGTGCGTCCCCAGCCATGTCTCGATGTTCCTCGTGCCGACGACCCCGGCAGCACCTGCCGAGTTGGCGGTAGCACTGCTCAACTCGCAGCTGGTTGAGCTGTCCTGCCGGCGCTTCAACTACTCCCCTCAGCACGTGGAGGTGAGTCACGCACGGCTGCTCCCCGTTCGAATCCCGGACTCGTCCACGGGTAGGCGTGTGGCTGCGGGCGTTCGCAGCGCGGTCGATCTGCAGGGCAGACGACTGGAGGCAAAGGCCAAGGCCGAGCTCAAAGGCGACGCCCGGGCCGCGGCGCGGGTTGAGGAGCTGGGCGACCGCCTCGCCGAGGCCGAGAGGGACATCGACAAGCTGGTTTGGCAGTGGTACGGCTACAGCGAGCCGCTGGTGACCGAGGATGAGCAGCATCCGGACGAGGACGAAGACGGCAATGACGACACCGACGAGGAGGGCGACGAAGAGTGAGCCACTACAGCCCGCCGCCCTTCATCGACAACCTCGCCGACGATACGCGGCTTCTCGCCGTGCTTCAGCGCGCGATCCGGGACATCGACCAGCGGCAAGCGGCCGTGGCGACCGGGTACTTCGATCTCGGCGCATGGGAGCTCCTGAGAGAAGACCTGCGCCGGCTAGAGCGGTTCCGTCTGCTGCTTGGCGTCCAGCCTGACGTAACGAACCAGGCCATCGAAACGCTCGACTTGCGGCAGCACTACGCGCGGCTCGCAAAGGCCGACCTAGAGGCGGCGCCCCTCGACCTGGAGCACGCGGAACAGGTGGACTCACTCATCGAGTTCCTGCGGAGAACAGACGTTGAGGTGCGGCTCTACCGGGAGCGGTTCCTACACGCGAAGGCGTACCTGTTCCCCCAGCTCTCCATCGTTGGCTCCTCGAACCTCACCCGGGCAGGGCTCACTACGAACGCGGAACTGGACCTGGTCGCTGCCGGCGGCGGCATGATGCAAGGCGTCTGCGACGGGCTTCTCGCCTGGTTCGACCACTACTGGGAGAGCGCCGACCCGACGTACGAAGAGGCCTGCATCGAGGTGCTCGAGGCCTCGAAGTTCGGCGGCAAGCCGTACACCCCGTACCAGGTGTTCATCAAGGCCCTGCACGAGTACTTCCGAGACCGCCTTGACCTCGAGGACCCGTCAAGGCGGCTGGTCGTCGACCTAGCGGTGTTCCAGCACGAGGGCTTTCGGGAAGCCGTTCAACTCCTGGAGCGCCACGGCGGCGTCCTCGTCGCGGACGCGGTCGGGCTAGGGAAGTCCTTCATCGGGGTCGCGCTGCTAGAACACTACCTTATCGGTCGGCGCCGACGCGGCCATATCCCGAAGGGACTCATCGTGTGCCCCGCCCAACTCAGGGAGATGCTATGGGAGCCTCTCCTGCGCGCCTATCAGATCAGGGCCGACATCGTGTCGCAGGAGCTGATGGGACGCGACGAGTTCCCCTGGCGGCGCTACACGCAGTATGACTTCGTCCTGGTGGACGAGAGTCACAACTTCCGCAATCCGGGCACGGTGCGTTACCAGAACCTGTACCGCCTGCTCACCGCTGGCAAGCGCTCGAAGAAGGTGGCGCTCGTCACCGCTACCCCGGTCAACAACACGATCTATGACCTCTATCACCAGGTCATGCTCCTCGCCCGGGGCAGCGACGCACACTACCGCGATGAGGGCATCCCGAACCTACGCGGGTACTTTCGTGACGTCGACCGCGGCGCCGTCGACATCTTCGACCTGCTCGAACAGACGACGGTGCGCCGCAGCCGAGCGGACATCCGGCGCCGCCAAGAGGCCGGCGAGAGGATCGAGATCGAGGGCGAGGAGGTCCGCTTCCCAGAACGGTCTCTGCGCACGATCACCTACGACCTTACGGGCGCCTACCCCGACGTGTACCACGAGATCGTTAGTTTGGTCGAGGCCCTGGAGCTGGCCAGCTACAACGTCGAGAAGTTCCGGAGGAGGCCGAAGGGCGAGGAGCCGAGCGACGATTCCAAGCGCGTCATCGACCGCAGCAAGGCCCTGATAGGAATCCAGAAGACGCTCTTCTTGAAGCGGCTGGAGAGCTCTGTGGCGGCATTCAAGACCAGCGTCACGAGGCAGCGGGAGTTCCAGAGACGCTTCTACGATGAGCTCCTGAAGAACCGGCTCTTGGCTCCGGCGGACAACCGCAAGCTCCTGGCACTCCAGCGCCAGCTCGTTGCCATGATGGAGGAAGATGAAGAGGGGGACGAAGACGCCATCAGGGCCAGGATGGACGAGGTGTTCGCGAGCCTGGAGCCGGTCTCGGTCGCGGACTACGACCTTCGGGCCATCCGCGAAGCCGTCAAGAACGACGTCACCCTATTCGACCAGATCCTGCAACGCATAGAGAGCTTGGCCTTCGCGACAGACGTCAAGTGCGACGAGCTCAAGCGTGTCCTCCGCGATGAGTTCCGAGGGCAGAAGGTCCTCATCTTCTCCTACTACCATGACACGGCGATGCACGTCTTCCGGTGCCTCACAACCGACCAGAAGTGGCTGGCTGCGTCTGGGCACCCAGTCGTTGAACGCGTCACGGGCGACGTAGCTCCGAGGGACCGCAACGGCCGCGTCCGGCGCTTCGCTCCCGCGTCCAACAGGGTCTTCGAAGACGAGCCCGAGCCAGAAGGACCGCCCATACAGATTCTCGTGTGCACCGATGTCCTCAGCGAGGGGCAGAACCTGCAGGACTGCGGTATCGTGATCAACTACGACCTGCACTGGAACCCCGTGCGGATGATCCAGCGTGCGGGGCGCGTAGATCGCTTGCGCTCGCTTCACGAGCATGTCACGATCTGCAACTTCTTCCCCGAGGAGGGCCTGGAGGAGCTCCTGCGGCTCGTGCAGCGGCTCTATGATCGCCTGGCCGACATAGACCGCACGGTGGGACTCGACACGAGCGTCCTCGGTGAGGCTGTGTCGGGCAAGTCCCTGAGTGCCCTTCGCCGGTTGCGTGCCGAGGACGAGTCGCTCTGGCGGGAACTCGAGGAAGCCGCGGAGCTGGCTTCCGGCGAGGAGATGAAGCTGCCGCTCCTGCAAGCGATCACGGAGTACGGCCAGGACGAGATCGATGACATCCCGTTCGGGATCCACAGCGGCAAGGTGTCCGGCCAGCCGGGCGTGTTCATGGCCTTCTCCGCGAGGGGCCGGCATTACTGGCGCTTCTACCCCGAGGACAAGTCAACGTTGTTCGGTGGCGTCCAGGTTATCACGGACAAGCGGCGCATCTTCGCGGCGATCGCCTCCACCAAGGACGAGCCTCGTGTTGTCCCCTACGATCGGGTTCCCCAGGACTCCACTCGATCTGAGGAGGTAGCTCGGTTCCGGAAGCGGCTGTTCGAGCTGCTCGACGTGGCCATCTCTGACATCCTGCGGGAGATAAGGCAAGGACACGCCCGACGGGCGCTTGGCTCTCCGCTCGGGGCCATCAACGAGCGGCTCTTCAGGGCGCTGTCCGTTGAGGGAGCGTCAGAGGAAGTCGCGCCTGAGCTGCTCGACCGGCTGAAGCCCGCGCTCAGGCAGACGGAGCTGCAGCCGTTCCGACGGGAAGCCGACGTCAAGCACATGGAGAAGCTCGCCAAATCGGGGGAGACAGCCGCACTCGCCCAGGCCCTCGACGAGTTCCTGGCGACCAACATGCTGTATGAAGAGGTCGACGAGCCCTCACCCCTCGAGGGAATCAGGCGCGCGGAGCTCCGCCTCGTGTGCTACATGGTCCTGATGGGGCAGGAGCACCCAGCGTCTGTGTAACATCGTGGGCGACTCGAAGGGAGGGGCCGCGCGCCGCCTGCCGGATCCGCTTCTTCGTTCCCTTCTACCGGGAGATGGCCGGCGGCGTGCCGGTCGGCTCCGCGCTCAGGCACGCAGCGGCGACGGCCGCGAGCGGGACCGAGGACGTCACAGACTGGGCAGGTGCTCAGCTCTTCGGACCGCCCTAGCACGCACGGCCTATGAGCGCGCCGACCACCCCGAGCCTCATGACGAGCGCTTCGGCCGCCGCGTCAGACAGCCGGATCCGGTCCGCGAGAGGGTCGGGGGGGGCACCGCACCAGTCTGGCAAGCGAGGCCCCACTGCACGGTCTCCGAAACCAGGAGCCCCGGTGCGCGCTGCCGGGGCTCTGCTGTGTACGGGGTAGGGTGTCACAACGCGGGCGGTGCCGGGGAGGGGGGCCACGCTTGCTCTTGACGCTGACTTCATATAGGCGTTAGTCCGCGACGCCTGCATCGCGATCCAAGGCCGGCACTGAGAGAGGAGGTGGTAGCGATCCAATGGCGAACCCGCACCCCGTGACTGGTTCGGGAGGGAATCGCTATGCTCCCATGTTGGCTAATGTGACTGGTGTCTTGCTGCTACCGTGACCACTTGAGTGTGGGTCTAGGTGTCCGGAGTGCCGCACGGCTGTGCGGTGGAGGGGGATAACAACCCGTGTATCGTTTTGCAGCAATCGCCCTTGTGCTCGCAGCACTGTCTGTGCCAGGTATGGCCACGACCACGATCGACACGTACTCAGGCTGGGACGGTTACTCGTACATCTACCCATTCGGCCAGCCGGAGACGCGCACGTACGGGCAGACGTTCATCGCGCCGGCGGAGAACGTGCTGACCGACTTCTCGTTCTGGCTGGCGAGCGACTACCTATCGGTAGAGGACTTCAAAGGGTATGTCATGGGGTGGGATGGACACGAGGTCACGGGTACGGTGCTCTTTGGGAGCGATGCCAGGACCTTGGCGGAGGGCAGTGACTGGACCCAGTTCCTGTTCGAAACCGGAGGACTGGCACTTACCCCGGGCGACGCCTACGTGTTGATGCTTAGCTGCCCGATCGACGACCGTGAGGGAACCGGCATCATGGCCGTAAGCTATGACGAGCTATACGCCGACGGCGACTTCGTCCACGACAACAACTACTCGTGGGACGAGCTGTACACGCAGTGGGACAACGACGGGGAGAGCTGGGGATGGACGGGGTACGACGCGGCTATCATCGCGAACTTCGCCCCCGGCCTTCCGATCTTCGCGCTGGTCGGCGCTGCGCCGCTTGTCGGTGGGCTTCTGCGTAGGTTCCGGCGGAAGTAGCCAGCAGAGCAGCACAGAGTCACGGAGCCCCGGTGCCCGTTGCCGGGGCTCTGCTGTGTACAGGGTAGTGCTCCCCGGTGCCCGCGGGTACAGAGGCACCCCATCCAGGAATCCAGCTCCCAGCCCTCTTCCACCGCGCACTGGATGACCTGGGGATGGTGGGTGCCCGGTCCCACCTGGGCGTCCGAACCGCGGATGATCTTGAGGTGCTCTCTCGCCTCGGCGAGGCGCCCCTCGCGCGACAGGGCACCGGTGCGCGTGCCGTGGAGGTAGACACCGATGACTGCGTTCGCGAGTTGGCGGATGTGGCCGTGCTGATCAGTGAGTTCCGACGCCGTCTGCGCGATCTGGTGCGGCGTCCCGCCTTCGTTGCGGTACTCCCGGGTCATCCGTCTGGTGTGCCGGTCGCCACGCGACTGCATCGCGTCCAGCCGGCGTCGGTCGCACTCGAAGAGGGCTCGCTTCAGCTCCTCGGTGGTGTAATAGCCCGGGAAAGCACGGCCCAGATCGGGCGAGAAGCGTGGCCGCCGCTGAAGGGATTCCCGCCGATCGCCAGGCGAGTGATACGGTAGCGCCCAAAGGGCACTGTGGGCAACACCGCGGACGGATCCATTCACACAGTTCATGCCCGTAACTCGGGCCAAGGCCTGGCCGACCGACACGGGGCGCCACATCCCAGTCCGTGGTGGCGCGCCCAGGGTCCTGCGGTACGCCCGACGGCCGCGTTTTGCACACATACTACGCAGACCGGAGCGGCCGCGAGGCGGGTCGCTCAGTCGTGGCAGGTGGAGCACAGCTCCGCTGCCGGGGCACGCAGGAATGCAGTGCGCGGCGACCCATGCAGCGCGTGGCACTCGCCGCAGTTCCGGATGGGCTCCAGCGGGTGGAAGTGGGCGAGGTCGAAGTCCGTCCGAGAGTGGCAGGCGAGGCAGGCATCGGGCTGGCGGACGGCCCGGACCTCCGGGCTCTCACCCTCTGTCACCTCGTGGCACGCCCGACATGAGTCGACGCCATCGCTTTCGCGCGGGTGCGCTCGACCGAGGTCGGGGGTCTCGGCGTCATCGGTGACTGTAAAGCGGACGGTCGTGTCCTCGATCGACACCTCGTGCTCGCCCGGAGCGAGTTCGAGGCTGGCACGGCGGGCCACTCCGGCGGCGAGGAGCCACGGGTGCTCCTCTCCGTCCACGCGGAGGGCTGGAGCGGTATCGGGCGCGGCCCGTACCACGCAATCGACGGGTGACACGACAGTCGACCCATCGAGCGGGGACAGAATGCGCAGCTTGGCATCATCGTCGGACAGCCCAGCCAAAGCGGCACACGCCGCGGCCACCGAGACGACTGCTACCACAGCCGGTGCGCGCCTCAACTCAGTTGCCCGTGCTTCCGAGCGTAGCCGGAGTCCTCGGTCACCTGGTCCGTGTGGCACGGGAACATCCCGACAATGACGCCGTCGGAAGGCTTGATGTGGGCAAACGCCCACTCGAATGCCGCCTCGGTGGACGGCTCGCTCCAGCAGCGCTGCCCCGCCGCGAGGATCTTGAAGCCGAGGCAGGGCTGATCCACCGCGCGTATGACGGCGGTCATCTCATCTGCATCTGACTCGAAGAACGGCTCTCCCACCGGCACCTTGCCCATGTCTCGCATCATCTCCTCGCGTGGGCGCGTTAGGTGGTAGAAGCAGCACATGAAGAGGTCCGCCTCCCAGCCCTCGTCGGCTACGCGCTTGATGTGGTCAGGGCAGTGCGCGGAGACGCCGGCGAGTACGCCGAGGTCCTTGACCCTCTTCACAAAGTCGCGCACCTGATCGGCCTTGCCGCCGCGGAACAGCCCGTCGGTCACGCCGCCGTGGTGGACGATGGCGATGGGATCCTGCTCCATCACGAGCGAGAGTGGCGCGTCCGGGCGGTCGGCGTGGAGGCAGATGATCTGGATGCCGCTCCCGCGCTCGCGGGCGATGCGGAGAGCCTCCACGGTCTTGTCCGTCCTGTCGTACTGCCACGTGTTGATGCCCGCGCGCTCACAGTCGAGCAGGAACTGGGCTGTGCGCTCGGCCGTGAAGAACTCGCGCATGTGGATCGACATATCGAGCGTGGTGTGCGAGAAGCCGCCGATCGGGTTGTACCCCGCGACGAGACGCGTCACTTTGTGGGGACCAAGGTCGATCGTGGGCAGCAGCGGCTGCGGCTCCGTCGGTGCATCCTGCGCCGACGCCACGCTCGCCCTTAGAGCGGCCACGGCAGCCAACTGCCCGAGCGACTGCGTCAGGAAGCGGCGCCGGTGGATCCCACTCGCTACGCAACACTCCTCATGCATCCCAATCGTCCTTCCGATGCCCACGGTGCGGCGGCGGGCGCGCAAAGACGTCTCAAGGCAGACTTGCATGTCCGGAATGGGTTCGTGCCCGGGTCAGACGGCGCCTTCCCTGCCCGTGAATCCAACAGGTGGGAAAGCCCGGCGACCTCCGGGAACATGGAGCGACCATTCTGTTTCAGCTCGTCAGCGCCCGGTACGAGCGCGGCTCGATCATGCTGGCGAGCAACAAGAGCTACGGCGACTGGGGATCGATCTTCGGCGCCCCGGCCATCGCCACGGAGATCCTCGACCGGCTGCTAGACCACTCGACGACCGTCAACACTCGAGGGCAAAGCTACCGGCTCAAAGAACGTGAGAAGGCCGGCCTGCTCCCCGCGCCACGCGCGGCCCATCAAGCCGCAACCACGCCGACCGGCCGAGCACCCCTCCGATCCGCTCGTGGCTCAGTCACGACAGCAGGCCGCCCCTCCCGGAGGAGGGGCGGCTCGTGTCCATTCCCGCGCGCGTCGCCTCCTACTTGGGCGTCAGCAACATACCGCCCTTCGGGCCGTTGCACGCGATCTGACCCATGTTGTTGATGGCGTACGCGGATGTCACGCTCGTGCCTGCCAGTGCGCCGAGGTCGCTCATGACACCGTTCCGCCAGATGAAGGCCTTGTACGTGTACAGGCCGTTCTTCGCCATGTGCCTCGCCAAGCCCACGACCTCGTCAGCGTCGTTGATCCCATAGGCCTCGACCTCTTCATAGCCGGAAAGCGTGCCCAGGTCCACGACCTGCGAGCCGTTCCAGAGGAATGCCCGCCTGGCGGTACCCCACATGCGGCCGGCCACATGCCCCGCGGCGTTGATATGCTCCCCACAGCCGCCGTAGCCTGATGGCAAGGGCAAGGGAGTAGTCTGCCACACGCCGGACGCGTCCCTTTGCCAGATGGCCACGGGCCTGCCGGTCACCTGACCCTGGTCATTGATGTCATAGGCCCCATCACAGTCCGGGATGTCGCTGCCCCCGCCGCTTAGGCTCCAGAGCCGGCCATGATACCAGTAGCTATACCCCCCTCCCGGCGGCTGTATCTCCTCGATCCAGGCCCCCACGACCTCGCCAGAGGCATTGATGCCGCATGCCTCGCTGCCAATCCAAGCGGGATCGGCCTGGTGCAGGTTCGTAGGAGTTCCGTAGGCACCGGCACACCACACCACCGCGTGCCGCCAACCGTTGACCACGCTTGCCCCCGCGATGTCGCCCGTGGCGTTGATGGAAGCCGACCAGCTGATTTGGGGGCTACTCGGTAGCTCCCCAAGCTCGGTGACCACGCCGTTGTCCCACAACACTGCGTGGTTGTATGGGCCGGTCCCGACCTTTGTTCCATGGCAGGCTACCTGCCCGGAGTCGTTGAGGTCGTCGGGGTACAGGCCGGTCCCGTTCGGCCAGTCTGCCAGGAGGTTTCTCACCGTGTAGGCCGCCGACGGCTTCCCCCCCTCAATGCGTACCGGCGTATCTGTCGAGGTCCCAGCGCTGTCGCTGCCACATCCCGTTAGCAACGCCAACATCGCCAGGACGAGTGCAACCGCCAACGTCCCTATCAGCCTGCGCATCTCGATCCCTCCTCTAGGGTATGCCCGGTGCCTCCGCGGTGGCCCGTAGGCCGGCCCTGGCGGAAGCACCTGGGCGATGCGTCAGGCCCATGCTAGCAACCCAGTCTGACAGAAACCTGACAGACCGGGGCATCGCGGCTCGATAGTGAGAAGAATCTTGCGGGGATCACAGCGAGAGCGGTGAGCGGCGTCACCGCTTCGAGGGGTCGCCTAAGGGGCCGGGGCTTCCGGCGTTCCCTCCGCTCCCAGGGCATAGGCCACGGCCTCCGGACGGTTCATCGCACGCCCTTCAGCCCGGGCCGCGCCAAGGTCCTCTTCGCCCAGAACCTCGCGCAGAGCGTCGAGCGCGCGCTCGTGCTCTTCGCGCTCCGTCGCATCCAGCGGCCAGTCGATGGCCTCGCGGAGTGCCTCCGCGGCGCCCAGAAGACGCGTCGCTTCTCGAGACCTCCCCTGCGCACCCCACAAGCGCGCCATGCTGCCCAGGCACCCACTCAGACCCCAGTCGTATCGCAGATCCAGGTATATGGCAAGGCTCTCCGCGAGGAGAGTCCGCGCCGATGAGTAGTCACCCTCGTCGCAGGCGTTGCACCCCAGCAGGTCCAGCGAATCCGCCATGCCACGACGATCGCCGACCTGTCTCTGCACGGCCAGGGCCGCCTCGAGCCGCTCGCGAGCCTCCCCGTAATGCCCTTCGCGGCCTGCCAGGTACCCAAGCCAGGCCAGGCATTCAGCGACGTCGCGCTGGGCGCCCGCCCGCTCGCTGATCTCGAGCGACTCCACCCAGATCCTCCGCGCAGCCGCCGCATCTCCTTCGTCGCAGGCTAGTTCGGCGAGGTACTGAAGGTCAGACGCCACGAACCCCTCAGCCCCCAGCTCACGGTGGGTCGCGAGCGCCTCCTCCAAGAGGACACGCGCCGCCGCATGGTCGGCCCGCTTCATAGACACCATCCCTAACCTCGCGAGCAGTCCTGCGGTACTGCGCCGATCACCCAACTCCCGACCGATCGCCAGGGCTTCCTCGGCCAGTGTCCGCGTGCCGACCAGATCTCCCCCTCTGAACGCCGCGCCCGACTGCTGGGCGAGACACACCATGACGCCCCGCTTGTCGCCCGACCGACGGCTCAGAGCGAGGGCCTCCTCGAGCAGCGCGGCCGCAGCCTGGTGATCTCCCTCGTCGCTGGCGACCGCCGCTCGTTGGCAGATGCAGCTTGCCACCCCCTCGTCGTCCCTCAGCTCATGGTACAGCGCCTGAGCCCGCTCCGCCAGCGTTCGCATGCCGGCGGAGTCACCCTCCTCTTCGGCAACACTGGACAGGCTCCTCAGACCCCGGGCCAGGGAGGCCTTGTCCCCGACCTCCGCACTGAGGGCCAGGCCTGCCTCAACCAGCGCGCGCGCCGACACAGTGTCCCCTTGCTGTACCGCCAGCCGCCCGGCACCGACTAGAGCCTGGGCCCGCTCTACGGTCGCGGCGGCCTTGTCCGCGCGCGCCAACGCCGCCGCCAGATGCCGCCGTCCCTCGGTCTGGTGCCCGCGCACCTCCCAGAAGGGTGTGAGAGCGACACCAAGGCGCAACCCAGCCTCATCCTCACCGGGAGCAGACCCGACGTAGTCGAGGGCGGCCCGCATGTTGTCGTGCTCCCGCTCCAAGCGGTCGAGCCACTCCTTCTGTTGCGGTCCGTAGAGCTGAGGTCCCGCCGTTTCGGCCAGTTCCAGGTAGCACTCCGCATGCCGTTGGTCGAGCGCCGCACGCTCCTCGGCCGCCAACTGACCGTCGCCGTACTCCCGCAGCGTCTCCAGCAGCCCGAACCGCACCTCGCCCGTTTCCTCGGCCCCCTCGTCCAGCAGCACCAGCGAGCACTCGCGCAGTTGCTCCAGACACTCCAGGGCGTTCGGCTCCTCGCAGACGGCGGCGGCGGCCTCGACCGTCCAGCCGCCGCGGAACACCGAGAGCCGCCGGTAGAGCCGCTGCAGCTCCGGCGACAGCGACTGGTAGCTCCAGTCCACCGCGGCCCGGAGGGTGCGATGGCGGTCGGGCACATCGCGCTTCCGGCTCACCAGGAACTCGAAGCGATGCTCCAACTGCCCCAGCATCTGCGCCGGGGTCAGCACCTGCGCCCGGGCGCCCGCCAGCTCCAGGGCCAGGGGAATGCCCTCCAGCCGATTGCACAGGTCCGCCACGGCGCGGGCGTTCGCCGGGGTCACCTGGAAGTCAGGCCGGGCGGCCTGCGCCCTGTCCACGAAGAGCTGCACGCTCTCGCAGTGCATCAGCCCTTCGGGGGTCCCCTCGCCCCTGGGCGTCGGCAGAGGCGCGACGAAGAACTCCACCTCCCCGGTCAAGCCCAGGTACTGCCGGGAGGTCAGCAGGCAGGTGAGCGCCGGCACGCGCTCGAGCAGCGTGCGCAGCACCAGCGGGCCCTCCTCAGCCAGGTGCTCGAAGTTGTCGAGGAGCAAGAGCGAGGGCTGACGCGAGAGGGCTTCGACCACCTGCTCGAGCGGCTCGGCCTGCGGGGAGCGCGTCAGGTGCAGCGCGTCGGCGATCGCGCCGGGGACAAGCCCGGCACTCAGCAACTCCTGCAACGGCACGAACCAGACCGCGCCGCCGAAGGGTTGCAGCAACTGGCGCGCGGCCTCCAACGCGAGGCGCGTCTTCCCGCTGCCGCCCGGCCCGGTCATGGTCACCAGGCGCGTCTCCGGTTGCACCAGCGCGTCCTGCAGCCAGGCCAGCTCCTTCTCGCGTCCGAAGAAGCGCGTGAAGCTCAACGGCAGGTGGCTGCCGTAGCCCATGTGCGCCTTGAGCGGAGGGAACTGCTCCGGGTCCATCCCGGGGTAGCTGACCTGAAACAGCCGCTCCGGCACCTCGACATCGCGCAACTGATAGACGCCGAGGTCCACCAACCGCACCCCCGCCGCCAGGTCCCGTCGCAGCAGCCCGGCCGCGCCCTCGGAGCACAGGACCTGTCCGCCGTGGCCAGCCGTCAGCACCCGCGACGCGTGGTGCAGCGCCAGGCCCCGGTACTCCCGCTCCAGCAGCTCGACCTGCCCCGTGTGCACCGCCATCCGCACCGGCAGCGCGCCGATCGCCTTCGGCCAGCGCTTCTGCACCAGCTCACGCTGGGAGGCCACGGCACAGGCGAGCGCGGTCGTCGGATGCTCGAACGCGACCAGAAAGCCGTCGCCCAGCTCCTTGACCTCGTGGCCTCCGTGCTGCCTGAACTGCTGCCTTAGCAGCTTGTGGTGGGCTGTCAACGCATCGTCGAAGGCCTCCCCGGCCACTTCACTCAGCCGCGTCGAGCCCTCGATGTCGGTGAGCAAGAAGGTGACCGTGCCCGTGGGCAGGGCCTTCCGGCCGCGAGGCTGCGGCGTGGCCCGAGCCGGCTCCGCACGGGCGATGGGCGCCTGGCCCTTGACGGCCTCCAGCCGCTCGGCCAGGCGCTGGATGTCCTCCGACGGCTCCGCGTCCAACTCGTCTCTGAGCAGGCGCGCCAGTTCGTGGTACTGCTTCAGCGCCGCCTCGGGCTGACGGGCCACGATCAGGAGGCGCATCAGCTCCTTGTGCGCCTCCTCCCGCAGCGGGTCGGCTGCGATCGCCCGGCGCGCCCAGTCCGACGCCTGCTCCAGCTCGCCCGCCTTCTCCAGTGCCTTCGTCAGACGCAAGACCGCCTGGAGGTACAGCTCGGCCGTCCTGTCCTGCTCAGGCAGGACCCAGTCCTGGTAGTAGCCGGGAAGCAGCGGACCCCGGTAAAGGCCGACCGCGTCGGTCAGGGCCTGGACCCGTTCGGTCTCGTTCCCTGCTTGCTCTGCTGCCTGCAGCGCCGCCTGGAACTCGGCGACATCGGTGGAAACGGTCTGGGGGTTGAGCTGGATGGAGAAGCGGTCGGTCTTGAGGACAGCACCCTTCGGCAACCCGGGGGGCTCGATCTGCCTCCGTAGGGAGGCGAGGGCAGTGCTCAGGCTCTCCCGGCCGGCGGTGGGCGAAGCCCAGGGCCACAGCAGCTCGGCGAGCACCTCACGAGGGTGAGCGCGATCGAGGTGATAGGCGAGGTACGCCAGCAACGCGGCGGTCTTCTGCGTGCGGAAGCGGGTGATCGTGCGCTCTCCCTGTTGCACCCGCAACCCACCGAGCAGCTCTACACGACACCGTGCGTCCATGCGATCCCGCCCCTCGATGCCTTGAGCCCGCCTGCCGCTGTCTCTGCGCGCGCAGTGCGCGAAGTGTGTCCACCTCAGCAACCCATCCCCTGGTGCCTAAGGAGCGCGCGCGTTCAACCCACACTTCGTCATCCGTTAGGCTCTCCCTACGTTGGCCCGGAGATCGGGCTACACCCAGAGCTCGCGCGAGACCAGGTGCAGCGGCCGCGCCCAACACCCCTACTCCGCATCACGCCTGTTCCGACCTACCCGAGCCAGTCCCCACGAGGAGAAACTGGCCAACCGGTTCCGGAAACAGGAGGACCACCTCTTCACGTTCCTTCACCACGACGAGGCCGATGCCACAAACAACCTCGCCGAGCGGCAACCGCGCCCGGCCGTCATCGCACGCAGGGCCTCCTGCGGCGACCGCACGACCGACGGCGCTGCCACGGCCTACACACCTCCCGCGTGCGACGCCTAACGCCAGGTATCCCCACGCCTTGAGCGTTGTCCGTCCGCGCGCCCGACTGGGCGACTCACTAGCGGAACTCGCCGCCCAGGGGGGAATCGCCGTATGGCAGGACAAGAGCGGAGCCGGACGGGACGGGTGACCCGCTGGCGGGACGGTGCGATGGCTCTGAGGTGGTCGGCGACCGCGGCCCTGGAGGCCGAGTCCAGCTTCTGGAAGGTATCGGCTTCCAGAAGCTGTGGACACTCAAGGCCGCACTCGACCAGGACGACGGACCGGTCCAGGACGCCGCAGCTTGAACGACCAACTCACGAGTCGCCATCTCCACCTTCAACCATGAACGGGACATCCTCCTGTTCACTTACTGGTAGCCAAGCGCCATTCTGGCCAGTCCTATGCTCATTGAGTCGCCTGCCCTCCTGCCGACTCCACAATCAACAGGGCATCCTCCCACCCGTCGGGGGTGGTGAATTGCCCCACGCCAGTGCTCGGAACTGTTCCGATGGACAGCGGCTCGCCGGTTCGTGGATCGATCCAGAATGCGCTGCCTTGTCTTGCTGCGGTGAACTTACTCAGGTCGATGGAGAATGTGGCCCTGTCGGCCAGGTAGACCATGAGCCATCTGCCATCCTTATGCCGCGCGGCCAGGTTCAGAACCTGTCCCGTGGTCTGACCGCCGTCGGCAAGAACGGCCTGGTCCGGAACCAAGTGCCACCACTCCTCGCGTGCCTCGAAGATCTTGCGGAGGATGCCCATCTGCACCGCGCCCGGGGCATCCAATGCCTGTGCCCACGTGGGCAGCACCCGCCAGCTATCATTGTGCCCATAGGTGTGATGAGCGCCGGACAGGTACGAGTAGTAGGCCTGCCGCCGGACCCAAAGAGGCGTGACATCGAACCCATACTCGGAGCCGTGTTCATAGGCTCCTTCGGCCATCAGCACGGGCTTCACGGGTTTGAGGTCGTAGTCCTTGGTCACGAAGGGATAGATCAGTTCGACGCTTGCCCATGTCTGCATCGAGTCGAAGTCCAGCCAGCTCTCGTCGTGAATGAAGCTCGAGGAATAGGGCGCGGGATCGGGCTTGAAGGTGATCAAATGGCGGCCGCCATCGCCTTCGCGCAGCCCCGCGGCCAGCTCTCGCAGCACGGGAACGAACTCGGGCTTGGCCTCGGGCGTCATGGACCAGACGATGTTGGGCACGTCCTTGCAGCGTTGCGCCAGCCATTTGGCCCAGCCGCGCGCGTTCTGCTCGGTGATCAGCTCGCGCCAGCGCTGATGGTAGAGCGTTAGCGAGATCACCACATTGTTCTCGCGGGCGATTCCGAGGACGGCATCGACGTTCTCAAAGTATGCCTCGTTCGGCGTGAGGGGATCGACGGTGGCCAACGGTGTCTCACCGTACACGTTGGGTCTCGTGCCATCGCCTGTGCCCAGCAGCATGACTTGCGCGAAGGTGAAGCCGTGGCTCTTGGTCTTCTCGAGGGTCGTCCGGGCATCTTCCAATGTGTAGTCCCGAATGAGGTTCCATTGAGTTGTGCCGAGCCAGAAGACGGGCGTGCCGTTCTGGTCCACGAAATAGCGGTGGTTCTCGCTCACCTTGACCGGATAAGCCGGCTCGACTGCCACCGCGGTTGACCCGAGCAGGCAGAGCGACACCGTCTGAGCGATCGCGTGATTCATGGCCGTCACGTGCCACTTCCCTTCATCTCGCTTCCGCCTTCATGTACGGTTGTTCTCTTCCGTAGTAGCCCGAGTTGTAGTAAAGCGCGTAGCGGCCGTCCGGCAGGAGCAGGATGTGTTGGCGCCAGAGGTTCGTGCCCTCACCGTCCCGGACCGCTTCGGGCGGGATCTGTTCGATCCACTCGATCGGTTCCGGGGAGAACCGCCAGCCCCTGATCGGCCATTCCTCATCGCAGAACGCGAACCCGCCGAGGCTGGGCGCCGGCTCCTCCCGCGCGACGCTGGGGTCGCCGGGTTCAGGCACTGTCGGGGACGCATTCACGACCGCCTCCCAGCGGTGTTCGCGACCCGGCAGGAGCTGGAGACCGCCGACCCAACCGGACGCCCAGTGCCCACGCTCTTGGCACGGGGGCAGCACGATGCCGAGCTTGCGGACCGTCCGCTCCCCCCGCTTCTGCACTGCGGCCGCGGACGCGCTGCCGTGGGTCCTGGTTGCGCGGGCGGCAGACAGGTCTGCCACCTCGAACACGTCGATCACGGTATTCCTCCGCGATTCCAGATGGCGTTCTGGTCGAGATAGGGGGCCTCGGCTGGGGGATGGGTGCGCCTGTATGCCCGGCGATGGTGGGTTCGTTCCTGGGGCTACTTCGTCCTCTGCGCGCGATTGTGGGCAGCAGACCGCGCTCGGCGAGCGCGAACATGCGGACATGGGCACAGGCGGGGGCGGGGAGGAGCCGGCGCCCCGACAACCCTCCCCGGCCTCGACGTGTCTATCGGGGTGGAGGGAGTTGACGAACCGTGACGCCGTCGGACGGAGACCTCGTCAGGACAGCATGGCGAGGCGATCGCGCGGCCTTCGAGGAACTCGCGCGCCGGCATCGCGAGACTGCACAGCGTATGGCCGAGCGGCTGCTGGGCGATAGGGAGCTGGCGGAGGACCTGACGCAGGAGATGCTCCTCCGCGCCTACCTGCGGTTGGGGGAGCTCCGCGATCCCGATCGCTTCGGAGCGTGGCTCCTCGCCATCGGGCGGTCGGTCTGCGCCAACTGGCGCAATACGCAGGCCATCCGGCGCGCTTGCCGAGGGCCGCGCCCCCGAGCTGCCGCGCCCGGGGTCCCCGCCGGATGAGGCCTTCGCCATCCGTGAGGAGGCAAAGGACGCCCTGCAGCTCCTGTCCGACCTCCCGGAACCGTACCGGACGACCCTGGAGCGGCATGCGACCCGGGGCCGGTCGCATCCGGAGATCGCCCATGAGCTTGGCGTGGCGGTCGGAACCGTGAAGGCGCGGGTCCACGGGGCCCGCCGACTGCTCAACGAGAGGGTGATGGCGATGTCGCGCAACTGGCACGGCGAGTGCGAGTGGCCCGAAGCGGAGAGGCCGACGATGCCCCTCGAGGGCCTGGCCAAGGCGACGCTTGCGTACTACGGCCTGGGATCGTTTGAGGGTCTGGGCTCGGTCTACGAGCCCCATGGCAGCCTTGGCGTCGGCGTGCGGGCCGGCAGCGGACGCTACCGCCTCTGGCGCTGCCGCCGCTTCATGACGGCCGAGCTGGTCGCCCTCCAGCACGCCATGCTGGAGCGCCTCGGAGCCCGGGGGGTTCCCGCGAAGCGCCTCGTGCGCGCCCGAGACGCAGCGACCTGGCAGGAGGTGGATGGGCAACTCGTGTCCCTCTACGAGTGGTTCAGCGGGCCGGCGCCGGACTTGACCAGTCGCCGTGAGGTGGCCGAGGTGGCGACTCTGCACGCCCGGTGGACGCTCGCCATGGCGGAGTTCGATCCGCCCATCCCCGGCTGGCGGGAGGTCGCCGCGCGCTGGCGTCCCCGGAAGCCCTGGGCCTGGGTGCTGCCCACGGAGGAGCTGCCGCTCGTGCCCCAGAGGATGCGGTTCTTCGCCGCCGTCCGCGATGTGGAGGATCCCCCTTCCCACCACGAGCGCATGCTCGGCCAGGTACGCGACACGGAGGCAAGGCTGGCGCGCTTCGCCACGGCGGCCTCGGAGTTCGGTCTGGCGCGGCTCCCGCGCGCCATGAACCATGGGGTGTTCCTGCTCGGCTGTGTCGACTGGGAGCCGATGGTGACCGACGCCGACGACTTCCAGTACGAGGCGCGCATCGGCGACCTCGGGCGGCTGCTGTTCGCCATCCACGACTGGAGGCTGCCGCACCATCGAATGCGAGACCAGGTCGCCCTCGCCGTCGACACCTACTGCGCGCAAGTCGACCTATCGCCCGAGGAGCTCCGGGCCCTGCCGCTCTACTCCTGGGCACAGCTCCTCTAGTACGACGTGTTCCACATTCTCCTGTACCTGGGAGAGCTCGAGGGCCCCGACCGGGGCAACTACCTGGTCGCAGGGAACCTCCGCAAGTGGTCGGCGATCCGGGACGGGTGGGAGGCGCGCGTCGAGGAGCTCGCCGAGTTCCTCGACCGGCGCTAGAGGAGTGCTCGAAGGTTCCTTCCTGTCGGGGCGCTGCCCCGGTCCCGCCAGAGGGCGAGCCCCCTGGACACCCACGGCGACTGCGGGCGGGGGCGAAGCCCGTGCCTCGCCGAGTAACAGAAGCTGAACTGAAGGTCAACGGCAGCGGCCTCACGCGCCTATCGTCGGACCGTGACCAGCACCTGTGCCGCAGCGCGGTTGAAGGCGTCGTCCACCGCGTGGACGGTGACGAAGTGCAGGCCGGGCAGTTCGCCTCGCAAGTCCCACACGTAACGCGGAACGGCGGTCTCTGCAACCAACCGGTTATCGACGAACCAGCGGTAACTGACCACGTGGCGCGCTTCCTTGGGCTTGGCCTCCGCTCGCACGACGATGTGCGCCGACGACACCTCAGCTACGAACAACGGCTCGGTGATGGCTACGTCGGGTGCCGGCTCGACGAAGTACCGCCAGGCCAGCCGATCACATGCTTCGGCGAGTCCCGGGTCGCCGTTCGCATAGAAGGCGACTCCGGGCATCTCCGGCGCGTAGGCGCGGAGGTCGCGGATCTGCTGCTCCACTATGTCCGGCGTCAGCCGGTCGCCCTCGTGATAGTCCTCTGGAGCCAGGATCATCCCCAGCCAAGGTATGGTCTGCTCGATCATCCCGAGCCGTCTCGCGGTGTCGATACGCCTCTCGGTACCGGTCAGGTCGCCACAGGTGCCCCACTCGCGCGGGTACGACTTCGCCACGTGCGAGTAAGCCTCTATCGCGAGTAGGTCGGGCAGACCCGCACGCGTCGCTGGCTCGATGGTCTCCTCGCCGCGCCAAGCGACCACGATGTAGAAGCCGGGGTTAGCGCGCTTGGCCTCTTCCATACCCAGGAGCGAGCCAGTGATGCCGTACGGATCGGCGGGCGCGAGTGGGGCCTCGCCCTCGATCGTGGGCTGCCACTCATCTACCATGATCCCGAGCGTCCCGCCCTGCAGCGCGCTCCTGGCGGAGGCAACATACGCGTCGACGGCGTCCTGCTCGTCCTTCCAGTACGGATTCTGCGGGCCGTAGAACCAGCCAAGCGGAAGCATCCCACGCTCAGCATCCTCGACCGACAAGCCTCCCGCATTGGTGACAGCCCCGGGATAGCGCGGCGCCTCTCCGAAGTACCACATGAACACATACGGAGTGCGGACCGGAGGCAGCAAGGGCGACGGGTACCATCGCAGCGTGCGATCGGCGATCGTGTCTGGCGAGGGCGGGGAGTCTGCCATCTCGATGACCAGCCGAGGTCCGGCGCCGGCAGGCGCGCTGCTGTCCGCGAAGGTGAGCGTCCATGTGCCTGAGTCAGGCAGCCCGAAGACCGTGTCGCCTGTTCGCAAGATGAAGCCATTGTTGGGGACGCCTTGGTAGAGCCAGCCGTCCACGACGTCGGTGACATCGAACGCCACGTCCCCGGGCGCCCCAACCACCTGACTCGTCGCCGTCTCCATCTGCATTGCGTAGTCGATGTTCCCGTACCCCTCACGCTTGGGCCACGGAGTCGTCCCATCGGCGGTGTCGAGGGTTGCCGCGTCTGTCCACGGCTGCGTGGATGGTGCCACGTCGGTGGTCCGCCCGGACGGGTTGCTCGCCTCCGTCGCGGTTAGATGCAGCGTGGCCTTCGCGACCCGCCCAAAGAGCGACGGGTCAATGCTGCCGAGGTCGAACCGCACCAGACACCGGCAGTACTCCGACCACGCAGTGCCCGAGCAGCGAAGCTGCCCATCTGTGAACGAAGCTCCCAGGCTACTGGCCCAGCCGTCGCTAACGTGGTTGGGCCCTTCGATCACAGACTCGCTTGTCCGGCCTTGTGCCGTGGCTCCGGGCAGGCACAAGAGGCCGATCGCCATGGAACAGCAGGCTCGAGCGATGTCTATGTTCGGCTGCTGTGCATTCACGGACTCATCTCCGCTCGTGGTCACCTGGCCAGCCGCCCTATCTCTCGCCACATGGCTGCCGGGTCCTCGGTCTCCAAGAGGAACGCAGCCTCGTGCACGACGGCACCATCGATGCCGCTCGCGAGGAATCTGTCGACGTACGCTGCCACATCCGTCACGCCCAGCCGTTCGTTGCCGCCGCCGGTCGGTGAGAACAGATCGTTGAGCCAGGCGGTGAGCTGCTTGCCGCTCTCCCGAACATGCTGGAACCGCGGCAACAGCTCCTCGGTCAGGAGACCCAGACGGTAGTTCATGCTCATCGCGTACTCATCAATGGTACCGTCGGCGCACAGTCCCTCGAGGTCGATGCGGAAGGGGGCTTCGGCTGCCGGCTCATCGGGTCGTCCTCCTGCCGGGAGCTGCGCGCACTCGATGGCTATGTAGAGCCCGGGGTGCCTACGTCTGGCCTCACGCAGGAACAGGCCCAGCCCCTCGCCCATCAGGCGTCGGAAAACCCACATGTCAAAGGGCTCGGCTCCCACCCAGCGCCGCTCATACACGAACTCGTACCCGCTGTGGTCGGCTGAGGCCACCTCCTCAACATGGTCGAATGTGGATAGGTCGACACCGTGCCGACGACGGAACTCGTCCACCACCGGTTGGTTGAAGCCGAAGCAGTTGCCGTCCGCGCCCCAGCGGTAGGCCACGAGCCAGGGAATGTGCGTCCTGGACAGGCCGAACAGCACACCCGGCACGCCATGCTCCACCAGGTCATCGAGGCGCCCGAGCATGTGCTCCCGGACCTCCTCGTAGCTGTAGCAGGGCCAACCCGTCATCCGATACATGCCGCAACGCGTCTGCCACCAGTACTCGGGGTGGGCACGGAAGAACGCGTCGCCGTAAAAGGGAGCATACGCCTCCTCGAACAGGCGAAAGTACGGCAGCACACTGATGTCGCGCTCCCGACCAAGGTCCACGGCGACGGCCAGTGGATCCCACTCACGCAGGACGGCGGCCAGGCCGGCCGCTGACTTCCAGCCGATGCTGTTCGCGAACACGGGCAGCCGCCGGCTATGGTACAGCGCAGTGCCGCACCAGAAGCAGTCAAAGGTAGTCGCGTGGAAGCGGGCCTCGGCCATGTTGTCGAACAGGTAGGCCAAGTCTCGACGGCCCCCTCGGCCTATGTAGGTCAGGTCGTGGTAGTCGCAGTCCATCGTGAGACGCTTCGCCTGCATGAGTGCTGTTCTCCTCAGATACCTCGGCTCTGGCAGCGTGCGGTCCGTCGCTCCCTTCTCACCACTCCTGGGCCCGGCCTGCCGACAGGACTCCACCGGGCCGGACGCCTGGTGTATCATCGCGCTCGGCTCGCGACCGCCGCTTCCTCAACTGCAACTACGGCACCGCCTCCGCCGAGGATGGAGCGCGAGCCGCGGCACGACGCCATCCACCGAGAAGAGAGGCACCGACATGCAGTGGACCTCACTCCTAATGGCAGGGCTTGCATTCCCCCTTGCGGCCCCATCGCAGGCGGCGCAGGTCAACTACTTGCCGCCAGGCCAAGTGCGTGTGTGGCCGGTGTTCCTCGTCCCCAAGGGGGAGGACGGCCCCACGCCCGAGCTGGTCGAGTGCATCAGCAGGCATCTGAGGTGGACCAGAGATCGGTACAGGGAGATGCTCCACGGCAGGGACACCTTCGAGATCGAGGGCCGGGCGCCGCTCGTCCTGGAGGGCAGGCTCACGCTGGCGGAGTACCGCGAGCTGCCCGAGGGGGGAGCCCCCCAATTCGTGTGTGAGGCCCTCGAGG
>Ga0315280_10002797_pt1 | contig 27814 bp, 24 predicted proteins | sample YL17G06_40_MG_FD_203697 | JGI IMG/M metagenome (GOLD analysis project Ga0315280, IMG submission 203697) | Sediment microbial communities from Yellowstone Lake, YNP, Wyoming, USA - YL17G06_40 | ecosystem: Environmental > Aquatic > Freshwater > Lake > Sediment | place: USA: Wyoming | collected... | reverse complement strand
CAGTCAGCCCGGCTTTTGGTCTTGCCCTCTACTCCGGGTTTCTGTCCCGGATGAGCCGAGCTTTGGGCCCCCTTGATATTTTTTCAAGGGGGTGCCGCCCCAGCCGAACTGCCCACCAGCCGTTGTCCTGTGCTCTTAGGCACAGTAAGAGATGCGACCGCAGATAGGTGGTGTTACATTGTTGCCTCCATCAACCCCGAAGAGTTGACTTCGAAGGCTCCCACCTACACTCTGTACCCGCAATCACATCCCAGCGACAGGCTGCAGTAAAACTCCACGGGGACTTCTCGCCCCGCTGGAAGACCTTGGACTGTTCGTCCAGGTTGTGGGTTCACCGGGCCCTAGGCGGGGACAGCGGGGAAGTCGTTAATCCATTCATGCACGTCGGAACTTACCCGACAAGGCATTTGGCTACCTTAAGAGAGTCAGAGTTACTCCCGGCGTTTAGCGGCCCTTAGCTCGGTTGAACCCGAATTTTAGGTACCGCCACTGGCCAGGACTCAGGGACCGTTCACACCTTTTCAGGCTGGCGGTTCCCTATGTTTTTATTAAACAGTCGCCTCCCCCTAGTCACTGCGACCTAGCGTTCCAGCTTGCGCCAAAACGTCAGGCACCCCTTTTTCCGAAGTTACGGGGCTAATTTGCCGAGTTCCCTCGCCTAAGTTCAACCCGATACGTCTAAGGCTTCTCACCTAGGGGCACCTGTGTCGGATCTGGGTACGGACACGGAGGATCCATTCCGCGCTCCTTTTCATTGGCTCGAGGAATCAGCTGAACCACCCTAAAACGGGCGGCTATTCCCCGCTTAGACCGGTTCTCACCATTATGGTACTCCCCGGGCTTCACGGGTTAAATGGGGCGACGGCCCCACTCGACCTATCCCCAAGCGTCAGATCGCGGACTTGCGTTGCCGCGCGTACCTCCGTGGTACCGGAATTTTAACCGGTTTCCCTTTCGGCTTATCCGGTTAAGGGTTGCCTTAGGACCGACTTACCCCCGGCTGACGACGCATTGCCGGGGAACCCTTGCCCCTTCGACGGAGGGGATTCTCACCCCTCTATGGCTGTTACTACCGCCGGGATCTACACTTGTGATCGGTCCACTGGATCTTAGGACCCAGCTTCCACCCAACCATAACGCCCGCCTACCGACACGATTGTTCATCGTGTCCTAGGGTAACGGTACCTGGCTTAGCCCCGTTTATTTTCAGCGCCCCCAACCTCGGCTGGTCAGCTGTTACGCACTGCTTGGAGGATGGCTGCTTCTAAGCCTACCTTCCAGCTGTCTGTGGTTGAGGACCGCTTTCTATTTCTACACTTAGCCAGGATTTTGGGACCTTAACCCTAGTCTGGGTTGTTCCCCTCGCGACATAGGACCTTACGCCCTACATCCGTTTCCAGCTTTCTACGGCGCCAGCGGATTCGGAGTTTGAATAAAAAGTGGACCCTTTCGAGTCCTTGTTTTTCAATCAGTTCTCTACCCCGCTGGCAACCTCCAGCCAGACTATCCTTAGAGATATTTCGGCGGGAACTAGCTATCACCGAGTTAGATTGGCCTTTTACCCCTAGCCCCAGGTCAACGGAGAGAGTTGCACGTCATCACCCATTCGGGCCTCCACCGGGCTTTCGCCCGGCTTCGCCCTGCCCAAGGCTAGATCACTCGGTTTCTAGTTTCATCCCCGTGATTTCGGACCCTTTCAGATCCCGTTCCTCGCGTCTTGCGACGTTGCGAACTGGTCGGTTTCCCTACGGCTCCGAGCTTTCAACTCTTAGCCTCACCACGAAAATGAACTCCCCGGCCCGTGGTACAAAACGGAAAGCACAACCCTAGTCCCCCCTCTTGCGTACAGCCGCGTTGCCGCGGTTTCCTTCGGAGGGGATCTATCCTTTCGGGCTGTGCACAACTGTGACCACCTGATTTCAGGCGCTTTTCGCCCCCCTTCCGGGGTACTTTTCAGCTTTCCCTCACGGTACTAGTGCGCTATCGGTCTTGGGACATGTTTAGCCTTGGGAGTTGCTTCCTCCCAACTTTCTACGCCCAATCCGGGGCGTAGTACTCAGGGACTCCAACCCAAACCCTTCTCGATTACATTTACGGGACTTTCACCCTCTGCGGTGGGCCGTTCCAGGCCACTTCAACTTCTCGAGCGAGGGCGCGGTCGGGCCCTATAACCCCACATTCCCGCATAGTTTCCCATGCAGGTTCAGTTTGGGCTTCTCCCTCTTCGCTCGCTGCTACTAAGGGAATACCATTTGGTTTCTCTTCCTCTTCCTACTTGGATGCTTCCGTTCGGAAGGTTCCCGATCCATATCGGATCGCCGCAGGTATCATCCGCGGCGGGAAGTCCCATTAGGGCATCTCCGGATCGAAGCTTGCATGCGGCTACCCGGAGCATATCGCAGCTTGCCACGCCCTTCGTCAGTGCCCAAGCCTAGCCATCCTTCAGGTGGCTTATCATGCCGAACTTACTTTGGAACCCACACTCGTCTAACGTTCGAGGCCTATGCACGGTGTTCATCGTGATCATTCGTTTCGGACGGAACGATCACTATACCCTTCGCCTCTGAGCCTTGAGCTCAGAAGCTGCATCTGTTACGTTTAGGCTCGCAGTCAACATTCCTTTGCCTTCCAGTCCGCTCGAGTTGATTTACTAAGGAGGTGATCCGGCCGCAGGTTCCCCTACGGCCACCTTGTTACGACTTCTCCCTCCTTGTCTAACCTAGGCTCGACATGACCAATGAGGCCACGCCTCACCAGAGCCAGACTCGGATGGAGCGACGGGCGGTGTGTGCAAGGAGCAGGGACGTATTCACCGCGCGATGATGACACGCGGTTACTAGGGATTCCATGTTCACGAGGGCGGGTTGCAGCCCTCGATCCCAACTGAGGATGGGTTTGAAGATTGCCTTCCCCTTTCGGGGTCGGAACCCATTGTCCCATCCATTGCAGCTCGCGTGTGGCCCAAGGGATTTGGGGCATACTGACCTGCCGTGGCCCGTTCCTTCCTCCCTCTTAGCGAGGGCAGTCCCTTTAGTGTGCCCGGAATCCCGAAGGAAACCGGTGGCAACTAGAGGCGCGGGTCTCGTTCGTTGTCTCACTTAAGAGAACACCTCACGGCACGAACTGGCGACGGCCATGCACCTCCTCTCAGCTAGTCCGGTAAGACCTTTAATCTGACCTTCATCCAACTGTCGCCCTTGGTAAGGTTCCCGGAGTTGACTCCAATTAAACCGCAAGCTTCACCCCTTGTGGTGCTCCCCCGCCAATTCCTTTAAGTCAACTGTCCTAAGAAGCGCGAGAATTTTCCCGAAACCTCTTTAGAAATTCAGCCTTGCGGCCGTACTTCCCAGGTGGCAGGCTTAATGGCTTCCCTGCGGCACTGGGACAGCTCGTAGCCGTCCCAACACCTAGTCTGCATCGTTTACAGCTGGGACTACCGGGGTATCTAATCCCGTTCGCTCCCCCAGCTTTCGTCCCTCACCGTCGGGCGCGCTTTAGTCGGCCGCCTTCGCCACTGGTGGTCCTCCCGGGATTATAGGATTTCGCCCCTACCCCGGGACTACCGCCGACCTCCCTCGCCCCCAAGCCGAAGAGTATTCCCCGCAGCCCAACGATTGGATCGCCAGATTTAACGGGGGACTTTTCCGGCCGGCTACGGACGCTTTAGACCCAATAATCGTCCCAACCACTCGGGGAGCTGGTATTACCGCGGCGGCTGACACCAGACTTGCCCTCCCCTTATTCACCTGGCTAGTTAAACCGGGCAAAAGCCATCCTCAGCGGACGGCACTCGGGGTGACCCCGTCACGCTTTCGCGCATTGCGGAGTTTTCGCGCCTGCTGCGCCCCGTAGGGCCTGGGCCCTTATCTCAGTGCCCATCTCCGGGCTACCGCTCTCACGGCCCGTACCGGTTATAGGCCTGGTGAGCCGTTACCTCACCAGCGACCTGATCGGACGCGGCCCTATCCTCAAGCGAAACTAGCAAGCATGCCACTAGTTCCTTTTCGGTGAGGGATCATTCCAGATCTCCCCACCTATCGGACATTAGCCTCAGTTTCCCGAGGTTGTTCCCGTCCTAAGGGTAAGTTAGCCACGTGTTACTGAGCCGTGCGCTGCGTCCTCACCGTGGCTAGAGAACGCACAACTCGCATGGCTTAGTCCCACCCCGATAGCAGTTGGGTCCGCCAGGATCAAGCGGAGTTGGCAAGCTGAGTTTAGCCGGGACGATTTGGTTTCCGGCCTTTAAAGGAAATTGAACGGACTGGAATTTGGCAGAATGACTGCAAGCCTATCTTGGACCCAAACTTGTCATGGATGCCGTGAGGACGACCCCAAGTTTGTTTAGGCCTTCATTACTGTTCCCGCAATTGGAGGTCAACATTTCATCCTAGGGCATTAGCCCTACTTCGTCAAGTTGACGCCGCCGCCGGGTAATCGCGGGAAGTCAACCCGTCGGAAAGACGAATTGACAAACTAACTGTAGGCCTTCGGCGCAGATATAAGCATACCGATGTCAAAGAAACGAGATTACGTTCGAATCCACTAAATCGAAAGCTCGAGAACCAATGGTAACGGTTCTCAAGATTAAAGCAAGAAACGTGACCATCGATTGATTAAGACTCAAGTCGATCTCATCATCAAGAACGCGAAACAAGTCATCACAGCACGAGGACACAGCGAGAAAACAGCAACCGGATCTGAAATGGAAGAGCTAGGCATTATCGAAGACGCTGCTATCGCGATCAAAGACCAAAAGATCGTATCCGTTGGCAGATCCAGCGTCGTAATGAACCAGTATTCAGCAACCGAGGAATTGGACGTCACCGGCAAAGTCGCGACCCCGGGCTTCGTGGACCCACACACGCACTTCGTCTTTGCTGGCTCTCGCGAAAACGAGCTCGAACTGAAAATCAAAGGAGCCAGCTACATGGAGATCTTGCAGAAAGGGGGTGGAATACTCAGGACCGTGCGCGATACCCGCGCAGCCACTAGAGATGAATTACTCCGCGCCTGCAAGGAGCGAGGCAACAATCTGATCTTGCATGGAACAACAACAATCGAAGCAAAGAGCGGTTACGGATTGACGTTAAACGATGAGGTCAAGATGCTCGAAGTCATCCGCGAACTGAACAGCATTGGCCCACTCACACTGGTTCCAACATTTCTTGGAGCTCACGCCGTTCCTCCGGAATTCGCACACAAGGTACCTGACTACGTGTCTCTGATTTGTGACGAATGGATTCCTGAAATAGCAACAAGAAAGCTCGCGGTCTTTTGCGACGTCTTCTGCGAGAAAGGTGTCTTCGAGATTCAAGAGTCCAGGAGAATTCTCGAATCGGGAAAGCAATCAGGACTTCGACCGAAAATCCACGCCGATGAACTTTACCCGCTGGGGGGAGCTGAACTCGCTGCTGAAATGGACGCGATTTCCGCAGATCATTTACTTTACGCGTCAAGGGCCGGCCTGTTGGAAATGAGAGAGGTGGGAGTCATCGCAGTCCTTTTGCCGGCCGCGCCACTTACTCTCATGATGGACAAGTACGCTGATGCACGTAGCATGATCTCTGAGAAGGTTCCAGTTGCGATCGGCAGTGACCTTAGTCCCAGTTGTTGGCTTGACAATCAGCAATTGATAATCGCGCTCGCATGCTACAAGCTTAAGATGACACCGGCCGAAGCAATTATGGCTTCTACGATCAACGCGGCTCATGCGATCGGAAAGGCAGCTGAGATTGGCAGCATCGAAACGGGCAAGAAGGCGGACATAGTCATTCTTGATGCCGAAGACTATCGATTTCTCGGTTACCGACTAGGCTCAAACATGGTCCAAACAGTCGTCAAGAACGGGAGAGTAGTCGTCCGTGACGGACGATTTGCATAGTAAGTGCCGAAAGTTAAAATCGCCTTCCAAAAGAGTACTATCTGATCAGTTTTGTTGAAGTTCAAACCCTCTGCCGCCGCAGTCGCAGGAAAGAAGCTCCACTGTAAGAACTGGCAGATTGAAGGAGCTTACAGGATGCTTCACAGCGTCCTAGATCCTGAGGTTGCAAAGGATCCGGACAACTTGATCATATACGGCGGAACGGGTAAAGCCGCAAGGTCCTGGGAGTGCTTCGAGAAGATAACCCAGACTCTACAGGAACTGAACCCAAATGAGACACTACTAATTCAGAGCGGGAAACCCGTGGCGGTCTTCGAGACGCATGAATGGGCACCGCGGGTGCTCATCTCGAATGCGATGCTTGTCCCGAAATGGGCTACTTGGGATTACTTCTACGAACTGGAGCAGAAGGGTCTGATTATGTACGGGCAGATGACTGCTGGATCATGGGCGTATATTGGAACACAGGGAATCCTTCAAGGAACATACGAGACCCTCTCCGCAGTCGCAAGGAAGCATTTCGATGGCTCACTGAAAGGACGACTTGTGTTGAGCGCTGGACTCGGAGAGATGGGCGGCGCGCAACCTCTTGCAATAACCATGAATGAAGGTGTTGCATTGGTTGTTGAGGTTAACAAAGCCGCAATTGATCGAAGGCTCAAACACCGTTACCTACAAAAGTGGACCGATGATTTAGATGAAGCCATCCAAATGATTAGAGCCGCCAAAGAATCCAAAGAGCCGCTAAGCGTTGGGTTACTTGGAAATGCTGCGGAAACCCATCCGGAACTAGTGAAGCGGACCATCATTCCCGATATTGTGACAGATCAGACATCAGCTCATGACCCGTTGCGAGGATACTATCCCGCTGGACTCAGCAAGGATGACGCAGACAAACTGAGAGAGAATGACCCGCAAGAGTATCTGCGTCGAGCGAAACAGAGCATGCATGTGCACGTGAAGGCCATGGTGGAAATGATGCATCGAGGATCTATCACATTCGAGTATGGGAACAACATAAGACAACAAGCCTACGATGACGGTTTCAAGGAGGCATTCGAATTCTCCGGATTTGTGCCCGAGTACATACGTCCAATGTTCTGTGAAGGCCGAGGCCCATTCCGGTGGACATCGTTGGTCGGTGAACCTGACGATATTTCCAAGATCGATGAAATGATTGTGAAGGAGTTTGGTTACAACAAGGAACTTGTGCGCTGGATAGAGAAAGCACGGAACGAAGTGAAGTTTCAGGGCTTGCCCGCTAGAGTGTGTTGGCTGGGCTACGGAGAAAGGGCCAGATTCGGCAAGATCGTAAACGAGATGGTGGCCTCCGGAAAGCTCTCAGGCCCGATCTGGGTTGGCAGAGACCACCTGGACAGTGGAAGTGTGGCTTCGCCGAGAAGGGAAACTGAGAACATGAAAGACGGATCTGACGCAGTAGCAGACTGGCCGATCCTCAACGCGCTGCTCAACGCCGTCGCCGGTGCAACCTGGGTTTCAGTGCATCATGGAGGCGGAGTTGGAATAGGGTACAGCATCCACGCAGGCATGTGCCTCGTCCTAGATGGAACCAAGGAAATTGAGAAACGCGCGGCACGAGTGCTTACGACTGATCCGGGTCTGGGAGTCGTTAGACATGCAGACGCAGGATATGAAACAGCAATTAAGGTTGCGAAAGAGAAAGGCATCAAGATGCCTATGCTTAAGTGAAACCATAATCGAGCCCCGAAAACAATTAGAGCCGATCGCTAATTCGTGTACGTATAGCTGATACTGTAATCTGCAGGATGGCCCGAACGCGAGAAGATCAGGCCTAGAGCCAGACCACCAACCAATCCGAACAGATGAGCAAAGATGTTGACTCCTGGCCCACTACTCATTATGAATATTAGTACAGCGTAGATCAAAGCCATGCCCATATGTTGGGCCTTTTTCTCGATCGCAACATAAGAACCTACGAGACCGAATATTGCCCCCGACGCGCCGCCTGACAATACATCAGGTGGAACCAAGTAGAGGGACATCACGCTACCTAGCAAACCGGAGCCAAAGTATATCGCTAGATATTGTGGTTTTGAGAAGTGTACCTCATTCAATCTTCCGAAGTAGTATAAGCCGTACATGTTGAAGACAATGTGAAGTATGTCGAAATGCACGAAAAGCGAGGTTAAGAGTTGCCAGTAGTAATGCTGACCGAAAAAGAGGTCTCCTACTTGCGCGAGAAGATAGTACATTGGGTCGCCTCCCACGAATAGGATGATGTACACCAGTACGTTAGTGATTATGAGAATGATCGTTGGAGACGAGAGGAGACTGCCTCGTCGGCTCATTGAATATAGCGCCATATTTCCAACTTCATTGAAGTCGAGTTGCCAACAATGATGAGGTGCTCTTTGTGGGTTTGTTGGTTTCTCCGTAAATTGTGTAAGGAAAACATATACATGCATCTTATATGACGTTCGCAGTACGTACGGCGAATTAGAGGTATGAAAAATGCAACTGAAAGGATCTCAAAGTAGAATGGCAGCACTGTTCCTCTATGCAGCAATTATGCAGGGCGCTATCGGAGCTGTCGTGACTTTCTTGGGAGGTTTCGGCGACCAAATCGGTCTAATGCGGGTTGCCGCCTCACGAGTCATCGCAAGCGGCCAAGCAGGCAACTGGTTCATAGTAGGATACGTAGTGTACTTGATCGTCGGCGTCGTCGGAATGGCAGTGACATCGCTCTTCTACTTCTACATAGAAACCGTTCAAGGAAAGGAGTACAAAGGCGCAGCAAAAGGATTCGCATGGATTCACCTCATACTGGGAAACCTCGGCGTGGCAGGAGCATCGCTTCTGACCATGATCGGCGGCTACCTCGGTGGAGCAGCAATGCAGCCGACTCAGTTCGGAGGCATGGGGTGGAATACTGGCCAAGTCCACGTGAACATACTTCAGTACTATACTAATCCGATAGCAGCATTTCTAATCCTAGCCCTATTGGGATTCGTGCTCGGCGGACTTGGGTATCTGCTCACGATGCGGTCAAAATAGCAGTCCAACGAGAGGATACTACGCACTGGTCCCGCCTTTTTTTGTCTTACGAGTCACGTGTGACGCTTGACCGCTTCCTTCCAAAACCCTTGTTTACTCGAATCAATCAAAATCTCTTGAGTGGTTGGCGAGTTGGTGGGCGACTCCGAATCTTCCACGTGAAGATTTGAGGAAACTCCACCCACATGGCGAACGCGTGGCACTGCGAGGTGTCGGCCGAGAGGTCGGGTAAAGGCGCAGAAAGAAACCTCCGCCGGCCGCTGACAATGATGCGCTTGCGCTGAGGAGGCTGGTGGCAAGGGTGAAATGCCAACCCACGCTGTGAAAGGGATAATAGGCGCCCGTGAGCTTCGCCCGAGGCGCGGGTATCCCGATCAGATGAATGTCGCCTAAAACAGAAGGTGGGTTACGGCCAACACGCCACACTCATTCCAGTCTTGCTGATCTTGCAGTTCGTCGAGGGTTCTAATCAGCCTTCGCAGGCTCCAGCACCGGCACCGAATTCCAGACTCGATCGAAGAGTTGATCATGCAGTTCGACTAGCAGTTTGTTCGTGGTCCATATCGCCAGATCAGAGCCACGGTCCGTGTGAAGATCATCAGGTCTGCTGTCGATGACAACCAGTTCACGGCAATCCACTGACACAAAGTTTGCCATGAATGGGCGTTCGAGCCGTTTTAACTCGGCGATTTCGCTCAACTGCTCGGCAACACCCGCGTTCTCAGACGTTATTGGCGCCAGTACTCGCACCACCGCGCCATTCTTCTTTGCTCTTTCCAGTAGTTCAGATTGCATCTTGTAGATTCGAATCAGTCCAGCAGCCGTCGTAGCGTAATATATCGATTTTACTGAATCATTTAGAATTTGACTGAGCTTGTTGTAGAGGTTCTGACGACCGTCTATCTGCCAGAACTCACTGGCCTCCTTGGGAACATCACGTTTGACGTATTTGCTCGACTCGAATGAGACATTAAGCTGTTGGACAACCATCTCTGAGTCTTTGAGCTCTCGATTGAGCTTGCTCATCATGGGCATTAGAACTTCATTCGGAGACGCGGCGCAGTAAGTTTCGGGCTTGCCAGGGATAATCCGCAGCAAGCCCTTTCGTTCCAGCTCGTTAATTGCACCATAGGTCTTTGTGCGAGGCACTTGGCCGAAGAAACTGATCTCACTTGCCTTAATGGGCCCCATCTTCACTAGCACGAGATATATTTTGGACTCGTACTCCGTCAAGCCCAAACGTTGCAGCGCAGCAACTTCCTTCTCGTCTACTGACAGTCGACTGTCCACTTTTCCCGATACCCCTGTAACTGGCGGTATGTTCTAATCAGCAAGGCAATGAGAAGAAGCTTTTGGCAAGTGCCCGCGCTAGGAACGTTGCAAAGATCATTATTGGAGATCTCATTACAGTATACACGCGTAAGACTAGATGTGTCGCACTTGCCTTGAATAGAACTCAGGCTATGAAGAGGGGGTTTGGAGCTTAGAAACCAGCGCCACTCAATTGCTTTGGCTGATAGACTTTGCAGCCACCGCTTGCAGCCTATTCTTTTTCTTCATTGGATCCACCCTCGATCTCAGAACTCGTGAGGTTCCGAACATAGTCTGGGCCATCTATGGACCTCTAGGTTTGATTCTTACTATAACCCGACTCTTCCTTGAACCTGCAACAATCGTCGCAACACTGCTCTCAGTGGCTTTCACTATAGGGGTTTCCTTCGCATTCTACTACTTTGGTTTGTTTGGCGGTGCGGACGCCAAGGCGTTGATCTGCCTCGGTATGACGCTTCCGATCGCTCCTATGATTCTCCAACCGCCAATGGGTTACGTACTTCCCTTCCCTATCACAGTACTTATCGTAGGCTACTTCTGCTCAGGGTCCGTGATAATTTGGCTAGGCCTCAAGAATCTGATGGCATACTTTCGCGAAAGATCAGGGATTTTCGCGGGGCTGGAAAGTGAGCCTTGGTGGAAGAAAGTTTTAGTGTGTCTCACGGGTCACCGTGACAGCATCGGAAATCTCACCACGAAAGTTCACTTGTATCCGATGGAGAAAGTCGTGGAAGACACAGAACGGCCCTTACGGAAGTTTGATCTGATACTGAATGCAGAAGTGGATCGAGATCAAGTTGTCTCGAAGTTCATAGAATCGCTGAAGCGCGTGGGCTCACCCGACGAGGTTTGGGTAAACCCAGGTATTCCCTTGCTCTTCTTCATGTTAATCGCACTCATAATAGCGCTTGTTGTTGGGGACCCCATCTTCTCGACAATCATTGTGTTGGCGTCCCATAAGCAAGTATGAACTGCGTCAACTGGCAGCCATAGACGACTAGTACGAATTTGAATTTCAACGAGAAATAGAAATTTGCCACTGACTAGTCACGGACTGAGGCCCGATCTCAATTTGTCGACTGCCTCTGTGGTACTGCCTGCTTCGATGAGTACGATCTTGTACAGTGAGGCCAACTTTCTGCCATTTTCAACGATTCCGGGTATCGCGATTAGAGCTGATTTGTCTGCATCCGTGTCATAACGTTTAGCGAACATCACCACAACAGGATTCTCGTTAAGTGATCGATCAGACGCGACCACATCGACAACTATCGTCTCCTCCTCTTTTCCTGAGCTTGTTTCTCTTGCGCCCACGAGATTGAACCGATGATCAGTCCCCGAGGCGCCATGGAGAACGCCGCCGATCGTTACATTATAGCCAAACCCCGCCAAAACTTCTGCGAAAGGCTTGAGGAGTGGACTCTCACCGCCGAATTGAGACTCAGCCTCCTTGCTGAGCCGATAAGCATACAGTTCGGTCTGGGTGGCGTCTTCTATGGCAAAGGATTGTCCGCACTTCTCACACACATGGGAGGCCTGCGGCCTGTCGAATGATCTCTGATTGTCTGACGAATTGCAGTTGGGGCATAGAACGAGTTTTCTCACGAGTCGCCCTTCAAGGATACCGTTCGACGCTAGATTCTCAAGCCATTTCTTGACGACTATCGGTTCGTCGCTCGTAATCCTCTCCGCCTCAAGGTATCTGATGCCAAGTTCATTGTCAGGTGAAGGAAGTAGTTCTATGAGACTTCCAGTCAGCAAGGTGTTGGCAAGAAGTTGCACTTTTGGGTCAAACAGAAGAGTCTGTTTGCCAGCCGCCACTTGGAGAGGGCCTCACAGTCTAAGATCCAGCGTTCCCAGCTAATTGAGTTATTGGACTGCCCCCAGTACTCGGCAATTGCCATGCAGGTACTGATTGTTAGCGACTGAGACGATTAGAAGAATGAGGCTTGTGCCTCTGACATCTCTTCAAAGTTGCCAGCCTTTGAATATGCTTCGAGCGGCTCGTGGTTTAGAGTCAGGAAAGTGTTCCCCCACTTGAATATGTTGAGCAGATTACTTGCCAACTCTTTGAAGCCTAGGATATACAGCGCCGCGGACAGAGCTTCCAGGGATGACAATTTGTTAGGTTTCGAGTAATTTACTGGGTTCGACGCAAGCAAGGTTGGGAGTTGTCTCCCGATACCGGGGAACCGCTTGTCGAAGGCTCTGTCGGCTCTTTCCCATGAGCAATCAATCGCGACCAAGCCATAATGTTCGGCCAGTTCCTTGTCACTGGGCAGGAGAGTTTGTGCTGCGAAGGGATCCATGACCAAGGCTCTTCGTGGAATTTGCCCTGACCTGAAAAGTGGTGTCGCAAAGCCTAGTTTCACGAGCTTTGCTGCCGTACACTTGCGTGGATCATCCTGTCTCAAAAGCAGAACGTAGACTCGTGGTCTGGAGTCGCCTATGGCATCGTACAAAATACATCCGAGGCTCTCAGTTATCGAAGTCTTCTCTCAAATATCGTCTTGTGGCACATTGGGTCATTCATTACTTTCGGTATATGCTCAATCAGATCCGTTGCTGTCAAATGGTATCCGTACTGCTCCTGAGCCATATCGCCTGCCGCGCCATTCACGAAAGCACCTGCAACCGCGGCACTGAACGCGTCGATTCCTTGCGCCATTAGTCCTGCTACTATTCCGGATAGGACATCGCCAGTTCCGCCAACTGTCATCCCCGGGTTGCCAGTGTTATTTAGTTTCGTTCGCACGCCGTCAGATATTACGTCAGTATGCCCTTTGAGGAGAACGACCGCCCCGCTCTTTGAGGCGAAATTGCTGACCTCGCTTACTCGCGTGTTCAAGTCCTTTGATGGACCCTTTCCTGAGATGATTTGGAACTCGCCTCCATGAGGCGTCACCACAGTAGGGCTGTCGAATATTCTTCGTTTGACGACCCCTAGAGCCTTCAGTCCATCTGCATCCAACAACAGAGGCTTCTTTTCCTTCTGCGTGAATTCAACGATCTTCCGTACGGCTGAGACTGTTTTCTTGGACAGCCCCAGACCCGGGCCCACGGCGACCGCGCTTGCTTTCTCAAGTTGCTCGTGAAGTATGTGCAAGTGCTCAGTTGCAAGATTCTCGCCGGGAAGTTTAATCGTGATTAGATTAGGTGAGATAGAGGATATTGCCTGAGCAGCATTTTCTGGGGCCGCCACGAACACGAGATCAGTCCCAGTGCGGTAGGCAGCAAGGGCGACGAGCGTCGGTGCTCCAGTGAACATTTCGCTTCCGCCAATCACAAGCAGACGCCCAAACTGTCCTTTGTGTGCATCGAGAGATCTGCGAACAGTGACCGCGTCGACATCACCGGGGCCAACGAACACTGAAGCCTCGGGTGGAATACCTATGTCGGCGACTTTGACTTCGCCACAGAACTCTTTCGCCTTCGAAAATCCTTTCTTGGCAGCATGAAAGGTCACAGTGAGGTTGGCGCGTACGGCTTCTCCGAGGACATCGCCCGTGTCAGAGTCTATGCCCGTGGGGACGTCTATGGCGACTTTGAACCCGCCACTTCCGTTGATCACTTCGACGGCTCTGAGTATTGGTTGACGAAGTTTCCCCTTGACACCAGTCCCGAGAAGCGCATCAACTAGGATGTCGGAGTCAGATTCGGAGAGCCCGGTTGAATCACGATACTTCTCGATTTTGATGCTTGAAGACATTGCCTTAAGCGCTTTCCAGTTTTGGAGTGCAGTGGGATCGGAGATTGCATTCTCATCTCCGACCAGCTTGTAAGTGACTTTGAAGCCTCTGGCAGCTAGGTGGCGCGCTGCAACTGTTCCGTCTCCGCCATTTCTACCAGTCCCACCGTAAATGGTGACAGAGCTACCCTTCCCAAAACGCGCCGTGACATCATCAGATACTGCCCGTCCGGCATTTTCCATGAGTTGAAGTGTTGATACTCCAAGATACTCGGAATTTCTGTCAAGGATCAAGACATCAAGCGAGGTCAATGCCGAAGTATTTGGAACCAAAGAACTGGCCCTCCATTGACACACTGGCGGGGCTGGTAAACGTTATGGCTATGCGTGGCATTCGAAGCGCGTAAATCAACATCAACCTTTGCAGTATATAGCTGGAAACTAGGCAAATCCTTTTTAGCGGTACGAGGGAGAAGAAAGCTATGACGAGGTTTTGAGATGCCGCTCGCCTTTGTTCTGATAAACGCCGAAATTGGTTCGGAAGACGAGGTTGTAGGAGAGCTACGGAAGCTCAGTAACGTTAAGGAATCGTACGTCGTTTACGGTGTCTATGATATTGTTGCCAAGGTTGAAGCGGAGTCCATGGATAAGCTAAAAGAGATCGTTACTTGGAAAATTCGCAGACTTGACAAAGTACGCTCCACGCTTACCATGATAGTTGTGGAAGGAACTTAACCTCTTTATTACTGCGAACTCGTCGGTTTTCCATATAGAAACCGACTAGGTCTCAATTGTGCAACTTCACATAGGGATAGACGATACAGATTCGAGAAAGGGCGGATGCACCACATATATCGCAGCCAGGCTTGTCGAGAAATTTGAAAAGACGGGCGTTACATTCATCGATTATCCTAACATCATCCGATTGAATCCGAACATCCCGTACAAGACGCGTGGAAACGCGGCTGTGGCACTGCGATTTGAATCAGAGGACACGTCCTACGACTCGGTAGTAGAGACTGTTCTCGAAGAAGTTGAGGAGAATAGCCACTTCGGTCGGAAGGGAACTGAGCCAGCAATCATCATTCTGAAAGGCAGACCTAGTTCAGTGGTCAAGAGATTTTCTGACCGCGCGTTACACGATGTTGTACCCGAACATGTGGCGACGCGAATCATTAGAAATTCCCGGGTATGTGCTGCAGCCTATGGTGGCACGTTGGGATTCGTTGGAGCCTTAGCAGCAGTTGGCCAGACTCTAGATGGCGATCATACGTACGAGCTTGTGGCCTACCGGGAACAACGAAATTGTGGAACACCAAGACGGGTTGACGAGGAGTCCGTAAAACGCATGGACGAGTTGACTACTCCTCAAACCTTCAACAACTATGACTACGAAAATAGACGGATGCTCGTAACTCCCCATGGACCCGATCCAGTGCTTGTGGGGATACGGGGTGAAACAGCGAGAATTGTTCTCGAGGCTTTCCGCATGCTCACGATCAATGAACCAATTGAGCGATGGGTAATATTCCGGACAAACCATGGGACCGACGCACACCTGCAAAATGCGAGGGTGCGTGGCCGAATCAAACCCAATAGACCGATTGTTCTGAGAGGAGTTGTCGTTGACAGACCTCGGACAATCAGGGGGGGGCATGTGTTTTTCACAATTCAGTGCGAGAAGGAATCGATTAGATGCGCTGCCTTCGAACCAACCGGCAAGCTCCGAGACACGGCCGCCAGGTTACTACCCGGAGACGAGGTTACAGTGTTCGGCGGCGTCCATGAGCACGCCAATGATCCATCTCTCACAACTAACATAGAGAAAATGCTCGTTCATCGAATTGCGGAGCAATTGATGATCGAGAACCCAGTTTGCGCGCGCTGTGGGAAGCACATGAAGTCTGCAGGAAAAGGGCAAGGATTCCGGTGTGAAAGATGTTCAGTCGTCCTTCCTGACGCCCGGAAGCACACGGTCGCACTCACAAGAACGCTCAAGCTTGGTTTGTATGCGCCGACTCGGAAAGCCCATCGACATCTGACCAAACCACTTTCTCGGTATGGGTTAGAGAAGACTTGGAATCGCAGGGCGCCTTCAAGCGTCTGGCATGAGCCCTAGAAACAAGACCATGGGGCTTGCAATGATTCTCCGCTTGGCTGCCTGCCACATCTCATGACAGGCGGATGCGCGTCAACTCGGGCAAGACGAGTGTTGGTCACTGGACTTTGACTGGTGGCGCTTGATAGTAGTAGACCTGTGCTGGCGGCGCGTATGCGTATACAACCGGCGGCGGCTGGTACACGTAATTCATCGGGGGCGGCTGATATGCATACGCCTGCGGAGGTGGCTGATAGTACACTTCAGGCGGTTGTGGTACGACACACTGAGTGGGAATCATGCAAGTGTATGCCACTGGAGGTCGGGGAACGTATATGTACGACATTGCTAATCAGGAAGAGGCGCATGGAAGAGGACGAATAAGCGTTACCTAGTCAAGTTCAACCTCGTGTCGCCATTCATGGCAATCTGAAATTCGAGAATAGACAATGTACGCAGACTAGTGTAAATCACTCAACTGAACCCTGGGAATCCAGCCATCAGCTACCTTCGACAGCAATTGGCGCGAAGATCTGGTAGTCATACCATCGGGTGAGACAATCCTATAGCGAAATGCGCTGGCACCTTAGGGGATCTTCTTAAGGACAGCATAGTTCCGCTTGTACCGGGTCCTCGGTAAGACGAGATTAGCTATCACTTTGAATCCAGAATGTCGGGCGAAGGCTCTTATCTCTGACATCGAAAAGAAACGCACACAAGAATTATCGACATATATCTGAACATGGTTACTCTTCTTCACAGCTTCGTACCTTGACCTCTCATTCGGCAGCATTGGTTCAGAAGATTTCGGATAGATAATGTAGACATCCCTTGAATACAGCACATTTGAAAACATCCGTCCAACGGAGACTCTGACAATCAGTTTACGCTCTTGATCCCATGATTCCGTGATTGCCTTTCCAACGTCGCTCCACACAACTTGCGAAATTCTCTCGAAGTCGAAGATCAGTAATCCTCTTGGTCGAAGTAGGGAGTACGTGTTATCAAGAAATCGTTTCACTTCATCGTCTCTTACAGGGATAGACCAGTTCAAACAGAGAGCTACGTCAAAGCTTTCAGCGGGCCGATATTCATAGTAGCTACCTACAACAAAACGCGGGCGGATGTTCTCTTCCTCAGCCCTCTTTCTGGCGAACCGAATGTTCTGTTTCGAAATATCAATTCCAGTCGCCCGAAATCCTAGGCTCGTTAGAGCCCTTACGTGGTATCCAGGACCACATCCTAAGTCGACGAGGGACCTACATTGGTGATCGCGCATAATCGAAGTAATCAGATTGATCTCGCTCTTCCAGTCCCGACCTTCAATGAGCTCATAGTAAGCAACGAGTTGACTATAGAGCGGGCGATCCATTGGTTTCACTGCTCGACGGAAATGTAATATAGGTATCTCTCCTGCAGCCCAATGAAGGGTATGTCAGGCAGTTCCCGTAGAGTGTGTTTTGAGAAATCAGAGTACATTGTATACGAACCTTATCTCGGATTACATCTTGCGTATCACGCCAAGAAATTCTGTTTTTCGGGACGCTCGAAATATCAAAAAATAGACATAATCGACAACGACGCCTATGGTAGGATGTTGTTTCTCGACGACAATGTTCAACATACGGCCTATGATTCGTACATATTCAGAGAAGCTCTCTCTGGTCCAGCGAAGAGGAACAAAGCGGCTCAAGTTGTAGTGCTGGGAGGAGGTAGCGGGCAGACAGCCCTAGCATTGCTCGAATCTCCATCAATTGAGCAAGTCACCGTAGCTGAGATTGATCCATTGGTGGTAGAATGTTGTAGGAAATACATCAAGGGAGTCGACCGCACGTTCAAAGACGCGAGAGTAAGAATCGTGATCGGTGACGCTTTCAAGTATCTTCATTCCACGAACGAGGAGTTCGATGCAGCTATCATAGACTTCACCGAGAAGCCGTTTGGGATTAAGAGCAGTTTGGTTACACTGAAACAATTATATGCTGACATCAAGGAAAAATGCAAAGGTCGCTGCAGTCAATACATCGGATCTTCAGTAGGGCTTGCTTACAGTCAACGACTAAGGACCTTGACATATAGTGTGAGCAAGCGATTCCTCTCAAACGTATTATACGAACATGTTTTCATTCCATCTTTTGGCGCGCCGCACATGTTTATGCACGCGGGATACGCGAGGTGACCAGAGACGCCGTCGGTTAGAAGAAAGCAAACAGACTTGTCTGACGGACGGTGAAGCCCAGATCGCGAGCCCTCTAGGTACCCAGTCAATAGGATACGACACAAATTTATCTAACATTCTGTATGCATCCAGCCTGAGAGCTCAAACGTGATCTACGAACGCGATCACGTTTAGCGATCTAGCGGGGTGGGGTAGCCAGGTTTAACCCGCAGAGCTTCTGTGCGGAGGGCTCATATCCTGGCGAGAAACCCTGAGATTGAGCTGAAAGCTCCTCAACCGGTGGTTCGAAAGGACACGTACGCCCGAACATCCACCCCCCGCTACCAAAATCTCGCAGGTTAGTTATTGGTACACAGAGCCCAACTTGAAGGCCCATCCAGGTTGAGTTGAGAATTGCTGGGAGGGTTCAGCTTGTCTAGGAGAGTGAACAGTGGAAGCAACATACTAAGGCCCTCCGAGGAAAACGCGAGTACAAGACTACCGACGCCCGGGGGTCCCTCTCGACTCATACGGCTATCACGTTCTCAAGAGAATTTGGTGGGGCGGGAGGGTGTCTCATCATAAGCCATGTGGAACCTTAGAAAAAGCGCCTCACTTTAAGCCTCTTAGCAATCTCGCCAAAGGCGACTTGACTCATATTTGACCAATGAACGATCGCTAAAGTGGGCTATCGCCCAACACTTTCGAGAGAAACTTCACAGTTCGAATCGCTTTAGAGCTCGTTGTGATGTGGCGTCATTTTCACATCTCATATACAGCTCGTCGGTGTTCTACAGTATGCAGGATAATTCTTTGCAGACGAATTTCGTAGATGACCCTATACTCGCCGACTCTTAGCGAGAAGAGTCCTCTCAGGCGCCCATGGAGGGATTTCCCCAAGCGCGGGTCAACTTCAAGAAGCAAAATTCGCTCGCTTATCCTTCTCTGCAGCTCTGAGCTAAGCTTTCTGAAGTTTCTTTCGAACTTTGGAGTTTGAACGAGTTCGAATCTGCGGTTCAAGTCCTATTTCCACCAGCAGCTTACGAAAGCTTCGCGTCTTGCCCTCCCTTGCCTGAGTTCGAGAGATCTCTATATCTCGCAGCAACTTCTTGTCCGCCATCACATCCAGTGTTTCCAGTAATTGCTCCAGAAGGTCCTTGGTTTCTTTCATCAACGCGAGCTGCGATCTGTCTACGATGAGGGTGGCCAAACCTAACGCTCTCATATTTAGACAGGCCCCCAAGTGAATTAAGCTTTCAGCGTGCGGCGGGCACCGGCTCCAAGGGACCGAGGGCAACTGCTAGTTTTGGGCAGCTCTTTCATCCAACCATTCATGGTACCCTGTAACCGGTGGGTCTACATCTTGCTGCCAGAGCATGCAGTTGATTTCTCCCCTGTGCTGCAGCTCCTCCTCGATCATGTGTATGAGGATAGTTTCCATGGTTCTCTCTCTGACGTGTGGAGCTTCATCGTGATAATGAATAACGTAGACCCGCGACAGATCTTCCTCACGCAATCCTTCGACCAAAGTCATCACCGCAGAATCAACTTGCTGCTCGTATCTCCGCATGTCGTCAACACCCTTGAAGCTCGCCCGGTCGATTCTGTGGTAGTCCTTCAGGTTATCTTTGATACCGTACTCGAACCAATAGCGGTACGCGTCGAGCACGTGTAGGAAGACATCACGAATGGAATGGAAGGATGCACCCCTGTCTTTGACAATCTCCTGCCAGGGAAGTTTCTCAATAGCGTCTAAGTACTTCTTCCTGACAGCGCTATTGTATCTATAGAAATTCAAAATATGTTGCATGTAATCCACACTCTGCACTCACATGCCACACGCAAGGACGGTCTCACATTAGAATAATGGTGAGGCCTTTGGTGGGGCGGGAGGGATTATCATGATCTTTGTGGGATCATTTTGAACCCTCGATCACCGGTGTACTCGCCGACGTGGATAGTGGTCCCGAGACCGGTCTGAAGGCGGATATCCGCTATCTTAGACCATGTTGTCCCCACGAAGGATCAACTCGCGGTCTGGACCACCGCCCCTGGCCCTCCTACTTCTTGATCATTTGCTTAAATCCTTTGAAATCCAGCAGACCGCACATCAACGGATTCACAGTCTGATCTTGGGCTTAGTTGAACCAGCGTCCGCGCCGCTCTTTCGGCGCAGATATTTCAAGTACTCGAATGCGATGAGTGCTGAATTCGCTACGTCCTCATCCCTATCATCAATTGCCTTCTTCAATTGAGGTAGGACAGCATCGTCGCCAAGGGAGCTTAGAGCCACAGCGGACTCGTGGCGTACGATTGGACTTTCGTCGTTCAACATGGCTTCGACGAGCGCGGGAACTGCGGAACGATACCCGAGTTGCCCTAACGTGAAGGCTGCCTCGTGCCTTGTGAGTGGGCTCGGATCGTCCTTCAGAACCTTACATAATGGTTTCACAACATCTCCATTGCCGACGTGTTCAAGCATGCAAACAGCATGGACTCTTAGCAGCAGCGGAAGACCCGTTGTCTTTTCTAGGAAAGAAACGAAATACGAGACATCTTTGCTCTCGAAGGCTTCTTCCAATTTGGCCAGGATTGGATAGTCATTTTCGCGCATTCTCAGCTCGCTCATAGACACTCACCGATCGACAGTTTGCGCTCGAAGTTGATGAATTCCAAAATAAAGGTTCTCGATAGAGTCGGTACATTTCGTTCGTAAATTCCGTCAAAATCACGGTAACTACAATTTTTTAAACATGAACAGACGCCTATTAGGATTACACGGTCCTTCTAGGCGGTAATCTATTGCTACGATCATCGGAGAGAGTTGGAGCAGGCATCTTCGACGCCGCATCCGCTCCCGTCCGACTGCAAATCTTGCGGCTTCTCTCGACAAAAGGTCCTCTACTGTACACTGAGATAATGTTCCAGCTGAAGCTCGATCCTGTACGGGACGCTGGAAAATTCGTCTATCATCTTCGAAGTCTAACCGAAGCCAGCCTAGTGACCTCAGACAAGAAGACCAAGAAGTATGAGGTATCGGAACTTGGCCGAATGATAGTTTCCTTCGCTAGAGACCTAGACGAGTACGTGAACGTGAAGCGCGGAAAGCTCTACGTCAGGTCCTCACGGCTGGCAATTGAAGAATTTCACCGCACCAAGATCGCCAGATCACTGGTTGTGGAGGCCGGCGTTCCGCAGGAGACTGCGGACGAAATCGCAGCTGAGGCTGAGGATAGGCTTGTACGTCTCAAGACAGTCTATCTAACCGCGCCGCTAATCCGGGAATTCGTTAACGCGATTCTGATCGAGAAAAAGCTCGAAGAATATCGCCATAAACTAACCCGGCTGGGTATGCCTGTTTACGATGTCGCCCAATTGATAAGAAACGCCGGGGAAAGGCAACTTAGCGCTGATTTCGTTCATCGCTCAGCAGCGAAATCCGTGCTGTCTGAATATGTGCTGCTCAATTGCCTGCCACACAAACTCTCAGACGCCCATCTCTCAGGTTCCATACACATCGCGAATCTCGAAAATTGGATACTCAAACCTAACGAGTTCATACACGACATTAGGTACATTCTTAGAAACAGCTTGCCAGGCATGCTTCATCCTGAAACGCTTGAAGCAGCATTGGCTTTGCTGAGGAATGCATTGGAAATCGGTTCTTCAGAGGTTTCGGGAGAGCAGACGATTCAATTTTTCAACACCTTCCTAGCGCCCTTTGTCCGAGGAAGAACGTCGGAGGATACCTCCAGGGGACTGTACTATTTCTTCACGTCACTGCGTAGAGATGCGGTCTCCTGTAACCCTAACTCGGGATTCTCGATAGCCATAGACCTATCCATACCCGAATATCTGTCAAATCAAGAAGCAGTCGGAGCTGGAGGAAAAGTCTCAGGAATCTACGGAGATTTTCAGAAGGAGGCGCTTCAAGTGGCAGAGGCCACCATCGAAGCGTTCCGTGTCATATCAGAAACAAGGCCTCCGGTCCTTCCTCACCTCTTGGTGCGCGTCGACCGTAAGTCCATTGGAGACGAAAAGGTTCGCAGGATTCTCGGGAGCGCTCACGAGTTGGCTGCTTCACGAAGCCTCCCATACTTCCAACTTGACGGAGCTGAGAAGTGCACCTATTCAGCAACTGGGCTAAGACTAGCTGACGATTGGACTGGCAACTGGGAAGCTGACTGCCTTAGAACAGGCAGCATGGACACTATCTTTCTGAATCTACCGAGGGCAGCGTATGAAGCTAAGAAAAATGATGACAAGTTCTTCGCGTTTGTCAAAGAGACGGCCTCGCTTGCCGTTGAGGGATTTAATGCTAAGAAGAGATTTGTCTCGGAAAGGTTGAAGCAACCCTTACTTCCCCTACTAGCTGGTGATAGTTCTGCTCCATATTTCTATGAGAAGAACGCGTCCTACAATCTCTCCTTTGTTGGTTTGAGTGAGGCGGTGGATGCTCACACAGGCGTACGTATGGAACGTGACAAAGCAGGCTTAGAGTTCGGATTGAGAATCTTGCAGGAATTATCGAAGCTGGCCAAGACAGTCTCTGAGGAATTGGAAATGAGAATCACGATCTCACAGAGACCTGGAGATGAGGCAGTCGGCCGACTTGCAGAATTGGACATTGAACGGTACGGTAGAGCGGGCATCGTAGCCGATGGATCTCGAGGACTATTCTACTATACCGATATGCCAACAATTCCTCTAACAACGAAGATACCGATCGATACTAGAATATCAACAGAGTCGAAGCTTCAAGCAGCTCTCCCAGGCGGACACTTGAACGTGCTCTGCGTCGCCCAGGACTCTGCGAGCGGACCTGCGCTGCTGACCATGACTGACAAGGCTTTCGAATCTGGGGTCAGATTCCTCGCTTACTCAAGTAACTATTCTGCATGCGAGGCGTGCAACCACACAGACCCCGGAATTGAACCGAAGTGCAGTAAATGTGGCTCAGACAGGCTGACATACCTAGGCCGACCGTCTTATGGCCTATTGCCATTCAACCTGTGGCCAGAAGCGAAGAGGCGAAGCATCGAACGGCGGATAGAATACTCACTCGTACCAGTTACCCAAAGTCAGTGACCGAATGTTCTGATTGGCGTCGATCAGCTGATGTACTTCTGACTGTTCCTTTCAAGGTCCGGTATTACTTCGACATCTGGCGGGCCAGAGGGTGCATCGCCCGTAAACATTTCCGGGAAGAGAGTTGTGGGACCTCTCAAGGCTATTTGTGTCGCCGGATGATCTGGGCCAAAGACCTCCAGAGATACGTCGTGCACAAGTCTTCGGACCGTTGACTCCTCAACGTAACCGAGTGCATGCAGGTACTCATGAAGCAGAATTGAGTATACGTACGAGTTTATCTCCCGAAGTGAGTGCGCACCATGTGTGACCATGTCAAGCATTGTCCGGTTCATCACGATTCCGTTCGTACCCATCGTATGGAACGCCCCAATCTGCTTCGGCAACCTTGCCAGGTAAAGCATCAATCCCGCTCTGCGCCTGCCCAACACTCGTTCAACGGATATCTTTACCAGTTTGAAGACGTCGCTGAAGTCCTCGCACGCGTCCAATCGCTCAGCTATTGATGGCATGATCGCTAGCTCCGTCTAGGAGTCTTTTTCGCCGCGTTCGATCAGATGCCGTACCTTTTCTACGAATGTGAGGTATTCGCAAAGAATCGTTTTGCCCATTGGTGTAAGGTCATAGAGATCGTCTGATAGCTCATCGATGAGCTTGTGGGTTCTAAGTAGCGGAACGTTCTCGTAAATCAGCTTGGGGTTGATTCCCTCTCTGTAATTCTTCTTGCTTTGGGGGCGCTCTAGGAGAGGAAGAAGCATCCTGACGCGAGTCTCGTTACACAGTAAGTCCATGATTTCCAATGTGTTCCGGAAGGCCCTTTCCAGCGCTCGGTCCGCCCAATTCAGATGTTCGATCACAACTTTGCCACTTTCAACGGAATCCGGGAATTTTGCGTCTATAGAACCAGAATCCACTTTGGACGGATAGACAACGACGGCCTTCGAGTTCTCCGCCTGGTCAACAACCTCTAGATCCTTCATCAGTGATTCTCCAGGCGGTTGGGTCTCGCAGAATACGGCGGTTAGATTTCCGCCTTCTATCCCGGTTAGGTCTGCAGTTAGTCTCCGTGACTGCTTTCCTGGATCGTAGAGAACGGCCTCGATGAAAGTGTCTGCGTCCCCGTTCTGTGAAAGAACTCTTGCGGCATGGAACTTCTCTAGGAGATGAAGTTCACTTTCGTCCTCTGTCCGGAAGTCATCGCGAAAGGAGTTGTAGTCAATTACGTGCATAGGGAGGACTCGGCGCTTACGCGATGATGGGAGGATTTCAAGTCGCATCGATGTTCAATATTGTAGGTCGGATTATCGTGATATAAGCGTTACCTCTGGTAACATTTACTCAGCTCAATGCGCCAAGAACCAGGCCAATCAGACTCATCCTGACAAGGAGGCCATACCAAACCTGCTTGAAGTACTTCGAATGAGGCGTGTTATCGACACTGTCCGCGATCTCGTCAACACGAGGAAGTGGATGCATTACGATCATTCCCGGCTTAGCGGATTCCAAGTCTTCTGCCGTGAGCCTGTATGAGCCACGGACCTTCTCATAGTCTTCAAGCGATCCGAATCTTTCCTTCTGAATCCGAGTCATGTAGATGACATCAACTTTTGGAATTATCTTTGAGAGATCCTCCAGCTCCTGCACCTTGATTCGGTTGCTCACTTCCTCTAGGACTTCTTTCCGCATCCCCAGAGTAGAAGGCGAGACCAAGTAGAGGTTGATGTTATACAGGGAAAGCGCGTAAGCCAATGAGTGGACCGTACGCCCATACCTCAAGTCTCCAGCGAGCGCAATATTCAGGCCGTCAATCTTCCCAAGCTCCTTCCTCATAGTGTAGAGGTCAAGCATTGCTTGCGTTGGATGCTCCTCGGCGCCGGTTCCCGCGTTTATGACAGGAACGGACGCGAATTCAGCTGCCAGACGCGCCGCTCCTTCTAGAGGATGGCGGATCACTAGAACATCCGCATAGCTTTCAACAACACGCACAGTGTCAGCCAGGTTTTCACCCTTTTGTACGGAAGCGACTTTGGGTTCAGCGAATCCTAGGCAATTTCCTCCGAACCTGTACATCGCTGATTCGAAGCTGAGTCTGGTTCGGGTGCTTGGTTCAAAGAACAGGGTTGCCATTATCTTGTTGTCGAGAGCATGCGAACCCTTCTTCGCCATTGGCTCGACAACATCAGTCGTTTCAAGCACGTAGTCAATCTCTTCTCTTGAGAAATCTCTAATGGAGACTATGTCTCTTCCCGCGAAGTTCACATCTGTGCGCCATTGACTTGTTGCTTTTCATGGTTAAATAACTGTTGGCAGACATAGAAACACTTGAACTGTGTTGCAGACAGGACAGGAACTTTACGTTAAGAAGATCATGGATGGCACGGTCATAGATCACATAACACCAGGTTTCGCACTGGACGTTCTGAAGATTCTAGAGATCAGCGGCAAGGACGGTGAGGTCGTGAGCATAGCCATGAACGTTGAGAGCAAGAGGCAGCATCACAAGGATATCGTGAAGATACAGAGCAGAGAACTCAAACCCGGAGAAGTGGACAAGATCGCCCTCATAGCTCCGAGTGCGACCATCAACATAATCCGCAACTATGAAGTCACATCCAAGAAATCTGTGGAACTTCCCTCAACCATACATGGAATCATCAAATGCGATAACCCATCCTGCATCTCGAACTCCAGAGAACCCGTAGAGCCCCAATTCACGGTAGATCGCCGAGAACCAATTCGACTGCGCTGCTATTTCTGTGGGCACATAATGGAACGAGAGGATGTTCTGAAACAGTTTTGACTTATGGAGTTCGAACAGCTCATGGGCAAGATAGCGTTGATCGCCGATCGAGCGACATCAAGCTACTTCAAAGTTTCCGGCATCAAAAGCAGCTATGCTGTCAAGACTCGCGAGGACGCGGAACGAGTGTTCAGACGCGTTCATTCAGATGAAACGATCTCCCTCGTAATGGTGACCGAACCAGTGTTTGAGTGGATTCAACCGATCTTGGAGCGGACACGAAAGGAATTCCCGCTAGTGGTCTCAATACCTGCAAGGGGCGGCCCTAAGGCTCAGGCCGACACTCTGGCACAGTTAATCAAGAGGACTGTTGGAATAGAACTGAAGATGAAGTAGTTCCAGGCAACCCAGTAGCCCGAGTGGAAAATTGTCGAGTATCGCAGATTTCACACGAGCTTGTGGGGCTGTGCGAAGCATCTTTCAGAAGTTTAGACACAATTGAGATCGGCTGCTTGCACCGTTTCCAGTCGAATCTAAGGCGCAGTAACCTGCGCAATCCAATCATTCAAGCATCGTGTTTCGCTTCGATCCAATGTAAAGGTGCAGCAAGCGTACGCGGAGGAAATACGTCGCCATCAACTAGTTTGTTAGAGCTACCATGATGCATTTCACGCGTGACCGAGTGTCCCACACCCACAATTCCTATCCAATCTGGCATTGGGTGGTACCACCCTGTTTCATGTGGGCCCACCTCATTTCGGGTGGAGTCCACCCTGCTCTGGGTGGGTGCCATTGTACACCACCCAGAAGCCCTATCCGCCTGCAACATCGCCAGGAGGGGGTTACACCCAAAATAGGGTGGGATCCAGCCCCCGAAACACCTAGGCATCATATTCGCATCCTGGGGTTGTGTGTTGTTAGACACATCTTTTTTGGTGTTAGACAGACTTCGGGTCATGCAACGCAAGCCATGACACAGGCTATGTCACCTTGGCCCGCTCCTTAGCATCTTGAGTTATGCGTGGCGAGTTTGTTTCTACACCACATATTCCATATGACACCGCTAGAGTGAGTTGCACCAAAAACAGCGACCGAAGTGAAGGATTACAGAGATTCGGCGCAGCTATCGATAAATGCGATTGACATTACAGTCTGGTGGAGCTGTGTGAATGAAATTCACTCACTTGACTTTTGACTGTTATGGGACACTGATCGACTGGAGGAAGGGGATAGACCTCCACTTGGGCGATCTTGTCAGAAGGAACGGGCTAGCTTCTGACATAAGCGTTTATCCACTCTACGTAAAGTTCGAAGCTGAGGAAGAGGGACAATACAAGTCGTATAGAGAAGTGCTGAGAGATACAGCAATTAAAGTCGCAGAACACCTCAAAGTATCAATCGCAGAAGAGGATGCAAGAAAGTTCGCTGCAAGCGTCCCCTACTGGCCTGCGTTTAGCGATACTGTGGAATCGCTGAAGGAGTTGGGAAGGAGAGGATACAAACGAGTCATACTGTCAAACGTTGACAGAGACATTCTGAAGGAAACGATTCTTCAAAACGATTTGGACGTTGATGGCTACATTACTGCCGAGGATGTTGGCTCCTACAAGCCTTCCCTTGGACACTGGAACAGATTCTTTCAAACGTGCAAAGCTAGCAAAGAAGAAACCCTCCACGTAGCACAGAGCGTATATCACGACATCATACCGAGCAGCAAACTCGGCATCGCTAACGCGTGGATTAACAGGTATTCCGAAGCAAATCCACCGGGAATCAGTCCTTCATACGTTTTC
>Ga0315280_10002796_pt1 | contig 27829 bp, 29 predicted proteins | sample YL17G06_40_MG_FD_203697 | JGI IMG/M metagenome (GOLD analysis project Ga0315280, IMG submission 203697) | Sediment microbial communities from Yellowstone Lake, YNP, Wyoming, USA - YL17G06_40 | ecosystem: Environmental > Aquatic > Freshwater > Lake > Sediment | place: USA: Wyoming | collected... | reverse complement strand
AAAAGTGCCGGTGCCGGTCTTATACTTTAACCATTCCCGCCGGCGTGCATACCAATAGGGGTTTATGCCGAACTTGTTTGTCCTGTTTAACGGGTATGAGAATTGACCTTCCAGTCCGCTGTTGCGTTCCCAGAAGTAGCCATGCGGACTATAATAGAGGTAACGCCAACTGGAGAGAAGTGCGCCATAGGTGGGATAGTCTCCGCGATATTCATAATATACCGCCCCGTTGATATCATTGACATTGTAGACGCTGGTGAGGTCGGCTAAAAAGTCCAGCTCGTGGTTGGAAAGCATGTCGGAGAGGGATACCTGGGTGTAGTTTTGGAAGGCGCCACCCGTGGTATAGACGAAGCTGGAAGCGGCATAGTCAGCTTCAAACTTGATGCGATAAGGTCGCGAGTTGCGCGCCACCGATTCGACGGTAGTAAGCGGCTGGATGAAGGAACCCTTCTCCGGTTGCCCGCTGGAAGGAACCCCCGGCAGTTTTTGCTCGCCCTGCATTCCGGCAGCAACCTTTTCCGACGAAGACTCCTCCCCGCTTGCAGCAGGCGATGGTTCGCCAGTAGTGGTCTCGCTGCTTGTTCCACCCCCACCGGTTGCCTCACCCTCCGTTTTATTGGATGTCTCCGGTTTTTTGCGCGGACGGTAACCGGGATAGGTATCCAGCGCGGTAAATCCATCCTTGGGGATGTCCAGCACGAATACCTGCTCGTGGTTGGATTCAAACGCGGTATACATCAGCCGTTCACCGGTGGGCGACCAGCGTATCTGATCCAACCCCACCAGGAAATCGGTATAGCGTGCTGCCTGACCAGTTTCCACATTCACCATGCACAGATTGGCGGTTTTATCGTGGTAGCTGCCGGCATAGGCGATTTGCTTGCTATCGGGCGACCAACTGGGGGATTTATTCTCGCCCTCGTCCTCCACCAAAATGCGGGGGCTGGTGCCATCGGGGCGGATGATGACCAGACGCCTCGCGCCTTCAATCTCCTCGGAATAGGCGATCCATTCACCATTGGGGCTCCAGGCAGGGCTGGTCTTGTTGAACGGGCTTTCGGTCAGGCGGGTGAGCTGCTTGGTTGCTAGATCATAAACATAGAGGTCACGGGAAGACCCCTTCATGCCGATGACTGCCAGGCGTTTGCCAGTGGGATCAAAGTTAATTTCGTTGATGTCCTCCAGCGGCAGCAGGATACGGCGCACGATATTCCGCTTAACCAGATCGTAGTAGATGACGCGATCCCGTGTGCCTACGCGCGCCACCCAGGCAAGGTGGTCATTATCGGGGCTGTATGCCATCGGTCTGCCCGACGCCACCAGGTAGAGATATCTATCCAGATAGTAGCCCGAAGTGAGATTGGCGATCTTTTTGCCATCATCGGCGGCATAGAGGAAAATGTTGGGGAAGAAACTGGTGGTGCCGATGACAGCGATCATATCGCCGCTGTGCGACCATTCGGGTGCGATGAATGTCGCCAGGCGCTGCTGGTCGGTGGGATCCTTGATCAGCGAGCGGGCAAATTCCCGGGCGGCTTTCTTGGTAGCTATCCCCGGATAGTATTTCCGCTTGAGCCACAGCATCCAGTCGTCGTTGAAATCAATTAGCCCCTTCTCTATCGTCTTTTTAAGCGCTTTATTGAGATCTTTTTCGGGATCGCGCTTAAGGTTGCGTAAAAGGTTGCGTATCGCTTCCTCGCCATAGGTCTCCGCCAGATACTCGCAGGCGGAATGTCCCTCCTGATAGTAGAGAAAGGTGTGATAGGGATCATCAAAGTTCTGCAAATCCTGCAGGGGGGCAAGCTGGTCATTAATCACGCCATCACGCAAAGCCATCTCTCCCTCGGGTTCCCACACCCCCGCCACATACTCGGGCAAGCCTTCCATCAGCCACATGGCGGGATATGCCACCTGATTGTAGAAGAGCGCCCCCGGCGAGGAGAAGAACATCTGGAAGGTGAAGACATGCGTGATCTCGTGGGTGAGCACATGGTCATAGAGGGTCTGGCTGCCCTCGTAGGGGACGACCACACGGTGGCGGAGAATCTCGGAAAAGCCGCCGGTGCCCTCGCTGGGGGGCACATTGGAGATGTTGGTCTGCTCAAATGCGCGACGGGAACCATAAATCATCACCGGGGTTCTGCCCGGGATGTCAAAGTCCAGGATGGAACTGATGTGCTCGTAGGCATCCTCAGTAATTTGGATGCTGCGCTCCAGCAGGAATTCCGTATTCTTATCGTAGTAGATATCAAAATGATCAGTTTGATAGACGCGCCAGCTGATGTTGACATCGCGGATGCGCGACTGCCCAAAGCCCCAAGCCTCTCCCGCCAGCCCGGCGATGATGAACGCACAGATCATTGCAGTCTTTAGGGGGCAGGAGGATTTAAATGGGGACAAGGATGCGCTCCCTCTTTATTTTGTGCGGCTTGAGCTGGGAGGAGAATTCGTTGACGGCATCCTCCAGCAGGCTGGTGAGTTCAGTGCGGCGCTGCCCCACATCCCACACATTTTGCGCCACATTATCCTTGATGCTTGATTTCTGGATGTTCTGGCGGTCAATCACATCGCCGGTGGCTACATCTATGGTGGTGATGGAGAGCGTCAGGTTATAGCGCACCTGCGATGGCTGCTGCATGGCGCCGGTGGTGCCGCTGCCCACAGATGGAGCGTAACCGCGATCCACACCATATCCCTCGTTGGGGGCATAACCAAGCTGGGAATAGGAAAATGCTGAGAATTTGATGCTGCCCCGAATCACGATGTTGGCATTGGCACTCTTACCGGCTTCCACCGCATTGCTGCGGCTGCGCGGGTTGAAGTTTTCCACCTTGTCTATGGCTCTTTGCGTCTCCTCATCAGAAACCACCGAGAAATGCCCATCCTTGCGGAACATTTGCCGCAGTTCGCTGGATGCCAGCAGTCCGGCGGTCAGGCGCTCATCCTCGGCGTTATCCACGAAGGGCACGATCATGACGGAGTGATACTTTTGAGGGTCAATGATGGGCGGTGCTTCTATCTCTATCTTCACTGTGAGTGAAAGCCCCGGGGAGACAAGCAGCGCCAGCAGGAGGCAGACGACGAGGTTATTCCTGCTCATCGGGCGTTTTCTCCTCCTGGGTGGGCTGAATGGCTCCCCCGGCAAACGATGCAAAATTCTCATGCGCTGGTTTGAGGTGGGGGTCAAGCTGGGCGGCTTTGGTGTATTCCGCCTCGGCTTCCTTGTTCATGCCACGGGCTTCATAAGCGACCGCGAGGTTGTTATGCAGCCGGGCATCATTGGGATGTGACTGCACCGCTTGCTCAAAGCGGATGGTCGCCTCGCGCCACAGCCCGTATTTGGCAGCTTCCAAACCACGCTCGTTATAAAGTGCAGCCCTGCTGGCACCGCAACCGGCAAGCCACACAACTCCCAATGCCGCAAGTGTGATGTAAATCAGCCTGTGCGCTATTCTTGTTTTCTTGGTGATCATTGCTTATTGGGAAATATCCCCATCTATATATAGTAACATCTTAACAACAGCGTTACCCACTATATCATTCCATTATTCATACGGTTGCTCGTTTTCGGGCAGGGGGACGGCAAGGCGTTCACGGATGGCATCGTGCTCGGCGGGTTTGTCCGCCATCTGCACTAAATCCAGCGCCAGAGAGGCATCCGGCGCGTCGGGATCAAGCTCCAGATACTTGCGCAGGGCATCCCTGCCTTTTGCCCACTCACCCGACCACAGGTAGAGTTGTCCCAAATCACGCCAAACCAGAGGTGGGGTATTTGTGGATGAGACTGCCTTTTCCAGCAGTTCAATTGCAGTGGGCAACCGGTTCTCCGCCCAGGCGATTAGTGCCAGCAACCGCAGTGTGTTCGGCTCATTCGGTCGCGCTTGCAGGCAGATGTTAAGGTCGGCAAAGGCTTCGGATTGCCTGCCCAACTGCAGATTGGCAAGCCCCCGGTTGTAGCGCGCCTCCCACAGTTCCGGATTCAGCTCCAATGCCTGGGTGAATTTCCCCAACGCCGAGGCAGGATCCCCCTGCTTCAGCAGTTCCACCCCCAGGAAGCTGTTTATCTCCGCTTGCGAATTCTTTTCCAGTTCATCACTGGTTGGAGTCGCACACAGAATCAAACTACTGATGAGTATGTGGATGAGCACGGCTTATCCCTTCAGGCAATCAGGTTGGAAAACCACCAAAACACACGAAAGAAGAACAGGCTGTTGAGGATTGACTTGGCATAGTGCGCAGTCTCCGCCACCGGGATATCCTCGGGGGTGAACTCACGTGGTGAACCTTTACCCAACCAGCGATCCGCCGCGCCCTCCCCCGCGTGATAAGCGGCGAACACAATGGCTTCCCCACCCGGGTAGCGCCGCCTGAGCATGCTCAGATAGCGGCACCCCAGCCGGAGGCTGACCTTGGGGTTGGTCAGATCCATAGCGTTGAAATTGTTACCCAGCGCTGCAGACATGCGGGTGGCGGTGGAGGGCATGAGTTGCATCAGACCAACCGCACCGGTGCGGCTCACTTCATCGGGGTTGAACTTGGATTCCGCCATGATCACCGCCAGCACCCATTCCGGCGGCAAATCCTCCTCGCGGCTTATCTCATCAATTAAACTAAGATGCCATGCCGAGCGCAAATGGTCAACGCCGAGCTTGCAGGAGACTCCAAGCATAAAGATTACTATCAAGATGATTGCAACGGTGCGCAGCGGGTGACTAGCTCTTGATCGCAATTCTGTCCTCGCGCGGACGGTAGGTACCCCAACTGGTGCAATTGGGGCAATGCCAGATCATCTGCTCGTCAAGCCTGCCGCATACTATGCAATTGTAAAGGTAGATTTCCATGTTCTTGAGCAGGTTTTCGTAGGTGTCCACCACCGCCACCAAATCCTTGTTCGCCATGTAGATTTCTATCTGGCGGCGAGCCACCGGCAGCGTGCACGGTATAATCTCCTCCGCCTGCTCCAGCATCTCGGAGGCAAGTTCCAAATCGCGACCCCGGGCATAGTAGTCCGCCATGCTTATCATGGTGAAATAGCTCACCGGATCCTTGACCAACACCTCCTCGTAAATGGGGAGAATGTCGGCTTCCTGTCTGGCATTTTTGAAGATGCGTTGCAGCCGGTCAAAAATCAGGTGTGCCAGCTTAGGAAATTCATGGATAAATGTGATGTAGGCGGATTGCGCCTGCGCGGCTTTACCGCTTGCCAGAATGAGGTCGGCAGCAATGATTTTTGTGAGTATGCAGTTCTTGTAGAAATCCTTTGATTTTTTCACCAGAGCTTCAGCTTCACTCTTCTTGCCCTTGGTCAGCCTGGTGCTCGCCATTAAAGCCAGGATGTAGGAAGCTGGGCGTCTATCCCTATCCACCTCTGATTCGTTATTAAGCGCCAGTTCAGCAGCTTCATAGGCACGGTCCCAATCGGCGGCGGCGATGAATATTTCACGCAGGAGGATGGTAACCTCCAGATCCTTTTTAAAGCGGGGGACTTCCATCAGGTTAAGCAACCGCTCGGTAGCCCCGGCATAATTCCCCAGCTCAGCTTCCTCCTTGGCGAGACGGAGCACTACACGCTTGTAATTGGAATCCTTGTTGCGGAAGGTATCCAGCAGGTTGCCCAGCGACCGCAGCGCTGCTTCGCCATCGCCCTTCGCCTTGTGCAAATCAGCCAGCGAGAGATAGAGATCCAGGTTGCGGGGATCCAGGTTGATGGCGGCTTGCAGCAGCCTTTCCGTCTCTTCATATTCGCCGTGATCCATGGCAATCAGGGCGGCAAGATGATCACTATCCGCTTGTGGAGCAAGATGCGCCTTGTGCTTGCCGGGCGCGATTATCCACCCGAATATAAGCCCCACAACCAAAATGCCAAATGCTATCCCTGCAAGAGTCAGGACATCCAGAGATATGATTTGGTCCATTGCTGCCTCCTTTGGCTATGCCGGAAGGTCATCCCGGAATCAGGCTTGGGTCGTGCTTTCGGGCGGTGTGGCTTCGGTTTTCTCCTGGGGCGGGATTTTCGGCTTTTCGTCAGGCACGGTGGTGGAGGGTGCAACAGATGGAACTGCCGTGGTAATGGAAGGCGGGTTCACCTTGGTCTTCTTGGGCGGAACTGTCGGTGGATTGGCAGGCGCCTTGGTGGGCGGGACGGATAAACCAGCGTCGCCCGGCTCCCCCATGATCAGTAGGCGCAGACGGGCTATTTCCTCCTGGGCAACCCTCAGCATCTTCTCCTGTTTTTTCGCCCGGGCTACCAACGACGATTTATCCAGCAAAAACGCGATGGTGGCTATGATCAAGCCCAGCAAAAAAGAGAAGATGATGGTCTCCGCCAGCGTGGGACTGTAATCCAGCTCCAGCCCGTAATAGCGGATGGCAATGTGATCGGGATTGCTGATCACGATGCCCACTATGAACACAACCACCATAACGAATCCGATAATTTTCATTACCAGCATTGCCTGTTCCCTCCCAGTATTTTGCCTGCGACTATCATTTTGCCATAAAAGGATGATTGTGTGGAAAAAATAGGATTTCCGGGAATGACCATGAGGTTAAAGAGTGACAGGCTGGAATGAAGCATAGTTTCACCAATTCTTTACTATAGAGATTGACACCGTTATATTCCAACTCCTTCATGATTTAAGTTTTATTAGGGTTTATGAACATATTATCCGTTTCTTCTGCTATAATCTCGGAAAATTTTGTCTTGATGCAAGTATTATGTGGACTATGGCGGATTAGCCGTCCGCTAAATGTAACATTTATCGTACTTACCGCCACCCTCGGTTCCTACCTTGCCGGCTGGCAGGGCAGCCCGTGGCTTTCCTTTTATGCCGGTTGCGCCCTGGCTGCCATCTCCATCTCCGGCTACGCCCTTAACGACCTTCTGGATATCCTCATAGACCGCATCAATCGTCCCCGCCGCCCGCTGCCATCCGGGCAGGTATCATCACAAACCGTCATCGCCTACTCGATCGTGATGATGCTACTGGGGCTTGTGGTTGGCGCTTTCATCTCCTGGGCAGTTCTGGGTTATTTGGGTGCAGTCCTTCTTTTTATTGTCTTCTACGATGTGGTGACCAAGAGGCTGGGCTTCCCCGGCAATCTTACTGTAGCGCTGCTCACCTCTTCTGCACTCATTGCAGGTCCAATCGCACTGAGGCTTCCTCTTGCCGGGTTATGGGCACCTTTAGCACTGGCGTTCCTCCTCAATCTGGCACGGGAGATACTCAAGGATATTGAGGATATCCCTGGCGATAAAACCGCCGGAGTTCATTCCCTGCCGCTTTTACTGGGCACACAGGCATCAGCGTGGCTGGCTGCAATTCTTTCCTTGTTGACGATCCCAGTAGCGATAGTGTATGGAATAATGATGCAGAATGGGATACATTTCTGGATTATTCTGGTAGCGGGCTTAATGCTACCGCTTATAATCGCTCTTGTCCACCTGTGGGGCAAAGCGGATGCCAAAGCTGCGGGAATAGCACAGCGTGTGTTAAAATTCGCAATGTTGGGTGGACTGCTGGCATTTTACCTAGGGGGTTCATTCCCCCCTCCCCCTTTCCAAGGTTGACTATGGACTGCGATTGGGATGCAATCGTTATAGGAGCAGGACCGGCGGGAGCCATGGCTGCCCGGGTGCTTGCCGCAGGCGGGGTGCGCACCCTGCTGTTGGAAAAGGATGGGCAGATCGGTGTTCCTTTGCGTTGCGCCGAAGCGGTACCCGCAGAACCCTTTGCCCGCTTTGTGGATCCCGATCCCTGCTTCATCTCCTCCCCTATCAATGGCGGGGTGGTGGTGGCGCCTGATGGCACAACTATAAAAAAACCCTATCCGCAGGTGGGATGGATCCTGGAGCGCAAGCTCTTTGAACGCGATTTGGCGGCAAAAGCTGCTCAGGCGGGGGCGAAAGTCCTGCCGCGGACAAGTGCCGTGGGCTTGGTGATGGAGAGGCACACCGCCAAAGCCGTCCGACTGCAGCACCACGATGGCAGGAGAGAGGAATTAACCTGCCGGCTGGTGATAGGTGCGGATGGCGTGGAGGGTATGGTGGGACGCTGGGCGGGACTTGCTCACGCCTTATCTCCCCGGCACATTCACAGTTGCGCGCAATATACCTGCACCGGTTGTGATGCCGGGGAATATGTCCACTTTTATGTCGGGCGTGAGGTGGCGCCGGGCGGTTATGCCTGGATCTTCCCCAAGGACAAGGATCTTGTGCATATAGGCATGGGCGTCATTCCCACCATGACCAAACCGGGGTGGACTGCGCAGCACTATCTGGATCAGTTCAAGGATCGGGTAGCCCCCGAGGCGGTGCCACTGGAGCACCATGCTGGTGGGGTGCCTGCCGGCGGAGTCAAGCCGGGGCAGATGGTGCGCGCGAATGTGGCTCTGGTGGGCGACGCCGCCGGTCTGGGCGATCCTTTCAGCGGAGCAGGCATTGTCCTCGCGCTCGCCAGCGGTGCCGAGGCAGGAAACGCCGGGGTGGAATCACTCGCCGGCAATGCATTTGATCCCAAACCCCTTGCCAAATATCCTGCCGCCTTGTTCAAGGGGGAAGGCGCGAGTTTCGGCAAATATCAGGCGGTGCAAAGAATCTTTGTCAGCCTGACCGATAAGGAGATTAATTCCACTTTGCGTATCATAAAGAAGGAAATTGAGACCAAGACCATGGGTTCATTTGCTATCATTACAGTTTTACTGAAGTGCTTGTTGACCAATCCTACATTGGTCGCCAAAACCCGCCATTTGATAGGGCTTTAACCAGGCGGCGAGGTGAGAATATGAAGTTTAAAACCAGCTTGATATTTATAACTGTGCTAGCGGCAACCTGCCTGGGCGAGTTCCTGCTTGGTCCGGCTGACCGTATTAGCATCAATGTGCTATCCACCTCCGAAAAGGGGGTGGAAGCCGAACCCAACCTGAACGGCAGCTATGCGGTGGACCCCGATGGTAATATAAGCTTGCACCTGATTGGATCGGTGCATGTAACCGGCATGACGCCCAATATGCTCAGGGAGACCTTGCAAAAACGTTTTAGCGAATACATAGTGCACCCGGATGTCACCATCAGCGTGGATCAGGTGATAAACAGCCGCATACTGGTGCTGGGTGAAGTTCGCTTTCCCGGCGTTTATTCCCTATCCCGCGAGACCACGGCTATTGATGCGGTCGCACTTGCCGGCGGGCATTTGATCAGCGCTCTGTTGTGGGATGTGAAGATCGTGCGGGGTAACCTGGCACAAAACCCCACCGTCATCAATGCCAATCTGGAACGAGTATTCAAACAGGGGGATTTATCCCAAAACATTGTGCTGCAACCCGGCGACATCCTGTTTGTGCCCAAAACCTTCGTCTGGCGATTCAACGAATTGCTTGGACAAATCAACCCGGCAATGAATACACTTATCACCGGAACCGAAGCAGCACAATCCATTCGTTAGGAAAAGCATGGCAGAAAAAGAACTGGAAAGACCCAAAATAAGTATCAGCAAATATTTTAAAGTTATATGGAAGAGGCGGTGGCTGGTCATTATCACAGCCGGCTTGACCGGTCTGGTTGCCCTTATCATCAGCTTTATTGTCCGTCCCATGTATAAATCCTCCACCACTATCGTGCTGATCACCGAACAAATGGGCATCTTCTCCTCGCCTGCAGTCATGAATCTTATGTCCATGGCGAACCTTGGCGAACCAACCACCACGGATACTGAATTGGAAATAATGACTTCCAAAGCTGTCACCAGCCAGGTGATTAAAAAACTCAGACTGCAGGTGGATCGTTATTATATCCCGCGCGATTCCAATGGCAGACAACTGGTATCAGAGATCACTGTGGAGGAAACAGCCAAGCCAAACAGGTATTTTATTGAGTTCACGGATGACGAAGGCAATTACCAACTCGTGGATGCCAACAACAACTATTTTGGCAGTGGAACAGCAGGCGAGGACTTTCGTGCCGCCGGGCTTGGTTTTTTGGTATTCCCATACAATTGGGAAAAAGGGCGGCGCATTCAATTTGATGTTTCATCAGTAGACGCTAGCGCGAGAGAATTGAAGGAAAAGGTAATTTCCATAAAGGAACAAGCCAATTTTATGTTGGAAATTACTGCATTAGCAGATGATGGGCTTAAAGCCAAAAGGATAGCCGAGGAGGTCATCAATCAATATATTGATGTAACCAATTCCTTCAAAAAATCTGTTGCCCATGAGACCCGGTTATTGCTGGAAGATCGCTTATTTGAGATAAAGCGTAAAAGGGATATGTCGGAGCAGTTGCTGGTTGATTATCAGCAATCACACAACACGGTATTTATGGGACCTAGAGCCGAAGCCTTGGTGAACCAGATTGGGACTTTGCAAACAGCAAAAATTCAGGCTGAAATTCAATCTGAGGCAATAAGAAGGTCATTGCAGCTTTCTTCTCGCAATCCTGGCGAAATGAACATCTACATGCCTTCAGTGTCGACAACCCCCGAGACTGGAACCGCTGCAGTCAATACCGATCCTGTAATAACTGAACTGGAAACCCAGGTGGACCAGTTGCGCCTGAAATTAAACGCCTATCTTTCGCGTTACACCGAAAAGCATCCCCTGGTAGTAGAGACCCAGGAAGCGTTGCGAAAAGCTGAGACCGAGCTTTATAGCAGAATCCGCCAAAGGCTTGATTCCTACCTGAATACTTATCAGGCACAACTTTCTGCGATATACAGCGAGTTTGATACTCTAGTGAACACCCTGCCGCCCGAACAGATGGACATGGCTCACATCGCCAGGGATGTGGAGGAATATTCGGCGATCCTTTCCGCGCTGCAGGCTCAATACGAGCAGTCGCTTATCCAGGAGACGCAGGAACAGTCGCAGGCGCGCCGGGTGCGGATTGTCAGCCCCTCAACCGTCCCCGACACACCAAACTTCCCCCGTAAAAAGCTCAATGCACTCTTTGGTGCGTTCGCCGGACTGTTGCTGGGCATCGTATTTGCCTTTGTCGTGGAATTCACCACCCTGGTGGAATCTATGGGCAGAACCAGATTGGGCAGATGGTGGCAGAATCGCTTTTCCCACCGGAGACCCAAATGAGCAGTCGCGATGAAATAAAAACACTCATCGCTTTGCAAAAAGCACAAACCACCTATAACGATATTACGGAGCAATTAGCCAAAATTCCCGAGGAATTAAATAAGCTTGACCAACAGCTTGCTGAAGCAAAGGCAAAAAACACTCAGATCCACAAAAATGCAGAACTTGCCCGCAAAAGGTGCCGGGAGGCGGAACGCAACCTCTCTGACCTGCAACAAGCTTTGGAAAGGTATAACAAGCAGATTTACGATGTGAAGAGCAATAAGGAATACAGCGCCATGGTAGCCGAGATAGCGAATATCAAAAGTAAAATCAATGATACTGAAACAGAGATTTTGGTGGCAATGGACGAGTTGGAGGTTCTGACAGCTGAGGCGGGCATCGCCGATGACATCTTCAAGAAGGAGGAATTGGAGATAGTGAGGCTGAAGGCGATTCTCAATGATGAGATGAAACGTTTGGAAGAGGAATTGCAGAAAGCTAAAACCGATCTGGATGCTGCTCGCCAGGCGGTTCCAGCTGGCATAAAAAGCGAATATGACCGCATCCTCGAATTCACCGGCTCCACCGTCGTCGCCCCGGCAACCAAGCGGGGTGATTACTATTCCTGTGGTGGCTGCTTTATGCAGATACCACCCCAAACCGTAACCGAATTGCGCAAGGGCAACATCTTCCAGTGCGAAGCCTGTGCCCGACTAATTTACTGGTGCAACGATGAAGCGTGAGGACCTGGAACCAGCGGTAAATGCCTTAAAGGCGATTGTGTCGGCGCAGCAAACCGCCATGCTTGACTGCACAAATGATCTGAAGGCAAGTTGCAGAGCCGCATTACTTATACTGGAAGAAGTTCCAATCAACGGAAACAAAACATACACGCTGGAGTTTGATGGCGCCAGCAAAGGCAACCCCGGTCCCGCGGGGTTGGGCGTGGTAATCTATGATCCTTCCGGTGCCATTATGGAAAAACTGGGCAAAGCGCTGCCGGCAACCACCAACAATGTTGCCGAATATCGCGCGTTGATTGCCGGTTTGGAGCTGGCACAAAGATTGGGCATCAAACGCCTCTCTATTCGCACTGACAGTGAATTGGTAGCCAAACAGCTTAACGGTGAATATAAAATTAGGAAACCTGAATTGGTTGAGCTTGCAGCCGAGGTGAATTCACTCCTGGACGGGCTGGAAAGCTATACCATAAAGCATATCCCCCGCGAGTTGAACATTCTGGCTGATAAACTGGCTTCAACGGCGATCAAAATCCGGGCTACTAAGGGAAAGCAAACATGAAGATCAAAATAATATATTTTATGATCTTATCCGCTTTTGCCTTCCTGCTTGCCTGCGTTCCACCCAGCGATGTCAAAGCGGGCAATAACCTCACCGGTGTGAGCGAAGTGCCATCCTACCTCGTGCAAATCCGGCACTATGAAGCGGAGGACGCCATGGTGCCGGGCAGGGGCACCCAGACCTGTCGCATCGCTACGCTAATTGACGACAAAGCTGCGTCGGGGGAAAAGGCGTTGCGCTTTGCCACCACCTCCCCCGCCCCGCCGGGCTATGTAGTGCTGTGGGGTCCCTACGAGACATTGCCCCCCGGCGACTATGTTGCCCTGTTCCGCATGCGCATCTCTGACAACGACTTTGCCATACCCCTGGTCGTGGTGGAGGTAACCGAGGAGAGCGAGCAGCAGGCAAATCCCAAAGTGATCGCCAAGGCGGATTTGACCGGTAAAAGTTTTCCCGAAACAGGTCGCTTCTTCATCTTTCCCCAGCCATTCCACCTGGATAGGGAAGCCAGAGTGGAGCTGAGAATCCTCTGGTACACCAAAACCGATCTTGATGTTGACTACAGGGCGATCGCCGTCAAACAATCCTGATGTTCAGGTTATTCACTAAAGTCTGGTTCATAGTAGTCCTGCTGATAGCAGTGCGGCTGGTGGTAGAGTTCGCCTACATGGACTACTACACCGCGCTTTACCAGCGGCTGGTATGGTCTGCCGATGATTGCACCCGCTCCGTCACCGCCTGGCAATTCCTGCGCTCCTTCTCCCCCCTCCCCTCCAACCAGTTCCTCCCCTTTCACATTTACCTGCTGGCGGTGGGGATCATGGCAACCGGCAATATATACAGTGGAGCGCTGGCAACCAACTTCGTGCTGGGGATCATTTTTATCATTGTGGTTTATTTCACCACCAAACAGATTTTTGGGAAGCGGGTGGCGTTCTGGTCATCCCTGGTGCTATGTATAGAGACTTATCCGCTCTGGCTCACACTTTGCGCCGGCATGGCGGACATCTGCTTTTATACGACAATATTGCTCGGGATCTGGATGCTGGTCAAAGCCCGGGATAACCCGCGATTGTTATGGCTGAGTGCCGCATCGTTTCTGGCGGCAAGCGCCACCCGCTATGAGGCTTGGGCGGCAGTTTTCCTGTTTGTCGCCCTGATCTGGATAGGGGAATTTCGCAAAAAACTGCCCGTCGCGCAGATGATTGGCATAACTTTAATCGCAATCTTTTTTGCCATGATCTGGCTGGGCGAGCCACTCATCACCCGCGGCGACTACTACTACCATCTGCGACCAATCTCCGTGGGGCTGCGCCACGATTCCATCTCGTATCTAAGCGATGATTTCTGGCAGCGCCTGACTTTGATTCCACTTAAGTTCTACGAGGATAATCCCATCCTTACCGTGCTTTTATTCCCGGCATTATTGTGGTTTATCTTCGCCAGGCGTTTCAGCAAGTCCAGCGTAACATTTTTACTATTTCCTACCGTCATTTTAGTCTTTATAACCTATTCAGTGCTAACCGCCGGTGGCGGACATGCACCCAACCGTTACGCAGCTGAAATGATCCCCTTCATCGTCCCACTGGTGCTGGCGTTCGCCGATGACTGCGGGCGGACACTCAAGACCCGGGGAGTTCATCCCGCGGGGGCACTGTTGGGCGCGACGGTATTGGTGCTGCTGGTTCATGCCTTCATCGCTAACGGGGTTTACAGCCAGGGCATGGGGATGGATAAAAATGTGATTTGGGCGGGTGCCCGCGTGGGGGATGTAATTGAGTCGGATGCGCTGCCGCAGGATGCCATGGTGCGTTACCAAGCGGGAACTTCCGGTTTTGGCATACTAATGTTCTCACAGCACCCGGAAAGGCTGGTCCCCTTTGACAGTGAGATTATACCCTTTGAACAGTTGTTGAGCGAGATGCGGAGTGAGGAGAATTCAGCGTGGGTTGTCTTCTCGCCCGCGCTTGCCAAACAGGTGGAGGACGCCATCGCTGGCGACAGGTTGCTCTTTGCCACCCGTCTGGGCGGAAACGAACCGCAGGCGCTGCTGGTCACCAACAATATCCAACGCTATGTAAAATATGAGATAAAGGCATACAATCCTGCCGATGAAAGCATGGAGTCCGCCATCACTCTGGTCAGCTTCTTTGACCCCTCAAAGGCGCTTATTTCCAATTTGGATGGAACGCACAAGGAAGTAATAGACATTAGCGACTTAAGCCTTGCACGGATCTTAAAATTTTCCAATCTTGATTTTAACGGTAGGATTCTGGTCATTCATATAAGCTGCTATGCCGGGATAAAAAACTCAAGACTGCTAAGGAGAATCAACCTGAGCCTTGCACCGTCGGGGGCAATGTTTGCGCCGGGCAAAGGCAGCGCCTGGGAGGAACGCGATGACGGTGGCATGGTGGTTTATGCCGGTGACAGGGCGAAGGCGGTAATCGCATGTCATGGATATAGCTGGGAGGAGATAGCAACCTATTTCATGATGCCGCCCAAACCTGTCCATATGCAGTTTGAGCTTAATGAACGCTCCCACAAAGGGGTTTACTCCGCCGGCATGTTCGCTCTGGAATTCTGGGATCTGGCATATGCGTTGCGACCGCTGCTAAAGGTGGTCTGGCAGATATCGGGAGACGCATTCAACATAGAGGAACGAGCAGCACTGGCGCAGGAGAAGAACATCATCTGGGTGGAGACCGGCTCGGGTTGGCGCCTGCTGGATGTGACTCCCGAGAGCCTTGGCACGACATATTTTGCCCAGGTGCAGAATTGGATTGACGCCCTGGCACTTGATGTCACCGTGTTTGGAGGTGCCCCGGCAGAGCATGAAATCCTGGAGATTGGTCCCGCCTCCTTTATTGGGGAGGAAGCGGAAAGGATCCCCAAAAACAAAGCCGCAAAAGATGCAGCCAGGTAATCCCATAAGAATCCTCATCGTTACCAACATGTTCCCCCTGCCCGAGGATCCCTCCTACGGCGTATTCATAGCGGAACAGGTGCAATCCCTGCGCGCTGCCGGTGCCCTGGTGGATGTGCTGTTCATTAACGGACGATACAATCCACTGGCATATTTCACCGGCGTCTTCAGGTTGTGGGGTCAGCTTCTGTTTCATCGCCCTCGCTATGATGTGATTCATGCCCATCACGCATTTGCGGGCATCATCAGCCGGTTGCAATGGGCGCTGCCGTTGGTTGTAACTATACATGAGGGGGATGCCAGTCGCCGGGGAATTAAATCGGCGATTGCCCACATCGCGGCGGCACTATCCACCCAACCCATTGCCGTCAATCCCGCCATCGCCTCCGTGCTGGGAAGGACGCGCTCCGCCATTATCCCCTGTGGTGTGGACACCAGCCTATTCCGGAAGCTGGACAGAGCTCAGGCGAGGAAACAACTTGGGTGGGATTTGCAGGAAAAGGTAGTCCTCTTCGGCTCCGACCCCAGCCGCCCCGAGAAACGTTATGCACTGGCGCAATCCGTCCTTGCCGAGGTGGCGCAGATGGGCACCAAAGCCCGCCTCTTCCCCTTGCTCGGCGTGACCCGCGAGCAGGTCCCCATCATTATGAATGCCTGCGATGCGCTGCTGGTCACCTCCGGCTTTGAGAGCGGTCCCTTGGTGGTAAAGGAAGCCCTGGCGGTGGGGTTGCCCGTGGTCAGCGTGCCGGTGGGCGATGTGCGTGAGGTTTGCCGTGACAAGGCGCACTGTTATGTGGTGGAGGATAGACCCAACATCCTTGCTATAGCTCTACTCGCCGCCATCAATGTTGATCCGACAGAGCGTCGAGAACAGCTTTCGCAGTGGTATGACCAGCATTGCCTGACCGACCAACTGCTTACAGTTTATCGCAAGCTAGCCTGAATCAATCCCATCTTTGCATTAGCAGCCTATTGCGCAGTATTTCCTATGCTATCATCGTGGTATCCGCCAATATGGATGTCTATGGAATCAACCGACACCACAAGATCTGACCCCATATCATCCCCGACCATATGCCGGGGCAAGCGCTGCCACATTCTGGGCATAAATCTGGACTATATCACTATGCGCGCAACCCTGAACTGCATTAGCAAGATGGTGGAGGAGGGCGGTAAGCATCTGATTGTGACCGCAAATGTGGATCACATCATTACGCTGCAAAGCGATGCCGAGTTCCGCCGCATCTACCGCAACGCCAGCCTTGCCCTCTGCGATAGCACCCCGGTGTTATGGGCATCCTACTATTTGGGACAGCCCCTGCCGGAGCGGGTCGCCGGCAGTGATCTGGTGCCCCGACTTTGCGCGCTGGCGGCACAGAAAGGTTGGGGGCTATTCCTGCTGGGCGGCGACCCCGGCGTGGCGGAGGCAGCCGCAGCCAAGCTTCATTCCCTTTATCCGCAGATGAAACCAGTCGGCTTCTATTCCCCACCCTTCGGTTTTGAGAACAATCAGCAGGAAGTGGAGAAATCCATTCGTGCTGTCGCCGAACAAAACCCCGATATCATCCTGGTGGGGTTGGGCGCACCTAAACAGGAGAAGTGGGCTATCCGCGCCATGCCATACCTTAACGCCAGGGTCTATCTGGGGGTGGGCGCCAGCCTGGACTTTATCGCCGGCACCCGCAGCCGCGCCCCCCGCTGGATGCGCGTCTCCGGCTTGGAATGGTTCTACCGCTTCATCCAGGAACCCGGACGCCTGTGGCGGCGCTACTTCATCAAGGACCCGCTTTTCTTCAAGCTCATCCTCAAACAAAAATGGGGAACCTACCGCGAGCCCGATGATAGTAAAGTATAATCTGCATTTTCTTCAAATACGGACTGGAGCATAGTGACGGAGAAGAAGCATAAAAAGGGATTAAAACAGAGCATTTCCAGCATAGCAGATGAGTTGGGTGAGAGTGCAACAGCTGCACCAAGTCCCTTTCGCTCCGGCTTTGTGGTGGTGCTGGGACGACCCAACGCCGGCAAATCCACCCTGGTCAACCTGCTCGCCGGCAGAAAGGTATCCATAGTCACGCCGCGACCGCAGACCACCCGCCGCCGCATCCTGGCGATACTCAACCTGCCCGACGCCCAGCTCATCCTCGCCGATACCCCCGGGCTTGCCGCGCACCGCCACAAGCTGGATGACTATCTCTATCAGATGACGGAAGCAGCCGGCGCCGATGCCGACGCTGCCATAGTAATAGTGGATGCCAAGACGCTATCATCGGACATCGGGTGGGCAAAGGACAATCTGGCGCGCCTGGCTCCCCGCCCCTGCCTGCTACTCGTCAACAAGCTGGATTTAATGCCGCCCGGCTGGCACCTCTCCGCAGCCGAGACCATCGGCGAACTTCCGCCCCATGCCGAGCTCCGCTTCTTTTCCGCCAAAATCGGCAGGTTCGCGCAGGATATCATTGACTGGTGCATCTCCCACCTGCCGTCGGGACCGGTATACTTCCCACAGGAGATGGCAACCGACCAGCCGGAGGAGTGGCAGATCGCAGAGTTGGTGCGCGAGCAGGTAATCCTGGCACTGCATTTGGAGCTGCCCTATGCCGCCGCGGTCACCGTGGATGAACTGGAGCACACCGAGGCGGGCAGGATCAATATTCATGCCACTGTATATGTAGAGCGGGAGTCACAGAAGCCCATCGTGATCGGAGAAGGCGCACAGAAGGTCAAGAAGATTGGCATGGCAGCGCGCAAAGAGATAGCCGGGATAATGGGAGCACCGGTTGACCTCTTCCTGAATGTGGCGGTGCTGCCGCACTGGCGCGATGACGAACGCTCGCTGGAGAGGCTGGGCTTCACGGAATGACGGAACCGCAAACCGCGCTGCCACTATCCACGCTGGCACGCCGCGCCCGCACCGGTGATACCGACGCCAAGGGCGAGATCATCCGCCGTGCCATAGAGGAACACAACGCTGAAGCATGGGATACATTCATAGAGCTACATCAGAACCTGGTGCGGCGCTGGGCGATCCGCTTTCTGCAAACCTACAACATGCGCGCCAACAATGTGGCGGTGGAGGACGCCTGCCAGACCGCCTTGCTCAACTTTTACGAGCGAATGACCAACGATCCGCGAGGATTCGTGCTGGGCAGCGTAGCGCAGACCATGGAGTATCTGAAAGCTACTGTGTGGTCAACCATCACCGCGCAGCGCCGGGTGCGGGTATCGCTGCGGGCGCTTTCCCGACTCAGCGCGGACGAGAAGGAAGCGCTGGAGCGATTTATTGATGCGCCGGAGAGCCAGGGTAGGTTGAATGAAGAGGAAAAAACCGCGCTGAAAGCGGAACTGAGCGACCAAAAACCCCCGACGGATGACCAACACTATCTTAGTGTTAGGTTGAGTGCCCAGGAAGCGCTGGTGGGCGTGCTGGGCTTCCACAGCCGCAGTGACCCCGATGCCGCGGACCTACTGGCACGGCTGACCACCTCCCGCCAGACCGTTCCCAGCGAGGAGCTGGAATCCATGCCCTCCCCGTTGGTTGACCCCGGCGAGGAGAACCGGTTGGATAAGCTGCGTGCCCGGCTATGGCGGCGCTGCCTGAGCCTGATATTGGGTAGTGAACGAGCATTACCAGAGAAGGCTTTAACCCCTGAAGAACTCCGCCCGCTAAGCCGCGACCCCCACCTCACGCCCATGCAGCGCGAGGAGGTAACGATGCTTTACCGGTATTTTTTGGATGGTCTGGGCATGCAGGAGATTTATGAACACTATTTGGGGGAATTCCAAAACATCCGCCAAGTCTATCGTATTAAGGAGCGATTGCTGCGCCGGTTGGCACGCCACCTGCAGGATTTCGCCGAGTTCATCGGGGAGTTTTAATTATTCGAGTAGGACATTACCTTTAGGTGCTGCCCGTGCTGGCGTGTTTAGCCTGCCATCATTCGCCAGCCCGAGCACGACCTGAAGGTCGCGCTCTACATTGGTGATGCGATTTGAAAAATCGCACCGGAAGGGTCTTAAGACCCTTCCCTACGGTGCCTGCTTCCCCTCAGCCGCCTGCTTCAATGCGGCAATGTCAAACTTCTTCATCTTCCGGAATGCTTCAGTCACCTGTGCCAGCTTCTTCTCATCCTTGGTGCGCATCAGTTTGCCCATGATGGACGGCACCACCTGCCGCGACAGATCGTATCTATCCTCCAGCCAGCCGCAGCGTTTGCTGTAGGGGTAGGCGCCAATCTCCATCATAACCTTGCCCCCCGGCAGTAACTTCTTCCATAGTTCATCAACTTCCTCCGCGGTATTGCAGGAGATCATGAACGATATGGAGGGATTGAACTTGAAGAACGGTCCGGCGCTGATCGCCATGAATTCCTGACCATATAGCTCAAAGCTGACCGTCTCTGCATCGCCGGAGGGGGTGTCGTGGATGATGGTCAGGCTTTTTATCCTGGAATCCTTTCCAAACACCGATACATAGAACTCGGCGACTTCTCTGGCTTCCTTATCGTACCAAAGATGGGGTGTGATTTTTTGCATAATGATCTCCTTGTGGATGTCAAATGAATTCAATGCTGACATTAATTGTCCAGGAAAATCAACCTCTACCCAACCGCTTCGGGTTCCCATCCCTTAAAGTGCTAAAATGATTTCATCAGCCTAAAAGGAGCAATAATGACAAAGATTACCTGTTACGGTGGCGTTGGTGAGATTGGCGGGAACAAGATTCTGGTGGAGGATGCGGGCACACGAATCTGGCTGGACTTTGGCATGAGTTTTAGCAGAGCCGGCGAATATTTAACCGAATACCTGCGCCTGAGAAAAATTGATGGTATCAAAAGTTTTCAACACTTAGGGCTGCTTCCCCAATTATGCGATGATAGCGGTTTATACAGATCCGACTATCTTCGGTATTGCGGACAGGAAGTGATGGAGGACCCAGCTTACCATGCGGTCTTTTTAACCCACGCCCACGCCGACCACTCTAGCTATGTGCATTTTCTACGCAAGGAGCTGCCCATCTATTCCTCCAAGGTTACCAAAGTAGTGCTTGAGACGCTGGAACAGTGCTCTGCCGGTAGCTTTTGCGACTATGTGAATATAACGGAGAATTTTCAGCTTAAAGAGAAGAAGACTGGGAGCGGCTATAGCAAGATAATCAGCAGGGATGAAATGTGCACGCCAAGGGACTATCAAGTGTTTGACGAGAGCATAGCCAATGTGCAAATCGGTGGTTTAAGGATAGAGGCAATCCCGGTAAATCACTCACTGCCGGGCGCATGTGCTTACATAATCTATACCAGTGATGGACCGATGGTATATACCGGTGATTTGCGCTTCCACGGCTATGCTGGCGAACTATCGCAGCGGTTTGTGGAGCGCGCCGCGGCTGCCAATCCCATCGTTATGCTGTGCGAGGGCACCCGGGTGGATACAGACGACTGCTTCAGCGAAGCCGAGGTCAAGGAAGAGCTTGGTGAAATGGTGTGCAAAACAGGTGCTATGGTCATTGCAGACTACCCCGATAGAGACCTGGAAAGAATGCAGAGCTTTTTGGATGTGGCAAGGCAGCAGAACCGCTATCTGGTGATAAACACCAAGCAGGCGCTGCTTCTAAAGAATTTGAAGGATACAACCGCTGAGATACCTAGCCTGGATGATCCGAATATCAAGATATACATACGCAGGAAGGACTGGGGGTTGATTGGCAAGCAAGCCGCCGATTTCGGCATAGACGAGGGATCATTTCAGGCGCTCGTGGAGTCGGAATATGAAAAATGGGAGAAGGAGTTCATTGGCTGTCCCAACCGGGTGACCAGCGAAGAGATCAAATCCAACCAATCCAATTTCATAGTCCACCTCAATTTTTCAGAGCTGGTTGACCTGTTTGATTTGCAACCCGGCACCGGTTCCTGTTTCATCCGCTCCCTCACCGAGGCATACTCGGGCGAGGATGAATTGGACGCACACATCGTCCAAAACTGGCTTAGCAAGTTTGGACTGGCGTTCTATTCACACAAGGTTCATGCCTCGGGGCACCTCAACCGGGAAGAACTAAAGGATATGATAGCGACGATAAAACCGCGGACATTAATTCCAATTCACACAGAATACCCCGGAGCTTTTTCGCGGATCGTCAGTAACGAAGTCGAATTGATACTACCGGAGCTAGGGAAAATAATAAGTATCTAATGATTTAGCACCAGATCAAACATGGGAAAGCCAAGCCGGGGGTGACTTGGCTACATAAATCGCGATTCCTGTTCCCCTCTCTACTATGGCAAGGGACATGGGGTGAAGTTAAATGCGGAGAGAACGGGATTCGAACCCGTGGAACGCCCATTCAGGCGTTCAATCACTTAGCAGGCGATCGCCTTCAGCCAACTCGGCCATCTCTCCAAGCAGCTCGTCATTTTAACAAATAATCAGCAGTTATGCCCGTTTTTAATCATTTCACCTGCCCCTAAGCAGTTCCCCATTTTCTTCCACCCTTGCCAGCACTATCTTTTTGACTAGCTCGGGGGGAAGAGGTTTTTGCGGGGTGAAATGGATGGTGGTGCCGGAAATTTTGAATGGTCTCAACTCATCACGATATAGTTGCAGCGGCGTTTTACTTACGGTGATAAAGCTACAATGATCCTTAAACGCAGCCAAGTGGACCAATGACCCATTCACCTTGTAGGTTGGGATGTGATAGCTGATCAACTCGGTGGCACAAGGTGCAGCCGCTTTGATCGCCTGACGCAGGTCAGACAGAATGGCGTGGAACTGCTCGGGGGCGTGCGCTATGTATTCATCAACGGTCTTGGCGATCCATGCCTGTGGGGATGTTATATCCGGCATGGTGACCTCCAATGCAAAGCAAGACAAGGGGCCTTAACCCCTTGTTGGACACTAAATCTGGTTGCGGAGGGCAAGGGATTCGAACCCCCAAGACCTTGCGGTCGGCAGATTTCAAGTCTGCTGCATTACCGTTATGCTAGCCCTCCTGATTCGGGCTAATCCATGGATTCGCCGATTTTGCGCGTCTTGCCCGGGCGCACCTTCTTTTCCTTGGGTTTGGGAGCCTCGGGTTCAGCCTTGGGCTTACGTTTGCGCTCCTCCACCTTCTTCTTTTTGGTTAGATCGGCTGACTTGCGCACCTTGGCAGTGGGAACCTTGCCCTTCTTCTCGGTGCGTTTTTCCTTCTCGGCAGCCTTCTCGGCGATGGTGGGCGCGGTAACCTTTTCCACCAATTCCACCACGACCATCAATGTTGCGTCACTCGGTCTTTGCCCCAGCTTTATCACCCTAATATAGCCTCCGGGACGCGAACCTAGTTTGGGTGCTATCTCGGTGAAGAGCTTCCTGAGCACCGTTTCATCGCCGCCCAGGCGGGGGGCAAGCAGACGCCGGGTAGCCACATCGTCCTGGCGCGCACGCGTGATCATCTTCTCGGCATAGGGCACCAGCACCCGGCTCTTGCTGATGGTGGTGACTATCCGCTCGTGGCGGAACAGGCTGGTGACCATGTTCCTGAGCATCGCAATGCGATGGCTGCTGGTGCGGTTAAGCCGCGATCTAATTTTTAAGTGGCGCATTTAGCTCCCCTCCTCTTCATCGGTGTGGTCGGCATAGATCTGCGGTGCCAAATCCCCCAGTATGCCGTTGACATCCATACCCAGATAAAGCCCCAACCCTGCCAGAACCTCTTTTATCTCATTCAGGCTCTTACGCCCAAAATTGCGGTATTTTAGCATCTCGGCGTCGTTTTTGCTGCAAAGTTCGCCAATGGTGTGAATGTTGGATGTCTTCAGGCAGTTGCCACTGCGCACCGAAAGCTCCAGTTCTGAGACCGGCGCCAGCAAAAGCTCGCGCAAACGATCCAGTTCCGCATCCACTATTCCACCTTCCCCGCGTGATTCCAGATCCATCTCTATGAATATATCCAGGTGGTCGCGCAGGATTTCGGCGGCGGCGGTAAGCGCCTCGCTGGGCGAGAGGCTGCCGTTGGTGGTGATTTCCATGATCAAACGGTCGTAGTCGGTGCGCTGACCCACACGGGTATCCTCCACCTTGAAGTTGACGCGGCGCACCGGCGTGAATACGGCGTCTATGTGGATGGTGCCCATCGTCTCTTCCTCGGGCAACTGGCGCAACGATGCCGGCAGATAGCCGCGACCGCGATCAACCTCCGCCTCTATCTTGAATGATCCACCCTCGGCAACCGTCACGATGTGCAGCTCGGGGTTGATCACCTTGATATCCGGGTCGGTGACGAAGTCGCCGGCGGTTAGAATAGCCGGACCCCTGCCTGCCAGCGTCATGAACTTGGGACGATCGCTGGCAAGGTCCACCACGACCTTCTTCAGGTTGAGAATAATATCGGTAGTATCCTCCACCACATCGGGGATGACGGCGAATTCATGCATGGCGCCATCAATCTTGACCGAGGTAATGGCTGATCCTTCTATGGATGATAAAAGAACGCGGCGGAGGGCGTTGCCAATGGTGATGCCAAAGCCCCGCTCAAACGGTTCTACCTCAAAACGCCCGAAAAACGGCGTCGCGGTGGATAAATCCAACTCCACCTTATGGGGTCTTTTCATTCCGGTTAACATACGGCTTCTTACCCCTTTAAAAGATTTATTAGCATCAAACCTTGGAATAAAGCTCTACTATTAGCTGCTCTTCAACAGGCAACACGACATCGTCTCTGCCGGGCAGGCTTAGGACCTTGCCCTTCATTTTGTTGGCATCAACTTCCAGCCATGCCGGCTGCATAACACTGGAGTTGAATTCAAGCGAATCCTTGATGAGCTGGTTCTCCTTCATATCGGGCGCGATCTCTATCTCATCGCCGGCTTTTACCAGCAGGCTGGGGATATCTGCCCTCTTCCCATTCAAGAGGACATGGCGATGACTGACCAACTGGCGTGCCTGGCTGCGACTGGAACCAAATCCCATGCGAAAGACCACATTATCCAGCCGGCGCTCCAAAAGGATGAGCAGATTGGCGCCGGTCATGCCGGGCATGCGCTCGGCAAGCTTGAAGAAGCGGCGGAACTGGCGTTCCAGCACACCGTAAATACGGCGCACCTTCTGCTTTTCGCGCAATTGCAGACCGTATTCGGAAATCTTGCCCCGCCGCGCACCGTGCTGCCCCGGAGGGTAGTTGTGCGGGGTGAGTGTATTATCAAATGGACATTTGGTCGTGCAACGCTCGCCCTTAAGGAAGAGCTTTTGCACTTCCCTGCGGCATTGGCGGCAACGAGGTCCTGTATATCGCGACATTTACTGTCCCCTCCCCATCATACTCTGCGGCGTTTGGTTGGGCGGCACCCATTGTGCGGGATGTTGGTGATGTCCTTGATCGCCGATACCGTTAAACCGATGGCGGTCAGCGAACGGATGGCTGCTTCCTTACCCGAGCCGGGACCCTTCACATGAACGGTCACTTTCTTCATGCCCATCTCTATCGCTTTTTTGGCGGCTGCTTCCGAGGTGGTCTGGGCAGCAAACGGCGTGCTTTTGCGCGAACCTTTGAATCCCATGGCACCGCTGGTCGCCCAGGTAAGCACATTGCCCTCCTGGTCGGTAATGGTGACTATGGTGTTACTAAAGGTGGATTTGATGCAGACGATCCCCTCGGTCACCTGGCGGTGCAGCTTCTTCTTGCGCGCAACCTTCTTTTTTGGTGCTTTAGCCATTTTCTATCCTCACTTCTTCCCCTTGCGTCCCACGGTCCGCTTGGGACCTTTGCGGGTGCGTGAGTTGTTGCGTGTGTTTTGACCCCGAACGGGCAGACCCTTCTTGTGCCTGAGCCCACGATAGCTGCCTATGTTGATAAGTCGTTTGATGTTGGCAGCTATTTCGGCGCGCAGCTCGCCCTCCACCTTGTATCCATCTTCCAGGACATGGCGGATGCGCCCCACCTCTTCCTCGGTGATATCCTTCACGCGGACATCCAGCGGCATCCCCGCCTTGGTGAGTATCTCTTGCGCGGTCCTGGGTCCGATGCCAAAGATGTAACACAGAGCCACATCTATCCGCTTTTGCTTGGGCAGATCAACGCCCGCTATACGTGCCAATTTTCCAACCTCCCCGCTTACCCTTGACGCTGCTTATGCTTGGGATTGGTGCAAATGACGCGCACCACCCCATGCCGCTTGATTATCTTGCATTTATCGCAAATACGCTTGACTGATGCTCGGACTTTCACTGTTACTCACCTCAATGTTATTTGAAGCGCCAGGTGATGCGACCGCGGGTGGGATCGTAAGACGACATCTCCACCTTTACCCGGTCACCCGGCAATATGCGCACAAAGTGCATCCGCATCTTCCCGCAAATATGAGCCAATATCTTGTGCCCGTTATCCAACTCCACCTTGAACATGGCGTTGGGCAATGGTTCCAGGACTGTTCCCTCTACTTGTATGGTCTCTTCTTTGGGCATGCTAAAGTTTCGTCTTGCCTCCCGTGAACTGCTCGCTTACTTCTTCCAAATCAATCGTCAACACTCGTGGCTCGGCTTCGGTGACGGCGATGGTGTGCTCAAAGTGCGCCGATAGGCTGCCATCTTCCGTCTCCACCGTCCAGTTATCGGGCAGGACCCTGGTGCGCCATCCGCCCTGGTTGACCATCGGCTCCAGCGCCAGAGTCAAACCCGGGCTTAACCTTCTGCCCCTCTCCTTCACGGTATAGTTGGGAACCTGCGGTTCCTCATGCATCATCCTGCCTATGCCGTGCCCTACATATTCCCGCACCGTGGAATAACCGGCGTCGGATGCCACTTTATCTATCGCAGCCGAGATATCGTAAAGATGTCCGCTGCTAACTGCCTTCTTTATGCCCGCCCACAAAGCTTCGTGCGTTACCTTGATAAGCCGCATCGCCTCGGGCGAGACATTGCCCACGGGAAGGGTCACTGCCCCATCGCTGTAGAATCCATCTATGTGACTGCCCACATCCAGCGATACGATGTCGCCTTCAACCAACTGCCGCCCGGGAGACGGGATTCCATGCACGACCTCGCGATTCAGCGAGACGCACAGGCTTTTGGGAAAGCCCCGGTATCCCTTGAATGCCGGCTTGGCTCCCCGCTCCAGTATTTCCTTTTCCGCTATCTCGTCCAACCGGGCGGTGCTGATGCCCGGCGCCACAGCTTTTGCTACCTTTGCGATGGTCGCCGCCACAATTTGGGCAGCCCGAGCCATCTTTGCTATCTCGGCAGGAGATTTAAGCGTTATCAAATCCCCCCGCCTTGTTATCCTTTTCGCCGAGTGCTGCCATCATATGGTGATGTATCTCAGCTACAGAGCCTACTCCGTTTATCTTTATCAAGCAGCCTTGTTCCGTGTAAAACTTGATCAGCGGCTCCGTTAAATCGTGATAAACATGCAGCCTCTTTCTTATCACATCCGGTTTGTCATCCGCCCGCACCGTCATTGGCGAGGAGCAAACCAGGCAAAACTCGTCATCGTAGGGCACTACTTTGTTGCATGTTTCACAGTAGTGCCTTTTGGAAAGCCGGCGCACGATCTCTTCGGTGGGAACCGAGATATAGAAGACTTTTTCTATATCTATCTCGTGCACACATAACATTTCCGCCTGCCTTTTGGTTCGGGGAAATCCGTCCAATACGGCTCCGGCTTTGCGGTTGGTTCCCAACACATGCGCCACTATCTTAAACACTACTTCATCGGGGACCAGATCGCCTTTATCCATGTAAACCGCGGCTTTTAACCCCAGTTCGGTCCCTTTCTCTATCTCACCCCTGAGTATCTCCCCGGTGGATATATGAAGCAGACTCAGGCTTCCAACGAGCATAGCCGCCTGTGTGCCCTTGCCTGATCCCGGAGGACCTAACAGGATGAAGTTACGCCCCATCCCCTTTCCTGCAAACCGGCAGGTTAGACCCTGCCACGCAGGCGCCCCTTCTTTACAAAGCCGTCGTAGTGGCGCATCAACAGGTGCGATTCAATCTGGCGCATGGTATCCAGCGCCACGCCGACCACGATCAACAGACTGGTTCCGCCGAAATAGAACGGAACATGGAAGGCGTTATAAAGCACCGTGGGCAGGACATCTATGGCGGCTAGAAACAGCGCACCTGCCAGCGTGATGCGGGTGAGAACCTTTTCTATATAGTCGGCGGTATTTTTGCCGGGGCGTATGCCGGGGATGAAGCCGCCATACTTCTTCATATTGTCGGCAATATCCTGCGGATTAAGCACAACCGCAGTGTAAAAATAGGTAAAGAAAATAATCAGGATTACATCAAGGATGATATAAAGCCAGTTGCCCGGCGCTAACGCCCTCAGTAAACCTTCGGTGAAGGGGCTGGTGCCGAAGAAGCGTATGATGGTGCCCGGGAACATGATAAGCGAGGTGGAGAATATGACCGGAATAACGCCGGCGGTATTCACCCGGAGCGGGATATGAGTGGCTTGTCCGCCCATCACACGCCTGCCCACCACCCGTTTGGCGTATTGCACCGGCAGCCTTCTTTGCGCTTGCTGAATGATGACGACCGACGCGATAACCATGATCATGATTG
>Ga0315280_10002795_pt1 | contig 27830 bp, 29 predicted proteins | sample YL17G06_40_MG_FD_203697 | JGI IMG/M metagenome (GOLD analysis project Ga0315280, IMG submission 203697) | Sediment microbial communities from Yellowstone Lake, YNP, Wyoming, USA - YL17G06_40 | ecosystem: Environmental > Aquatic > Freshwater > Lake > Sediment | place: USA: Wyoming | collected... | reverse complement strand
TGCTATAGTAAGCGCTGTGGTTGCGAAAGATAAAGTGGATTTGGTAATATGTGGCATAGATATTTCCCCCTCTCTGACCACTATATCGGCATCAGAGGGAGAAAACTTGAATTCTTTCAACAGAGCAAGAAGATCCTAAAAAACAGCCTCCTCCAGACAAATCTTCTCCTGCAGTAGCGGCGCTGATAAGAATTGGCATTCCCTCTTTGAAGCCAGTGACCGAACAACTACTTGCAATTACGGAAGAGACAAAGTACAAAGATACTCTATCCCTCCACTGCCTTTGGGTCATAAAAGGCGTATTAAGACCTCAGCTTGGGAAAGTGTATCTAACACAGTTGTGTGAAAGAGACGAGCGCGCTGTGAAAAGCGAATTTGTGAAGGACGGTTTCCATTTTATGGATGTTCATATGGGTGAGGAGAATAAACGGGAGGAGTCTAATCAGTCCGAACGAAATGAGCCCAAGCAGGAAAAGAGTAAGGACCCGGTGGAGAAGATTCTTTCAGGCGATGCGCGTTTGATTGAAGAAGGGGAAAAAGAGATACTATCTAACCGGAGCGAGCAAATTAAAAGACTTCTTGACATCGTAAAAGATACTGCATTGAGAACAAAAAATAGACCAGCAGTCGTCGCGGCTATTGAACTATTGGGTGAACTCAGAGCGGCTGAAACTGCCCCAGAGTTAGCACAGATGCTCCTGTTCGGTAATAAGAAAGACATTCATGACCAGCGGAAGATGAAAGAACCTCTTCCTCCGGACGAAACTTCTCCTGCAGTTGCTGCATTAATAAAGATTGGCATTCCGTCTTTGAAGCCGGTCACCGAGCAACTACTTGCGATTACCAAGGAGACGAAGGATAAATATAGTCTATCTCTACACTGCCTTTGGGTAATAAAAGGCATATTGAAACCTCAGATTGGGAAAGCGTATCTGACGCAATTATGCGGAAAAGACGAGCGCGCTGCGAAAAGCGAATTTGTGAAAGACGGCTTCAATTTCATGGACGCTTTTATGTTTGAGGAGAAGAAACCGGAAGAATCTAAGCAGTCCGAGCGAAGTGAGCCAGAGCAGGAAAAGACCGCGCCAAAGCCGGTTGAGCGACAGGAAACGGCAAAAGAGGAACCGAACTGGCTTTTGCCGGGCTTGATTATTATTGGTGTTGTAATTGCAGGCGTTGTGATTTTTTCCCTTCTTCGCCGCAGAAAGGCATAATAGTTGACCAACATCCCGACTGTGGTCACGATGTCTAGGGGACTTCCCAAAGCAAAGCGCTTCAGGCGCTTGACAGGTTGAAAGCAAATGATAAAATCAGAATGAGCGCCGAAGTGGCGGAACTGGCAGACGCGCTAGATTCAGGGTCTAGTGGGTGTTATCGCCCGTCGGGGTTCAAATCCCCGCTTCGGCATAATCTTTTTGCCACCGAGGCACAGAGACCCGGAGGGGAAGAGAAGATGAAAATTGGTCCAGTATACAAGTACCAAACGACATGTGTTATTCTCTGTGTCTGTGTGACTCTGTGGCAAAGACGCGCGCTGGGAGCGCAAGAGAATGGGAATTCCCCTCGTTGACCTCAAAAGCCAGTATCTCTCCATCAAAGTAGAGATAGATGCCGCGGTGCAGAATGTTCTCAATTCAGGCGCGTTTATCGGCGGAAAGTTTGTAGAACAGTTTGAAAAAGAGTTCGCCTCCTTCTGTAAGACCAAATACGCTGTCGGCGTGGCGAGTGGAACAGACGCGCTGTATCTGGGACTGCGCGCTCTCGGACTGGAGAGCGGCGATGAGGTGATTACGTCGCCGTTCACTTTTATCGCGACCGCAGAGGCGATAGAGCGCTCTGGCGCAGCCTGCATATTCGCTGATATTGACGGAAAGACTTATAATATAAGTCCAGCCGAGATAGAAAAAAGAATAACGCGCAGAACCCGCGTTATTTTACCAGTTCACATTTTTGGTCAGACCGCCGATATGGACGCGATAAAATCTATGGCAAGAAAGCGCGGTTTGATAGTTTTTGAAGATGCGGCTCAGGCGCACGGCGCACTCTGGAACGGAAGACCAGCCGGTTCGCTCGGCAGGTGCACCGCGTTCTCGTTCTATCCGAGCAAAAATCTGGGCGCGGACGGCGATGGCGGAGCGTTCACGACAGACAGCGCTTTCCTCGCGCGCAAAGTCCGCCTCTTGCGAGACCACGGGCGCAAAGAAAAGTATCTCCACTCTGTAAAAGGCATCAATTCAAGGCTGGACGCAGTTCAGGCTGCGATTCTCTCTGTCAAACTCCGCCACCTCTCTGAGTGGAACCGGATGCGCCGCCAGGCTGCAAGACTCTATTCAGAACTCCTCTCTGACTCCCCTGACATCATCACGCCCCACATAGAGAAGAAAGCACAGAGTGTATTTCACGTTTATGCTGTGCGTGTGCCCAAACGCGATAAGGTGGTCGCAAAGTTGAATGAAAGCGGGATAGGCGCTGCTGTGCACTACCCTCTGCCTGTTTATCTTCAAGGCGCTTTCAGACACCTGGCAATAAAAAGAGGCTCTTATCCTGTGACCGAACGCGTCTGCAAATCCATCATTTCGCTGCCGATTTATCCTGAAATCACGCCAGAGCAGGTAGAGTTTGTCGCCGAGACGCTGAAGAGGATTATTAGGCAACTCTGACGCTGGAGGAATGAAGCCGAGCACTTCAGTGCGCAGGTCAATCACTATCCACTGACAAAGAGAGCAATGATTTCCTGGAGTTTCGGGTCTCCTATCGCTTTTCTCACTTTCGCTTTTCCATCGCCGTGCATAAGATGGGTATAGATTATCATTTGAAAATCTTTTGAATCGCCTTCGCCAAGGGAATCCGCCACGTGATGGTAAAGGTGCATAGTTTCTGACACGCGCTCACACGGGTCATTTACGAGAGAGACAACAAGCGGATTGTGTGTTTCGTCAAAGAGGCTTACTTTGAGCGTGACATCTCGCAGATACGCGCGCCCTGTATTTTTGACTGTTCCAGTAAGAAAGATTTGAAACTCCGCCTCTTTTTCCGTCCATTTCAGATTGGAGATTTCTACCGCACCACGTTCTTTAGACTTTCTCAATTCAGTTGCCTCTTTTGAGAGGTCATCGGTTTTTTTGCGCAGTTCGGCGACTGTTCGCGCGCTCTCTGCCTTATCGCTTTCCAGCGATTTTATCCGGGAATCTTTATCCTTAATTTGAGATTCGTAATTCTGGACTTTGCCTTCGCAGCCGACGAAGAAGGTGACGAAAACAAGCATTGAGACAGCAGTCAGCGCCCTCATATTATCCTCCCTCCACCAATCTGTTCTTTTGCCAGTTAGATTTGCGGATTAGACCAAAGAAGAGAATGGATGTCAACAAAATCCTGTAGCGTGGAAATGACGGGACACTTTGTCCGGGCGAAAATAGGTTTGACAGGGGCACGATAATTGCTATAATTCTTTGCACAAGACGACCTGTAGCCGCTAATATCCCCGGGGAGGCTCAGAGAGATGCGGGTGAGCGTGGTCGGGAGGCATTACCCTGTCGCCCCGGAGACACGGGGCTACGTCAGCAAGAAGTTGCTACACCTGCAGAAGTTGTCCGAAGGGATACTCAAGTGCGAGATAATATTTGCCAGAGAGAGAAAAAAACACATTGCCGAGATGGTGCTGTCACTGCACAAAGGGGTGACTCTGGTCGCGAAAGTGAAAAGCGATGATTTGCGCGCGGCTATAGATGCTGCGGTAGAGAAGTTAGAGCGCCAGTTAGATAAATACAAGGCGCGCCGTGTTGGAAGGAGGCATCTGACGCCGCAAGTATCACGGAAAAAAGTAAAGAACCTGTTAGGGGATAGGAATAAGTAGCGCAGTCAGGAGGGCTTGAGAGCGATTCGGGAGAAATCTATGAAACTGCTCGACTTCTTGGTGAAGGAGGCAACGGTAGAGAATCTTACCGGCTCAGACAAGGAGTCGGTTGTAAAAGAGATGGTTTCAGCACTTGTAAAAGTCAAGGTATTGAAGGAATCAGCGGTAAAAGATGTGGTTCAGAAGATTCTTGAGAGGGAGAAGCAGGGAAGCACAGGTATTGGAAACTGGCTGGCTGTTCCGCATCTGAAGCATACTCGTCACGTTGACAGGATTGTCGGCGTGTTTGGAAGGAGCAGAGCCGGGGTTGACTTTGGTGCCATAGATGGCTCGCACTGCCACATCTTCTTCCTCCTGTTCACTCCGAAAAAGGAGGCGACGAACCACCTGGAAGCGCTCAAGAAAGTGGCGCAACTTGCCAGAGACGCTGACTTCTGTCGGTATCTCAGAGATGCGAAAGACCTGAAAGAGATTCTTGAACTGCTGGAAGAAGCAGATGCACGCTGATGTAGATAAAGACTCACCTGCACTGGATGGCAGCGGCTATCTGTCTGGCTCAGGCGGATATATGCCGCGGATAGTTGCTTTCGGCGGCGGGACAGGTCTGTCCACAATCTTGAGGGGGTTGAAGTCACACCTTGATAATATCACCGCTGTGGTCACTGTCTGTGACGATGGCGGCTCGTCAGGTCGTATCAGAAAAGACTTCGGGATTCTGGCGCCCGGCGATATAAGAAACTGCCTCGCAGCGCTTGCAGACACTGAGCCTCTTATGGAGGAACTGCTTCAATACAGGTTTGAGGAGTCTGAACTGGAGGGGCACAGTTTCGGAAATCTGCTTCTTACCGCTCTGACCAGAATCACGGGAGACTTCGGCAGCGCGATAAAAGAGGCAAACAAAATACTGAAGGTCAGGGGTAAAGTTCTGCCTTCCACGCTTGATAGAGTTACTCTTGTCGCCATCCACGAGGATGGAACAAAGAGCACTGGCGAGGGCGAAATATCAAGAAGTAGAAAGCCGATAAGGCAGGCTATGCTGAAGCCGCGAACCGGACGGGCAACTCAGGACGTTATTGACTCTATCGCTCAGGCAGACCTGCTCATCTTCGGACCGGGAAGTCTCTATACAAGCGTTGTTCCTAATCTGCTTGCGAAGGGCGTAGTGGAGGCGGCGTGCACGTCTCGCGCAAAAAGACTCTATATATGCAACATTATGACGCAGCCGGGCGAAACATCAGGGTATCGCGCGAGCGACCACGTCCGAGTTATACTTGAACACTCTACTGGGAACTTTATTGACTACGTCCTGATAAATACAGGCGAGGTGCCGCCCGAGACAGCCAAAAGGTATGAGGGTGACGGCTCATATCCTGTCCAGGTGGACAGAGAAAACCTTGAAGGGCATAACTATCAAATGGTTGAAGGCGATTTGATTAGCAGAGAATACTTCGCCAGGCACGACCCTGCGCGAACAGCAGCGCTCATTATGGAACTGCTGGTCAGCACCCTGGGTCCTGCGGGTTTCCTCAAAAGCGCTGACAGGGGCGAGCAAGTTTAGCCTCATCTATTCTTACAGAGTGAGAAGTGAATAAGGCGGTTTCCGCTTCCAAAAGAGTCAAACTGGTGAATGAGAACGGGCTACACGCGCGCCCGGCGACCAGATTTGTTGAAACTGCGAGCAAGTTCGCAAGCGATATCACCATAACCAAAGACGGTCAGGTGGTGAACGGAAAAAGCGTGATAGAGATTCTGACTCTCGGCGCCAGCGCAGGCACCTTCCTCACAATAACCGCTGTCGGAAACGATGCGCGGGAAGCGGTGAAAGCGCTCTGTGCGCTCATAAGAAATGAGTTCCTGGAGTAGAAGTGGAAGTAAAAAAGGGCATCCCGGTTTCCGCAGGATTTGTGGTCGGCGAAGCGTTCGTTGTGGATGCGGAGGAAGTCCGCATCTCACGGCACTTCATTGACAGTTCCGAGGCGGAGGCTGAGGTTGCGCGCTTTGAAAATTCTCTCGCAAAAGCATCCACCGAAATAGAGAGTCTCCAGAACGAAGCCGCATCCACGATAGGTTCAGAGTTTACCTCTATTTTTGACTTCCATAAGGCGATACTCGCTGATAAGCAACTGCACAAGGAAGTGAAAGAGAGAATAGCGAACAACAAGTTCAGCGCCGAATATGCGGTTTCGCAGGTACTTCGCAAGCACGCCAGGAGTATGGCTTCTATGGAAAACGAGGTCTTCAGGCAGAGGGTATCTGACATATACGACATAGAACGCCGCATCCTGAGGAACCTCTTGGGTGCCAGATACGAGCAGTTGAAGACTATGGCGGATGAGGTGGTCGTAATCGCCTCTGATTTGACTCCGTCCCAGACAGCGAGTCTGGACAAGACGAAGGTGAAGGGGTTCGCAACTGATGCTGGCGGTCGCACATCTCACACAGCAATTGTCGCGAGGGCTGTGGGTATTCCAGCAGTGGTCGGTGTCGGCGCGCTGACCGCAGACGTCTCTGGCGGCGACATCGTGGTCATAGATGGCACAAACGGAATTGTGATAATAAATCCTGATGAGCGCACCCTCGCAAAGTATAGAGCGCTTGAAGCGGACTTCATAAGTTTCAAAACAAAACTGGCAGAGATGAAAGACCTCCCCGCAGAGACGATTGACGGAATAGAGATTGAAATCTACGCGAATATAGGGTTCCCGGAGGAGGTTGAATTCGCACTTTCTGCGGGCGCGCGCGGGATAGGGCTATACAGGACAGAATTTCTCTTCACCGGAGAATCAGCGCGCTATGATGAGGAGTCCCAGTTCCGCGCGTATATGGAAGTTGTCAGAAAGATGGGCGATATGCCCGTCATAATAAGAACAATGGACCTCGGCGCTGATAAGGCGCCTGAATCTATCTCGGGGCACACTGAAGCAAACCCTTTCCTGGGATGCAGGTCTATAAGATACTGCCTTGAGAAAGTTGATTTGTTCAAGCCGCAACTGAGGGCGATTCTTCGCGCGAGCGCATTTGGTAATGTAAGAGTTATGCTGCCGATGATATCTTCTGTGGAGGAGGTTCGGCGCACAAAACAGGTGTTGGCGGATGCGATGGACGAACTGCGCGAGAGAAGTCTCTCATTCAACGAAACAATCTCTCTCGGCATTATGATAGAGTCTCCCTCTGCCGCTCTCACCGCTGATATTCTCGCAAAAGAGGTAGCCTTTTTCAGTATCGGCACAAACGACCTGATTCAGTACAGTCTTGCTGTGGATAGAGGAAACGAGCGAGTTGCGTCTTTATACCAGCCTGCCCATCCCGCCATACTGCGCCTGGTGAAGCACGTGATAGATACGGGACGCGCTTATAACATTCCCGTGGCGATGTGCGGAGAGATGAGCGCCGAAGTACTATACACTATTCTTCTACTTGGTATGGGACTGCGAAACTTCAGCGTTACTCCGGTCAATATCAGAGAGGTGAAGAAGGTTATACGCTCAGTGACGATAAAGGAGGCAGTGGAAGTCGCAAACGCTGCGCTCGCGCTGACTGAAGCAAAGCAGACCGAGTCATTTCTGAAAGATAAGACTCACAAGATAGTTCCACATCTGGCGTGAGAAGAATCCCGGCGTTCAGTTATTGTCAAAAAAGGAGGCGTAGCCCATAATCTGATGCAAGAGTTTTGCCGATATAGGGAAAGGAAGGCGCCTCAGGGTGTTCCTGATGAGTGGCTACGCAACGAAATCAACCATTCTTCTTGTACTTACTCTTGCCGCTACTGCAACTACCGTGATTTTTAGCCCGCACTCTGCGACGAGGTTATCAGAGACTGTTCCTCCGGTGGGAACGCTTCAAGAAGAAAAATCCTTCAGGGAATACACTGTCCGTATCTACCGCGACGAGGACAAAGGCGAAGGTTCTTTTGAAATATTGAGGAATGGCAGGCAAATCTATGCCCGGCAAGGGTGGGTTTTCGATGTGGGGTATCTGGATGAAGATGAAAATGAGAACGAGCACCTGATCTCAATGGGCAAGGACATCACGGGCGATGGGAAAGCAAACCTTGTTGTCTCAGAATGGACAGGAGGCGCGCACTGTGACTACCTTTCATATATCTTTCAGATAGACGCAGAATTTTGCCATGTCGCCACGGTGAATGGCCAGCACAGTGAACCGCGCTTCCAAGACCTCGACAAGGATGGGAAATTAGAGATTCTGCTTTATGACTGGACATTCGCTTACTGGCGCGCCTGCTTTGCTGACTCGCCTGCGCCAGCGGTAATACTCCGTTACTGCAACGGCGCATACAAACCCGCGACCAATTTGATGAGAAAGCCCGCACCCGCGCAGAAGGAAATAGAAGAGCATCTCCGCCGGGTCAGAAAAGGAGAAGGCTGGGCAGAAGAGAACGGATATGACAGAACAGCTCCTCCCAGCCATCTCTGGGGTTATATGCTTGACCTTATTTACAGCGACAACGCTGCGTGGGCTTGGGAATTCCTTGATAGGACGTGGCCGCAGTCAATTGCTGGAAAAGACGAATTCCTCACAGACTTCAAGGCGACACTAGCAACCAGCGAATACTGGCCAGAAATAGAAGCGATGAACTCCGAATGAGACCACACTGGCGAGATCGGTTGCTGTCCGGTCTTTCCTCTTCGGTTACTTCTGTGGGCTCCCAGTCTTGAAATATATCCCTATCGTCTCTACCACCAAATTGGAGGTTGACGAGGGCACTACTTTGATGAGTTTGGCGTAGAGCCACCTTCAGCCGGTGGAGACTGCTGTTGTGTCTCTTCAATGTAGAGAATGCGGTTGCAGTTTCTGCAATAGACGAGCAAATCGCCTCGCATAATGATGTTCACCTGCTCAGGTGGAATGCTTCTGTAACATCCCTGACAGATGCCGTCTTTGATGCTTACCACCACTTTTCTTTTTTCTTTGTTCAGGACGCGCTCGTATCTGGTCAGTGTCTCAGATGAGATTTTTGATGTCAGTTCCTGGCGCTGTAACATAAGTTTGTCCACTTCACTCTGGAGTGCGAAGACATCTTCTTCTGTCTGCTTTGATGACGCTTTCAACTGGTTCTCTTCGCGCGCGAGTTCCTGTGTGAGTTTGGCGAGTCGGGCGCGCTCGCTGTCAATCTCGGAAAGTTTTTCAAGCGCAGCATCCTCAAGTGCGGAAATCTGGCTGCGGATGCTGTCGCGCTTTTTCAGCAGGATGCTGAACTCCTCGTTGCGCTGAGCGGAGTTGAGTAGAATCTGGACCTTTTTCAGTTCTTCCTCAGTCTCTTTCAGTTTTATCTCTCCTGAGTGCTCTTCGTGCTCAATTATTTTGATACGACCTGAAAGGACTGAGTATTCTTCCCTGTTCTTTGAAAGTTCTTTTTCAAGTTGAGCGAGTGAGGTCTTTTTCTGGTTGATATTTGCCTGGAGTTCCGAGACCCGACTGTCCAGGTCACTCAGTTGGCGCAGAAACTCAAGTTGCGACCTGACATATTCGTCCATCTTCCCCCCAGAGGGTCGGATGTGAGCCGCGCAAAAACCCGCTGACAGTCCGGCGGTCAGGCTGTTGTCGGAGGAGTAGTTTCAAGAAATCCCTCCAGAAGTCTTGAACGCACCGGATGCTGGAGTTTTCTGACAGCCTTTGCTTCAATCTGGCGCACTCTCTCGCGCGTCACCTTGAAAATCTTTCCGACCTCTTCAAGAGTATAGGTATAGCCGTCGCCGAGTCCGTAGCGCAATTTGATAATTTCGCGCTCTCTGAAAGTGAGTGTATTGAGGACGTTTTCCAGTTTGTCTTTGAGCATTTCGTGAGAGGCTGCGATGACAGGCGATTCTGCCGTTTCATCTTCAATGAAGTCACCGAAGACCCCATCGTCGCCTTCCCCTATTGGTTTGTCCAGGCTTGTCGGGTGTCTTGAGATTTTGAGGACGCGGACAGCCTCATCAACGGAGATTCTAAGTTCATTTGCGAGTTCCTCAATAGTGGGTTCGCGCCCGTTTCGCTGCGCAAGTTGTTTGGAGGCGTTACGCAGTTTAGACATAGTCTCAATCATATGGACGGGGATTCTAATTGTGCGCGCCTGGTCAGCGATACTGCGTGTTATAGCCTGCCTGATCCACCAGGTTGCGTAGGTGGAGAACTTATATCCGCGCCTGTATTCGTATTTTTCCACCGCCTTCATAAGACCTGTATTGCCTTCCTGTATCAGGTCCAGGAACGGCATACCGCGGTTTCTGTATTTTTTCGCTATTGAGACCACAAGGCGCAGATTCCCGCTTGCCAGTTTCCTCTTCGCCTTCTCGTAGTCCGCGTATCTCTCCTCTATGACATTGCATCTCTTTATCAACTCCTCTGGCTGCTCCATAGCCTCAAGAAGGAGAAGTTTGAGTTCACTTTCAAGAGCAGAAAGCCTCTTCTTGTTGGTCTTTCTCTTTGACGAACACAGTCTCTCTATTTCTCTGGTGCAGTCCTGGACCCTCGCTGCCGCGACGTTGAGCGTGTCCACAATCTCTCTGACTATTCTTGTCTGAATATTGACTTCTTCAAGAAGCGCGACAACCTTTCTCCTGCTCAGTCTCAATCTGCGCCGGACTGTTTTCGTTATAGAGACCAGGGTTTTCTTGCGCGAGAGCGTTTTGAAATCCTCGCGGCATCGCGCCAGAATCTTCCCAATTGTTACTATATTTTCAGGGAGTCTGCTTGATATTTCGGGCTTGCCCATATCCTCAAACCCGCTTACTGCCATAGTCTTGTCAAACGTGCGTTCGCCGCTTCTCAGTTCCTGGAGGATGCTCAGCGCCTCACCTGCAGCGATTCCGGATTCAAGCACTGTTCTGCGGAACCGCTTGCGCGTGGTTTCAATCATCTTAGCCAGGCGCAGTTCCTCTTCCCGTGTCAGAAGCGGTATCTCCCCCATCTGGAGGAGGTACATTCTGACAGGGTCGTTTATGCGCTCCCATGCGCCGGCCTCAATTGGCGGCAGAGTGACTTCCTCTTCTTCGTGGACGACAGGCTCGCGGGCACCTTCTTCCCGCTCCTCGCGCCCATCCACTATTTCAATTCCGTGCTTCTCAAGGCGCTGCAGAAGGCTGTCAAGTTTCTCCGGCGACTCTGCCTCGTCGTCAGGAAGCACCTTGTTTATCTCGTCGTATGTGAGGTAGCCCTGCCTCTGCCCTTTTTCTATCAGGCTTTTGAGCCAGGCATCTTCTTTTTCTGCTTTGTCCGTCCTGATCTTGTTCATATACGCAAACTCCAAATCTTTTCTAATGTTTAGTTACTTTTCTGCGCTCGTAAACTTCTTTTATCCCTCCCAGTGCGCTCGCATCCTTGTGTGAGCGTTCCTTCAACTGGCTTCTAATCTTTTTTGACTCGCAGGTCTCTGACCATCCTGTAAGAAGCGCCTCGTAATCCCTTTCGCCTTTGTTTCTGCCGTATTCAAAAACCTGAAGCAGTCTGTTCCTCAGATTCTCGTTCTTCGCAAATATATCGTCAGTGTTGAGGGAGCCGCGTTCCCCATATATTTTATACGCTGCAGCCGCTATCTCCGATAGTTCGGGGTCCTGGAAACTTTCAGGCGGAAACGCCTCCCTTGCCCGCTCAATCAGGTCAGGTCTGGTGAATATTATGTCAAGAATATCCATATCTCTGTAAAGTGTCACAGGCGCGGGCGCAGTCCTCTCTCTTTGAGCAGGTGCGTTCGCCCTCTTCACACTCATAGCCACCTCTCTCCTGTCCACGCCAAACTGAAGCGAAACCCTGTCTATAGCGATATCCCTTGTCTGCTTGTCCGGAATCATTCTTATCAGGGACACTATCTCGTCAACCGCCTCCGATGTTCCTCTGACTGTCTTTGTATCGTATTTCTCTCTGGCAATGCGCAGCGAGAAGTCAAATATGTCCTCGCAGGAGGCAAGGACTTTTTCAAACTCCTCGCGCGAGAACTTGCTCAGGTAGTCAAAAAGGTCTTTCTCAGCAGGCAACTGAGCAATCTTCACATTGAGGCTCTCCTGAAGAAGAACTTCAACGCCTCTTGAGGTCGCCTTTTTGCCCGCAGTATCAGCATCAAACAGAACCGTTATGCTATCGGCGTAGCGTCTGATAAGGCGCGCGTGGTCTTCCGTCAACGCTGTTCCGAGAGTCGCTACAACCTGAGTAAACCCCTTTTCGTGAGCCCGCATCACGTCTGTGTAGCCCTCTGTAACCACCACTGTGCGCGTTTCAAACACTTTTGGCCGCGCGAAGTTGAACCCGTAAAGGATAGAAGACTTCCTGAAAAGCGGCGTCTCTTTCGTGTTTATGTATTTTGGCAGCGAATCATCCAGAACGCGCCCGCCAAACCCCACCACTTTTCCTGCGTAGTCAAATATCGGGAATATCAAGCGGTTGCGGAAAAAGTCGTAGTGCCCTCCTTCTTTCCCTTCCGCAGCCAAACCCGCTTCCAGAAGAGTTTCTATTTTGACGCCTTTATCTGCAGCGAAATCCAGAAGCGCTTTCCAGGAATCAGGCGCAAAGCCGAGTCTGAACTTCCTCGCTACGTTTTCAGGAATCCCTCTCTTTTTGAGATAGTCCAGCGCACCAGAACCCTCAGACTCCTCAAACAAAACCTTACCATAGAAAATTGCCGCTGTCTCATTCGCCGCCAACAGAGCCGAAGTCTTTCCTTCAGACTTGGAAATCTCTCCTATCTCAATCCCGGCGCGCCTAGCAAGTTCTTTCACAGCGTCCACAAATGTCAGCCCATCTATCTTCATAACGAAGGCGATAATATCGCCGGCCGCCCCGCAGCCAAAACACTTGAACAACTGGCGTTCAGGATTGACGTAGAAAGACGGCTCTTTATCGGGATGAAATGGGCACAACGCCTTATAGTGGCGCCCGGAACGCTTCAGGGGCACGTGCCTGGAGACCACCTCAACTATGTCGTTGGATTCCTTTATCTGAGAAAGTTTGTCTTGCAGCAATCTAATCCCAGAATGTTCAAAAAACTCGGGTGAATCCCGCCTTTACCAAAAACCTTTACTCTATACACCAAAAGAGCCGCCTCGTCAAGTACATACAAAAGAATTTTGGAATTTTTACTTACCTTTTCATTTATTAGACGCAGTTTTTAGCCTTTTCTGTCAATAATTCTGCTTCCAAAGCGCATTATATAGTGAGAGTATTTGTTCGTGTGTCAGTTCCTGCGCTCTTGCGGTAGGCGTTATTCCAAGAGAGTCCAAGAGTTGCGTTTCCAGCCCTCTGTCAGGGCGCTTTGGAAGGCGCCTCAAAAAATTCAAAAGATTTTTTCTCTTCTGTGAGAACAGAGTGTGCACAAACCCTGAGAACGGCTCAATCCCGGTCGCCGAACCTGTCGGTCTGACAATAACAACTCTTGAATAGACCTCAGGAACAGGATAGAAACAGTTCGGATGTATCTTCCTGCCAACTGAAACTGAAAAATATTCTCGCATAATTACGCTTATAGCCCCGTACTCTCTGCTTGAGGGTGCTGCTGTAATTCTTTGCGCCACTTCATCTTGTATCACAAAAACGCCAAGCGAGAGTTTGGTCTGCGCCAGAAGCGAGGTGAGGAAGTGCGTCGCTACGGAGTAGGGCAGGTTTCCGCAGACCTTTATTTTGCGAGCGCCCTCCCCTTCCAGCGCACCCAGAACCTCGGGATTTATGCCGCCCCTGCGCATAATATCCCCCTCAATAATATAGATATTGCTGTATCTGGAGAGGTATTCGCGCGCGAGCGCGCAAAGGCGCTTATCTATCTCCACTGTTACGACTCTGCCCGCCTTGCGAGCCAGATGTTCTGTCAGAAGCCCGGTCCCCGTCCCAACCTCCAGAATAGTGTCGCCTGCCTCTAACTCGCAGGTATCTGCGATAATCTCCAGGAGATTGTGGTCTATTAGAAAATTCTGTCCGTATCTTCTTGAAGGTCTTATTCCCGCTTCCCGCAAAATGCGAACTAAGTCCGACCTTGTCTGGACTGGAATCTGCTTCTCATTGCCGCGTTCTGACATTGCGCGATTATTACTCTGTGCACGGTAGCGATAAAGCCTCGCCTTTAGGTTACGGCAAGACAGCGTAAAAGTCAAACCCGCTCTGAAAAAAAGCCGAGTCACTGACAGACGTTTGCGCGACCAGGGCAAAAAAGTTCAGGAATTCTGCGGATTTTGTAAAGTTTGTGGCGTTCTCGCCTGTCTATAAAGATGGGGGAAGATAACTGATGCTCTGCTTGTGGGACAGGTTAGTCTGGGGGCGCGGTATGACCCGGTATGAGAAGAGAAGGACACTGAAGCGAATTGAGCGCCTCAATAAGAGACTGGAGGAGTGGCTGAAGCGCCCGATGAGTGAGACTATCAGAGAGATAGGCGCAGACGCCATAAGACATCACATGTCGCAGATTGCGCAGGCGCTCAAGGCGGCGGAGAGAACATGGTAGTTCCGCGTGATATTACGGTCTCACCCGTTACGCGAGTGGAACTATCCTGTGCTGGAAACTTTTCTTCTCATTCCTGAGAGAACTACCGAAAACCGATTCTCAGGCAAAGCGAAAACCAGCGAAAGGCGAGTAAAGATAAGAAAACTGCCTGCGCATTTTTTACAGGCGCAGAAGCCTGCGTGTCAGAAGAATCCCCGGAACCACGAGAATGGCGGCGCTTACCGCAAACGCTAACCAGAGTCCGATAAAACCCCTGCGCATCAGAGACTGAAAGAAAAGACAGGGAATAAATCCACCGAGAAAACCCGAGAGAATCGCAATCAGGAATGAGGCGTATCTTCCGTATCTGGCGATAAGAAGGGGAAGCGGCAGCGAAATCATCGCAAATAGAAATGGAAAGGTGCTGAGCGCGAATCTGCTGAACAGTTCCTCTCTGATGTAATTTGCCCGCTCTCCGTGTTCGGCGCTGCTCTGGATGAGTTTCTCCCTCTCCTCTTCTGCCGTCCCGGTGCGTGAAAGTGACTCTGATATGTTCTGGATTTCTTCTTTTTCCGCCTTTAGCATCTTGAACAGTCGCGCACTGGGAAAAAACTTTGGTCTGGCACTCGCAGATGTCACCACAGGCACCTCAATAGTGTATCTGTTACAGGTGAGAACGTCGCAGGACTGGCGCTTACCTGTCCCGTAAAACGTGATTGTCACGTTGCGCAGTTCTATGAGTATGGCATTACTGCGCGCAAGAAAGAATATCTCGCCTTCCGGTGCAAGTATCTCAAGCGGTCTTTCAGCATCTGTCTTGCGCACCACCACACCGCTCAACCTGCGCCCTTTGTAACTGCGACAGAAAACGTGGTAGCCTGGAAGTTCAAAAGTCTCATCAGCGCCTTCAGCCAGCGATAGAAGACGTTCAGTATAGGGTTTAGCGACCATATTTCTCCAGTAAAGCGCGGTAGGAATCACTTCACTGCTGAGAAAGTATATGATGAAACTCAAAACAAACGCGAAGAGATAAACGGGAAGAGTGGCTCTGACTATTGACATCCCGCCTGCGCGCATACTGACTACTTCGTTTTCGTCAACCAACTTGCCGTAGCCCAGCGCAACAGCAACCAGGAGCGCAACCGGAAGTGTGTAAGCGGAAGTTGCGACGGCGGCGAAGGGAATAACTCTGACAAACTCGCTCAGACTTATTCCGCGCCTCACAAATTGAAGTGCGCCGCCGAGGAGAAAAATTCCCACGAGCACGAGCAAAGCGACGAAAAATACTTTGGCAACCTCAAATAGAATGTAGCGCTGAATTGTCTTGAACACCGCTTGCCCCTGAAAACTGAAATGACTATGAAAAAGGGGAACGCCAACTCTACACGTTCCCCTTACACTTCTTGAGCGAGATTTACCCTATTCCTCTTTTACGACTCCGGGACCGAGCACGGGAGCAGACAGGACGCCAAGTATTGTCAGGGACTCTCCCTTTGGAACCTGCACGGTTCTGATAATGCGGTCGCCACGCGCTATACATACCAGGTCAGACTTTTTCACCTCTGAGTAAACTCCCAGAACCTGCATTCCCTCAATTCTACGGTAGATGAAAATCTTGGCGTCGCCAGACTGCACCTGCTCATCAGGCGCACCAAAAGTCTTTATCAAATCCTCTACAGAGATATCCTGGCCAATCTGGTATGCTGGCGGCGGGCCGTAATCCTGCTTTGAATAGACACCAGCAAAAAAACACCCTGCCGAGGAGATAAGAATAGCAGCGAAAACAGCGCCTGAGATCGCCCATCTTCCCATAGCCGCCCCCTCTCGTAATAGCGCCACTACTTGAGGAACTTTACCAGAACCACGCGGTTCTCAGACCCCTTGTTGTAGGTGTAGTAAGTCTCATCCATTATTTCACTCAGATAAAACACATCTATCTCTCTACGGCTCTCGCTTGAACGCATCTTTTCCACCTGCTCCTCATCCGCCTGGTCAAACTGGAAAAGGTTCTGTGTATCTTCAATTACTATTCTCAGGCTTGCCTCCGATACTTCAATGGAGAGGTGAACCATCGCGCCCTCGCCGTCTCCGGAGTTCTCAATAATTGCGGTTATCACTTCATCAATTGCCAGGAGAACCAGTCCGCGGTCAGTCTCAGACAGTTTCACGTTCCCAAGCGCTTCCTTCGCAAAAAGCCGCAGTTGTTGTAGAGACTCAGACTTGCGAGCGACAGTCAGTTCCTTTGTCTTACTTCCCATACTCCTCCTCATTCTGTTGCACACAACTCCTAAAAGGATGTTACTGCTGACCTTTGCCCATATCAAGCGAAAAATGTGTCAATTTTCCACCGCGGCACGGGTCATTCACGATACAACTAATGCATCCTCTGATTCTGGTCTTTAGATTCTTGCCAGGCGCGCTCTCTTCTGATAAAATAAAAAAGGAAAACTGAAGGGTCTGCCGTGAAAAGTGTAATTCTCCTTTCAGGCGGATTGGATTCAACTGTTTGCCTGAAAAAAGCGGTTGACGAATCTGCCGCCTTTCTCGCGCTCACCTTTGACTACGGGCAGAAGGCTGCGCCCCGCGAAATAGAAGCGGCGCGTAAAATCTGCTCGCTCTATTCCGTCCCTCACAGAGTTATCTCCCTCCCCTTCTTCGCTGGACTCGGCAACTGCGCGCTCACAAGCAGTAAGCGCAACGTTCCGGAGTTCGCCCCTGATGAACGCGATATGAAATCGCTCTGGGTTCCTAACAGAAACGGCGTGTTTGTCAATATCGGCGCGTGCTTTGCCGAGGCGCTTGGCTGTGACACTGTGGTTGCAGGTTTCAATCTTGATGAAGCACGCCTCTTCCCTGATAACTCAACCGAGTTCATAGATGCTGCAAATCGCTCCTTCCAGTTCTCCACGCTTTCTAAGGTGCATCTGTTCAGTTACACCGCACCTCTATCAAAGAAGGAGATAGTGGCGCTTGGACGCGCGATAGGCGCGCCGATAGAACTCACCTGGAGTTGCTACGAAAGTGGAGAGAATCAGTGCGGGAAATGCCGCTCCTGCAAAGTAACTCTCCAGGCGCTTACAGGGCAGAAAATATGAGAGGTCCAACCAATTACAGGGGCATCAGTTTTACCAGATTCAACCTCAATATCGGAGGTAGATGGACTCTGCTTACCGGCGCTATTGTCTTTGCCTGCGTAGCGCTGTTTGTTTACGGATACGCTAACAGAACAGCGGATGAAGTGGAACACGCCTCTGTGCAGAAGCAGCCTTACAGGTCTTTTGCGCTTTACGAAACGCTCAGTCTTGACAGAGACGCGCTCCTCAAAGGTCAGTTGTGGAGATTTATCTCTTCAGCATTCTTGCACGCAAACATTATTCAACTGGTCTGCTCAGTCTTTCTCCTGTATCTCTTCGGCGCGTATCTTGCGCACAGACTCGGAAATTTGCTACTGCTTCTCTCATTTCTGATATGCGCTGCAGCAGGCGGCATCGCATCCCTGATTCTTTCGCCGACGGAAATGTGTTTATGCGCTCCCGCCGCCTCTCTGGGCACTTCCACTTTATGCGTTCTGCACTTCCCGTATCTCAGATTCTTCCGCTGGCTCACAGCGAGACAATTACTGGTTCCCGCTGTGGCAATAATGCTGCTTTCAGGCGCCACATTTACGCGCCAGGATTTCACTCTTTCAGGTCAACTCGCCTCACTGCCGACAGCGTATCTCCTCTTTAGACTGGTGCCTTATATCCAAATGGTGATAAGCAGGCGTAGAATCCGCAGAGAGATTGTCGGCTTATTCTCGGAAGCCCAGAAAGAGGAGGAACTGGACAGAATATTGAAAAAAGTTGAGAGGTCTGGTATGGACAGCCTTACTCAAACTGAGCGGCGCTTCCTGCAAACAATGAGCGGCGAATACCAGAAAAGAAAAGTGAAACAGAATTGATAGGCTAATCTTGTCAGCCCTGACCTCAAACCTCGCGCCTCACGTCTTGCAGGCTTGAGACTTGAGGCTTGAGCAGCGAGGCTTAAGAGGAATATTCCCTTCATTCCTCAGGCCTCACGCCTGTAAGAATCCTGTAAATTGGCGTTTTTAGTAACCCCAACGCTAAATAGCAGTTACGCGATTTTAGCCCCTCCCAATTTACAGGATTTCTATAATATCCCCCCTGAAGCCCCGTGCGTAAGCGCGGGGAGAAAATCCTCCCTCGCGCGAAAGATAGAACCGTAAAACTAATCACGAAATCACGAAAATACAGAAATCACAAAAAAGCATATTCTCCTTTCGTGCTTTATCCATTTCGTGTTTTCGTGGTAAAAATTCTTCACCCTCGCGCGAATTCTGAATCTCTCTTAGACGCTGATTTACACTGAGTCAACTCGTCCCACTGCGGGCTCGTCAATTTTGAATTTTGCATTGTAACTTTGCATTTTGCATTTTTCATTTTGAATTCTTATCGGAGCAAAGTATGAACATTTCGCGTCAGACTTATTTAGAAACAAGAATCTGCAGTGGAATATAGACAAATTACGCCTATAATATAATGAACCAGTTATCCGGAGGCAGGATAGTAGATAGGGAAGGAGAGCCATATGAGCAAACGGGCTAAATTCAGCGTCGGACGCAAAATTCTGGTAAGGAAGATGCAGCATAAAAGTCCGCAAATGAAAAAGGCGAAAAAGATAGAGAAGAAGACGCAGTAAGAACCAAAAGCGTGTTTGTCGCCCATTCAGCCTGCTATTTGGTGACTGGTCTCTGATGGAGATGTGGGCAGAAAAAGCATCTGGGGGACCATAAGATGAGAACAATTACAGGTCTTGTCGTAGTTTGCTTGTTACTGCCTTTCCTAAGTCCGGGATGCAGCTGGGCCATACTTCTCAGGATAGTGAGGATAGAAGACGCTTCTGCTGTGAAAGCATCGAGGTTTGATATGGGTGAGTTTTGCATAGAAGAAGGCCTTCTTTTTGATGCGCATCAATTAGGAGTGTTCCATCCAGGTGGGAATGTTATTATGTGTTCAATGACTGTGAAAAACCTCTCAACTTTTGATGTCACCATTAGGAGCGAAAACTTCAAGTTTCTACTTCTCGGAGATGGAGGAAGTAAGGAATCACTTGAGACAGATTGTGAAATACGGATAATCGAGAAAGGAAAAATCTTAGATACTATGACTCACAAACCCTTCTGCGGGCCTGTGGTGCTGAAGCCTGGCGAAGGAATAGACCTTGATTTCTCATCTTTTCTGAAGGACAGGAAGATACCGAGCCCTGTACGTATTCAGTTATTGGTTTCAGGCATAACGGTAGGCGGCAAAGAAGTCTCATTTTCAGTATATGCCGAGCGGTAGTACACAGACGGACTTCAAGGTGTTGAAGTTATCGTTGAGAATCAAGAACAGGACGTTTTTTATTTTCTCCACGAACGGAGGGGACGCGGATAATCGTTGCGGCTGAAGTGCGGGGCTTGGTCTCTCTGCCATTTGAACTTGACTTGCCAGTAGGGGATAGTAGAATCTCAAACAGTTGGCGGAGGCAGCGACGAATCTCGGCAAGTCGGCTTGAGGGAGGGATTATGAAAGACGTAATAGTTGTTGACCCCAAAATACTGTGCGGGAAACCGATAATAAAAGGAACAAGAATACCTGTCTATGTTATCCTCAATCTTCTGGGCGCAGGCAAAAGCGTGGAAGAGGTGTTAGAGTTGTATCCTAAGTTGAAAAGAGACGATGTCCTTGCCGCCATAGCGTATGCTGGCGCTGTAATGGAGCGTGAAGAGGCGCATTTGTTGGGGCGCTCAAAGTGATAAGGTTTCTGGCAGACGCGGGAGAAGCGGTGAATCTCGGCAAGTCGTCTTGAGGGAGGAACGAAAATGAAGATAAAATGGCTTGGGCATTCGTCTTTTCTGATACAGGGCGAGAAGGCGACAGTTATTACAGACCCTTACGATGAGATTGGACTGGAGTTTCCAAGCGTTACGGCGGACATTGTTACTGTGAGTCACGACCATTTTGACCACTGCGCTACGAGTAAGGTAGGCGGGTCGCCGCGTATAGTGAATAAGACAGGCGCTGCGGAGGTTTCCGGAGTTCAGATAACCGGCTTTCCAACCTATCACGATACTGTGAAGGGGAGTCAGCGTGGACAGAACACGGTTTTCAGAATCAGACTTGACGGAATTACTCTCTGTCACCTCGGAGACTTAGGACACGCTCTAAGCGAGACTCAGGTTTCGCAGATAGGGTCTGTGGATATTCTCTTTGTCCCTGTCGGCGGAGTCTATACCATAGATGCGAAGGGAGCCAAGGGAGTGGTTGAAGCGCTGAAGCCGCGAATCGTCATACCGATGCACTACAGAGTTAGCGGGCTTTCCCTCGGAATCGCGCCTGTTACTGACTTCACGAAGATAATGGGAAAGTTCAGGGAAGAGTCTGTTCTTGAAGTTGCCGCCGGGACTCTGCCGAAAGAGACGACAGTGGTGGTTTTGAAACTCGCTTTATAGAAGAAGAATTTCCCGCGGGTATAAAACCCGCGGCTTTGGAATTTCAATCGTTTTTCAACTGTTGCAGCAGAGTGTTCAGGTCTGACTGGTTAGGGTTCAGTTCAAGCGACTTCTGGAACAGTTCAGCCGCTTTCTTTGTGTCTTTTTTCTCTTTGAGGTGGATGTATCCGAGAATGCGGTATGGAAGGAATTGACGAGGAAACCGAATAGTAAGATTTTCCAACTCCATAATCGCATTATCAAATTCCTGTTGCCCCAGATACATTTGGGCAAACACAATGCGGGTATCAAAGTCGCTCGGCTTTATCTGGAGTGCGCGATTCAGGTATTTCAAGCAGTTCTTATAATCCCCCATCCGAAGATACGCCCTTGCCATATTCTGGGTCGCCATGAGGTCATCCGGGTCGTAATAGAGCGCTTTTTCGTAAAAGGGGAGCGCTTCTTTGAGGAATCCGCGCTCTGCCAGCATATTGCCAACGTTATTAGATACTCCTCCATAACTTTCTGCTGGTTTTTTGAGTTTCTCCAGTTCTTCAATCGCCTGGTTGGTTTTGCCCTCCTGAAAATATGATTGAGCGCGCATATAGTGGTAATTGATAATAATCATATCAGATGAAAAGTCAGGTGCGACTCGCGCGTCGCCAAAGTTCCGGAACCTGTATCTCTTCCAATATTCTTCCGACACCTTCTGTTGGTATTTTGGCGAATCAGCCTCGCGAATGATTCTGAATACCAATCCTTCAGGAACCAGCAGAAATCCGCCGAGATCGGTCATATCGCGTCTCTCGGTGAAATATATTGGTCTGTCCTGATTCTTCAGGATGACGTATTTCTCATACTCTCGGCGGGGGATTCTATCAGCACTTTCACCCGCCTTTTTTCTCTCTGTGATGAATTCGGGGTATAGTTTCTCCTCTACCTTGCCATATTTGTCGGCGATAGTTACATCACTGCGCATACCAAGCACGCCTTGAAGATACAGAAGTGGAAACTTTCCGTGGTCGCCTCCGGGAAAGACAACAGCGTCTTTTTCCATTGAGTCCAGAATAGCATTTCCGTAGTCTATTGCGAAATAGTATTCTCTCTTGTCGTTCTCGTAGTAGTTGGCGCGAAGGTTGATGACAGGGAGGGAGAACGCCACGATTGAGGCGGCAATGGGCACTGCGCTCCAGTTGACTTTTTTCAGCAGCGTTTTCCAGAGATAGAGCAATCCGATGCTCATCCATATTGTGGCAACCAGATAGGAGGGAATAAAGAGAAAGTCGTTTGCGATGACTTCTTCGCCGGACGGCTTGAAGTTTGCAAATATGACGAACCCTACTGAGGTGAGTAGAAATATTGCGAGGAGGAAAGAAAAGTCTAGTTTTTTCTTTCGGAAGTGGACCCATAGCCCCAGCAAAGGAAGGTAGAACAGGAGATAGGGGAACTGTTTGACATACGCCTGGAAGTAAACGCCCATTTGCTTTCCGAAAAGTTGCCAACTGCGCTGATATTCAGTGCTCTTCTCTTTTTCTGTTTCTGGTATTTCGTACTGTTTCCTCAGGACGTGGTTGAGTGTTGCTGAGAGCGTCTGAGGGTTTCCCCAGTTCATATATGGGTTTGTTCTGGCGCGGATGGGAAGATACAAATACACCGAAAGCGCTACTGTGAAAAGCAGCACGCAGATACCCACCACTTTCAGATTGATTTGCCCACGCCTCGCCTTCAAAAGAACATATCCAGCAAAGACCAGCGAAATCGGTCCCATTGTGTGATGATTCGTGCAGCCCAAACCACACAATAAAGCGAGAACGTAAAGAAGTCGCTTAGAACGCTTCTCATCCCAGACAATAATGGTAAGGAGACACGCGGTGACGAAAAAGGTGTCCAGTGTATAAACTTCAGCAATTGTGGTCTGCGACCAGAACTCGTATGAGAAAGCGAAGACCAGCGAAGCGCTTGCCGCGATGACCCTGTTTCCCGTGATTTTCCGGATAACGAGGAACAGGAAGAATATCGTGCAGGTCGCGAAAAAGACCGACATAAAATTGACCCGGTAAGCGATTGTCCCGAACGGGATAATGATTGTGAACAACTTACCGAGAATGCACCAGAGAGGATAGCCCGGCGGGTGGCAAATGCCGAGCGTGTATGCTGCGGTAACCAGTTCGCCCGAATCTTCACCGGTGAGGTCTGGCGCCACTGTTAGAAGATATACGACTAACGAGAGCAAAGCGGTAAATGCTGCCCAGAGGTAATCGCTTTTTGAGAGAGGGCGTTTCTCGTCAAAAATCGGCAAAGGCGCAGGTAGCGGCTCATCTCTCAAGAGGCTTTTTTGTTCCAGTTCTTTCAGGACATCCCGGACTTCTGCTTTCGTGAGTCGGAGTTCACGCGCCAGTTGCCTGACGCTCTTCGTCTTTCCGTAGTTTCTAATATACTCTCTGTCTTTCGCTGAGACTCTCATATCTGCCCCAGGTGACGGGGATTCTCTCCTGATTAGAAAGCGACCAGAAAGGCGAAGGTCTGAACAGGATGGTGATTTGGGGTTGCAAAGGCTGCATCCTGGTTTCCTGCCGCTATCATACCGGTTGGAAAGTTGCGATAAACATAGACAGTTATTTTATAAAGGGAATGGTCATCTGTATAAGATTCGGGTATTCTATCGCCATCTCTGTCTATTTTTGCTTCCTCTATGGTGAAGGCATAGGAGTATTGAGGGAGAGGGTCTCTTTCAGCATCTCTGCGCTCTGCGACTGTTAGTGTTCCTGTCTGCTCATCAGGAACTTTGCCTTCTCTGATTTTCAGTATATCTTCTCCGAGCGGAAAGACTTTGAGAACGCGGGGGTTATTGTAGGGAGCGGGAGTTCTCTGTCCGATATCGTAAGTGGCGGGATTGTTTCTCGGATAGAGATACCTTCTTTCCTCTCCGACTGGAAGGAGAACCCAGTATGGCGCGCCCTTATCTATCTTTGGGGGGTTGGCAGCCAGGTCTGTCAGAGAGCCGCCGGAGTCCTCAACCAGTCTCTTTACGCCTTCGCCAAGATATATGAAGCCGAGGTCGCCGCCGTCCCGTATGCGCGCTTTGTGCAGTCCCAGTTCAATACTTGAGCGCACGCTCTCCGCGGTCATCGCTGCGATAGTGCTTTGAACGACTTCCGAGGTCTTCTTTATGCCGGCGGGGAAGACAGCGAGTATTCCAAGAAGTCCCACAGAGAGAACTACCAGAGCAACCAGAATCTCAACTATTGTGAACCCGGATTCCTTCAAACTGCGATTTGTCTCCATATCGGTCTCCCGTTCGGGCGTTATCTTCCCGGCTGTTCCACCTTATAGACTGTTCTGCCAGAGGCAGGGTCAATGTCAATGTAACATTTTTTGCTTTCGCCTGTCTGCGTAACAACTATGTCTGCTCTGTCGCCGCCGACAACATCAAACTGGGAGCGGGATACGCTTGTGTAATTTCCAAAACTGGCTGAGCCATCGCTGGAGAACTCAATTGAATAGTTCGCTATCGCGTCGGGAGAGGGATTTCGCTGGTCTTCGTTGGAGTCATCAAACGGTGCGGTGTAGCCTTTGAAGCCGAGCACGTATGAGATGCCCGGAGGCAGTTTCAGCACTTCGCCCACGTATCTGCCCTGCTCAACAATATTGAGACTCTTCTTTGGAACCTGATAGATTTTTATTCTTCCCTGCGGAGGCTCCAGCGCTTTGTTTATGCAGAAGACGACCTTGTAATGTCTGCGTTTTGTTATCGCCTCTCTGCGCGCAGTGTCTATCGCAGCCTGGATTATCCTGCCCGAGTTTTCCAGTTGTTTTGCGCGCATAAAGAGGCTGAGTGCGGGCACACTGGCAGCGGCGATTATGACGATTATCGTAATGACCGCCAGCAGTTCAATAAGCGTAAAACCTCTCGTCACCTTTGAACAGTCCATCTGCTTTCTCCGGGTCTGTAGGTAAAAAACTCATCTTGCTCGCTCGCCTCGCATAATATCATCGTTCGCCTTGGCATCTTTTTTGTGTCCGTCCTTTCCGTTTGACCAGAGGTCGTATGTGCCGGGGTGAATTGGACCGTGCGGGCTGCGCACTTCACGCGGGTCAGGGTCAAGACACCTGTGCATACCCGGAGGACTGGGAGAGTATCTTGGCTGATTGGTTTTCTGGTCATAAGCGCAGTTATCATAGTGAATGGGGTTTCCCCAGCCATCCACAATCTCGCCCGCTCTGGTGAACAACCCGGTTCCAATCTCAAGGTATGGCTGCCCGTTGTGCACCTTGACCTCAACGGGGTAGTTCGGGTCTTCGGCGTAAGATTTCTTGATGAGAAAAAAGTCGCGCGGGTCATTCACCCCATCGGGATTTTTCCACGCGAGGAAGTAAGTCAGAGTTGCTGAGCCTCTGAGGGGGTATCCTTGCGGCGTTGACACAGAATAGTCGTAACCGTCCGGAGGATACTCTCCAAATTCGGATTGGTAAGATTGAAGTGCGAGTTCTATTTGTCCAAGGATGGATTGGGTCTTATTGGCGCGCGCTCTGTCTGGGTAGCCCGTTCCAACCGCGACAAGCGCGCCGAGAAGGATTATGATTATAGTTACAACAATGAGCATTTCAATCAGAGTGAACCCGCTGCGAAACCTCATAACTCCTCCGTCTATTTTCCTGTCCAGTTATTGATATCGTCTTTGCCCGCTCTTTTGTCGTTCTCGCCCTCGTTGTCTATGCCGTCGGGTCCATTACTGTACAGGTCGTAAGAACTCTGATTATGAACTTTTGGCTTTCTTACGCCTGCGTCATTGGTCGCTCTCGTATAATGCCAGGGCTTTCCCCACGGGTCAACGAGCACCTTGCGCGACGTGTCAAACTTGGATTGCACCAGTTCTTTCTCCTTGAACTCCCAAATCAAGTTAGGACCGCCGCCTCCACCTTCCCACCTGGGCTTGCCTGAAAGCGCCTCAACAACGTTTATGATTCCAGTATCATTTGCAGCATCGCCGGGCGGGTAAAATCCTACATCTCCGCTATAAAGTTCAAGCGCAGCCGCTATCTTATTCATCTGGGTCTTTGCGACCGCAATTCTCGCCTCTACAGGCGCCCTTCCGACCGCAACCACAACAAGGCTTGCCAGAACTGCTATTATCGCCACAACGATAAGCAGTTCCACAAGCGTAAAGCCTTTATTTCGCATCCTTTCCCCTCCGAAAGAAGTTCATTTATAGCGGCTGAATTCCTCTCAGTTTGAGTCCGCAATCTCACGTTCTATACATAGAGACGGAATCAGCAGGCTCTATGTTGCGCGAAAGTTTCTCCTTTTCTCCTGCGCATTCTTGAGCCAGAAACTCCACAATATGTTTGACTGATACAGACCCCGCAAGCATACTCCTCAGTTGGAGAACACAGCCCGGGCAGGCTGTCAGCACAGTCTGTGCGTTCGTTTCCAGAATCGCTTTGCACTTTTCCTTCCCAATCGCCTGAGAGAGTTTGTGGTAGAATATTGAGAAACTTCCCCCTCCGCCGCAGCAGCGCCAGGGTTCATCAGACTCAACAATTTCGGCAACCTTTGACAAAATGTTTCTCGGTTCCTTCCATATTCCCTGTGCGAACCGCAGGTGGCACGGGTCGTGATAGGTCACCTTCTCTTTACCGCCTTCTGAAGAAAAAGGGAAGTCCGCGAGAAACTCGGATATTTCATACACCGGTGCTCCGAGCGGTCCCACTTCTTGAGCGCCCTGCGCAGATTCTGACTTCTGCACCGAGGCGCGAGGATATTCCTCCTTCAGAGATGTTGCGCACGATGCGCAGGCAGTCACTACCGCATCCAGACCAAGCCGGTGGAAAGAGCGGATATTTTTTGAGCGGAGCCTCGCGAAAGCGGCTACATCGCCCAGATAAAGCGCTGGAATCCCGCAGCAGACCTGGTCTCTGGGCACAATCACTGTGTGTCCTGTCATTTCTAATAGTTTCACCGCGGCGGTTGCTATTTCAGGATAGACATAGTTTATCAGGCATCCGAGAAATAGTCCAACTCTCTTACTTCCCGAGCCTGTTCTTTCCGGCAGAATGCGAAGCGCAGTTCTCCCGGCAAGTTCAGGTATCGCCATTCCTTTCTCAAAGACCAGTGGAAGGTGGCGGGTCGCTCCTTTTAGCCTCGGAAGCAGTTTCTGTGCCAGACTCATAGCCCGCATAAAGAGATTGTATCTTTGCCTGTGCGGGATTATTGTTCGCATAAGAAAGCGGGTAAGAACCGCTTTGAGTCCGTTTCCTGGCAGACGCCGTCTCACATCAAGAATAAGGTGTACAGGGTGTATGCCGGTCGGGCAGTCGGCAACACATTGGTAACATTTCATACAGGAGTCCAGTATCGCGCCCAGTTCGCGCGAAGGCGAAAGTTTTCCCTGAAGCAGAGACTGGCACAGCACTAATTTGCCTCTCGCTAAAAACTCTTCCCGCCCTGTAACTCTATAGACAGGGCAGACACTCTTACACTGTCCGCACTTCACACACCGCGCAAGTTCGCTGATAATTTCCGAATCTCTCATCGCCTTACCTTTACAGTGCTGGGCTTGCTTTATACTTCATACTTTTGCCTTCATACTTCTAACGCGCGTATTTCATCAGAGCGTCTCTTTTTCACCACGCCTTCCGGCGTGGTGCTTCCGGAACCGGCATTTTCCTGCTTTCTCGGGTTCATTATAAATTTTATCTTCTCTGCGTTCTCCGTGCCTGCTATGTAGATTCTTGTCAAGTTGCTACTAACAGGATTCGGCGATGAACGTCAATTACGCGCATTCTGCTATCCGGTCATGAGGCATCTCCGCCACAGACCATTTTCCCGAAACGCCAGGGGCGGACCAAACTCTGCGTCGTTCGCCCTTCGGCGAACACCACACGAACGGTCTCGCCCCTCTCGTAATTCGCGACGTCTCAAACGTTCCTGCCCCATCCTCTTCTCTTCTTTCTTCCCCTAAAAGCAATTTTCCTGCTTAGAGACTCTAACAAAACCTCAAGTTGGGTGACGAAAATGCCGATATAGAGCATGTCCAACAATATGAGGGGGGCATGCCTATGGCAAGAGAACTTATCACAGATGAACTATGGAAAGTAATTCG
>Ga0315280_10002794_pt1 | contig 27835 bp, 30 predicted proteins | sample YL17G06_40_MG_FD_203697 | JGI IMG/M metagenome (GOLD analysis project Ga0315280, IMG submission 203697) | Sediment microbial communities from Yellowstone Lake, YNP, Wyoming, USA - YL17G06_40 | ecosystem: Environmental > Aquatic > Freshwater > Lake > Sediment | place: USA: Wyoming | collected... | reverse complement strand
GAACGTTGCGCAATGATAAAGGGACTTCGATTCACGAGCGCATCATGACAACACTGTCAACATGGGGACAGAAAGGACTGGACAGTCTGCAAATGCTAACGGCGGTGCTAGCCAGCTAAACACATACGAATTATGTAATAATCCCCCATCATCTTAATAAATTTATCAAGTCTAATTCCATCCAATTCTGGCGTTGGGTGACCCTTTTTTGATAAGTTCCATTGATCTTCACATTCTGAAAATTCTGCGTCTTGCCCTTGCTTCGCGAGCCAGGCAAGAAACACAGCTCCCGCGCGGTATGGGTCTGGAAGGTAGAGTTGTATCTTTGAGCCGCGCGGACGCATGAGATTCTGATATAATCAATCAAGATAAATGCTTTTGGTAGTTCTCTTGTTTAATCCCTTCGCAAGCTCTTCGTTAATAATCCCCTCCATTTATTCTCACCACTTACACCAATTCCCGCCGCCTCCGCTGGTGTCTTCCCCTTTAGTCCCATATGGTTCTGTTGCATACTGTGGTGTTGCAGCAATAATGGCAGTCAACCGCTATTGGTTCCATTATGCCGCCACCCTATAATGCAACAGAACCCCTTCACCAGTGCTTTAAGAAAAGGCCTCTCCTCCACCAGACGGGCCTTCAGCTTGGGATCGTCCAGAAACTCCACTCTTCCCGCCACGCGCATCATGCTCGTAGCCATGAGATCGACTTTGGGATTGAAGAAGCAGATCTCCACCTTGGGATTGCTCTTCAGCTGCTTGCAGACGCTCTTTGGCGCGCCGGTGTGGTAGTAGATGCCGCTCTCATCGGCAAACCACATCAAAAAGGCCCTGACCCTGGGCTGATCGCCCTCCTCGGTGGCGATGTGGCTGATAGGGTTCTCGTTTGCAAATTTTATGCAGTCCTTGAACTCCATTCCCAATCCTCCTTTAGCAGATCAATCCATTTATTTATATAATATCTATATATTTATTTTAGTTCGATCTGAAAAGAGATACTATTATTATTTAGACCTTTCTCCACAGGTCCACAGGCTATTCGTCTTGGCAGAAAAGAGCAGGTGTCCGACATTGAGGATTACTACTAATCGAAAAGACTTATGAAGTAATAGTATTACCGTTCAAGTTAATGCTGACCATCACCGAGCTATGCGACCGTCTTCTTTACGTTGAAAGCGACCGCTGGCAGTGCAGCTTCGGCCACGGGGAGCCGGTAAGGCTCGGCCTCGTCCTGGAGGCAGTGAACCTGGGAGGGGGCGAAGAGGACGAATACTCCTTCGTCATAGACGCCAGCCTCATCCCTCAGCCGGAATATCTGGACGGTGAGATCATGGAGGAGGCGAGGGCGGAGGGCGCAGCGGATCGAGATGAGCAAATCCGCTACGCTTACGAATGCTATGGCGGTGTGCCTGTGAACATCGATGCCGTCCAGCCCGCCAAAGCCTCCTGCGGCTTCTCCAGCTTCGTTGCTGAGTGCAGCATCAGATCTATTAAAGCTGGGTCCGGCGAGGAGATGGAGGTGCGCCATTTTCGGGATCGAGAGGAGGCCATGCGCTTTGCTCGCGACTTCTATGCCGTCTATGCTTCCGTCCTCTTCGGCTTCATCGATGTGGTGCTGGACCGGCTCCTACCTGCGGGCGGAACAGGCTGGGACAGGATTAGGCAGATGGCCAAAAGATAACTGGCAGGAGGTGGGCACGGGAATCAGGGCTGCTTCTCGCCATCAATTGGATCTGGTCAGAGTAGCTTTGAGCGTAGTGCTTTGGCACGGCCAGGGTATGTTCAGATCGAGCTGGACGTTCATGGTGCTGCCATCAGAGGAAACATCCGCCAATACATTGGCCGCTATGGTCAGTCCCGACGCAGAGAGGCTGGACTTGGCCTCCAGATGACGGGGGTCATTGCTGGAGACTGTGCCGTTTACGCCAATCATGCCGGAAGGAACGGCTACAAATCCAGGGCAGATGAAGCCTCCCGTATCAATGCCAATTCCTCCTCCTATTGTTGGCGTTCCTGTGACTGCATCGCCATTTTGCGTCAGCTCAAGGGTGAGAGGGGCACTTGTCTCTCGATCGCCGATTACCTTTCCGGTGAAAGTGCCCTGGTAGAAGGCGGCACCTGCAGCATCCGCCTGGGAGAAGCAGGTGACGGTAAGGCAGATTAACACTGCCAATAAGAACTGGTTTATGCCATTCATGCTAGCATCAGCTCCATTTTAATAAAATCTTTTCTATGCGGGGAGATCGCTCCCAGCGGGCTGCTGGCTATCTTAGCGGTTTCTATTAATAGATTGTGACAGCTCCGGCAATTTCATGGAAAGCCTCTTTTACTATTTTTCCAGACCTTTTCCAAGAACAGGCTCCGATTCCAGAAGCCTGGCCACAGCATAGGCGGGGAATATGTCGGAGATCTTGGAGCCGTATCTATCCGAGAGCAGAACGCACTCCAGGCCCAGGAAGGAGGCCGCCTCTGCAATGGACCTCTCACCTATCCCAGTGGCCGCCACCCTTGATAGCTCGTGCTTTCTTGCCAGGCCTTCCAGGGCGTCCACCAGGATCCTCATTTGGCGGTTGCGGACCTGCCTGGCAATGGCCAGCGCTCCGGACTCGCCAATCTCCTCCAGGTCGGAGCAGATCGCTCGGGCCAACCTTTGCAGCGCAGCCTCACGGTTCTTTCCTGCGCCATCGGGAGCATCGCAGGTGTAGCGCTCCTCGGAGATCTCTCCCAGCACCAGATAGGCATCGGCAGTGATGGCGAAGAACTCGGGCGCGAGGGGAATGGTCTCTCCTCTGATCCGCGCCGCAGGCAGCAGGGCTCCCAGGCTGGTGCGCAGCAGGCCCGTGTAGATCAGCTCGCCCCTGGCCAGCCGCAGAAAGTCTGTTCGCGCCGCCAGAGGCTCTCCTTTAATGGGTATAATGTCCGTGGTGGTGCTGCCCATGTCCACGAAGAGGCAGTCTCCTACCTCGCGGGCCAAGAGCGCAGCCGAAGCAGACCAGTTGGCCGCCGCCAGCTCCAGTGGGTCTTTCCAGCCAAAGCCGCCAGCGCCCCAGAAGTGCACCGGGCAGAAGAAGGCTCGTCGCACCACGGCCATGATGCTCTCGACGCCTTCTCGCTTGCTGGAAAAGCAGTCCGCCAGCTCGCCCGTGATGACCACGGCCACTGCATCGGGCTTTTGGGCGGCGAAGCGCCCCAGAACCTCGGCCAGAGGCGCCCTCTTCCAGAGAGGCAGGTAGACGCTTTCCGCAAAAAGTCCGTCCGGGCTCGCAGCTTTGGTGTTGGCCCCGCCAATGTCCAGGCCAAGAATCATGCTGGGCTTTTAAGTCCTATCGAACCATAAAAGCTTTAGGTCGGAAGATAAGTTTAAGCCACCAACTTTTCGGAGATCAGGATCATGGCTGCCAAGGAGAAGTATGCTGAACCCACTTACTTGGAATGTGGATTCGGAGAGCTGGAGCACAAGGTCATAAGCCCGGAGGCATGCTGCCGCTGCGGCACCTGCGAGGCCTTCTGTCCCAGGATTGAGCATAAGGAGAACAGGCCCGCCCTCGTGGATTATGATCCGCTGTGTGGCCTGTGCTTCGCCTACTGCCCCAGGACCTTTCTGGACATGGGCGAGATGGAGACCAAGCTCTTCGGCCGGACCAGGAACGCGGACGAGGCCCTGGGAATCTACAGGAAGACGGTTTCCGTTCAGGCCAAGGTGGCCGCAGTCCGGGCCCAGGACGGAGGCGTGGCCACGGCCCTACTGGTCCAGGCTCTGCAGTCGGGCCTGATCGACTGCGCCGTGGTCACGGATAGGGATGGGGAGTGGAGGACTGTGGCGCGCGTCGCCACCACCGCCGAGGATATCAAGGCCGCTGCCGGGACCAAGTACACCATATCCAACAGCGTCTTCGCCCTGAAGGCGGCCATGGAGAACGGCTGCCAGAAGATCGGCTTCGTGGGGACCCCCTGCCAGATCCAGGCCTTAAGGAAGGTGCAGCTTCTGGAGGAGCCCTACGAGTTCGGCCAGAAGAAGATCGCTCTGCTGGTGGGCCTCTTCTGCATGGAGAACTTCGATTACGATGAGCTCATGGAAGGACTGGTCAAGGGCAGGTTCGGGCTGGACCCGAAGGACGTCTCGCGCTTCGAGATCAAGAAGGGCATGTTCCGCGTGATCGACAAGGCGGGCAGGGCCCACGAGGTGAAGATCGAGGAGACGGACGAGTTCACCTTCAAGGGCTGCGGCCCCTGCTTTGACTTCGCCTCCGAGCTGGCGGACGTCTCCGTGGGCAGCGTTGGCTCCAGCGAAGGCTGGTCCACGGTTCTTTTGCGCACGGACGAAGGGGAGAAGCTCTATGCTGCGGCCTTGGCCGCGGGAGCGGTGCAGGAGAAGGCAGTCTCCGAGAAGGGCCTGGCTTTAGCCAAGAGGCTGGCTCAGAGCAAGGCCAAGCGCTTCGAGAGCAAATCCCAAGAGATGAAAGTTGGCGGCATAATCCGTTAGCTGGACCACTGACCTGATATGCTCTCCATCGGGCTGGCTGGAAAGCCTAACTCTGGCAAATCCACTTTTTTCAAGGCTGCGACCCTGGTGGATGTGGATATCGCCAACTATCCGTTTACCACCATCGACGCCAATCACGGTGTCTCCTATGTGCGTGTGCCCTGCCCCTGTCAGGAGCTCGGCATTAAGGAAAGCTGCGGTAAGTGCAAGGACGGCCTGCGCTTCATACCCATCGAGCTGATCGACGTGGCCGGGCTCGTGCCCGACGCCCATCTTGGCAAGGGCCTGGGCAACGAGTTCCTGGACGCTCTGCGCGTGGCGGAGGCGGTCATCCACGTCCTGGATGCCTCGGGCGGCACAGACGCGGAAGGAAATCCTGTGGGTCTTGGCAACCATGATCCCGTTTCTGATGTCAAATTCCTGGAGCACGAGATCAGCATGTGGCTGCAGGGCATTCTCAAGCGCAACTGGGAGAAGCTGATGAGAAACTACAAGGCTATGGGAGGCAAGCCAGACCAGATCCTGATAGACCAGATGGCGGGCGCTGGGGTCTCGGACAGCCACATCCGGCGCGCCCTGGCGGAGATGAAGAAAGATCCCGGGGCCTGGAGCGAGGAGGATCTGAAGAGGTTCGCCCAGCTCCTTCGCGCCTACAGCAAGCCCATGATCTTGGCCGCCAACAAGATGGACATTGCGCCCCCGGATAATGTGAAGCGGCTCCTGGCTCTGAAGGGCGAGACAGTAATACCCGTGAGCGGCGCGGCTGAGATCGCGCTGCGCATGGCCGAGAAGGCTGGCTTGATCAGGTATTGGCCCGGAGATCCCAACTTCCAGATCGCAGGCCAGCTCAACAAAGCCCAAGAGATGGGCCTGGAGAAGATCCGGGCGCTGATGAAGCAGTTTGGCAGCACAGGCGTTCAGCAGTGCCTCAACCGCGCCGTCTTCGAGCTGCTCGACTACATCGTGCTCTATCCCGTGGAGGACGAGAACAAGTTCACTGACCGCAAGGGGGTCATGCTGCCGGATGCCTACCTAATGAAGCGGGGAAGCACGGCCCGTGACCTGGCGTTCCGCGTGCACTCCGACATCGGTGAGAGCTTTTTATTTGCCATCGATGCCAGGAGCAAGATGCGCCTCGGCGAGAAGTACGAGCTGAAGGACGGGGACGTGATAAAGATAGTGTCGACGAAGTGACTGCAATTTAATTTTTTGCTGATTTGACTTGGGCAGTGGCCATTGGATTTGATTTTGGTGGGGCAATATTGGCTAACCTGGCAAGGCAAAGTCATGGTGCAATTGCAGGATCGTTGTTTGTCAACCTAATTCGCCCAATACCTTAAATAAGGGACATGTCCATCCCTCAGCCCAAAGCATAGGAGAAGGGGATCATACTGGGGAGAAAGCTGATCATATTGGCTATTATTATCACTATCACCCTCGTTGCCGCAGAAATGCCTTCTTCATTCTACCAGGCCTTGAATAGCATGAAGAACCAGGACGTCCTCAGCGTCAAGAACTACGATGCAGGCGCGAGCGTCACTGAGGCTTACACGGATTTCGAGCACCTGGAGAAGGACACCCAGGTGGTGAGCCGATCTTATAACACATCCGGCAATGAAAAGGACTATACGAGAGGCAACGCCTCCCTGGAGGCCAGCATTGATGCGAGTGTCATCGGCAATTCCCACATCGACTGGCAGTCGCGGGATCTCTTGCCGGACCAAATGGGCCGCCGCGCCTTTTATAGCCGCGCTGCCGACGCCATGACCGGCGTATTCAACATCGAGAAGTTCATCCAGCTCTGGTCCAACAGCACCCTGAAGAAATCTGCAGGCCCAGAATGGCTGCCCTGCGGCTAGCCAATCTGCGGCCGAGCTTTAGGCCGAGCCGGAAGACTTCCCATGGGATTTTTCACATCAAATCCTGATTTATCGGCAGAACGATCGTTTCATGCTTTGATGACGAAAGGATCAAATCCTTGTACATCTTTGACCGTCAATGAAGGAATGCTCATGAAGGTTCTCGTCAGTGATTCTTTGGCAGAGGAAGGAGTAAGGAGGCTGGAGTCGGGTGCGGAGGTTGATGTCATAACCAACCTCTCTCCCGAGGAGCTTGTCAAGAAGATAAAGGAATACGATGCCCTGGTCATACGCAGCGGAACCAAGGTTACGGCAGAGGTCATCAAGGCCGCGGACAGGCTCAAGGTGATCGGCAGGGCCGGCGTGGGGATAGACAACGTGGATGTGGAGGCGGCCACCAAGAAAGGCATCATCGTTTTGAACACCCCCGGAGGCAACACGATATCTGCGGCAGAGCACACCATTGCCATGATGCTGACCCTGGCCAGAAACATCCCCCAGGCCAATGCCGCCCTGCACAGAGGGGAGTGGAACCGGAAGAAGTACACCGGCGTGGAGTTCTTCAACAAGACCCTGGGCATCGTCGGTCTTGGCAGGGTAGGTGCCGAGGTGGCCACGCGCATGAAGTCCTTCGGCATGCAGATCTTGGCCTACGATCCCTTCATCACTGAAGAGAGGGCCACGCAGCTTGGCCTCACCCTTGTGCCTCTGGAGACAGTTCTGCGGGAGGGCGACTTCATCACTGTGCACACCCCCTTGACCAATGAGACTCGCAACTTGATCGACGAGGATGAGTTCAAGATCATGAAGCCTGGCGTGCGCATTGTTAACTGCGCACGGGGTGGGATCATCAATGAAGCGGCCCTGGCCAAGGCCGTGGCCGAAGGAAAGGTAGCAGGCGCCGCCGTGGACGTCTTTACCAAGGAGCCGCCAACCGGAAATCCGCTGCTGGAGTCGGACAAGATCATAACCACGCCTCACCTGGGGGCATCCACAGCCGAGGCGCAGGTCAACGTGGCCCTTGCTGTAGCGGACCAGATCCTCACCATCGCCAGAGGAGGTCTGCCAACCAACGCCATCAATATGCCAGCGATATCGCCGGAGACGCTGGCGGTCATGGAGCCCTACATGAACCTGGCCGAGAAGATGGGAGCCCTGGCGGGACAGCTCATGGGCAGCGGCTTTGAGAGCCTGGAACTCATCTACAGCGGAACCGTGGCCGAGAAGGACATTCGACCTGTGACCATCTCCGCCATCAAGGGCCTTCTGGGATGCCTGATGGGAGAAGGCAGCGTGAACTTTGTCAACGCCCAGAGGAGGCTCAAGGATATGGGAGTCAAGCTGCTGGAGAGCAAGACGGAGTCTGCCAATGGATACAGCAACGTCATTACCCTCAAGCTGAACAAGAAAGGAACCGTGACCTCCATTCAGGGGACGGTCACAGGAAACAAGGAGAAGCGCATAGTGCAGCTGAACGAATATCACACTTACATTCCCTCCGAGGGGGATATGGTAATATCCATCATCGAGGACAAGCCCAACATCATCGGACCGTGCTGCGTGGTGCTGGGAGAGGGCAAGATTAATATCGGCGCAATGCACGTAGGCCGGATAGCCGAAGGCAAGCCGCAGCTCATGGTTCTCAGTATCGATCAGATGGTATCGGAAGAGATCATGAAGAAGCTCGGGTCAGTTCCGGGAGTGCTGAGTGCCAAGATGGTGGGGCTGTAGGTTTGAAAGCGGGGTCCGCCCGCTTTAATATAATTTCAATTACATCAATATTTTTCGCTTCACCTTCTCCACCAACTCCGCCCGGACGGCGCTCCTGCGGTCTCCGCCGCAGACGATGCCCCGCACGCCGATGATGTCCGGGCTCAAGCGCTGGAGAAGCTCCAGGTGCACAAAATCGATGCTCCCGGCCAGGGCCACCTCCAGGCCTGAGGCGTGCCCAAGGTCGATGAACTCTCTCAAATCCTGCTCGCTCATGAACTCGAAGGTGGCTCTGCCGTCCTTTACGGCCGTGTCCACCATGACCACATCAGCGCCCGCCTTCTCTGCGGCTGCGATCAGAAGCTGGGGCGAGATGGAGCCCACTCTGACGTAGTCTGAGTAGCCTGCAGCCACCACTTTTTTGCTGGGATCATAGTCCTTGACCGCCCGCACAATGCCCTGCAGCATTTCCTCTGCCTGCTCTGGGGTTTTTGCGCCCAAAAGTCCGGCCTTGATGAACTCCGCACCCGCTGCTGCCGCGCCGAGAGCTGCCAGGCTGGCGGTTCCCGGCTTGAATTCCAGGTCTCCGATGGTGGCGCTCACAGGCACCCGGCCGGCGGCCAGATCGACCACGGCCCGGATGGCCCAGGGAAAGTTCGCACCCAGGGAGCCTTCCTTGGGATTCTTCACGTCCAGGATGTCTGCACCGCCCTGCAAGGCCGCGCGTGCCTCTTCGATGTTCATGGGGCTAACCAATAGTCTCATATTCAACCAATCCCGAAAGGAGCATCGTGCGTTGCATCTTCGTCCTCGATATATTTAACGGTGCGGTAGTTCATGCCCTGCAAGGAGAGAGGAGCCGGTATGAGGCAATCGAAAAGCACAGCAAGATCGTCTCCACCTCTGACCCGCTAGGGGTCTTGAGGGAGATCCACCCGAAGGAGGTTTACCTCGCGGACCTGAATCGGCTGACGGGCTCGGAGGAGAACCTGGCGATCATCGAGGAGATCTCTAGCAGGGCGAAGACCATGGCCGACATCGGCATTTTGAAGGCAAGCGATCTTCGTTATCTGCCAGGCATTGTGACCCCTATTTTGGGCACGGAGACCGCCTCTTTCGATTTAATGGCAAAGGCTGCTCTGCAGAGGAAGATAGTAGTAAGCATCGACATGAAGCGCAGAGAAATCCTGATCCGCGATCCCGACTTGGCCGCGCAAGCTCCCCTGCAGTTCCTGCGCCGCTTGAACGGCCTCCCGCTGCAGGCGGTCATCCTCCTGGAGCTGGATCGGGTGGGCACCTCCGCGGGGCTGGACAGGAAGTTTCTGGAAAGTGCCGCCGCCGTCAGCGAGCATCCCCTGATCCTGGGCGGCGGGGTGAAGGGAGTGGAGGACCTGCAGGCGCTGGAGGATCTGGGCTTTTCGGGAGCGCTGGTGGCCACGGCCGTGCACAACGGGAAGATCCCTGTGGAGATGGTGCGCTGAGACGGCAAGGCTTTTTTAAATTTCTTTTTCAATGCATCGAGAAATTAGCTGCAGAATTTCCGGTTCGGTCCAGGAAGGCCAATCGTCAGTTAAAAGAATTTGAAGCTCCAAGTGATAGTAGCCAAAATTCAATTTCAAGGTGAATCTGATGGAGAATAGGAACATCATCATCGGACTGCTGGTAGTGGTATTAATCGCTCTTGCTTTTCTTGCCTTCAAGCCTACGATGTACGGACCGGGCTACAGCCCAGGCGGTTATTACCCACCCTGGTCGATGGGTCCGGGAATGGGTCCGGGAATGGGTCCGGGAATGGGTCCAGGAATGATGTACGGGCCAGGTCACGGTTCCGGATATGGGCCAGGCTACAACTACAGCTCGCCCATGATGGGATATGGCGGCATGATGGCGCTGTACTATTCAGGGGCCAAGCCCCTCTCCTCGGAAGATGCCCTGCAGCGCATGGAGAGCTTCGCAAGGCAATATGGATCGAACGTCGAAGTTGAGGACTTTATGGCCTTCAGCGGTAACTACTACGCTGTTTTAAAAGACACGAGCAATAACCAGAGCCTGGCCGAGGTGCTGGTGGACCGCTACTCCGGGTCGGCCCATCCTGAGCCGGGACCGAACACGATGTGGAACACCCGCTACGGCTCAGGGAGAGAGGGGGCAGGAGGCACGGGATATGATCTGGCGGGAGCGAAGAGGCTGGCGGAGGATTTCCTCAAGGTCTACCTACCTGGAGCTAGGATCATGGAGTCGAATGCCTTGCCGGGCTACTGCACCTTTGATTTTGGCCGCCAAGAGATCGAGGGCATGCTGAGCGTGAACGCCTACAGCGGAGAGATCTGGGTGCATACCTGGCATGGGTTCTACCTGGGAGGTAGTGAAGGCAACACGACCTCCTGATCTTGACCATCGTGGACTATGCGCCCGAGACCGCGCCCTCGAGCGGGCTTCGGGCGCGGGAGGCTCACAGCCCTCGGCTATAGACTCCTTCCTGCTCTGACATCGCCCGGCGAGCCTGCCCGTGTTCATGGCCTTGGGCTGGCATGCGTTGACTAAATAGAAAGGCCAAGCTCCAAAGCCTTAAACTCAGTCCGTCAAACAAAAGTAAATAAGCAACCAGTATGAATTACTGGAAAGATCTCTCATGGACCGCTTTGCCGATCTGCGTGATAAGGTTCTGCCTCTGCTCCGGCCTTATGTGAAGCGGATTTCAGTCTTCGGCTCCTTTGCCAGAAGAGAGGACACACCTGAAAGCGATATCGATATCCTTGTAGATCTAAAGCCGCCCGGCCAGAGGCCGACCCTGGGGCTGAAGTGGTTCGGTCTGGAGGAGGAGCTTGGTCGCATTTTGGGGCATGAGGTGGAGCTGATCAGTGAGAGTGCCCTCAGCCCATACGTTGGCCATATGCAGAAAAGGATATGGTGCTCCTCTATGAAGAAGGATGACACTGTATATCATGTGGTCGTCAAAAAGGAGATTGAACCGATGCCTGTCTATCAAACCTCTTCCCGAGGTATGTACTCCTCTCCTCTTTCTCTCTCTGCTACCTCTCTCACCTGGCCTCGATGACCTCCTTAAGATCCATTTCATCTACACACTTAATCAGGCGATTCAGGCCGAGCGCCAGCATTCCCGAATCGTAACGCCCAAGCAGGCCTAGCATCCCGTAGTTGCGTTCTTTGCAGATTGCACTAGCCTTCCCGGGACGTGCTTTTCTTGATTAAATAGTACCCTAAGGACAGAGAAATTATGACTGCCGATAGGCCGAGCAATTCCATATCGGCAGATTGCCCGTTCATCTCCATGAGGATGACCTTCCTGGCCACGGCAATCAAGGCCACCAGAAATACCATCAGCACATTGACCGTCTTATCAAGCTGAAAGGCCTTGAAGGTCTCCAGAAGCTCCACCCCGATGAGCACCAGAAGGACGGCCCCGAAGAAGCTCAGCAGCTCATCGATCTGAAGAATGACAAAGGGAGGGGAGATCAATGCCAGAGCCAGAATGTATATCAGATTTACGGTGGCCATTAGCACGACAAAGGCCATGAGCCAGGTCAAAACGGTGATGATTATCTTCTGGAATTGATCGAGGTATGTCGTAAACAGGATCCCCCTTTCTTGGCCCTATTGCATTCTCTTGATTGTCAGTTAGAAGTTTTTGTATAAAGCGCTTTCTGAAATTATTTATAGTAGTAATATAAATTAAATTATCCTCAATAAACATGAGCGCTCTGATAATCCCGATTCCCCAGCTGCCCACGGGTCCCCCATCTTCGATCCTGATTTTCAACCAGTCCCCTTCAACTCCGGCTGAAACCGGGACGATCCCCGCTCTACTCTCCTAGGCATGAAGGATGATGTCGGTGCGTGCTCCTCCGCCGCCAGCTGCACCTCCAGCACCTCCCGCGGGCCAAATCATCCCTCCGCCTTGATCACCATGGCCGTTATGTCGTCCGATTGCTCCTCACCTTCAGTAAATTGCCTCAGATCACGCAAAATGCTATCCAGTATCCCTTGGGCAGAGAGGTCTGTGGCGGCGGCCAGGGAGGATTTGAGCCGCTCCTGGCCGAATAGCTTCTCCTTGACGTCCATGGCCTCCACAATGCCATCCGTGTACAACAGCAGGACGTCACCGCATTCAAGGGCTATCTGCCGCTGCTCGTATTCCATCTCCACCATCATTCCCAGGGCAACGCCAGTCACCTCCATCGTCTCTATGCTGCTCGCAGCAGCCCGGAAGAGCAGAGGCGGATTGTGGCCGGCATTGGCGTAAAAAAGGCTTCCATCCTTCTGGTTCAGCCTGGCAAAAAACAGAGTAACGAACATCCCTGAATTTCCAGAACCGGAATCAGCCACGATCATGTTGTTGGCACGGCCCAGAACCTCCATCGCATTCTGGTGAGGAGCAGCGCACGCTCGCACAATGGTTCGGGAGAGGGCCATGAACAATGCAGCTGGAACGCCTTTTCCGGAAACATCGGCGATCACAAACTGCAGATCGCCGTCTTGGAGGATGAAGTCGTAAAAGTCCCCGCCCACCTCCTTGGCGGGAATATTGGTGGCTGCGATATCGAATCCTTTCAGAGAGGGAACCCTCTCCGGAAGAAAGCTCTTCTGGATGTCAGCGGCGACCGCAAGCTCTGCCTGCTTTCTCTGCAGCTCCAGCTGATAGCTGTCCCTCTCCTTCTTGGTCACTCTCTCCGTGATGACGTTGGATATGATGAAAGAGAATATGAGCATGCCCGCTCCATTGGCTAGGACCATGGGTCCGACGGCTTCCGCTACCACATCCAAGGCAAGATCGAATGGCCGGGAGATAGCCAGAACCAGCACCATATGGAAGAGCTCAAAGAGGACGGCAAAGATGACGGAGAAGGCCACCCCCACAAATCCGCCTTTGCGAAGGTATACCAGCCCGCCCAAGAGGCCAGCCAGAGTTACCGTTATACTGCAGGCCAGAGCAGTGAAGCCCCCTTCCGAGAAGCGAAAAGCCGCGCCGATAAGACCAGCACCCAGTCCCACTACCGGTCCGCAGGCAAGACCCCCCACAAGCGGGCCCAGATCGCGGACGCTGATGATGGCGCCCAGCAGATTGATGCCGATGATGGAGCCGTAAATTGAGATCGCTCCGAAGAAGAGGACGAGAACCATCTGGCTCTTCCATGTCGCCCGCCCGTCCAGCACCTCTGTGAAATATCTGCTACGGGAGATCAAGAGGGCCGCTACCACAATAACGCTTACCGCCTGCAGTAGCACCAGGGAATTGCTGATGAGAGAATTAACCATTGGTATTATCAGCTCTACAATTGAAGGCTCTTGATCGCCTCTCCCTGGCTGGGATAGATGGAAAAGAATCGACTGGCCCCGGTCAAAACGAAGACCTCCTTGACAAAAGGCTGTAAGGCCGCCAGCAACAGATCGCCATCTCTATGTTTGAGCTTGTTCAGGGATGCCATGAGCACTCGCAGACCAGAGCTGCTCAGAAACTCCACCTTCTCCATATCAACTACTAAAAGTTTATTATTCTTATCTATCAATCCCATCAAGGCGGCCTCAAGGTCCCTGGAAGTCACGGCATCGATCTTACCGGATACGGAGAGGACGGGAATGTTATCGATAAGACTTTGGATGATCTCCATTTGGCTCACCATATGATCTCGACCTTCAAACTTATATTCCTTATGCAGGAGATCCCTCTCAGCCGGAAGAATACTCTTTTTTTGGAAGAATTCGAATAATTCCGGCGGCAACCGAAATCTTGCCGCCAGGAGGCTATCGATGTTAGGGAACACCAGCATCGAAAGAGATTAATGCGAGCAACAGAACTTATTTTTAGAGGCGGAAGAATGCGTAACCTGAGACTTCTCTCCTGGAATGTGAACGGCCTGAGAGCCATTTTTAAGAAAGGCTTCCTCGACTGGCTGGTGAAGGACAGCCCGGATATACTCTGCCTCCAGGAGACCAAGTCCCGAGAGGACCAGGTTCCTCCTGAGCTGAAGAGCATCCCTGGATACCACTCCTACTTCACCTCTGGCGATCAGAAAGGCCGCGGCGGAGTCGGGCTCTTTACCCGAGAAAAACCGCAGGGCGTGAGATTCACTTTGGGCATGGAAGGCTTCGACGATGAGCACCGGGCCATCGTGGCTGACTACGAGGACTTTATGCTCTTCAACATCTATTTCCCCAATGGAAAAGCCTCCCAAGAGCGGCTGGAGTATAAGCTGAAGTTCTACGATCTCTTCCTGGACCTCGTGGACCGCCTGAAGGCAGAGGGCAGAAGAATTGTGATCTGCGGGGATATCAACACCGCTCACAAGGAGATCGACCTGGCAAGGCCCAAGCAGAACGAGAAGATCTCCGGATTCCTGCCTGTGGAGAGGGCATGGATGGACAGGCTGGTGGAGCACGGCTTTGCGGACACCTTCCGCATGTTTCACCCGGTGGGAGGCCACTACTCCTGGTGGGATTTGAAGACGCGAGCACGAGAGCGCAACGTGGGCTGGAGGATCGATTACTTCTTCGTCAGCGAAAACCTGAAGGACAGGGTCAGATCCGGATTCATCCTCCAGGAGGTCACAGGTGCCGATCATTGCCCGGTGGGAATTGAGCTTTCCATCAATTCCCAAGGGCATGATTAATATGACTCATATTATTTATATAATTCACAATATTCATATTATTAATACCATTAGCGAATATCTTGATGATGGCTGCCCGAATCTTCCTCCTGGGGGGCGAGGTCATCGGAGGAAAAAGGTTTTATCAGTAGCTGATTAATATCCTTTTGGCTCTGGAGGATGAAGAAGTTGAGGCTTGCCTGGCCGCCGCCCGGAGATCTTGTCGCATCTGCATTGATCTCCCTCTTAACGCTGGTCTTAGTCCATCAGTCTTCCCCATCGATGCAGGGGTTCAGCGCCCCCCTGGGCCTTCTCCTAGTGATATTAATTCCCGGATATCTTTTCGTCCTTTCTGTGTTCCCGGCCAGGAGCGATCTTGGTTCACGCAGGCGGGCGCTTCTCACCCTCGGCTTTGCCGCCCTGCTGGCTGCCCTAGCAAGCCTTGGCCTGACCTTCACTCCCAGGGGGCTGCAGCCTGCCTCCCTGGCCACAATTCTCTCTCTCCTTGCTTTATTCCTGGCCGCCCTGGCCTATGCTTGCTCCTCGCAGCTGCCCAGCAGAAAGAGATTCACCCTCTGGTCGAGGAGAGGTTTTCGATCCGGTAGGAGGCTGGCCAGATTGCCGGGACCCAGCAATAAGGGACGATTCATCTCGTTGTTCTTTGTGCTGATGGCGATAGTTGCTCTTGCCGCCCTTGCTTTTACTTTCAACACCAACCAGGTCTCCTCCAGCGAAAAGGGATACACAGAGTTCAACGTGTCCTGGCCAAAGGAAGCGGAGTACGAAGCAGCATCTCTGCAGATGGGCGGCAAAGTCACAGCCCTGGCGAAAGTATTCAATCACGAGAAGGGCAAAATCAACTATACTCTGAGGCTTACCTTAAACAACTCCTCTCTCTTTTGCAAGGACCTGGTGCTGGGTCGCAATGAGAGCTGGCAGGGTCCAGTAAGCTGCACTTTAAATGGACCTGTGGGCCAGCAAAGGCTGGACTTTATGCTCTTCAAGGAGGAGAACCTATCCATGCCCTATCGGCAGGATCGGCTCTGGATCAATCTATCTGAGAATAAATCTTCGATGATCAATGATTCAGAGAATAAGCCTCCTGTGACCATGGAACAGAATACCAAGGTTGTGGTTCTGGGCATAGGAGATGACGACGGTGGAGGTCCTGGATCCAGCGTGACGAGCCAAAAGCCGGCATCTCAAACCGATCAGAGATCCAAGATCGCTTCAGAGCCAAAGAGGGATGCTGGGCAGATATCTGGCAAAGGCGACTCCTCGGGCAAGCAGCAGCAAGAAGTCTCGCCTCGAGAAGCCGATTTAGGTTTGCCAAAGCCGGAAAAAGCAAGAGGTATTTTGGATATCTCAGATAACGATAATAAATCTTCTGAAAATGAGGAAAGGCAGTCGGAATCGGCAATCGTTTCCTCGGCATCATCCCAAGACAAAAAGGCCGACTCCAATCCCGAGGACCGCAAAGACGCAACCTCTCCAAAAGATGGTGCTACCCCAAGCCCATCTGCAGACACAGAAGAGACTGTCCAGTCCAGCGACAGCAGCAGCACTGGCGCCGCTGCAGGAGCCAAGGATTCGGGCGCTGGGCAAAAGGATGACTCATCAAAGACCTCGGGGATAGGGAAGGAGATCGATTCCTGGGTGAGCACCCGGGGCATGGGATCAGGATCATCGGAAAAAGGTCATGAAGCCTATGAGTCCAAGAACATCAAGTACGTCAAAGGGTCCACGGGAGGGCGGGCGGTGCTGGGAAGATCGGGAGCAAATCCCGTCCAGACATCAGGAGGCCAGTCCAAAAAACCGGTGAAGTTGGGATGACGGGGCAAGAAGAGTCGGCCTTCACATCCACTCGTAATGGGCCATGACCTCGGGAACTAACTCATAAAGCAGGCTGTTCTCCACATAGCCAAAGAATAAGCAGCCCTGGCATTCCCGGACTGTTTTCATTCGCCGCTCTTTGGAGGATGCCCACGCCCCTGCCAGGCCGTCCGAGACCCTGCCCAAATGTCCTTTGTGAACCCGGCAGTTTTCGATGGAGCCATCGGATGCCACGTGCAAAATGATGTCGCTGGCATGGCACTTGAAGCGAGGCTTGAGGGATTTGATCATGGCCAGATAGGTCTGGGAGTTGATGATGGGCGCTCCGTCCTTCTTCAATTCCATCAGCCGGTCCACAGCGCTCTCGTAGCGTGGAAGATCCCTGATCCCCAGATTATCCCAGACCTTCTCGTCTATGCCCCGCGATTCATGGAGAGGCTCGAAAGAGATCCACACACCCAGGGATTCTGCTAGATGCACCAGATCCTCCAGCTCCTCCATATTCTTGCCACTGATCACGCAGTTCATGAGGATCTCATGTCCGGCGGCCTTTGCGGCCTTGATGCCATCCATGACTTCCTGCAGATCAATGCCCCTCAGCTCCCGGTAGCTCTTGATCCCGTCCACAGAGACGGACAGAAAGTCCAGGTCGGGCAGGTCCTTCGCCCTCTGGCGCAGCAGACGGCCATTGGTTATGAGCGAGGTGATCATGCCAAGGCTCTTGGCATGCCGCAGAATGGCGGGAAGATCAGTCCGAAGCAGCGGCTCGACCGTCCAGGCGTTGTAGACGCCGATGCCAAAAGATCGGGCGTCTTTCAGCATGTCGAAGATCTCCGGCGTGCTCATCTCCTGGCCCGGCCGCCTCCAGTATGGGCAGAAGCTGCACTTCAGATTGCAGCTGGCGTTTATGCCGTGGGAGAGGACGAAGGGCCTTCCCAATACCCTCATCTGCCAGAGGGCCTTGCTGGCCAACCGGAGCGAAAAGGATCTCATGAGGAAGAACCTGCTGCCTATTGCGTATGCCGTCCAACAGCTTATTAAACCTCTCCGAAACCAGGGCAGCCCATCATGCCAGGCGGTGCCTCAATCCCTTCAACCCGGCAAACCGGATTCGACTATATTATTATATATTTTTAACTAGCTTGAGGGTGTTTTTTCCGTCAACGAACTGGTAAGTGATTCCATCCACGTAGCTCTTGATAAGAAGAATTCCCAAACCCCCGATGGGTCGTTCCTCTGCGTTGGCATCAGATAGGGGCACGCTATGCGTGGTGGGATCAAAGGGAACGCCCCAGTCCTCGATGGTCAGATTCATTCGACCTGCATCTACTCTGGCGGCTATGTGGATGGTGCCCTCCTTGCCGTTGTATGCGTAAAGGGCTATGTTGGTGCAGACCTCTTCCACAGCCAGCAGAACCTCCATTATCTTCTTCAAGTCGAATCCCGAGGAGGCCATCAGCTCTTCGATGAACTCCGAGATGACTGGAATCTGCTCCCTATCCGCAGCTACCGTGATCTCCTTCTCCATCTCTGGCTCATTCCCCCTAAGCGTCTGTGGTCATTCTGGCCGCCTCAATGCATTTTGCCTTACGATTTTATGCAGATCAGAGCCTCCCCCTGGGTGGGGTAGATAGAGAAGAGCTTGGTAAATCCTGTGATCTCGAAGACCTCCCTCACAAATGGCTGCAGGGATACCAGCTTCAGATCTCCCTTCTTTGGTCTCACCTTCTTCAGAGCAGCAAGCATAACCCGCAGGCCGACGCTGCTGACATATTCCACTCCTCCCAGATCGAGCACTATATCCGCCCGGTTCTGATCAATCAGATCGTTCAGAGCGATCTCCAGTTCGCGAGAGGTGGTGGCATCGATTCGCCCGGACACAGCCACGACAGGAATGTTGTTGATAATGGTCTGGTTTATCTCCATGATCTCACATCCTGAATTGATGTTATCACTCTTACTTATACGTTTATCTTGCAATTCGTCTCCAGGCGGATTGACCCAGTGGTTGATGTTCCCTGGAGGCGAATCTAAAGCCCTAGTCGATTGCCTGCTTCCCATCAGATCTTTGACGGGAAGTTGATAGCAAATATAAGATTATATCCCTGAACTGAGTGTCTTTCATAAATTAGTATGCAATTGTTTCAGAAATTAGCATCTTTTAATACAAAGTAAAGCTTTATACACGTACGCGATCAGTTGATTAAAGGAGGCGATGATAATGCACCACTTAAAAAGAAGGGCCATTCCGTTTACTTCCATCGTGGGCCAGGATGAAATGAAGTTCGCCTTAATTCTAAATGCCATAAACCCCGCATAGGCGGCTTGCTAATAAGAGGAGATAAAGACACTGCCAATTCAACCGCCGTTCGCGCCCTGGCCGACCTGCTGGAGGCCATTCTGGTGGTGGAAGACTGCCCCTTCAACTGCGACCCCAGGAAATCCAAGAGGGATGCGCGATCTATGCTTGAGAAGAGCCAGGTCAACTACCACGGCCTAAAGGCCGTGGCTTGTAGCTAGTGGTTAGCCCGCTACGATTGGCTGGTTGACAGGCAGCCTGCTACGATCAGATCTACTGAAAGTAGCGATGTTTCTGGAAGCATTCAAATCAGCGTCAATCTGGAAGCCACAGCTTTTGCATTTGAAGGTTCTACCATTGCGGTTCTCCCTCTTCTGAAACCCACATTTGGAACATGCACGAGAAGTATATCTTGGATCTATGGCTACCACTCTCTTTCCGATAGCAGCGGCTTTGTATTCCACGATGCTTCTAAGTTCTGCAAAGCTCCACTTTCCAAGCTTCTTGTTCTTTTTCCCGTTCCGGATATTGGTAAGATCTTCCAGAGCGATTAGGTCATATGGTTTTGACACTATCCAGTTAGCTATGTTATGATTCACGTCCCTCTGAAACCGTCTCTCTCGACCTGAAAGCTCACAGAGCTTTCTTTTGGCTGATCGAGTGCCTTTGGACTGAAGCTTTGATCTCAAATACTGGTAACGTCCCTTGATTGCTTTCACAGGGCCAGATTTCCAAAACGTGTTGTCACTGCACACGGCTATGTTATTGATCCCAAGATCCACTCCAAGTCGCCTATCTCCTGTTATCATTTCTGGATCAGGTTGCTCTACCTGAACATTGAGGTAGCAAGCATTCTTTGCTATCTTGAGTTGAGCGTTCATGACTTTCCAGGTAGCGTACTTCTGGTAGTATTCTGGTAGCTGGAAGTTGTATCTTAGTCTCCCAAAAGCCGTTGTGAGCTTGCAATATCCTGATTCCAAGAACACTTTCATCGTTCTGATATCGAACCTAACCGCACCGAGAGGATGCTTGAAAGGCTTCTTCTCAAACCTGAGCCTCTTGAGCATGTCACTTGCTTGATCCCTCGCGGTTTGATGAAGAGCAGAAGGCAACGTAGGATACTTGTCTCTGAGGTCTTTGTATGTGGCTTTGTTGAGTCTGGTCTTGTTATAGTCATGCGCCGCAAAGCCGTAGTCCATTACATCTTGACAGGCAGCGTTCCAAAGCTTCGCTGTCTGGATGAGTTCATTAGACTTATCGAGCTTTATCTACAGAGTGCGGTACATGTTATTAAGCATGTTATACCTTTAATGGATTTATAATCTTCTGGCATAAACAGGGAGGACTCCGCTTTCATCCTGTTGCGACTTCGTCGCAACTCCCGTTAACTCCGCGAGTTAACGAGACAATCCTGAATGGTGGGGTCTTCCCGCTCTGTCCTCTCCACTCCTGCAAGATAAAAGGATCGAGTTCCTGGCGTTCTTGCTGGCATTCTTGGTGGGGGGAATGCTGGCCTTGAGGAGGATCAGCATTTAACCTGCAGAATCAGAGGGATGTAGCTGTGACGCGGGGATCATGGATACACCCTCAAAGGATAGACTTACGGCGCCTCGCCTCAAGCTCTATATTTTTTCCGTAATTTTACAGATTCTAATTGCCCAAGCCTTCCGCCCCGGACACTGTACTACCTGAATATCGGCGGTGGCATATTGCCGCTTGACCAGTCGATATACGAATAGAAGGGAGGAACGCCGCCATAATATGGAGTTCCAATGGCAGGATATGCATTAAGATAGACTGGCTTTTGGGTGTAGGGATCTACATAAAAATAGAGCGCCCTTCTCGTATGGGGTTCTATGTAAGCATAGACCGGATATCCTGTATTGGGGTCTACGTAAACCCTTCCCAGCCAACCGCTGGTATAATTGAGCGACTTCCAGAAGTAATAGGGATCGGCTACCAGCCTTCCATTGACAATTATGCTCCCTTTGGGTGCCCCTCCCCATGTCCAGAGGTCGTTCTTCAGATTCTGGTCAGCAGGCCGGGGATTTTGGGCCTTGAAGCTGCTTATCCAGTCCTGGCCAAAATCTCCGCCCACGCTCTGAAAGCCGCTTGCGCTCTGCGCATAGCAGCACGCCGCCAGAAGGCATACTATTAGAAGCATGATCGCTGCGAATGCAGTCCTCATTCTGACCCCTCCAAGTAACATTTTGCGCAGATTGATTTAAGCCTTTCGCGGCTCTACGTCACGAATGGAGGCGGGGACCTATCCAACAGCATCCTAGAGAGTTACCTCAATAGTCTTGCCTTCGAGAACATCATGCTCGCTCACATCGAGGTTTTGCGTCTTCACACCCGCCTCGCTTCCGGAGAATATTAGATAGGGACTCTGGGCATGGGTTTCATATCGTCTCTCTGTAGAGTATGGAACCCTTATCTCAAGCGCATCATCCTTAGGGATTGCCTCGTTGACATAAGAGAAGGCCCGTCCCTGATTGGAGGTCATATTCAGCAATGCACCCACCCGCTGTTCCGGCCCTGTCTTGATCCGGATCAATGCACCCGGAACATACTCGAAGATCTTAACCTTGCTCTTGGGCGGGCGGTCTCCCATAAAAGTGGCCGATTCATAGATCAGCCGGAAGTGGCCTGTGCCTGCGCCATCGAAGAAATAAAGGCGCGCTAAGGTCGTATTGAATAGCCTCTGCGTTGGTATGGCGGCGACTTCCGAACCATAGTCCTCAAATTTGATGTAGCTATAGAGATTCTCTCTTGCCCAGGTGGTGAGAGCCGGCAGCTTGCCATAGATCAGGTTATAATCGGTCAGGATGTACTTAGACCCTCTCGCATCCAGCACGGCAGTCGCCTTCTCCTCGCTCTCGGAGAGATAGAATCTGGCCGCATCCTCCCAGCCCGTCTGGAAGTTATTCGCTACCACCGGCCTTTTGGCCAGGTAGAGGATCCAGTTCCCATAGTCCCACCAGCTCATGACGCTATACTCCGGAACATTTTCAGGACGGTCATAGAAGCTGGTAGCGTTGCTGTTATCCTTCAACCAGACAAGAGACTGGTCCCAATCTCCGGCCACCGCAGGAGGCGTGCTCTGGGCAAAGGAGATCGTATCGGCCATGGTGGGCAGAATAAGAATCAGAAAGAGGATCAAGGCCAACCCCTTGGGCGCTTTTTGCTTGCGGTCATCCATAAACTTCTCCACCAGATGCAGGGCCTGGAAGAAGAGTATGCTTATCAGCACCCCCATGGCGATCGTGGACAGATAAAGGAATCTGGACTGGCCCAGTGTGAGGAGAAGCGCAAAGATGGCCCATACCAGAAGAAGCAGCTGCCCCTGTCTCTTTCCACCTTCAGCGCGCCTGATGTAGATCATAGAGGCGGCAATCCCGGCCAAAGAGAAGAGAAGATTCAACCCCAGGCCGGAGAAGACCACAGCGTAAAACGTCTCTGCATCGTAGACGAGAGGCTCGGCCTCGCCGATCTTTCCGATCATCTCGCCGCCCCAGAGATACCCGAACCCGGACTGTATCAATGGACCCAATCCAAACAGCTCGCCCAATGGCTGGGAGAAGATGGCAAAGACTAAGGCCAGAATCAGGACGCCCAGAGGAAACGCTTGCCATGGCGCCTTTCTCTTCGCCAGGAGGTAGGAGAGAGCAAGCATGATGGACAAGGCAACGATCATGCCCGCCAAGCCCAGGAAGGATGGAGAGAGCCAGACAGCGCTCCAAAACGGCAGGACCAGGATCAAGGCCAGCCCGTAGGCTGCCAAAAGCGTTACTGCGGTCTTTCGGGATGACGTCCCGTTCTTCAGATCCACGGTCATCTTGACGGCCGCAAAAACCAGGAATATCCCCAGGTAGACATCTGCTCCCTGCCAGGTGTATGCTAAAGCGGCCATCGTAATGCCCGCTAGAGCAGCGAAGATGTACATTTTATCGCTCCTAGTGAGGGCCATGGCGATGAATAATAGAGAGCAAAGCTGCAGCAGCACCTCCAGACAGTGATGGTCTGTGGCGGCAAACATCGTGTACAGAAGGTAGTAGGGAGCAAGGGCGGTCATGAAACCGGCCAGAAGAGCAACCTTGCTATCGAAGAGCTCTTTGACCAGGAAATATACCACTACAATCGCCATGATGCCGATGATCACGGGCACGAAGGACGACACCATCTCCACGCCTCCTTGGGTATGCTGGCCCAGGGCTAAGGATAACGCTGCTGAGACCAGATCGAAGAGAGGGGGCCAGGTTATATTCAGGCCATGTGGATAATTGAGGTAAGAGTCGAACCAGAGGGTATGGGGAAAATTGTTCACGGTATACAAAATCCTGCGCATATGGTAATACTCATCATAGCCCGGCAATAGGATACCGTTCTCGGTGAGAGAGTCTCTTCCTGCAAACAACCTCAGCAAAAGGCCGAATAGAACAATTCCCAGTAACTCTGTCGGCTCGCTCCTCTTCCCTCGATCCATGTGCCCCGTTAAGGAGAATCATTATATAAAAGGTTTTAGCAGTGGCATATCTCTAACGGCGAGACGATGCGAGGATAATGCCATCCTAAGTCGGTCTTTCGGGAAGGAAAAGCCTTAACAGATGAAGTTACAACGATAAGAGATGTGGCCAAAGTCAGCTTGATCATCCCTACTAGGAATGAGGCAGAGACCATCTGCGAATGCATCCAGCGAGCCCATAGGGTATTCGCAGAGATGGGCCTAGAGGGAGAGATCCTGGTTGCAGACAGCTCAACCGACGGGACACCGGGATTGGCTGCGTCCTGTGGCGCGAGAGTGTTCGAGCCTAAGAAGCTCGGTTATGGGAATGCTTATCTGGCAGGTTTCGAGGAGGCTCAAGGGGATTATATCGTGCTCATGGACGGGGATCTAACCTATGATCCCCAAGCCATTAAGGAGATGCTCTCCCGCCTGCAGAGCGGCCGTTTCGATATGGTTATAGGATCAAGGCTAAAGGGGGAGATTCTTCCCGGAGCTATGCCTGCCCTTCATCGCTATATCGGAAATCCAATCCTCACCTGGGTGCTGAACCTGCTCTTCTCCGCGGGCATATCAGATGCCCATTGTGGGATGCGTGCCATTACTCGCGAGGCCCTGCAAAGGCTGAACCTGAGGTCGGGAGGGATGGAGTTTGCCTCGGAGATGGTGATTGAGGCCTCTTCCAAGAGACTGAGGATAGCTGAGGTTCCCATCACCTATTACCCCCGCAAAGGCAAGTCCAAGCTCAGCTCCTTCACCGACGGCTGGAGGCACCTGCGCTTCATGATGCTATACCGGCCGGTGCCCTTTCTTCTCTTTCCCGGCCTGCTGGCCCTAAGCCTGGGACTGGCTCTAGCGGCAGGAGTGTATCTGCAGGGAGGATCGAGGATGCACTCTTTGATCCTGGGCGGCCTGCTTCTGGTCATAGGCTACCAGATGCTCCTGGCAAGCATGTATTTCGGGGCCTTTGGTGCCACTTACGGCGTCACCAGCACGAAGGTAGCAAAGAGGCTGATGAGCTACCATTCCCTGGAGAAGGAGCTACTGCTGGGCCTGTTATTGCTTGCTGCAGGTGTTCTACTTGGCCTGAAGGTCCTCATGAGCTGGGGCGCTGCTGGTTTCGGTGCCCTGGACGCTGCCCAGAGCGCCATGATGGCCATGATCCTCTCCATCCTGGGAATCCAGACCATCTTCTCGGGGATGTTCATAAGCCTGCTTTTGCTGAACAGCGTGCCGCAAGAAGAATAGGATACTGTTGTGCAGATGACCGAAAGGGCAATAAGTCAACGATCAGACAGTTTATACATTGCAGGGTGTCCAAATGGAGGCCGTGATAAGAAAAGGCAGAATTATTATAGAGCTGCCTGAAGAACTGATGGGGAAGTTTGGATTGAGAATTGGTGATAAAATTATACTGAAGGAGAATGAAAAAGGTCTGTCGATCCTGCCGAAGCGGAGCATAGTTGATGAGATTCGAGGATCAATTGATGAAATAATTTCGGCTGAAGTATGGGATCTAAACTGATCTCAAATCCTGCGGGAACTATCTCATCTATTGATGCCAATGTGTTTTATATGCGATGTTCGACCATGCAAATTTTGGAGAAAGCTCCTATCGGATCTTAAAGGATGTTGAAAGATAATTCTTTGAGAGGCATTACCTCCACCCTCATTTTGGATGAAGTACTCTATAAGATGATGTTGATGGAGGCATCCAATATGAATCAGATCTCTCTGAGAGAAGCGCCCTCTTTTCTCAAGAGATTCCCAGAGAAGATTATCGCGAGGACGGACAAGCTGCTACCCCACGATGCATCTCATCTTGCAGTGATGGAGTCTGCGGGGGTAGAAGATATTGCTTCCAGAGATTCCGACTTCGGGAAAGTCAAGGGCATAAAGGTCTGGCAGCCTTCAAGGATTCCGCCTTTGAGGCTCGGAATTAAGGTAGACACGCCCGGAGACATGAGATGAAGATCGCCTACGTTTACGATGCCATCTACCCGTGGGTGAAGGGCGGCGCGGAGAAGAGGATCTACGAGCTCTCGCGAAGGCTGGCCGGGAGGGGCCACGAGGTCCACTGCTACGGCATGAAGTGGTGGCTGGGGGAGGAGGCGATCCTTAAGGACGGCGTGCAACTGCACGGCATCTGCCGGCCCATGCCGCTTTACTCAAAAGAAAAGAGGTCGATGAAGCAGGCGGCCTACTTTGCCGGTAAGGTACTATCCATCGACGCAGACTGCGATGTGGTCGATTGCCAGAATTTTCCCTATCTTTCCTGCTTCTCCGTCAGGCTCCTGTGCAGCTGGAAAAGACGCAAGCTCTTCATCACCTGGCATGAGGTCTGGGGCGATTACTGGTATGATTACCTTGGCCAAAAAGGCATCTTCGGCCGGTTCATTGAGAGAGCTGCCGCCCGGCTGGCTGAGAATAACATTGCCGTCTCAGAGAGGACCCGAAAGGATCTGGAGAGGCTGGGGGTAAGAGGAGTCCAGGTTGTGCAAAATGGCATCGACTGGCCGCGGATAGAGAAGATAAAAGCCTCGGAGAAGGAGTCGGACCTGGTCTATGTGGGAAGGTTGGTCGAGCACAAGAACGTGGATCTGCTGATAAGGGCGATCGGAATTGTCAGGAGAGAGATACCAGATGTTCGAACTATAGTAATAGGCGACGGCCCGGAGATGGAAAATCTGAAGGCCCTGGTCAGCGATCTTGGCCTGAAAAAGAACGTGGAGTTCTCCGGCTTTCTGGAGAACTATGATGATGCCCTGGCTCTTTTGAAATCCTCCAAGGTATTCGCATCGCCCTCCACCAGAGAAGGCTTCGGCATGGCGGCCCTGGAGGCAAACGCCTGCGGACTGCCCATAGTGACCGTAAACCACAGAATGAACGCGGTCTCGGATCTGGTCACGAAGGAGACCGGGATCGTGTGCGAGCCATCCGCGGAGGCTCTAGCCGAGGCTATAAGCCAAACACTTGAAGAAGGTGACGGAATGCGAAGGCAGTGCAGGGAAAAGGCCAGGAGGTATGATTGGGAGGAGATATGCGACCAGGCGGAGAGGGTCTACGCCAGAGGAAGCGATCGGTAGTAGTAATAGAATTCAGCTCAGAGCGCCGTTTTTTCTGAAATTAAATGAGGCGATTAGCGTGAAGAAATGAAGCTTTCCAAGGAGTTGCGACAGATGGATATAGGAGATCGCGGATCTTGAGAAACAGATAGTCATGAGCACATTAGTAACAGGCGGCGCGGGATTCATAGGCTCTAACTTGGTGGCGGAGCTTTTGGCAGTGGGCGAAGAAGTTATCGTCATGGACAACATGCACACGGGAAGCCCCGCCAATCTGGAGGGCTTGAAGGGCAGCCTGAAGTTGATCAAGGCAAGCTGCAATGATCTCCCCGGCATGGACCTTCGCCCTGAGAGGATCTACCATCTGGGCATCCCGTCCTCTTCGCCTATGTACAAGAAGAACCCGTACCTGGCAGGAGAGGCGCTGAACGGCTTTACGGCAGTCTTCGAGCTGGCCAGGAAGTCGCAAGCCAGGGTGGTATATGCCTCCTCTTCTTCGCTGTACAACGGCCTTTTGCCACCCCATCGCGAGGACATGACCATTCAGGTGACCGATTATTACACCGAAGCTCGTCTGGCCATGGAGAGAATGGCAGAGCTCTACAAAAGGCTATTCGATGTAGGCTCGGTGGGCATGAGGTTCTTCTCTGTGTATGGGCCAAAAGAGAAGGCCAAGAAGCAGTATGCAAACATGGTCAGCCAGTTTCTCTGGGAGATGCGCGAGGGAAAGACACCCATCGTATTCGGAGACGGATCGCAGACCAGAGATTTCACTCACGTCAAAGATGTGGTCTTGGCCCTGCAGATGGCCATGAAGTCAGATTATCACGGCATCCTGAATGTTGGAACAGGAAAGGCGTTAAGCTTCAACCGGGTCATTGAGATGATCAACAGCCACTTGAAGTCTGCCATAAAGTCGAAGTACACTGAGAACCCGATAAAGAATTATGTTAAGGATACTCTGGCAGATACTTCCAAATGCAAAGAGATCCTCGATTTTGAGGCTCGGATCACCCTGGAAGAGGAAATCAGCAACCTGGTGCAATAGAGGTCGCTTGTAGAGAGGTTTTTGCCTTCATGAAGAGGGTCTGCAAAGCAGGTCATGTTGCAGTTACAACAGATGCCAGAGTTCGAGTTAAGATGATGGTTACAGGTATCGTTTTTAATCTTTATCATTTGGCTTCGGCCAAGTTCAAATTAGTGGCTTAGCGTTAGCTGTCGAAAAATATGAGCGAATCTAAGGAAAATTGAGATTTACGGGAGCGTGCCAGGGCAAAATTAGAGCGTAAGGGTCAAAAATATGGACAAAGTTCAGCATGGGCACCAACGTCGCAGGGTTAATCGAAATCCTCTGCGTGCGTCTTCGGTTAAGAGCTGAATCGCCTTGCCCATGTCAAAAATCTAGGCGTGGTCCCAGTGGTAGATATTTAGATACATGATCGCCGGAGTCGAAACTAAAATTTGGTCGAGTCAATTGC
>Ga0315280_10002793_pt1 | contig 27853 bp, 22 predicted proteins | sample YL17G06_40_MG_FD_203697 | JGI IMG/M metagenome (GOLD analysis project Ga0315280, IMG submission 203697) | Sediment microbial communities from Yellowstone Lake, YNP, Wyoming, USA - YL17G06_40 | ecosystem: Environmental > Aquatic > Freshwater > Lake > Sediment | place: USA: Wyoming | collected... | reverse complement strand
GTGGAAATAAGGGCGATATGACTTATGATAACGGCCAAACCTCACTGGGATTTGATGAGAACGCACGCCTGATCGTTAAGAAGCCATCTATGTTTGCCGAGGGAAAGACCTTTCTGGAGTTATTTACTGGAGGTCTATTGTCGGATAAGAATGAGCAACTAAACACACAGACGCCCACCGAGGTGGGTGATGATTTTCTCATTTACGAATTTGATGCGCCTCCTGACGATAGCGATTTCATAGAGGGAATCTTTATTACGGTGGGCAAGAGCTCTCTCTTGCCTATCCAGGTGAAAGTTTACCAAAAGGACTCGGATTACGACCTGATTATGTTTGACTACGAGGCCCCGCAGAAGCCGGCAGAGTTCTTTGAGCCCCCGACGATTGATGCGCCTAATGGTCGATGCGAAGTCTTACTCGATGGCAAGGAGACGGTTATTGATATTGAAGGAGCACCGGGGCTGAAACAGGCAATCGTGCGTCTGCATAGTAAATACGACGGACCCGCTGACCAGTTTCCTATGGACTATATTCGCAGTGAACATCTTGCGCCGGACTTCTGTAGAGCGGTGTCTGAGGGTTTGCGCAAAACGTATAAGAAAAAAGGTGGGCCGGTATTCCGGCTGGATGTCTATTTCGTAACCGATGAAGGATACCGAAGCGGCAGCAACGAGATAATCGCATTATGGCTGGACGATGAGATTGGGCAATGTGGTGTAGGTTCTGAGAACGGCGGTGTTGACGACTGGCCGGATGGTAAATATCGTAACATCAAATTTTCGCCCTTGCTAAAGCCCGCTGACAAAGAGAATACTTACATTGTCGAAATGCGCTGCTGGATCAAAACTAACGAAGGCTGATTTCTGGCAGTATCTAAAATCGTGATTTAAGGCCGGGCTATTTAAGCTCGGCCTTTTTATATTCCCGCAGGAGTTTGCGCCGTATTGTGATAGGAGGGAATAGCCAAACCGTGCGTGAAAACCGTGGGTGAAATCCACGGCTAAATACTATATGCCAATGGCTACCCGCTATACCCTCATCTGGGCATTGATTTTTCCAATTAAGCCCGGCAGTTCGGCAAGCTGATGTATTCGGAGTACACCCTCCGGCAGCTTCTTGCTGGCGTTGGTGTAAGCATCTTTCACAACCGCATACATACCCGCCTTTACCGCCGGCCTGATGTCTCTATAGAGGCTGTCTCCCACATACATTATATTTTCCATCACCTCACCAATCCTCTCGGCAGCAGTCCTGAAAATTCGCAAATCGGGTTTGCGAAAATCAAACTCGTGGGAATACACCCTGACCGCAAACAAATCCAGCAGCCCCAGCTGCGACAGGTGCTTTTCTAATGAATAACTGCTTATAAACGTATTGGACACAATACCCAGTTTCAATCCCGATTCTTTAAGCTCGGTCAGCGTCTCTTTCATCCCTGGCTCGGTCCTGGCGAGCTTACTGAGCGGTTCATACCACAGCCATGCTAAATGCTGCCACTGCTCAGCGATGAGCCGGGCGCCTTTTTTCGTGCCAACCTTTCTCAACAGCTCAAGTGCATCGAAGTCTCTCCTCATAATGTTGGATAACAGATGGCGCATCCGCACCCGAATAAGATTTAGCCAGAAGTACCACTCAAAGTTGCCGACTGGCTGGCCCAAGCTTTTAAGAAAATCGTATGACAGCCGAGCGCCTTGCCGAAAAAGCGAGGTTGCATTGACCTTACCAAAATTCAGCAAGGTCTCGCCGAGGTCGAACAATACCGCCTTAATTCTCTTATCCGACATAGTTGAAGGTTATAGGATTTACGATTTTCAATTTACGATTTTCGATTTTTCACCTTCTGTGTTCGATATTCGAAATTCGGTGTTTAACATTTACCTATCCCCTATCCCCTATACGCTACCTTGCCGGTGGCAACTCCCCACCAAAGGCTTCCCGGACCCACTTGAACATTTCCTCATCTGTTATCGCTGACACCCTGTCGGCTGCATATTCGGCGTCAATCTTATCTTTTATTTTAGTTATGCGAGGGTCGTGCTTGGAAATTTCAATCTTGTATCTTGCCTCTACCCAGTGCTTGATGCCTGCCGCCCCCGTTTTATCAGTAATTGCTACACCGACCGGATGGTTAAGCAGCTTTTGAGTATCAAAGCAGTTGTATATTTCCTCGTCCTTTAACAAGCCATCTGCGTGAATGCCGGCACGCGTAACATTGAAATCTCTACCAACCAGCGGATAGTTGTGCGGAATCTCAAAGCCCAGCTCCCTTCTGGCGTACTCGGCTAATTCGGTTATTGCGGCGTAGTTGACGCCCGGGGTCATCCCCTTCAGTTGGGCGTGCTCGACAACAAGTGCCTCCAGGGGTGGATTACCTGTTCGCTCACCAATGCCGAATATCGCAGCGTTGGCAGCGCTACAGCCGTACAGCCACGCCGCCGTTGCGTTTATCAAAACCTTATGGAAATCGTTATGACCGTGCCATTCCAGCCACTCCGGTGGAATCCCGATTTGCCGAAGCCCCCGGATAAGTTTTGGAATACTGCGCGGCAGAGAAACCTCCGGCCACGGCAGGCCAAATCCAAGCGTATCACAGAGCCGAATCTTGACCGGCTTGTTATATTGCTCAGCAAGCTTCTTTAACTCTGCTGCGAAAGGCAACACAAAACCTTCATAATCCGCCCGCGTGACATCCTCAAAGTGACATCGTGGTATAACGCCGCTATCCAGTGAGGCCTTTGCAATATCAAGATACGCATCCATTGCCTGCCCCCGCGTCTTACCAAGTTTCAGGAATATGTGATAATCGCTCGCTGAGGTCAGGATGCCGGTTTCGCTCAGCCCCATTTGCGAGACCAACTTAAAATCAGCCGCCACAGCCCTTATCCAGCCCGTTATCTCAGGAAACTTGTAACCGCGCTCTTTGCACAGTTCTACCGCTTTTCTGTCGCGTTCTGAGTATAAAAAGAACTCACATTGGCGAATCAGACCGGTCCCGCCGTCTATCTCGTGCAGTAAATCATATATCCGCAAAATTTGCTCCGGCATATAAGGCGGCCTGGCCTGCTGACCATCGCGGAATGTCGTATCGGTTATCCAGATTTCCTTCGGAATATCATACTCGACCGTTTGGTTGTCGAATGTTACTTTTGGAAACTCAGTATATGGGAACACCTCACGATACAGATTGGGCCTTCCCACATCTACAAGTTTAGGGTTTTTATCTACCATTATTTATCTCCAGTACACTGTCTGTCGCTCGACTGAATACCTGATTTACCGCACCGCAGGTGCTATATCTCTGATTACGCGATACGCATCACGCCTGCCGCCCAGCGAGTAGTGGCCGAGATGGGATTCGAACCCATACGCCCTTTCGGACAGGGGATTTTAAGTCCCCAGCGTCTGCCATTCCGCCACTCGGCCTTGCCGCATAGATTAACGCATTCCACAGGATTTTGCAAACCCTTTCCCGAAAAACACAGCTTTTCACTTGCATTATTCCAGTTTTTGTGGTAATATCATATTTGCATGCTAAAAGCGAAAGAGCATCTTCGAAAAGAGAAGAATGATAAAACAGGTCTTCGTTTTACTTGCAATTATCCTGCCAGCTTCAGCATCTATGGGAACAGTTTTCCTTACCTGCAGCGATTTAGGCGACGGTGTAGTCGAACTCAGTTCCGACTACTGGGTATATCCAGGCTCAATCTACATTGATAAGTATGGCGAGGTAGTAGATTTGGGTTCACTTGTTGCAGACCCAAATATGCCAAGCACCTTGGGCGGCCTTGGTACGTCCGGCATGACTATTGAGATGGGGGGCACTTTACCACCCAGATGACCCAGTTCGCAACACGCCCCCTCCACCCAAAAGTATCCTTCTGACATTTACTCCTTTAGAAAGCTTCTTTCTAACGGAGTTTACTCACCTTGCTTTCATAGTTTGTCACGCATCTGCTGGGCCTTGGTTGCTTTTTTGAGCACCCTTTTTTCTCTGTGCGTTAAGCTGTGGATGCCGGAGTCGTGAACCTTTTGCAGAATCCTGTCAAGCTCTACCTGCAGCTTGCGTTGTGCAGCCATTTTCCTTTCCCACCGACCGGTTCGCATTTTCAATTCGAGCTTGGTTCGCCAGGACTGCGAAAAGACGTAAATAGCACCTGCTGCCATACCGCCTAAGTGAGCGGCTTCGCCGCCGGCGTTTGAGCCGCGACCCAGTATTATGGCTACTGCTATAAAGATACATATAATTGCCGCTACCCTGATCGGCACGGGGAAAAATATTATGAAGACCACAAAATGAGGGAACATTATTGCACAGGCGGCCAGCATCCCTAATATGGCTCCTGATGCACCAATAAGAGGCAAAATCGGATGAGGGGAAATTATTCTTAGTGCGAGCAGGATGGGATAAACCAGGCCCCCTACCACACCGCAGCCAAGATAAAAAATCAAAAACTTTCTGCTGCCCCAATGGTGTTCGAGCGTAGGCCCTAAAAAGAATAGGCCGAGCATATTAAAAAGGATGTGAAGGACATTGCCGTGCAAAAACTGGTAGGTTACCAGCCGCCAGAGCTGCAGTGTCAACCATAAAGAGGCCGGATAAACTGAAAGCCATTTTTTCAACAGTGTATCGCCGCCCGAAATCTGGGCAAAATACACGACTACGTTAATAATCAAAAGCCACTTGACCGCTGGTGTAAGCTGGGGAAAGGCCAGCCGCATCTGCGGGGAGTGGCGGAACTGAGACTGGTAATTCTCCTGTGTGTAATCTCTGTCGTAAAGACCCATTTATTCCTCTAAATTCGAAGCACGAAGCACGAAACAAATTCAAAGCACAAATTCCAAAATTCGATCCGTCTGAAGTCCGTTGACACGGCAATAAATAATATCGTCAATTTGGCCAAAATGTTCAACGGAAAAAGACACCGGTACCAGGAAAGAGATTAGGCGGGTATTAATCCGCCTTCGGCGAATCGGTTATTTCGGACCACCGACCGAAATCTTATCCGGCGCCATTCTCTGAAATACGGCCATCAAGACCGCCCCGAATACTAACATCAGGACAGTAATAATCTGTGAGATTGTCAGCCACCAAGCAAATTCAAAGGGATTGTCATCACGCAAAAACTCGATAAAGAATCGGGTGGTGGCGTAAAGTATAAACATCAAGCTAAAGGTCTGGCCTGATTTGGCAAGGAATCTATTTGGGTTGTCGGAGAACTCGGCGTTCCGGACTCTTCGCCAGAAAAGATACAGGAACAGGCACAGAACAGCAGCACCGGCAGACTCATATAACTGAGTCGGGTGGATAGGCAGGCAGCGATATTTGCCCGTCGTGACTTCAGTTTTTTGTTCAGCAGTCAAATCTTGATACGGTTTTAGGTACCGCTCGCCGTCTTTGTCTGTGTAGCTGAAGTACTCAGGCGGCAATTGCAATTGCGGCTGGGGTCTGTTCCTTGCCATATTTGGACTTATTTGACTGCGGTAGGCGAACGAGTTGTATGGAAACCGGACTGCCCAGGGCAGATTTGTCGGCTTACCGAAGCAGCAGCCGTTGAGAAAGCAGCCGATTCTTCCGAACACCAGTGCCAGCATCAGGCCGATAGCAAGGATGTCCAGATACCGGCGGACGGGCAACTTATGATACAACAGATAAAAAAAGATAATGACGATGGCTAAAATGACGCCGCCCAAAAGCTCTAGGCCCCCCTTCCAGATGGCAAAGACGGAGGACAGATTATCGCGGAAGTCGCCGAAATAATGAACCACGTAAAAAAGACGCGCCCCTGCCACGCCGCCTATTAAAGAGTAAAGGGCAGCGTTTGTGATAAGCTGCGGGTCTGGCGTAATGTCGCGGCTAAGGTATCTTATCAGCCAGACGGTGGCGAGGAAGCCGATGACCATCATCAGGCCATAGCTTTTCACAGTCAAATGGATGAGAGGTATCTCGAAAAGTTCAGGATGCATTTTGCTCGTGACCCATCGCTCGTGACTCGTGCTGGTCAACGAGCGCAGATTGTTAACCTTTGTTTTTTATTTTGTTATTTTTGTCAAGAATAATAATTTTCGGCTTAACTTTCACGGCTTCTTCGGGAGTGTAATAGCCGAATGCAAAAATGACGATAACATCCTTCGGTTTTACCAAGCGAGCTGCCGGGCCAAGTATGACGACCTGGCCGGAATTCGCTTCTGCGACAACAGTATAGGTTTCGAACCTGTTGCCGTTATTTAAGTCAGCAACCAAAACAGACTCGTAGGGCAAAATGCCGGTTGCTTCCATCAGCGCAGAATCTATCGCGATACTGCCCGGGTAGTGCAGTTTTGTATCGGTAACTGTCGCGCGATGCAGTTTACTCTTTAATAGTTTTACGAACATAGCTCATGGTTCATCGTTCGTTGTTTATTGCTTTTCACGAATAATCGGAATCAGGACCAGATTGCGATATTCCATCTTAGCACCTTCGGACTGGATGCATATCTTGCCGGGCGTTTCCCAGCACTCGGTAGCTGTGTTTTGCACCAGTTCGTTGACCTTCAGTTCCAAATTAGGGCCATTGAGGGTAATCTCGTACTGGTTCCATTGTCCGAGCGGCTTTTCGTTAGACTTGTGCATCTTGGTCGTGTGGCGACCATCGGTCCTCGGCGGGTCGGTCTTCATCGGGAATTCATCGATGTTCCATATATCACCGACAGAACCGGATTGGCCCTGGGCCTCGATGCAGCGGGGCCAGACTTTATCCGGGCCAACCGCGCGGAGCAGGACGCCGCCATTACCCGCGGTGAGGTGTCGGAACTGAAGCCGCAGAACAAAATTCGTAAAGTCGGCTGTTGTGCGGATATAGCCGGCGGGACTGCCCTGGTTGACCATTACGCCGTCTTTTACCGACCAGACGTTTTTCAACTGGTCGCTGGAGAAGGTCCAGCCCTCAAGGTCCTTGCCGTTAAATAGGAGCTTGGCTTCGCCGAAGTTGTCGGGCGAATGCTTGATGCGGATGTCCTTGAACTCAACGAGCATTGGCGGGCCAGCGTGAATCTGCAGGGCGAAGATGCCTTCTAATGCCCGGCCTTTGGGGTCATTATCAATCAATTCAATTGTCTGGAAGCCATTCAGGATGTGGATAAGGTGATTGCTGCGGCCGATGATGGTGTATTCGTTCCAGTCTTTATCCTTGTAGTAGCCGGCCTTGATGAGTTCGTCCTTGTCGGCGATTTTGCCGACGACATTTTTGTTGCCCTTCTCGTCAACGACCATAATGTCACCGACGTTGACCAGCCAGCCGCGGGCGCGCTCATCGTAGAGAAAGCCGACTTTGCCGGGATTATTTTCGACTTCGGCCTGATAGCCGGCGACGACCCAGTTGCCGACGTCTTTGCTGCGGTACTGGATGCCGGAGTTGCCGTTTTCGATGCGGAATTTTATATTGAGGATAAAGTTTTTGAGCTTACCGCCGCGCCATATACAGAAGGTGTTGCCGCGTGCAGGATTTTGGTCGGTGGTCTGGCCGCGTATTGCACCATCTTTAACAGACCACAGCCGCGGGTCGCCGTCCCAGCCGGTCAGGTCTTTGCCGTTGAAAATCTGGACAAAGCCGGTTTCTATTCCTTCCCGTTCGGCAGCAATCGCCTGCGAGGCCCCTGCTACTAACGCAATGACCCAGAGCAATCCACAGATAACAAGTAACCGTTTCATTGTTTGTCTCCCTACGAAGCTAAAATTTCTCGTATTAGGTCAGCACGGCTACGCTGCCGCGCTTTTAGTTCACAATTCTACAAAGTCCTGCAAGGTTATGCAAGTGATTTGGGCTTATGTTAATCAGTTATTGCACATCACAGTTAGCCAGCCTCTATCAGAATGTTGTCGATCAGGCGGGTGGGGCCGATTTTGACGGCGACTACGGCGAGGACCTTGCCGGCAACCCGGTCGATATTCCGGAGTGTCTCAGCGTCAACAATACTTATGTATTGTATGTCCGCCGACGGTATATGCTTTAATATCCTGCGCATCTGGGTCTTGATTTTCTTTGTGTCCCTGACCCCCTGCTTTATCATTTGCCGGCATTTCCGGAGGGACTTGTAAATATACGCTGCATCCTTTTTCTGCTGCGCTGTCAGGTATTGGTTTCTGCTGCTCATTGCCAGCCCGTCTTTCTCCCGCACCGTCGGGCAGACGATGATTTTCAAAGGCATATTAAGGTCGGCGACCATTCGCTTAATAACTATTGCCTGCTGCGCATCCTTCTGGCCAAAATAAGCAATGTCAGGCGTAACGATATTAAATAACTTGGCGCAGACGGTGGCCACACCGCGAAAATGGCTTGGCCGAAACTTTCCGCAGAGCGGTTCACTCAGTTTTTCGACATCGACCCACGTGAGGTTTTCAGCAGGATACATTTCCCGCGGCGTCGGAGCAAAAACGACATCGACACCTGCCTTCCTGCACATCTTCAAATCGGCCTCGATAGGCCGGGGGTATTTTGCGAAATCTTCGCCGGGGCCGAATTGTGTGGGATTGACAAAGATACTGACGACAATAAAGTCGCAATCTTTTCTTGCGGCTTCAATTAGCGAGATATGGCCTTTATGAAGCGCCCCCATCGTCGGGACAAAGCCGATTTTCTTACCGGCGCTTTGGGTGGCCTTTACCAGACGTCTGACCGATTCTATCGTTCTTGCAACCTTCATTTGTTAGCGTTCAGCGTAGAGTGTATAGCGTTTAGGTTTTAGATTCCTGCTCCTTTGACTTTGCTCAGGACAAGTTGCGCAGGAATGACAAAATTACGAGTTATGTACTATTTACAGCAACGTAACATTTTATTTGATTTGCTAAATTGTCAATATCAGTGGCTCTGGTACAATCGAACCTCGATGCCGATATGCGGATGACGGGGCAGGTCTTCCAGCCGGCAAAAAGATACTCGTGAGCGGAATCGAGGGCTTCCAAAAATTGCCGCTTTATTTTTTGTTCATAAGGACGGTTGCGCTTATGGATGCGCTCGAGACATTTTTGCGGCCAGTCTGTCATATATATTACCAGCACCGGCGAGGCAACTTTTGCAGCAAACGGTGGATAAATCTTTTTGTACAAAGCAAGCTGCCGCCGACTGAGCAGCAACCCGGCATAAATGAGTTCTTTGTCGAAGATATAGTCACTGATGGTTATTTTTCCCGTCGGCAGGGTGTCACGATTTAACTGCTCGGTTCTATTGGTCAGGAAATATAATTGCGAATCCAGCGCCAGCTCTTTTTTGCCGGCGTAAACAGCCGGCAGAAAGGGATTTGTATTGTATGGTTCGAGAAAGAGTTTGCAGCGGAGGCGTTTTGCGAGATTCCTGGTCAGGGTAGTTTTCCCGACGCCGATAACGCCGGCCATACTGATAAGCTGCGGCACACCGGGATTGAGAATGAAATCACGGCCGGCAAGCCGGTCAGCCAATTCGCTGACAGGTTCTTTTATAACAGGGTGAAGTAAATCGCCATTGAGCTGTCGCAGCCCTTTAAGCACAAAGGAACGTAAGTGCATCTGCGGATGGGGAACGGTCAAAGAGGGGTGATTTATAACCTCTTGGCCGAGTAGTAAAAGGTCTAAGTCGATAGTCCGTGGCGCCCACTTCTGTCTCGTCACTCTGCCGAGGGCTTTTTCGATATTAGCCAGAGTCTTGTGCAAATCCTGTGCAGTTAAGGTCGTCTTTATTTCGGCAACTGCGTTTAGATATTTGGGCTGATTTATTCCACCCAGAGGACTGGTCTCGAGTATGTCACTTACTTTAGTAAGCTCGACTTGATTGACATCAGCAAGCAATTTGAGGGCATTATTTATGTAGCGGCGTCTATTGCCTAAGTTGCTGCCGAGGGCGATGTATGCAATAGTCATTGTAAAAAATCCGAAATACGAAACCTGCGGTAAAACCGCAGGCTAAATGACAATACTATACGCTATTTGCGAAGTGTTGCAGGGCTTCTTTGACGCTGTCCGGGGTGGCGAAGGCACTAATGCGGAAGTACCCTTCGCCGGCCGGCCCGAAGCCGACACCGGGTGTAACAACGACATTTGCCTTTTGCAAAAGCCGGTCGAAGAAGTCCCACGAGCTTAAACTGTCCGGCGTCTTTACCCACAAATACGGTGCGTTTACGCCGCCATAGACTTTGTAGCCAAGTTTGGTTAGCGATTCGCGGATTAGAGCGGCATTGCTCATATAGATGTCGATAATCTGCCGGACCTGTTTTTTGCCTTCAGGAGTATAAATCGCAGCGGCACCTGCCTGAGAAATATAGGAAGCGCCGTTAAACTTCGTCACGTGGCGTCTATTCCATAATGGATTGACTTCGACCGCCCTGCCATCTTTTGTATAAGCCTTTAACTGTTTCGGGACAACGGCAAAGGCGCATCGGACACCGGTAAAGCCGGCGGTTTTGGAAAAGCTGCGAAACTCAATTGCTGCTTCCTTTGCGCCGTCAATTTCATAGATTGAATGAGGAATATCAGGCTCGGTGACAAATGCCTCATAAGCGGCATCAAAGAGAATTATTGTCTTGTTATTGCAGGCAAAATCGACCCACTTTGATATGATTTCTTTAGTAGCTACCGCTCCTGTAGGATTGTTTGGAAAGCAAAGATAAGTAATACTAACAGGGGTACGGGGCAGGTCGGGAATAAAATTATTTTCCGCAGTGCAGGGCATATAGACGATTTTTTCATACTGGCCGTTTTTGTCAGCCTGGCCGGTTCTGCCTGCCATTACGTTAGTATCGACATATACCGGATATACCGGGTCGGTTACGGCGACAATATTATCCAGACCAAATATTTCCTGGATATTGCCGGTATCGCACTTTGCTCCATCGCTGACAAAGACCTCGCTTTTGTCTAAATCGACACCGCGCTGGTTATAGTCGTTTTCAATTATCGCGTTTATCAGAAATTCATAACCCTGTTCGGGTCCATAGCCGCGGAAAGTGTTTTCGCTGGCCAAATCAGCAACTGCCTTTTTCATCGCCTTGATGACGGCTGGCGGCAACGGCTGCGTGACATCACCTATCCCTAAGCTGATTATTTTTGCATCGGGATTTTGGTCTTTGAAGGAGCGGATACGCCTGGCGATTTCCGGGAACAGATAGCCGGCTCTTAATTTTAAGAAATTTTCGTTGATTGTTGCCATACTTAAACCTCGATACTCGTTATTGGTTAATTGGTAACTGGTGAATTAGTTAATTGGTGATTGGTTAAACGGTTAATTAACTATTCACTAATAAAAGTTCAAACGGAGTGAGTAATTCTATTAGCCATTCGAGCCGGCGTCAACCCCGTTAGAGACCATGGGGGTTAAAAATCATCTATCAGGGATATAGGAAAAAGTCTCTAACGGGGTCAAGGCCGGCAAATGGCTGAAGGGAGAAAATCCCCTGCATATCAATCTTTTTTCTTTTTTTGATGCTGGAATCAGGTTATACTACGCTCGTTAATTGAGTGTGAAAACTGACATTTTTGGAAAGGGTTTTGCAATGGATAGCATAAATCGACGTGATTTTATGAAAGCTGTAAGTCTGGGTGCAGCAGGTCTTGGGACGGCAACGCTCTCATCGTGCAGCACTGTGAGTAGTTTTGGAAAGCCTGCTGGCGGAATCGGTCTTCGTATCGGCAAACCTATCAAAGTCAAGCCGGCTCTGGTTTACAGTCTTAGCCAGAGAAGAGAGGCCACAAGCTGGCGGTCATGGGGTGGACTGCACAACCAGAATGATGTAGAGAATGAGGCCAGAAAAATTGAGAGTGAGTTGAAAACTTTGTCCTCGAAGGCGGACTTTTTAATGGAGGTTCAGCCGGTATCGCTTGTCAATAACGACCAGCAAGCCGTCGCTGTAAAGGACTCCGATTGCGATGTTATTGTAGTTTATGCCGCTGGGGGTTGGGGCGAACTTGATACGCTCGCAGCTTCCAAGAAGCCGAATATTATGTTCCTACGGCATAAATCCGGTCCGGTGTATCTGTGGTATGAAATCGCACATCCGCACTTTTTACGAAAAGCCACAGACGAATTTAAGCAGCCGGATATGGATATATGGGATATCGTGGTGGACGACTACGATGAGGTTCTATGGCGGCTGCGGGCGCTTTACGGGCTGAAAAATGCCCTGGGGACAAAAATCGTAGCAATCGGCGACGCCAGCGGATGGGGAATCGGCTATGAGCTTGGGCCCAAGAGTGCCAGGGAAATCTGGAAGTTAGACATAAAGCCGGTTTCTTATCAGGAGCTTGAGCCGATGCTGAAAAAAATCAGGGAGGACGAGAAAGCAGTCCAGTTAGCTCAAAGCCAGGCCGATGAATACCTTGCTCAAAAAGGCGTGTCACTGCATACCGACAAGAAATTCCTTGTTAATGCTTTCCTGTTGAAGAGGGTCTTCAAAGAGCTTATGGAGAAGGCGGACGCTCCGGCCATTACAGTCAATCAGTGCATGGGAACTATAATGCCGATGTCGCAGACCACCGCGTGTATGCCTTTGAGCTTAATTAACGATGAGGGCCTATTGGCATTTTGCGAGTCGGATTTTGTGGTCATACCTTCGGGAATTTTGCTGCGATACATTTCAGGCAAGCCGAGCTTTCTTAACGACCCGACTCATCCGCACGATGGTGTGATTACGTGCGCACACTGCACTGCGCCGCGGAGAATGAACGGCAAAGACTTTGAGCCGGTGGAAATCTACACGCACTTCGAGTCAGATTACGGCGCGGCTCCCAAAGTCCAGATGAGCAAAGGTCAGGTTATCACGAACTTGATACCTGACTTCCATTGCAAAAAATGGGTAGGATGCAGAGGAAAAATTCTTGGCCATCCTTTCTACGATATCTGCCGGTCGCAGATTGACCTGGAGATTGAAGGAGACTGGCGCAAGCTGCTGGAGGATATGCGAGGATTTCACTGGATGACCTGCTACGGCGATTACCTGCGAGAGGTCGGCTACGCCCTCAAGAAACTCGGCGTAAAATGGGAGAACATTAGCGAAACCGCATAACGGGCGTTTCTGCCGTGCGGGAAAGGGTAACGTGATATGAGACTAAAAATGAGGCTTTTTTTGTATCTGGCGTTTTTCGTATTCATGACTCAGCACGCCAGAGCGGTTACGCTGTATGTTTCTGTCGGAGGCAATGATAAATGGTCGGGACAATTATCCCAGCCCAATAAAGAGAACACAGATGGGCCGCTGGCTTCGCTGGCCGGTGCTCGGGATGTAATTCGGCGATTGAAATCGCAGGGGCCGCTGAAAGAGCCGGTGCGGGTGATTGTCTCAGAGGGGACATACACGCTGACGGAGCCATTTGTATTAACTGCTGGAGACAGCGGGACGAAAGATTGTCCTGTTGTCTATGAAGCGGCTGCGGGCGCCGGACTGGTCTTCACCGCCGGACGTCAAATTAGCGGTTTCAAACGCGGGGAAGGTGACGTATGGCAAACCCATATACCAGAGGTCGCCGCAGGCAAATGGTATTTCGAGCAGTTGTTCGTCAATGGCCGCCGCGCTGTCCGTGCCCGCACACCAAATAAATTCTATCACTATATGATGGCGACTTCTGAGGTCCCTGTCGATGGGGCCAAGGATGTCTATCGAAGGACTACAACTGTCCGGCCGGATGCGATTGAAGTTTTGAAGAAGGTGAGCAGCGAGGAACTTGGTGACGTTACACTGGTGGCTTATCATAAGTGGTGCATAACCCGGCGGTTCTTAAAAGAAATTGACCCTACGGCCAACACGATAATTACGGTGGGAGAGAAATTAAAAGATTATTCCGGCTGGGAACCAAATACACGTTTTCATTTAGAGAATTTCAAGGCCGCTCTGGATTCGCCTGGGGAATGGTTCCTTGCTCGTGATGGGACGCTCTACTACAAGCCGCTGCCCGATGAAGATATGGCTAAAGCAAATGTCGTTGCACCGGTCGTTGAGAAATTCGTTATATTCGAAGGTAAGCCGGAGGCAGGAGAATTCGTCGAGCACATCCGACTAAAAGGACTGGTCTTTCACCATAGCCAGGCCCTTCTGCAGGCCAGCGGATATGCGCCGTACCAGGCGGCTTTTGCAACGGAGGCAGCTATTATGGCTGATGGTGCGCGTAATATCGTGATAGAGGATTGCGAAGTTGGCCATACAGGAGAATACGGTGTGTGGTTTCGCCGGGGCTGTCGGGATTGCCGGATTGAACACTGCTATCTTTATGACCTCGGAGCGGGCGGTGTGCGAATCGGTGAGGGAGCGATTCGCTCTGACGAACCCTCTCGAACCAGCCATATTACGGTTGACAATAATATCATCCGAACCGGCGGCCGAACTTATGCTGAAGCAGTAGGAGTCTGGGTCGGGCAAAGCGGTGACAATACAGTTACGCACAACGACATCGGCGACTTTTTCTATACGGGACTTTCTGTTGGCTGGCGATGGGGTTATGCTGAGAGTTTAAGCAAACGCAACATTATCCGTTTTAATCACGTTCACCACATCGGCTGGGGAGTGCTGTGCGATATGGGCGGGATTTATACGCTCGGGCCTTCAGAAGGAACGGTTGTGAGCAATAATATCTTTCACGATATTTACTGCTACTCGTATGGCGGCTGGGGACTTTATACCGATGAGGGCAGTACCGGCATCGTGATGGAGAACAATCTGGTCTATAACACAAAGACTGGCAGCTTTCACCAGCACTACGGCAAAGAAAATATCATTCGCAACAACATATTTGCTTTCAGTGAACAGCACCAGCTCCAGGCATCGCGGATAGAGCAGCATTTATCTTTTACCTTTGAGAACAACATCGTCTATTGGAAGACGGGGCCGCTTTTGGCAGGCCCCTGGGACAAGGTTAAAATCAATATGGATAAAAATTGCTACTGGAACGCCACCGGCAAGGATGTTGACTTCGTCGGAATGAGTCTGCAACAGTGGCGGGAAAAAGGATACGATGCAAATTCAATTATCGCAGACCCGCTTTTCGTTGATGCGAATAATCTTGATTTTCGGTTAAAGCCCAACTCCCCTGCCCTAAAAATTGGTTTTAAGCCCTCTGATTATAACCAGGCAGGTGTATATGGAGACGCGGCGTGGATTGATAAAGCTAAAAACGTGACATTCCCACCGTTGGAGAGACCGCCCGCCCCGCCACCAATGTGAGTCAATGATAGGTTGAATATATTATTTACTGCCCAGCCAGGTCGGGCCAAAGGTTATATCGACTTTTAGCGGGACATCGAGCAAAATTGCGCCGGTCATTTCTCTGGCTATCCATTTGGCATTTTTGTCGGCCTCGGTGGAGGGCAATTCAAAAACAAGCTCATCGTGGATTTGAAGAATCAATTTAACGGACAAATTTTCCAACTCGATTTTTTTCTGGATGTTTATCATAGCAACCTTTATTAAATCTGCCGCTGAACCCTGGATGACGGTATTGATTGCGAGGCGTTCGGCCTGGGAGCGTTTGCCGCCATTTTTGCTGTTTAGATTTGCGATTTTCCGCTGGCGGTGCAAAATGGTTTCTGCGTAACCGCTGCGCTTTGCATTAGCGATGCAATCATCCATAAATTCGCGGATTGAGCTATAGCGGGCAAAATAATCGTCGATAAATTTTTTCGCCTCGGTCTGGGTTATCCCAATCGACCGCGAAAGTCCGAATGCACCCTGGCCATAAATAATACCAAAATTGACCGCCTTGCAGTTCGAGCGCATCTGGTCCGTAACCTCTTCGATAGGGACATTGTAAATCTGTGAGGCAACGAAGCGGTGAATATCCCGGTCTGCGGCAAAGGCGGCCATAAGGGCCGGGTCTTTTGAAAAGTGCGCCAGTAATCGCAGCTCGATTTGCGAGTAATCGGCGCTGAGGATGCAGTCGGTTTTGTTTGCAGGGACGAAGGCGGCGCGGATTTTGCGGCCAAGCTCGGTTTTTATGGGGATATTTTGCAAATTCGGGTCGCTGGAGCTAAGCCGGCCGGTCGTGGTGATAGTCTGGTTGAAGGATGCGTGAACCCGCCCGGTGCGCGGGTTTATAAGAGTGCCGAGTTTGGCCGTGTATGTATTTTGCAATTTGCTGAGCGTCCGGTAGTAAAGAATCTGTTCAATAATGGGGTGCTGGTCGGCCAATTGTTCCAGCACCGCTGCATCTGTGCTCAGGCCGGCCTTGCCGATGCGAACCGGCGGCAGGTTCAGCCGCTTGAATAAAATCTCGGAGAGCTGTTTGGGCGAATCGATATTAAAGACCGAGCCAGCAAGCTCGTAAATCTGCTCGGTAACGGTTTTGAGCGCCTCGTTAATTTCGCCGGACATTTTTCGCAGCAGCACGGTATCCAGCGAGACGCCGTTGTATTCCATAGCTGCCAGGACCGACACAAGAGGCATTTCGACTTGCTCAAATAACTTTTTGAGTTCCGGCTCTTTTTCAAGACGCTCTTTAAGGTAAATGTAAAGCTGGAATGTTATGTCTGCATCTTCGGCGCTGTATTCACAGGCGGCGGCTGTATCGACCATATCGAAGGTGAGCTGGTTTTTGCCTTTGCCGATGAGGGCCGATATTGGAATGCACTGGTAATTAAGAAAATCCAGCGCCATCTGGTTCAGTGAGTGACTTTCGCGCTCGGGGTCAAGACAATACGAGGCGACCATTGTGTCAAAGTGAACTCCCTTTACGGGTATGCCGGCATTCCTGAGTACGAGCAGGTCATATTTTATGTTCTGGCCGACCTTCTTTACGTTTTCGTCCGCAAGGAGCGGCGTCAGTTTCGAGCGAACCTGTTCTATATCGAGGTGATTCGAGCCGAGCGGGGCCTTTATGGCAAGATAAAAACCCTTATGCGGCTGCCAGGAAAAACTGATACCGACCAACTCGGCCCGCATAGCGAAAAGCGAAGTCGTTTCGGTGTCGAGAGCAAACAACCTTTGCTTTTTTAGCTCGGACAAAAACCGCTCAAACTTCTCCTGCGTGTCTATCAACTGATAATCGTGAGAAACGGCTTTGATGGAAGCGAGTTTCTCATATCCGACGACAGGTGACTCGTGACTCGTGACCCGTGACTCGTTACTTATGGCTCGTGACTCGAAAGAGTAATCTTTTGTCAGACCGAGTTGCGTCAGGAGGCGGTTAAAGCCGAGTTCAGTAAAAATCTCGGCAAGTTTGGATTCGTTGAATTTCTTCAAGGCCAGTGCATCGTAATCTATTTGCAGCGGGACATCGCAGTCAATCGTTACCAATTCTTTGCTCATGGTGACATTGTCTTTGAACCTCCGCAGGTTATCGCCGCGTTTGCCTTTTATTTCATCGATGTGCTCGTAGATATTTTCAATCGAGCCGTATTTGTGTATCCAGTCGAGGGCGGTTTTCGGTCCCACATCAGGGACGCCGGGGACATTGTCTGAGGCGTCGCCCTGCAGAGCAAGGCAGTCGATAAATTGCTCGGGCGTAACGCCCATTTGCTCAACCATCGTAACAACGTCCGTGCGGGTATCGGTCTTAATATCAAAGGTGCTGATATGGTCATCAAGAAGCTGCAACACATCTTTGTCGCCTGAGCAGATTAAACAGTCGTAGCCATCGGCGGCGGCCTTTTTGGCCAGCGTCCCGATTACATCGTCCGCCTCGAAGCCGTTCAGCCGAAGCACAGGGACATTCATCGCTCCGAGAATCTGCTCGATTCGGTTTATCTGGACCGGCATATCGTCCGGCATAGGCGGGCGATGGGCCTTGTATTCGGGATAGATTTTGACCCTGAAGGTCGGGGTTTTACTATCCATCGCGACGGCTAACAGAGCAGGTTTTTGCCGCTGGATAAGACCTAAAATTGCCGTCGTGAAGATTAAGGTGGCTTTGGTCGGCTCGCCGGATGGGCTGGTCAGTTGACGCATCGGGGCATAGTAGGCGGCGTAGATGTATGCGTGGCCGTCAATTATAAAAAGTTTCCTTGCCATTGCCGACAGTATAGCCATCAATAGCGGGCAGCGTCAAGAGAGCACAGGGCATAGGGTGCAGGGGTCAAGGTGCAGGGGTCGGGGATCAGGGGCCAGGGATCAGATATGGGTGATTTTTTGCTTGCTTTTTACGACAATCCAGACAATAATATTACCAGTGGCGCTGGGCTTGATGAAAAAGTCGGATAGAAGTAACATAAGGGACATACGGGATTATAAAGGGGAATTTAGATGACGCCTATGGATTTAGGGATTTCGCCGGAAAAAATCGTGGAATTTTGCCAGCGGTGGAAGATAAGCCGATTGGCGGTGTTCGGGTCGGCGGTGCAAGGCAAGCTGCGACCAGACAGCGACATAGACCTGCTTGCAACTTTTGCGTCCGATGCGGACTGGAGTATGTTCGACCATTATCGTATGGAGGATGAGATAGTAAAGCTATTGGGCAGAGAGGTTGACCTGGTCAGTAAAGAAGCGATTGAGGAGAGTGCGAATCCGATTTTCAGGCGCGAGATACTCGGCTCAGCTAAGGAGATTTATGCAGCGTGACGAGGGGTTGCTTGTCGATATGACACAGGCCGCCAGGCAGATAGTTCTGTTCAGGGGGCAAATGGATTTTGAGCAATTTCGCAACGACCCCAGGACACAGTCGGCGATAATCCACCAGTTCCTTATTATCGGAGAGGTGGCGAAACTGCTCAGCGAAAAGTTTAAGAAAGCAAACCCATCTTTGCCGTGGTCTGTAATGGCGCGTATGCGGGACAAGCTGATTCACCACTACCGCGGAGTTGACCTCAAAGAGATATGGAAGGCGGCGGAATCGGAAATACCAAAACTTCTGCAGTTCCTCGAATCGCACAGGCCGGAAAAAGCAGTGTAGGGAAATATTGTGATTTTTTGCTTGCCTTTTGCGACAATCCAGTCAATAATACCTATAGTGACGCAGGGAATCTCCAACCGATGATTTGGCAAACAGGTGTGTTATACGGAACCAGATAAGACAAAGTTAGACTTGAGAGGGAGCAAATGGAAAAATGAGGACGAAAGAAGAAAAAAAGTCAAAAAATAGGGGGAAATATAGGGTTTTTGAGAGAAATTTTGAAAATTGGGGTGGTTGGTGGTGGTAAAAAGGGTGATTTTATAGGACTTATGTGTTTTTGGGGTAAAAATGGGGGTAAAAATGAGCAAAAATTTGCATTTTTTTGCATTTTTTTGCAGAAATGAACGTGTTTTGAGCAAAAATTGCAAGAAATTAACCGTTTTTGAACACTTTTTTTGCACTTCTTGACTTTGGGGGTAGATGAGTAGCAGGGCAAAAGGACATCAGGAAATCAGGGTATCAGGAAGAAGGATATCAGGAAAGCAGGGTATCAGAAAGTAGGGGTTGGAATTCGGTTTTTTACAAATTCTGTTTTCAAAGCGAGCTTTGTCGCAAACTTCCGCCTTCTGCCCCAAAACTAAAAACTACCCTGCCCGCCGCCGTTTGAACCGAAGCAGCCGTTCGGATTCCACAGCAAAATCGCCTCCAAACGTTGAGCTTGACAGGTATGGAATTTCTCAATTTCCTCTCTTTTTTGCATAAAAAGGCAAAACCTACCTCAATTTTCCTTGATTTGCCAGCCGGAAACAGATAGAATCTTTGCAGTAGGAAACAACTCACACATAACCTTTTTAGGAGGCGCAAAAATGAAACGGCAATCAGTTCATCTGTTCGTAGTGGCTATACTGGCCCTGCTCGGCCCGCTGGCTCAAAAAGGCCGGGGCGACTTCGTTCTTTATGATAACCAGCGGCTCACGGTCAACTCGTCCCATTCACAAGGTATCCTATGGGATACAAGCCGTGCCTCTATTGTCACCGGCGGGATAGTGTACGAGCTCTTCGCCGGCCACTCCAGCACTGTAGACATGTCCGGCGGGGATGTGGAATGGCTCAGGGCCAGTTGCTCCAGCGATGTGTACATCTCCGGTGGGGGCGTGTCCAGGCTCGACGCCCGCGACTTCAGTATCGTGGACATCTCTGGAGGGTCTGTGAACCACCTCTATGCCTGGGACTCCAGCGTGGTGGACGTCTCCGGCGGGAATGTGGGCTGGCTTGACACCTGGGGATCCCCGACTGTCAGCTTCTACGGCCAGAACTTCCGTGCCAGCGGTGGGCTTACCCTCTATGGTGACCGCGTGCTGGGTACGACGGGTCTGCTTGCTGGTGAGTGGTTCGATGGGACGCCGTGGGTGCTGAACATCGGGTACAACTATCCTACAGCGACCATCCTGGCTGTCCCCGCACTTTATATATTAACAATAGATGTTGACCCAAACGATGTTGGCATTGACACAGTTACCCCAGATGTTGGTACTCACAGTTGTGGTGGATGGGTTAGCATAAAGGCAGAGCGATTTGTAAACTGCCCTGATGTCTATCAATTTGACCACTGGGAAGGTGATGTGACTGACCCAAATTCATCTTCGACAACTATAAATATGGATGCGAATAAAAGTGTTACCGCAGTTTTTGTGGACGAGCGTCAGTGTGGTGATGAATGTCATCCGTATCCCATAGGTGACCTTGATAAGGATTGTGAAGTTACCTTCGGCGACTTCGCTTTATTTGCGTCTCACTGGCTGGACTGCACTAAGCCGGAGTGCGATTAGGACACTGCTCGGCTTGGGTGCGGTGATATTGAGAAGAAAAAGCTGGCAATAATCCTGACCGTTTTTCTTTGACTGTACGGATGTAAAGCGTATAATGATAATCGCCTTTGTCGGGGGGCAAAAAGGCAACATAGGAGCAGGGTAATGCTGAAAGCCGCTGAAAAACACGATTTTTTGAGAGGAGGTGATGACATGCAATACTATATAGGCTAATTCCCGCTCTAAATTATAATGATGACATAATTATTAGGCCTGTATTGGTGCGTAACAGGTGCGTTAAAAATATTAACGAATTTTTGAGGAGGAAAAACAATGAACAAGCAAAACAGTCTTATCACAAGGTATTGTCTGGCCGTGGTGGTTATGCTGGCACTGCTCGGCCCTCTGGCACAAAATGGCCGGGGCAGCTTCGTTCTCCACAACGACGAGCAGCTCACGGTCAACGAATCCCATTATTCAGGGGTTCTATACGATAGGAGCCGTGTCTTTATCGTCCCTGGCGGGGATATCTACATACGACTCACCGCCAACGACTCCAGCGGTGTGGACATTTCCGGCGGGCACGTGAGCGACCTCTACGCTTACAACTATAGCGTTGTGGACATCTCGGGCGGGGATGTGGGTGTCCTCGATGCCTTCGACTCCAGCACTGTGGACATCTCGGGCGGGTATGTGGGTCACCTCTGGGCCCTCGGCTCCAACGCTGTGAACCTCTCGGGCGGGAGCGTGAGCGACCTCGACGCCGACGGCTCCAGCGTTGTGGACATTTCCGGCGGAAGTATGGATATCCTCGACGCCGGCGGCTCCAGCACTGTGAACATCTCAGGCGGGTATGTGAGCGAGCTCAAGGCCGACGGCTACAGCGAGGTCACCTTCTACGGACGGGACTTCCGTGTCGGCGGCGGGCTTACGTTGGACGGTGACCGCGTGCTGGGGACAGGTTTCCTGAGTGGTGAGTGGTTTGATGGGACTGGGTGGATAATGACTATCACAAACAACTATCCCACAGCAACCATTTTGGCAATCCCCGAACCAGCTACACTTTTGCTTCTCGGCTTTGGTGCGGTGATGTTGAGAAAAAGACGCTATTATTGTAGTTGAATTGTAAGGATTGGTTGCGCAGCCAAGCGTTTAATGTGGGAAATGTCAATTAAATTAGGAGGTATCGCCAGTGTCTACCGTAAATGGCCAAAGAAAGATAGTACTGGAATGGAAAAAAAGCACAGGGCAAAAGAGAGGGCATCATAACACGGAGAAATTTACTATACCTGGTAACTCGCACATTGAGGTGAGGATTGATAGAAGAGGGAGACGGTGGCTGCCTATCAGGCTACGTTCCAGCAAGTGTACAATAAAATTAAAGGACCCTGAAACTGGAGAACTGCAAAAGAATGTTAGCCCGGATATTAATAAAGGAAAGCGATCTACGCACGGTAACCGCAACTTTTCTATAATCATTCATAAGGGAGGGACGTACTATCTCTATGTGCGGTGGGGTTCGTTAATTACAGAATTAGAAATTAGAGTTATAGATCCGCCAGAATAAATAAATGATTAATTGTGTCTGGGATGATAGATAGATTTCTATTCTCAACAGGACTATGGCTTACCGTTATTTTTGTTTTATTAAAAATTATTGGAAAAGTTAAATGGAAACCAATGGATAAAAAACCCACAAGCGGAGCGCGCACAGGACAGCAGGCAAAGCAACCGACAGAGGAATGAGGAAACTTTTTAAGTAATAATCAAATAAAAGAGGTCTGGAAATGCTTACTGACTTGGAATGCCGAATAAGGGAGTACCTTATTGAAGCCGTGAAAACTGGAGATGCCCAGAGAACGGTTATTCGCTACAAAGCGTTGGCTGATATGTTTCAGATACCCTACAACTATACTAATGAACGAAATGATTTCCATAAAATACTCGATGACATAAACAGATATGAGGTTGGGCAAAACCGCCCTCTTCTATCAGCTATTGTTGTAAATGAGACTAAGATGCCCGGCAAAGGTTTCTTTCGTTTGGCCAGAGAACTACACTTGCAAAGGCCGGAAGAGGATAACGATGCCTTTGCTATTCGAGTGAGACAGGAATTATTTAACTTCTGGGAAACGCACGATAACACAGATGTGTGAAAAAGAAAAAAGGTACTTCCGAAGGTAGGGTGCGTGGACACTGCCCCCGAACCCGCCACGCTTTCACTGCTCGGCCTTGGTGCGGTGATTTTGAGAAGGAGGTTTTGATTATGAGTGAGAAACGAGATAAGTGTTGGCGGTACTCCAGGAATCCAGACGATAAGAATGATAGGAAGTGGTACGTTTTGGCGTTTGTCAATGGTAAGGGAAGTTGCAGTTTGACGCGTTTCGAAGCCGCGGATGGAAAACATTTAGAAATGCTGCGCAAGAAGGGCAATTTTCAGGACAAGTTTCACGGGAATTACAACAGAATCGGTGGGCACAGCTCCACCCTACGTTTCTGGATTCCCGCCTTCGCGGGAATGACACTCACCAATTAACTATTCACGAATCACTATGACAAAGTATCACTTTGTCTTCTCCTGTTCGTAGTTTATTGCCCTAATCGGATAAGGAATCACTATGCCTTCTTTAGCGTAACGCTGGTGCAGCCGTTTTATAAATTCGTGCTTAATCAAATACTGGTCCACGAATTCCTTCGCCCTTAGAATTACCGTAAAGCCAATACTAAAATCGCCGAAGGTATTGAATCTGATAAAGGGTTCAAATTCCGGCACGCCGCCAGTGACATCTTTCATTACTTCTTTAGCCACTTCGCAGGTAACCTTTTCCACCTTTTGCAAATCGCTATTATAATGCACGCCCAAATTTACGAGCACGGCCATTTCTTTATCCGGCATATAATAATTGATAACGATGGCCTTGGTTAATTTTTCATTGGGAATCAAAACCACATTATTAGGCAGCATTTTTATTTTTGTTGTCCGCCAGGTAATATCGACAACGTAACCTTCCTCGCCGGTATCTAATTTTACGTAGTCGCCAACCTTGATTTGTCTGGCGGCAATGATATGGAAACCGGCAAAGAAATTGGAGAACGTGTCCTGTAAAGCCAGAGCGACCGCCAACCCCCCTACTCCCAACGTAGCCAGAATGGGCGTTATGGAGATGTCCAGACTATTTAGAATAATCAGGATTCCGATAACAAAGACCACAACCCGGGCGATGTTCTGCGTGAGCGAAGTTACCGGCAGTGCCACTTCGAGTCGGCTGGAGTGTATTTTTATTAGTCTTACGGATAGATTTGCAAGGACCAGCGTTACGGAAAAAATGCCAAGCGCAAGCAAGGTCTGGCCAGCAACGCGAACTACTCTTTCCGGCAGAGTCGAAACCTCGAGGGCAAGGTATATACCCAGCATTAAAACCCAGATTATGAACGGGCCTTTGATAGCGGAGATTATTATGTCGCCGAGCTGGATTCCGGTGTTTTTGGACCATTTGGCCAGCCGCTCAAGGATGATTTTCCTTGCAATGTATCCAGCTACTAAAGTTACAGTAACAACTACCAGCGGTAATACCATTTCGAATACCTTTTTCATCGAAACTATCAATTGCTCGCTCATACAAAATTACTCCTTAACAGCAGAAATCCGGGTTTTCTGCTAAAATCCGAAGCACAAAATCCGAAACTCGAAACAACATCAAAACTATAACTCAAAATTCAAAAATTTATTTTTGTGCCTATCATGTGCCATAAGTCTTTGGTCTTGAGTATGCAATCCGGTCAACGCAACACGATATGCCATAGGCGGACTGCGAACTCGGCGTTCTCGGCGGTGAGAAATACGGGTTAACCGATTCTACCGTCCTCGTTAATGTCTTTTCCGAGAATATCCTCAAGCTTCTTAACTAAGGCACACAAGGTGTTCTGGGTCGATTGAAGCTGGCCTTCGAGATATTGGACCCTATCTTCAATCGAATCGGACTTTCGCTTCTGGCCATACATTAAGCCGGTTTGTACAATTTCCCAAAGAATGCCCATATTTCTCCTCGATTTATTGTCGTCACTTTAACACGTATTTTTCCCAGAGAATTGGCGGGCTGAAGCCTACCAAGTGAGTCGTCGACTCCCTGCAGTTAAATCAAGGGTGCCAAACCCGTTCCGATTGATTGCATTATGACCAAGATTATCATCAGATGCAAGGGGAAAATCGCGCCAATGGTATTCTTGACAAATAGATACGCTGATTTTACTATGTCGGTTTTATGATTTAGATATTCTAAGGATTTTTGATGTCAGAAAAGAGCGGTAAAAGCTATAGCGATACGTTGAATCTGCCAAAGACCGGCTTTGCGATGAAGGCGAATTTGGTGCAGCGTGAGCCGCAACTGCGCAAGGAATGGGCGAAGAATAATATCTACGGCAAGATCCGAGAAGCCCGTAAAGGGGCATCATTGTATATCCTGCACGATGGCCCGCCTTACGCCAACGGCGACATCCACATGGGCCACGTCATAAACAAGGTTCTCAAAGATTTTGTGGTTAAATACAAGACTATGACCGGCTTTGATTCGCCCTATATCCCCGGCTGGGACTGCCACGGATTACCTATCGAGTCGAAGGTAGTAACAGACCTCGGCGATAAGGTTCGCCAGATGAGCAAGCTGGAAATTCGGCGTGCGTGTATGAAATATGCGAGCAAATACGTCAAAATACAGAGTAAGCAGTTCCAAGAGCTTGGCATATTTGGCGACTTTGAGAATCCATATTTGACATTTAAGCCGGGGTATGAAGAGGGGATTTTGGAGGTATTCGCCAAGCTTGTTGACAAGGGATTGGTTTATAAGCAGCTTAAGCCGATTCACTGGTCGATTGGGTGCGAGACGGCACTGGCCGAGGCGGAACTGGAATATAAGGATATTTCTTCGCCGAGCATTTACGTGAACTTTCCTGTTGCGAAGGAAAACGTTGGTCGGCTGATTGAGCTTGGGTTGGTTGAGCAAAGCGAGGCCGACAACGCGAAGGTCTGCTTTATGATATGGACGACCACGCCCTGGACGCTGGCGGCCAATCTGGCGATAGCGGTGCATCCCCACCTGGACTACACAACAATAAGTTATGAAAAAGACGGGAGGAAGTTTATCTCGATAGTAACAACTGAGCGGCTCGGGGCAGTTGTTTCTGTGGGCGGCCTGAAGGAAGGCCGGTACCATATCAGCGAAAAGACAGTTAGAGGCAGTGAACTCGAAGGGCTGCGGTATCAGCATCCGTTTATAGATAGAAACCCGACAGACAAAGACGCCTATATGGTCATCCTTGCGGAGTATGTTACCACCGAAGATGGGACCGGACTTGTTCACACTGCGCCGGGGCACGGCGTTGAGGACTATATATCAGGGCAAAAATATAACCTGGCGGTTTATTCGCCGGTGCTGGACGATGGGCGGTATGATGACACGGTGCCGAACTGGCTGCGAGGAAGATGTGTTTTGGAAGTTGACGTCGTTGTGAATGAGCGCCTGAAGAAAGATGGGCTGCTCTTTGCACAGGGCAAGATTACCCACAGCTATCCGCATTGCTGGCGAAGCAAAGGCCCGGTCATCTTCAGGGCCACGGAGCAGTGGTTTATCAGCGTCGATAAAGAATTGCCAGGCGTGGGAAGAAGTTTGCGGAACTTGGCGATAGAGAGTGTCCGGAATGTTAGATGGATTCCTGAGTGGGGCCAAAAGCGTATCGAAGGGATGCTCGAATCTCGGCCTGACTGGTGTATCAGCAGGCAGAGAAGCTGGGGACTGCCTCTGCCGGTTTTTGTCAACTCTCGCGGGCAGGCCCTGCTGACTAAAGAATCTGTATTAGCTGTGGCCAGGCATATTGCCAGGAATGGCTCTGATAGTTGGTTCACGGATTCGCCCCGCCAGATACTCGGCGAGGATTTCCCGCTGCCGGAAGGATTTATCCTCGATGAACTGCAGAAGGAAGAAAACATCCTCGACGTCTGGTTTGAAGCGGGCTGTAGCTGGTATAGTGTCTGCGTAAAAGAGGCCGGCTGGGCCGTGCCGGTAGATTTATACCTCGAAGGCTCGGACCAGCATCGCGGGTGGTTTCAACTGTCATTATTGCCGGCTCTGGGGGCAACTGGTAAAGCGCCGTTTAAGAGTGTTTTGACGCACGGTTTTACCGTTGATGAGAAGGGAATAAAGCAATCAAAATCATTGGGTAACTACGTCAATGCGCAGCAAGAAGTGGCAAAATATGGCGCGGATATTTTACGGCTGTGGGTGGCGAGCGTAAATTATCAGGAAGATATGCGCTGCAACGACCAGTTGATAGGACGCACGCAGGATGCCTACAGGAAAATCAGAAATACAATAAGATACCTGCTCGGCAATCTTGATGATTTTGACCCCAACGAAAAAACCGTTGCCTACGACCAGATGTTTGAAATCGACAGATGGGCCCTGCAGCAGTTGCAAAAACTGACTGCCGATGTCACGGAGGCATACGAGGACTTTGCCTTTCACACGGTATTTTCACTTATTTATAATTTCTGCACTGTCGAGATGAGCAGCATTTATATGGATGTGCTTAAAGACAGGATGTATTGCGACCCGGCGGACAGTCTTTCCCGGCGTAGTGGCCAGACGGCTATGTACAGGATACTGGATTGTTTAGTTCGAATGCTGGCGCCTATACTGGTTCATACCACGGAAGAGACGTGGGCAGCAATGAAGTTTAAGTCGCAGGGCGTGGAAAGCGTGCACTTAACAGAAATGCCAAAGGTTGACAATTCAATCGACTGGCAAAGCTCTGAGCCGAGATGGCAGAAGTTAATGGCCCTGCGTGACGAGGTCCTGCGGGTTCTGGAGGGCTTAAGGCGAGAGAAAAAGATTGCAAGCAATCAGGAATCAAGTGTCACCATTTACTGCAATGATGAAGATGCGAAGGCTATCAATGAATTCGGGCTTAAACAATTCGCGGCGCTCTGTATTGTCAGCGAGGTCGAACTGGAAAAAGCAGCGGGCGAGACAAAAGTCGTAGCGCAGAAAAGCAGCAACAATAAATGCCAGCGATGCTGGAACTATTGGCCGAGCGTCGGTGCCGACAGCAAGTATCCTGACTTATGCAAGCGATGTACTCTCGTAGTGCGTGGTGCGTGATGCGTATCTCGTAGCTAGGAGTCTGTCCGAGTAATGGTTGAGTCTTCTTTAGATAACGCTACAATGTCAACAAGAGTAAATAAAGGATTGTGAATTTCTGGAGACTCAAGGATGAGCAAGACCTATCGGCCATGGAATCC
>Ga0315280_10002792_pt1 | contig 27857 bp, 24 predicted proteins | sample YL17G06_40_MG_FD_203697 | JGI IMG/M metagenome (GOLD analysis project Ga0315280, IMG submission 203697) | Sediment microbial communities from Yellowstone Lake, YNP, Wyoming, USA - YL17G06_40 | ecosystem: Environmental > Aquatic > Freshwater > Lake > Sediment | place: USA: Wyoming | collected... | reverse complement strand
TCATCAGCAACATCTCCTTCCGCTACAACGTGTCCGCTTTCAGGACGCTGCACCGTACGCTACACCGAAATCAAGAATATTAAAACACGCTCTAAGAGCGTGTGGGAAAAGCGTTTGGAATGTTGCCCATACTGTTCGTAGTTCCCACTTCAGCGGGTCATTGCCAAGAAATGCGGCCTCCTAAAGGAGGAACTACGAACTTCTCACACACGCTCTAAGTCACGCGAACAACGAGAATGCTCGATGTCGCGGCGGGGTAAGCGGCAGCGTATTATTATGTATGCAGTAGCCCCCGGAGGACAGCGATAACATAGGTGGCACACAGGACAGAACATACACTCGCGGAGAAATATCGCTGAGATAGGAGCCTCGGGAAGTGAACGTGAACCTTGGCAATGCCCTCGAGCGATTGGCACGCCGGCGGGAGTATGGCGTCCTGGCACTTCTGCTCTTGGCGGTCCTCATCGTAACGGCCGTCAATCCGAAGTTTCTTGCCGCCGCCAATTTGCGCAACATCTTGGTCCAATGCGCCCCCACCGCCATCGTTGCTTGCGGCCTCACGTTGGTCATCGTCACGCGCGAAATTGACATTTCGGTCGGCTCGCTCATGGGTATGCTTGCCGCTGTCCTGGGAATCCTCACATCGCCCCAACGAGTGGGAATGCCGGTGGCGGTTGGCATCGCACTGACATTGCTGCTTGGGGCATCGGTTGGTCTCCTCAACGGCGTGCTTGTGACCTTTGGGCGTGTTCCTTCGATCATCGTCACGCTCGCAATGCTTACGGCGCTACGCGGTATGACCGAGTTGCTGATGGGGGGCGAGTGGATCACGGACCTGCCTCGGGCGCTGAGGTTTTTCGGCACCGGCCTCTTTCTATTGGTCCCGCTCTCCCTGTGGATCGCCGCCACCGTGATCGTTTGTTCGATGGCGCTCGCGCGAAAAACGCGGCTTGGCCTGCGAATCTACGCAGTCGGTGGCAACCCACTGGCGGCACGTCTGGCCGGGCTTTCCATCCGCCGCGCCAAGATCTTCGTCTTCGCGCTGACCGGTTTTCTTACGGGTGTGGCTACGCTAGTCGGTGCCACCCAACTCTCGGTAATCGAGTCCGGAATTGGAGTGGGATTTGAACTGCTCGTTGTGACGTGTGTGGTGGTAGGCGGCGCCTCCATCAGCGGTGGGACGGGAACCATCATCGGATCGTTGCTGGCCGTCCTGTTGCTGGGAACCGTGAGGACGTTTCTGATTTTTCTGCGCCTTGGCGAAATGTCCACCTACTGGGAGCGAGCGATTCAGGGAGCGTTCATTCTGGCGGCTGTGCTTCTCGATCACCTCGCGCGGCGACGCTCGAGTGCGTTGGGAGACAGATAGTACAAGGCACCGCCGGCTCACTCAGAGCGTGTGTGAGAAGTTTGTAGTTCCCCCTTCAGGAGGCATTCCTGGCGGGGGATGGCCCGCTAAAGCGGGAACTACGAACCATACTGCCAAAGGTCCACATACGTCTCACACACCCTCTCAGAGTGCGGATCGCTTGTTCCACAAGACAGAGTCGAGCGAAAGGAAGAAGGCCTTTGGACAAAGGGCGGGACTGGATCGCAGAATTCCGTTACTGGCACGAGTCCATACTGGCCGCGCTGTTAATTGCGTTGCTGGTTGCGGCCCGACTGGCTGATCCTCCCTTTTTTAGCATCGTGGTCCAAACGGAACTTTCCACCCACGTCTGGGAACTTGCGCTGCTGGCTCTGCCAATGACAATGATCATCATCACGAGCGGCATAGACCTATCCGTGGGGGCGATGATGGCGCTATGCGCCGTGATTCTCGGACTGTCCTACGAGGCTGGCATTTCGCCATGGGTCGGAGCGTGGCTGGCCTTGTTAACCGGCGTCGCGGCGGGTGCGATCAACGGCGTCTTTGTAGCGTGGGTTCGGGTCCATCCTCTCATCGTGACACTGGCCACGCTGGCGGCCTATCGCGGGATAGCCGAAGGCATCAGCCTCGCGCGACCCATCTCGGGTTTTCCGGAAAGCTTTGCGGTCGTTGGACGGGGAAACATCCTAGGCATGCCGATTCCCGGAGCCATCTTCGCCGTAGCGGTTCTTCTGGCGGCGGTTGCGTTGGCCCGAACACCGTTTGGCCGCTCGCTCTATGCCATTGGCAATAACGAGGCGGCTTCGCGCTTCTCCGGCATCCCGGTCACACGCATCAAGATGTGGATTTACACGATTTCAGGGGCCGCGGCGGCTTTGGCCGCGATCCTTTTCGTCGCCCGCCGGAATACGGCCAAAGCAGACATTGGCATCGGAATGGAGCTGGACGTGATCACGGCGGTAGTCCTTGGCGGCACGAGCATTTTTGGTGGGCGCGGGCGCATTTTGGGCACAGTGCTCGGTGTACTCCTGATTCACGAAACGCGCGAGTTCGTCAGCTGGAAGTGGGACAAGGATGAACTGAATTTGATTGTCATCGGCGCCCTGTTGATCGTATCGGTTCTCCTAAACAGCTTTTTTTCGCAGCGAGAAGCGGAATGAAAGAGTATCGCGGCGAACAAAGGCTCTTTCCGGGGTTTCGTGCACCGCTCAACCACGATGGAGGAACGGCGATGCGTCGGACAGCGATCGTTTTTTCGCTCGCGGCCTGCTGGGTCCTTTCCACGTGCAAGGAACAGACACCAACATCCGGTGAAAAGCGCCCGGCCCTCAAGGCGGCAAACGAGAAGATCACGATCTGTCTCCTTCCGAAGAAAAAGGGGCTGCCCTATTTCAGTTCTTGCGCCGATGGCGCGCTCCAAGCGGCCAAGCAACTGGGCAACGTTCAACTGATCTATGATGGCCCGACCGACGGCTCGCCCGAAAAGGCCGCTTCGATGATCGACAAGTGGACGCTCAAGGGTGTTGACGTGATCGCCGTCTCACCCAACGACCCGAACGTTCTGGCACCGGCAATGAAAAAGGCACGGGAGAAGGGTGTGCACGTCATCACGTGGGATGCCGATGGCGTGCCCGAAGCGCGCGAGTTTTTCGTCAACCAGGCCACGGCGCGCGAGATCGGCTACGCCCTGGTGGATACGATGGCCAAAGACCTTGGCGGCGCCGAGCCGGACGGGGAGGTTGCCATTATCACCGCCACGCTGACGGCCGCCAATCAGAACGAGTGGATGAAGTACATGAAGGAGCGACTGCCGACCTATCCGAAACTCAAACTGGTCGCCGTCAAACCATCCAACGAAGATCAGAAGCTCGCCTTTCAGGTCGCTCAGGATTTAATGAAGGCCTATCCAAACCTCCGGGGGATTTTCGCCATTAGCTCCGTTGCGTTTCCGGGTGCGGCCGAAGCTGTAAAACAAGCGGGCAGGAAGGGCAGTGTCTTGGTTACGGGACTTTCAACTCCCAACGACATGCGCGAATATGTCAAGGATGGGACGGTTGTTTCGGTGGTGTTGTGGAACACGCTCGACCTGGGCTATCTTACAGTTCACGCGGCCGAAGCACTGACCCGTAACAAACTGAAACCGGGTGCAGCGAGCGTGGAGGCCGGAAAGCTCGGAACCAAGAAGATCGTCGGCGACAACATCCTGCTCGGCAACATCCTGGTTTTCACCAAGGACAACATTGACCAATACCAATTCTAGCGACGTTCGCTTTGACGGGGGACACAATGACGATTGAAAAAGCCTATGAGTTGGCCCGCGAGCAATATGCCCGTCTCGGCGTCAGTACCGATCGCGCCATGGAAACGTTGCGGCAGATACCCATTTCCTTGCACTGCTGGCAGGGGGATGATGTCGGCGGTTTCGAAAGTAGCGAAGGCCTGGCCGGCGGCGGCATCCAGGCCACCGGCAACTACCCTGGTAAAGCGCGCACGGCCGATGAGCTGCGGTCCGACTTGGATGTGGCCCTGAGCCTGATTCCTGGGAAACACCGTCTCAACCTGCACGCCATCTATGCCGATACCGGGGGCAGGAAGATCGAGCGCGATCAAGTGGGTCCCGAGCATTTCGCCGCCTGGATGGACTGGGCCAGGAGCCGCGGGATGGGCATGGATTTCAACGGCTCTTTCTTCTCCCATCCCAAAGCCGCCGGCGGCTTCACCCTCGCAAGCCGCGATGAAGGCATCCGCAAGTTTTGGGTTCGCCACGGCATTGCCTGTCGCAAGATTGCAGAGAAGTTCGGCCGCGAGTTGGGATCACCCTGTGTGACCAACGTCTGGATTCCCGATGGCTACAAAGACACTCCCGCCGACCGGAAGGCACCGCGGGAGATTCTGAAGAAATCTCTCGACGAGATTTTCGCCGAAAAGATGGATCCCAGGTACAACCTGGATGCGGTCGAGGGCAAACTTTTTGGCATCGGGTCAGAAGCTTATGTCGTCGGCTCCCACGAATTTTATTTGGCCTACGCCATCGAGAATAAGAAGATTCTGACACTTGATGCAGGGCATTTCCATCCCACCGAAAGCATCGCCGACAAGATTTCGTCCGTGTTGCTTTACCTCAATGAAATTCTGCTGCACGTCAGCCGCGGCGTGCGGTGGGACAGCGATCACGTGGTGATTCTCTCCGACGAGCTACGGGCTATCGCCGAAGAGATCGTCCGTGGCCAGTACCTCAAGCGCGTGCACATCGGCCTGGACTACTTCGATGCCAGCATCAACCGGGTGGCCGCTTGGGTCATGGGCGCCCGGTGCATGATCAAGGCGCTGTTGATCGCGCTGTTCGAGCCGACCGCCAAGCTGAAGGAGATGGAGGCGGCGGGCGACTTCACCTCGCGCCTCGCAATGGTCGAAGAGATCAAGACCCTCCCCTTCGGGGCGGTCTGGGACTACTACTGCCTGACGCAGAACGTGCCCGTGGGCTGGGTGTGGATGGAAAAGGTCAAAGCCTACGAGAAGACTGTTCTGGCCCACCGCCGATAGAGTGTAAAGGTTGCCAGAAGGATGGAGAGGGTGTTTCTCTCGATTTCGGGAAATGGGCATCACCTTGAAACATCACTTGTAGGGACGTAGCACGCTGCGCCCCTACAGTTGCTACATCTCACGAACTCGGAAAATGCAGTCGGTTCTCTCCCCGCTGAAAGGATTCAATTTCTCGTTGACGGTTCGTGAACCGGTGCCTATGGCTTCGCCCGTGCCGCGGTTAAACGCACCCTGGAGACTGTGGGAGACCGGGAGAGAAAGGAAAAACCGAATGAAAGTACTTGAATTCAAGAACGAGGCTTTCACGGATTTCTCGAAAGAAGACAACCGGCGTAAGATGGAACAGGCGATCGCTAAGGCCGAATCCATGCTCGGCCGCGAGTGGTCGCTCGTGCTTGGGGGCGAGCGGCTGCGATGCAAGGATCAATTCCTGTCCCACAACCCGTCGGACCCCGACCAGATCGTGGGAGTCTTTCAGAAGGGAACGACAGCCGAAGCGGAGCGGGCTATTGAGATCGCGGATCGAGCATTCGAGAGTTGGAAACGGACGCCTGCCGAAGAGCGCGCCAAGATGTGCTTGCGCGTCGCCGAGTTGATGCGCGAGCGGCGATTCGAATTGGCCGCCTGGATGATCCTCGAGGTCGGCAAGAACTGGGTCGAGGCCGACGCTGACGTCGCCGAAGGAATTGATCTCGTGGACTTCTACGGCCACGAGATTTTACGCTATGCCGAAGAGCACCCGCTCGTTCGCATCCCGACCGAGCGCAACGAGCTGCGCTATATTCCCCTGGGCGTTGGCATCGTCATTCCACCCTGGAATTTCCCGATCGCCATTCTTGCGGGTATGACCACAATGACGTGGGCCGCAGGCAACACCGCTGTTCTCAAGCCGTCGAGTGACAGCCCGGCCTTGGCAAAACAATACGTTCAGATTACCGAAGAAGCCGGGCTTCCGCCGGGAGTGGTCAACCTGTTGACCGGCCCCGGCAGCAGCATCGGCGATTCCCTTGTAGCCCATCCGCGAACCCGGTTCATTTCGTTTACAGGCTCGAAGGCGGTCGGACTGCGAATCAACGAGATCGCGGCACGCACCGAGGCCGGGCAACGTTGGATCAAACGCGTCATTGCCGAAATGGGTGGCAAGGACCCGATCATCGTGGACAGCGAAGCGAATCTCGACGCCGCCGCCCAAGGAGTGATGGTGTCGGCCTTCGGCTACTCCGGCCAGAAATGCTCGGCCTGTTCGCGCGCGATCGTAGATACCAGCGTCTATGACGAATTCATCGAACGGCTGGTCGAGAAAACCAAGCGCCTGAAGATCGGCCCAGCCAAAGACCCCGACACTTACATAGGTCCTGTCATCAACATGGCTGCCATGGCCAAGATTCTCGACTACATTGCCATGGGCAAGCGTGAGGGCCGTTTGATTTTTGGCGGCAATCGCGTGGGCGATCATGGCTACTTCGTCGAGCCGACGATCATCGTGGACGTTGACCGCAACGCAACCATCGCGCAGGAGGAGATCTTTGGACCTGTCCTGACCGTCATCCGGGCCCAGGACTTTCGCGACGCCATTGACATCGCCAACGACAGCGAATACGGTTTGACCGGATCGGTCTATACGCGCAATCCCGACAAAATCCGCTGGGCCGCCGAAGAGGTCCATGTCGGCAATCTTTACTTCAACCGCAAGTGTACAGGTGCGCTTGTTGGGGTTCATCCATTTGGCGGATTCAACATGTCGGGGACCGACTCGAAGGCGGGCGGGCGCGATTACTACCTGCTCTACACCCAGGCCAAGTGCTGCTCGGAGGTGTTACCGGTCCCAAACACCGCCAAAAAAAGTTAGCCCGGAAAGGGTATGTTTGTTCCACTGACACGCCACATGTTCCGTAAGGACGATTCATGAATCGCCCCTACGGTTTGGCAATCCGCGAGGATTTGGAATCCAATGACGGAGCCAACACAACCCCACAAGCTGCTCGACAAAACGACCCGGGTGGACAAAACCGTCCCTTTCGACAAGACCCTTCCCCTCGAAGGACCGCCGCCAGGCGAAGGGCGGGCGATATCACCGGATCGCTTGATGGCGGCGACCCAACTTCTCCAGCGTCTCGGCCCACAGATCGCGGCAGCCGCCGCACCGAAAGAGGACGTTCGCACAATTGATTTCCTTCGTGCGGCCGACGAAATCGTGCGCCCCTTTGGCTTCGAAATTGTCCGGCTAATCGGCCAGGGCGGCATGGGAGCGGTCTTCGAGGGGCGCGACCGCAAACTCGACCGGGCCGTCGCCATCAAATTCATCCTGCCCGAACGGCTCGAGATGTTCGAGGGCATGGCGAGTCTCTTGGAGTCCGAAGCGCGCGCCCTCGCCAGCATCAACCACGAAAACGCCGTCCAGATCCATGCCATCCACCGCCACGGCAACAATCTGTTCATCGTCATGGAATTCGTGCGCGGATCATCGCTCGCCCACTATGTCGGGAATCGTGGACCGCTGGCCGAAGCGCAAGCGCTTCGTCTGACGATCCAGGCAGCACGCGCTCTGGCCGCACTCCATCAACAAGGCATCATCCACCGCGACATCAAGCCCGAAAACATTCTCCTGAGCGAAAAGGGGCAGGCCAAACTCGGCGACTTTGGCCTGGCGCTGGCGCGACATGCCAAGGCATCGGGAATTCTCAGCAGCGCCGCCGGCACGCCCGCCTATATGTCGCCTGAAATTTTTGAGGGCGAAACCCCTTCGGTGCGCTCGGACATCTATTCGCTCGGCATGACGCTGCGATTCATGCTGACGGGCAAGCGACCCGACCTGGGCGATTCGCTCGACGAAATCCGGCGCGCGGTCATTCACGGACGAATGCCAGGATTGCGAACGGAACGGCCGGATGTCTCGGCCGAAACCGAGCTGGTCGTCGCCATGGCCCTCAAGCGCTCGGCCGACCAACGTTTCCAGACAGCCGAAGCGCTTGGGGCGGCATGCGAAAAGGCGCTGCTTCGGTTGGGCGAGGTGCGCGAGAAACCCCAATTGCCTCCCGCGCGTGTCTTGCTTCGCTCGAGCAGCCGCACGTTGGCATTCATCGCGGCGCTTGTCGTACTTGCCGGCCTCTTTGGCTGGTGGGTTCGCGGCGTTGTTCGCCGCGAAGGAAGCGCGTTCAAGTTCTGGGCCGATGTTGTCACGCGATTCGATGTGAGCAAGAAAGGCTATGACTTCGTGCCCGCCGAGGTGGCGATAGTGATCCGCGAAGAGAATAAGCCGGTGCGCGTGATTGGCGTTGTCTCGGCCATCGGCCCGCTTGACCCCAAAGGCCGCCAATTTGTCCTCCAGGACGAAACCGGAGGTGTACTGGTTGACGACCCCAACGAAGTGGGCGTGATCTTCAACGAGCTGGCGCCAGGAGACAAGGTCCTGGTCGCCGGAAGGGTTCGCTTGTGGGAGGGACTTCGCGTGATCGAAAACGCCGAACCCATCGAGCACCTGGGCCGAGGGCGACCGCCAAAGCTCATACCCCTCGGACTCGAACAGATCAGCCCTGAATGGTCGGGCTGTCGCGTCCTGGTGAAGGACGTTCAATGGGCGGAACAGCAGCCCAAGAGTGCTGATCGCGCCACGGTAACCGACGGTCGCGGACACGAAATCGAGCTTCGCGCAGGGGCCAACGCCTTACTTCTCGCCGATCGTTCGGCCAAACGGTTCGATCTCGTGGCGATTGTTTTCGTGACCGAACCGCCCGCCGGCAAACCTGGTCAAATCGGGGAGATCTTCCTGGTCCCTCTCGAAATCAGACCCCAAAGCAAGTAGTCACTCCCGCCGATAGCTCATGGACTTGGCTTATGGGGGAATCAGTCAGTGCGTCATTTCGGCGGGACGTATCCGGAGCCTCAACGCCCGTAAGGCGTTCGTTACCGGTCCGGCAACCACTTGAAGATCAGTCGCCTGGCGTAACGCAACAGCCCGCGCAAAGTCACCTGGCGCTCTTCGGCGAGCAGACGATCAAGTTCGGCGCGGCGGGCGTCATGAGCGCCCACCATCCGCTTCATCCCGAGCGCAATCGCCTGCACAACCTCGGGATTCGCTTTGAGGTACTCGTCTTGCGATAAAGCAAGCAATTGGTCGGCGGGAACGAGATGGTGACGTGCGATCAGGTAGAGTTGATTCCAGAACTCGAACGTCGGCTCCGGCAAATTGTGCCGGGGCTTGTCGAGCGTGGCGATACGAAGGCCGGGAAAAATCACCAATCGTTTGATGCAAAGTGTCAGCGGCTTGGGCAGCCGGGTTAGGAGCCGCAAGGTTTCCAGACAATCGGCCTCACTTTCATAGGGAGTATTCGTCAGCAGCTCATAGTTGAGCGAAAGACCGTGTTTGTCCGCTGCTTGCGCCAGACGAAGGAGATCGTCGGCACCATAGTTCCGTCCATAGATTTCCCGCGAGATGTAATCACTACCTGTCTGAATTCCCATGCCAACGAAAATCATCCCGGCTTGTCGAAGCTGGCCGAGCATCTCGTCGGTCGAGACAGTCGGATAGGCGTAGCCCCCAAAAGGCAAACCCACGCGCTTGGGATATTTTTCAGCGAACTCGGCGATCCATTTGCTGTTGATCACAAAAATGTCGTCGAAAAAGCAAAGGCCGGGCAGATCGAAATCTCGCGCCCGCTGAACACATTCGGCCAGAACGTTGTCCACCGAACGGCGGCGCACATAGCGTTCGCCCTTGTACATCTGGCGCGTGACGTGATGAAGGCAATAGGTGCAGGAAAACGGGCAGCCACGCTGCGTCATGATCGTATAGATGCCACGAAAGTAGTTCTTGTTGCTCGCGGGGAGTTCGATGGCCTGGTTGTCCTCGAACAGCCTTTCGTTCTCGCCGAACGAAGCAAACGGAAAACGGTCGAGGTCTTGTTCGAGCGGACGGTGGGGTGTGCGCGTGATCCGGCCGTTGTCGCGGCGCCAAAGTCCGGCGATATCCTTACGTTGAGGATCGGCGCATAACTCGGCCATGACCTGTTCGCCCTCTCCAATGCAAATCATATCGGCGATTTGCAGAGATTCTTCGGGATAAACCGTCGGGTGGATTCCACCCCAAATGACCGGAACGCCAGGCAGGTCGCGATGGATTCGCTCGGTCAGCGTGCGACAAGGGTCCAGCGTGGCGGTTGTCAAGGTCAGGCCGATCAGGTCGGGTCGGATTGCCGCAAGTTTCTCGATCAAAAGGTCCCACTCGCGTTCCGTCGCCGAGTGAAGATAAGGGCAGAAGACCGTTCCTTCCTCGTGGGCCTCGGTCACAGGTGGGAATGAAGCCGAGGTCGCGCGACGCCATGCCTCTTGATCCTCGCGCGAGATCAAGATGCTCTGAAAGCGCTTGAAACATAGCAACCAGACCTCGTGGCCTTGCTGTCGCAGATAGGAGGCTATGCACCGCAGGCCGTAGCATCGGTCATCATAAACGGCGATCAATGCGACTCGCAAGGCCATCGCTCCATGCGGACATGGACTACCTCTGCACATGCCCGGCAGCGAACATTCGCGCCGAAAGCTAAAGGTTGGCCGCAAAAACCGTCAAGCCAAAAGCCAGACGGACGATTTTAGATTTTCAATTTCGGGTTTCCGATTTCCGATTTTGGATCTCAGAATGGCCGGCAGAAAGGCAACGCGAAAAACCGAAATGGCTGTGTCTCACCACCTCGCGCGATGGGACAAATGTAAGGGCGCAGCACGCCGGGCCCAACAACTTTCATTCCTTCCAGTTGACAGTTGCCGCCGAGAAACCGAGCGTTCTCTTCGGCGTTTCTATCCCGTGTATCGCGTTCCAGGAGCTTCTTATGCCGCTCACCTCCGGCAGCATTTCGTTTCGGCTGTTTCACGTCGAGGGCGAAGTTGCCCCTGATCTGCGCCGTGCTTATGACACACCACTTCGCCGCTATAGTTTCCGCCCAATTGCCGTCGAGAAAGGCGAGACGCGCTCGGTCGGCTGGGTCAACCCGCGCCAAGTTCTCGACGCAGACGTCAGCATGGACAAACTGCGGGTCGGGCCGTGGGTTCTTCTGGCGCTTCGCCAGGATCGCCTGGCACTCAACGCCCGGCTTTTCCGCGCCAAGCGCGATCTGGCTCTCGCCGAGGCTGCGGCAAAGGCCAGAAAAACCCGCCTGTCCAAGAACGAACGTCTGGTGATCGAGGAACAGGTCCGGCTCGACATGCTCCGCTGCCAGACGCCCTCGACCCAGATCATCGAAGCCGCGTGGCGGCCCGACGAGGAGCGAGTTTACGTGGCCGCTTCGTCGGAAGCAGCCGCGTTGGTCTTTACCGAAATGTTCGCCGTGACGTTTGGCCTGAGCCTTGTGCCGGCCGTCGCTGGAGTGAGCGCGATCCGGTGGGCTGAGCGCCATGGAGCCGCCGGTCAGTTGGCGGAACTGACGCCGACTGTTTTTGCAAAGCGCCTCGATGAGCGGCTTCGGAAACAGGCTGAAACCTGATTTCCAATTTTCAATTTTAGATTTTGGATTTTCGATTGCGGGAAAATGCAAAGACGTCCATGGCGGGCTTGTGGACTTCGGACCCTTGACCATGGACAGCCAAGTGCTGACCGCTGATTGCTAACTCGCACGAGCTTTCGACCACGACCACGAACAGGGAGACAAGTATGGGACTGCTTGAACAAATCGCGCGCGGCGCATTCCTGGGCGAAGAGTTTCTGACGTGGCTTTGGTATCTCAGCGAAACGGCGCGCGAGCCAATTGCCATTCCCAGAGTCGGCGCCTGCCAGATCGTCCTGGGACAGGAAATGATCCTCGGCGATGAGGGCGGCAACGCGCAGACCGTTGTTTTGCGCGGCGACATGCCCAGCGCCTCCACCGAAGCGCGCGAAGCACTAGCCTCCGGTAAGCGATTACGGCGCGCAAAGTTCTATCTGACGATCGAAGGAGTCCAATGGGGATGCACAATCGTGGGAACGACGCTTGCCATCTCAGGGTTGCGCGTACCGTCGGCCGCAGGCGCGGATTTCGACACCCACTGTCTGTCGCGCCTCGGAACCATCGAACAACTCCACCGCACCGTCCAATGGCTGTTTGAGCAATTCCTCGAACGCCGCCTCGACCCCAACCGTTGGCAAACCGAAACGCGCGCCGTGGGCAAATGGGTAACGGAAAAGCATTAGCGCCCGTCTCGGCTTGTCTTTACGCTCCACGAATCATTGCCACTGCTGCGTAAAGACCTTACTGCGGACGACGCGGCGGACGCCGAGTGGCAAAAGTTGTCTCTGACGTCTCTTGACCGGGCTGTGCTGGCTCTGCGCTCTCTACAGCTCATCCCTAACGTCCCGTTATTTTTCCTGTGGTTTGGATGCTTTCGGCAGCTGGCGCACGAAGCGGGCGCGGGCGGGGAGGTGGCGACCGCCGAGCGTGGTCCATTTCTTATAGAGATTCTTTTCCACGCAAAACAGAACCGCCATGTGGCTGCGCGTCGGATAGGGCGTCCGATAAGGATCAAAATCGAGCCGATAGACCAGGTAATCACAAATGTCACGCCACGCCTGCCGGCTGGCACGAATCTCGTCTTCGATCGTCATATTTCGCAGTCCGGCGCAGTCGCCGATCCATCCCAGCGGTCGGCCATGAGCGTCCGTTATGGTTGCGCCGCGATATTGCTTGGGCACCAGCACCATCCAGATATCGAACAGTCTGCGAAACGTCGCCAGCAGTGGTTCCTGATGCCACCATTCGCGAAACGGCACGCGCCGAACCACGTGGGTCTGGAGCAACCAGGGATACTTCGCAAGCGCCTGATCCTCGCGATGGTTCGGATCGAGGTATTCGTCGAGAATAATGATGGGCGAGGCGGGAAGAATCGGCCCCGACCGCATCATTCGCCAGTGGCGAAAATACCACTGCGCGGGCCAGAGCGAATCGCCCTCAACGACCAATGGGAAACGCTCAATCGGACGACCGCCTGCGCGAGCAACGATGTCATGCGCTTCGGCGACCATCGCCTTGTAGTCGGCTGTTGTATGGGTATAGACGTGACGCTCGGCGGGATTGGCCTTGTTGACGAAGCTGAGCCGCAACGCAACAGCGACAGTGCCGATAAAGGCCGCTGCCAGAAACGCCGAACCAATCGCGCGCGGGAAACCTGATCGGGCATAGACCAGTAGCGGACGAAGTATATCCGAGAAATGGATCGCGTCTTGTTGCGATCGCTCCAGGACCGCACCGCAGGCGTTCCGGGCAATCTCCTGGGCGAACATCGCCGCGGCAACAATCATCGGGAAAGCAATGTGGAACGAAATCCAAGGCACCTTCTCTCCCGCATAGGAATAGGCCAGAAAGGAAATCAACGTCCACCAAACGAAGAAGCTTTCGAGCCAACGCCGCTCCATTGTTAAAACCACGCAAGCCGCGGCACCGAGAACAAACACTTCGATCGCCATCCACAAATGCCAGCCGCGTGTCATGTGGGCAAATGCAGTGAAGTCGAGTGGGAATGTGTAGGGCCAAAACACGGCGAAGAGTATGGTGCTCCAGGCCACCCATCCCCAGGCGATCCACCCGCGCAGCCACTCGGCTCGGCGTAACGTTCGTCCAACGCCCCACAGAAACAGTGCGAGGAAAAGGAACTCGTAAATCGCCAGGATTGGGACATAGTAGTGGAACTCGCCGTAGATGCGGTGCTCAGCGTGCTGGCCCGCCCAATAGCGCAAGGCCTCAATCGGCCCGTCGGCGTGTTCGGGATGGCGGAGAAACGTCGTGAACAAAGTGACGATAAGAAACAATCCCGCGGCCAGTCCAATCGCCGTGACTAAACCGAATAACCTCCCAAAGCTGGGCCGCTGGCTCACCAGTCGCGCCAGTCTCTCTCGCAGCGACGATGGCCTCCCGCTGATTGCTTCCACCAATGCGACGCCCAGAGGGAATGTTGCCGCCGTGAAAAGAAAGACCACATAGGTCTCCTTGATGCAGATCATCCACGCCACCGCCACCAGCGCCAGAAACCAAAGCCGAATGCGACCGTGTTGTAGGAAACGAACGGTACATAGAACAAAAACCATCGCTGCCAGCGTGAATGGAACATCATTTCGATTGAAGCGCGAATAGAAAAGCACCGTCGGCGATACGGTCAGAAAAGCAACCGCAAGCCAGGCCGCGAGATTGCCGAGTTGATCGCGCAGTCGCCACACGACCAAGATCAACAGGGTTCCGGCAACGGCGCTCCAGAGCCGTGCGGTGGCGTCGCTGTCGCCGAAAAGAAGAAAGATCAGCGCCGACATGTCTTCGAGGAAAGGGCCGTGAAGCACCGGCTCGTAGTCGTAGTCGCCCGTGGTTCGCAAGAAAAAGCCGCGCTGGGCAAACATGCTCTCGTCGTGATGCAACGGCTTGCCGCCAAGCGCCCAGAACCTCGTGGCAAATAGAACAAGGATGATTGTCACCAAGACGAAGATGCCCCGGCCATCGTAGTGCAGTTGCGGTTCGGTCACGACTTTGACGGTATCGGCAGTCGGTTGGAAACGACTTTCCTCGGACCTCCCCGGACGGTGAGATAGGGCTGATTGTTTTGTCCTTCCTTTATCCAAAGATCAGTCTCCGCGATTGGTTCGAAGGAAAATGGTGTTGCCACTGGAAAAGGCTTGTGAGAATCTCTGGATCAAGTATCTTCCGGCTGAAGGTCCGTAGAGGGTGCGCTCGAGCTTTCCCAATACAATATAATCAATATGATGAAGACCGATAATCTTTGCTATCGCCCCATCCTCTTCTGATTTGTAAAGCGTATTCAAATCCTTGATTCGGAGGCCCATCTCGCTCCATACGGGTACGGTCTGGGCTGAATTCTGGGACGACCGAACGTGGCTCCGCCAATTGGCTTCATGCTGAGGCCAGGCAACAACGGTGCAAAGACCAGTAAATGTTGCGATGCGACCTTGGACAGAGTAGGCACTTGTGCCCACACATCCTTCGGCTATGACCGGCTTGTCGGCGATTGTTCGATTGATCCATTCGATCAGCTCGTACTCGTCGCGATTCACGGAAGCATAGTAGCGAACAGCGTCAAGAGCGGGTCCCGCCGGCAAGGCTATACGTTCACGGAATTTCACACGCATTTGCAGCTCGCGTTGCCTTGCCAAGGTGGCCGCATAAGGATAGACGAACCCCATGGCCAAAACGACGGCCAACGCCGCCCGTGGCCACAAGACTCGAATATGCATCAGGCTACGCCAGCCACCTTCCAGCCGCGGCAGAATCGTCGCAGCCGTTGCCGCAAAACTCAATCCATACAGCAGCCAGACAACATTATAGGTCTTGAAGACCGTATTATAGCGCTCAAAAGGCCCGGCGTAGCCATCATCCACAACCCATACCTCGGCGAAGAGCGAAAGAAAGAAGGCCACCGCAGAGAGCATGCCGACAGCTGCGAAAACGGGGGTATCTCGTGTCCTCGACACGGCAGCTGCACTTTGCGTGTGCCGCAACTCAACGATCACAAGTATTAACGCAAATACGATCATTGCTGCGAGAAAGAACTGAAGGAAGTATTGTTGCGCGAACAGAAGAACATAGAGGGCGACGAGATAGGAGACTCCCAAGAGATTCGCCCAAAAGCGGCGGCGCGATTCTTCGCAACGGCGCACATGGGCAACCAGTCGCGCATGAATTGCCAATGTCAGAGGGATGAGCAGAAAGCCAAAATGCACCATGTAGTCCTTGAACTCGGACAGATGGGTTGAGCCGAGCCACTTAAGGGGACCGATGTAGAATGCCTTGGGATCGCGTTCGACGCCGAGGGGAACCGTAAATGTTGCCAGATGAGGGAACAGGAGAACTCGGGCAATAGCCACTACCAGCGCGACAAACACCGGCGCCTGAAAAAGTCGCAAGGACCAGGGACGCTCAGTGGCAAGTGACCTGACCATGAGAATCGCGGCGATGAGCAATCCCAGTGAGGGTACGTCCCAGGTGTTAGTCATAGCAGCGACAGCTAGCAGAAGACCAAGGAACGCCGCCGTGAGAACCATCGGCCAACCTTCGCGTCGCCACCATTTCCATTGAAGCATATCACGGAGGCCCTTGCCGACGAATGGAAACAGAAAGGCAATCGCGAGCGTAAGGAGATAGGAGTGGAACGAGATGCCATGGGCATGGAAATCGCCGACGATAAATGTAAAAAAGGGGAACTCAGTGATCGGGCCGGCGAGCTGGCCGTTGACGATTGTGCCTTCGACAATCCGCGAGGCGTTCCAATACTGATAGTTATTCAGGCCTTCGAGCAAAAGCTGCAAAAAACCATAGGGCGTTCCCATGACCGGGACAGCATAGGCGGCGAGCAAACCCGCTCCGAGGCGTCGTGTCAGGAGAAGGGCGAGCGAGAAAGCATTGGCCGCAACAAGGGCAAACGTAGCTGCCTGGCCAATGTTGAAGCCGATGCGCGGTGGGATAAACGCCATCTTGCAAAACGCCGCCCACTCGAAATGGCCGAAGTAGTAGTAGTTGATCGGATAGCCGGCGAGCCATGTGTCGCGCGGTGGCATGTGGCGCTCGCGATAGAGACTATTCAGCAGTGCGAGGTTGGTAAACTTCTCCGAAGCGCTCATGTCATAGTCGCGCCCGCGCTCGTCAAAGCGAAATGTTGCGTCGGGAGTGAGCGCGCGCACGCGGCAAAACAAAAGGAACCCAGCCAAAAAGACCGCCTCGCCGATCAAGATGGCTCGACGATGTTTGCGCAAAGCATGCAGGAACTCGGCAAAACCTGTTCGCGCACAACCGTAACCAGTGATAGCCAGAACCGCCCAAACCACCCATACGGTCGGCGCGGCAATCGGCACGCCTATGAAACCCAAAAGCCATGTTGAATAGGAGACGAGAACCAAGCCGAGCGACTTAGCCAGCGGAACCGCCAGGTCGGGAGGCCAGGGGTGCCGTGGTTCGAGCGAGTTCTCCGAGTCGCACCATCGCAGGCAGGCCAGCAACCAGGGCCATGCCGCGACCGCCATCAACTGGAGGACGATGTAAGACCGGACCACCAGGAGCAAGTCGGACAAGATGGAACCTCGCGTGCAGTCAGAGAGTTTCTCCCATCTCCTTCAAACCGATTGTCGGGCCGACAGTAGAAAGCGAAGTTTCAGGTTTCAAGTTTCAAGTTTTGGGGTATGGACAGAAGCGAACAGATTTTCGCTACAAATCGAAAGGCCCGTTCTGTGCGCCACTTCGTGCTTGAAGTGGCCGCGTTGTTTCGCTACTCCGCACTGCGGGCAGAATGAACAAAGACTAACCCCTCGGAGAGAGCTGTGAAAGTGATGTTGCTCAGACGGCCCGCGCCGGCCGAGCAAAGGCCATTGGAACTGGCAGACGTGGCAATGCCGACACCTACCGAAGGCGAGGTTCGCATCGAGGTCGAGGCGTGTGGGCTGTGCCATACCGACCTTCACACGGTCGAGGGCGAGTTGAAACTACCCAATCTGCCTGTGATTCCCGGCCATCAGATCGTGGGGCGAGTCGAAGCCACGGGGCCGAACGTCGAGCGGTTTCGTGTGGGTGATCGTGTCGGAGTGCCGTGGCTCTACTCGACATGTGGTCGGTGCAAGTTTTGCACAAGCGGGCGCGAAAACCTTTGCGAGAGCGCCCGTTTCACGGGACTTGATGCCGATGGCGGCTACGCGCAATTCATGGTGGTCCGCGCCGACTTTGCCTATCCAATTCCCGAAGGCCTGACAGCGCAACAAGCCGCTCCCCTGCTCTGCGGTGGCATCATTGGATTTCGATCGCTGCGACTGTGCGGCGCCGAACAAGGCGGACGGCTGGGCCTCTATGGGTTCGGCAATTCGGCCCACATGGCGATTCAGGTGGCACGCCACTGGGGATGCGAAGTCTTCGTCTTTACGCGAAGCGAAGAACATCGCCGATTGGCCGGTGAACTGGGAGCCACCTGGACGGGCCATGCCGAGGACACGCCGCCGGCAAAGCTCGACGCCGCCATCATCTTCGCTCCCTCGGGACGGTTGATTCCTGAAGCGCTTCGCGCAATGGACAAAGGCGCCACGCTCGCTTTGGCCGGCATCCATATGACACCGACGCCCGAGATACCCTACTCGCTCCTCTACGATGAACGTGTTGTGCGCTCGGTTGCCAACAGCACGCGACAGGACGCGAGGGATTTCCTTGCGCTCGCCGCCGAAATTCGAATTCGAACCGAAGTGCAAACCTTTCCGCTTGAGCAAGCCAATGAAGCACTTCTGCTGCTCAAGCGAAGCGAGATTTCAGGTTGCGGTGTTCTATTGATAAAAAGGTGAAACCGCCGGCACGGGAAGAACACGCCGGGCAAACCAATTGAGGGCGACCATGGAAAAAGTCAAAACAGAAGGCATCCATAAGAACGTAGGCTTGGTGCTTGGCATTGTATTCTTTGTGACTTTGCTCAATGTGCATTTTGGCGCCGATCCGCGCATCCATCGCATGGCCGCCATCGCCGCTCTGATGGCGACGTGGTGGATCACCGAGGCCATCCCTCTGGCGGCCACCTCGCTCATGCCACTTGTCCTGATGCCATTTCTCAAGATTGTGGAGCCGGAAAAAGTCGCGCAGTCCTACATGAACGACTATATCTTTCTGTTCATGGGAGGATTCACAATCGCGCTGGCCATGGAGCGTTGGAATTTGCACCGCCGTCTGGCGATGCACACAATCCGCCTGGTCGGCGACCAGCCACGTCAGCTCATCCTGGGCTTCATGATCGCGACGGCCTTCATCTCGATGTGGATTTCGAATACGGCCACGGCAATGATGATGATGCCAATCGCACTGTCGGTCGTGTTGCTGGCCGAAGAGCGCGAAAAGAACGAAAACAACGAAAGACAAGAGCGCTTCGCGGCGCGCTTCGGTCTGGTTTTGATGCTGAGCGTCGCTTACGCCGCAAGCATTGGGGGAATGGGGACTCTGGTCGGAACACCGCCCAATGTGATTTTCGCCTCGCGCTTCCGTGCGGAGTTCCCCGGGGCACCGGAAATCGCGTTCACGCGGTGGATGTTAATCGCCTTTCCATTCGCGGTTGTTTTCTTGCTCATCTCGTGGGTCTTGCTCACGTTTGTGCTCCATCCTCTGCGTGGGGGGCGGTTCTTGGGCGGTCGCGAGGCAATCCGCCGCGAGATGGCGCAACTGGGACCGATCACTCGCACCGAGGTCTGTGTCCTAATTGTTTTTCTTTGTGCCGCTTTCCTATGGGTTTTTCGTGCTGGAATTCAAATTGGGAATGTAACGATCCCCGGCTGGGGAAACATTCTGGGGTTGATCGGAGGCAAAACTTCGTGGGTCAGCGACGGAACGGTTGGCATGCTGGCGGGATTGTCGCTGTTCTTCATCCCATCGGGGCAGAAGAAAGGCGAGCGGCTGGTGGACTGGAAGACCGTCGAGCGCTTGCCGTGGGATGTTCTCTTTCTGTTCGGTGGGGGATTTGCGCTGGCCGACGGGTTCGTCGCTTCAGGCTTGTCCGACTGGGTCGGCCAACAGTGTCGCTCGTTTGGGCAATTGCCCATCCCAGGGCAAATCTTCGCCGTTTCAGGCGTTACAACCTTTCTCAGCGAATTGGCGTCGAATACGGCAACGGCAAACATGGTATTGCCAATTCTGGCAGGGGTGGCGCGTGCGATCGAGGTCAATCCCCTGATGCTGATGTTTCCCGCCACGATCGCGGCGTCATTTGGCTTCATGCTGCCGGTAGCTACACCACCCAACGCGATCGTTTTCGGGACGGGCTATGTGCCGATGGGGGCGATGGTGCGCACCGGATTTCTGCTCGACTTCATTGGGATGTTTCTTCTCGTGCTGTTTATGTACTTTGTGGCGATTCCGTTTTGGCAGATTGACCCGGCGCAGTTGCCCGCCGCATGGTTGGTCGCGAAGCCGTGAGCAGAAAGGTCAGAGGCTAGTAGTTCTTCACGCCGTAACTGATGGAAAAACGTGGCATGTCCGCCTCGGGCGGATTGCCCATGAAGATTCACGGCCAAGATGGCCGTGCCACAACGGGCGTTTGGCAGGCCAAGAGCCTGCCGAACGCTATGAAGTTATCCATCAACGTGGACGTGACAGAGTACTAGACGCGAGAGGCAAAAGAAAGAGAACGAAAACGATAAGATGGAAAAGCCTTCGGACTCGAGTGATCAACTCAAAACTCGCGACTCGAAACTCCCAACTTTGTTCTACCATTGGCTCGGCGGGATGATGCGAATCCCCATTCGGTCAGCCGAAAAGCGCATCCCCCGAATGTCGCTCTGAGGACCCTCGTCGTAATAAACGCAGTAGATCGTTCCATCGGAAAGTTCGATCATGCTCGGATAGGCGCCGCCGACACGGTCGAGCTGCGCATTTTCGCTCCACGTTTTCCCATTGTCGAGACTGTAGTGGAGACTGGTCCCGGGATGGCGATGGCCCATCAGAAGAATGCCTTTGCTGGTCCGCAGGAAATAGATGGACTGGGCGAGAAAACCTGTGGCCACCGGCGTGGACCAACTTCGTCCGCCATCGTGCGACCATGAGAACGCCGCCGTCGTTCCGCCCGCAATCGCTCGCAGCCCGGCAAGCAAATCCCCGCCGGGCAACTCGACAATATCCGGCTCGGCAGCCAGTTCGATGGGGCCGTCCTTGCCGATCGGAATCGGCTCGGACCACGTGTGGGCATTGTCGGTCGAAAAGGAAATGCCGCCGTAACCTTTCCCCTTCGTCTGATAGGGACCAACATAATATAAGGAAAGAGCCAATCGCCCGTCCGAAAGAATTCGGATTGGCGAGCTACATGCCCACTGCTTGAACAGGGGTTGCTCGCCGCCCCAAGTATGGCCGCCGTCGGTCGAATGAACCAGCGCCGAATGGACAAACTGGTAACCCTTGCCACCGGGGCCGGCTTGGTGGGAGAAGTAGTTGCAGACAAGCGTGCCGTCGGGCAACTGAACAAGCGAAGGATCGCGGTCGTCGCGCGGTGTATCCACGACGATCGTCGGCTGAGACCAGGTCTTTCCGTCGTCGCGACTGCGAACCATGCAGATGCGTCCGGCGTTCGGGCACGTTGCGGGCATCTTCCCGCCGGGTCCATAGCTGGGAAGCGAAACATGGCCGAAGCCGGCATAAAAGACGCACAACAGCTCCCCGTCGCGGGTTCGACATACGTCGGGGAATGCCTCATACCCGCCCGCTCCGGCATCGTGACAGATCGTGATGTGGTTTCGCGCAGACTCGCCAGCCTCGGCATGACGCAATCCCGCAAGGCCCACGGCCACCAACATTGCCAATAGCGGTGCTGAACGCATCACGCGATCGCTCGCGCCCATCGCACATCACCCCCATGCCCAATCGGAGCTCGCCTCGCTGGCCAAAACTATGTGCGCATTCCTACACGCAAAGGCAAGCAAGAATAGGCAACCATAGATTGCGTTAAATCGGTGGGAGGAATCTGCGAATTCGGCGTAATCTGTGGTTCCTCTTCATTGCCCGTGCTTGCGTGCCAGTTCGAGCGCTTTCTGAACGGCTTGTTCGGGCGTTTGGACGGGGAAGAACAGGTTAGGGTCCACGTCGCCGGCCGCCGTAAGGTCCCACGTCTCTAAGCCAACGACCGGTTTCTCCAGTTTCAACGCGGCGGCGATTTCGTTGAGCGTTCCATAGCCGCCACTGATGGCGATCAGAACGTCGCTGGCTCGGACAATGATGACATTGCGGGCAATGCCCAACCCTGTGGCAATTGGGACGGCGACATAGCGATTGGCCGAGCGTGGGTCATCGCCGGGCAGGATAGCGATGGTCAAGCCGCCTGCTTCCGCCGCTCCCTTGCATGCGGCCTCCATGACACCACCGAGTCCCCCACAAATCAAATGAGCGCCGGCTTTGGCGATCCGACGCCCAACCTCTTCGGCCAGCGCGTAAATCTCACCGACCGCCGTGTTGCTCCCGATCACACCGATGATCCGCGCCACGGTCAGCCCTCAACCCTTACTTCGACGCCCCTGTCCAGAAGGCCTCAAACGCCACCCCGCGGCCGGGCTTCTGTTCGCCGCTGACAGTCCCGTTCGCCGGGTCACAATTGAGCGCCGACAGCGCCGGTTCCCATCTGATAGGAGGCCGGCCGCCAGCCATCCGGCGCGTAGGTCCACCGTGTTTCGCCAAACGGGTCCAAGCGTAAGTCGGCCCTGACGTACGAGACTTTGGCTCGCGTTCGTGTTCCTCTCAAAACACGATGTAGTCAGACGCGCCCGGGCCCAACCGCAGGATGTCGCCCACGCTGACAGTGCCATTTGTCGGATCGTAGAAAGCACCCAGACCTAATTTCCGATTCATATCCTGCACACGGTCAGGACCTACGCTCTGCAGCAGGTACCAAAATCCTCGCGCGCGCATCTGGGCAACAAACCCCTTCCACGGGCCCCACCCGTCGGGCATCCAGTCGTAAGGAGGATTGCCTCCAACACCCCTGCCCCACGTATTCCATAGCGCCTGATAGTGAATATACAGGCCACTATTACCGAGGTTGATACCTCCTGTTGACCGCGGGTCCAAAAACGGGTCGGGAGGCATCGAAGTGATGTACGCAACGGGTGTGGTCAGAGCCGCGAACCAGGGACGGAAGTCGGGCGGAACCGGCCCGCGGCCGGGGTCGTCAACGTGCAGCGGGTAACCGTTGTGATCCACGAAATAGGCCTCCATCGCTGTGGCTATGCTTCGCATGTCTGCCCGGACACGCGAGACTTTCGATCGCACTTGCGCCTCAAGAAAGTTCGGCACAGCGATCGCTGCCAGAATGGCGATGATCGCCACCACGATCAGCAGTTCGATCAGGGTGAAACCTTTCTTGTAGCTCATGCGTTTTCTCTTTTCTTGATCTTTTTCTTCCTTTTTGTATCAACCGCAGCCGATTTCTGAAAGGCCGCACGAGGCCGTTGCCGGCCGCGATTCCTAATTGGTGACGCCCGTGAAGAAACCCTTGTTGGTCAGGTGGATTTCCCCCTTGGACACCGTGCCGTTGGTCGGGTCGTAAACGTTATTCGGGTTATTGTTGGCGACCATGGTTGAAATCATAGGCGTTCCGATGACTCTGTCCGGGCCGATCGAACGCAAATACCAGAGATAACCCTTGCGGGGCATTGCCGCCCGGGTGCTCGTTGCTGTAGCCCAGTACTCGCAATGCTGGTACTCGTAATAGTCGAGTGCTTTGCTCCTATTGCCCGCTGTGTCGACCACGGTGACAGCAATGGTGAACGGATCGCGCGCCACAGAACCGAGGTAGGCTACCGGCGAGGTCATTCTGTTGTATGCGTAATGGCGCGTAACCGCGTCCCACAGGTTCAGCACCTCACTTCCCTCGTTAAACCCGATGGGGCCGCGGTTCCAGTCCACCGCGTACGACTCAATCGCCACGGCGATGGTTCGCATGTCTGACTTTACCCGCGAGACTTTTGCCCGAACCTGCGCCTCCAAGAAGTTCGGCACTGCGATCGCTGCCAGGATGGCAATGATGGCCACCACGATCAGCAGTTCGATCAGGGTAAAACCCCTTGTCTTCATCTCTTTTCACCTGCTTTTCCTAGATTCCAATCGAGCGCCTTTAGGCCGATTATTTCGAATCCGACTACTTCGAGCAGGCAGCGTAGAGCGCAGTGTAGAGGCTGCCTCCCGGCAGCTGTCCGCCGACGCGAAAAATCTCTCCCCGACTGACCGTCCCATTGGTGGGGTCATAGACGATGGCCAAAATGCCCGGTGCGTCGTTGGGATCGGCGCCTCGCCAAGGAAAGCCAGTATCACCACTGACGACGAACGGATCCCGACTGTCCTTGATGTTATCCGGTCCGTTGGACGCAAGTATAAAGCAATCGGCCGGGAACGCCTCTGCGTTGCTGGTCCAAGGGTCATCTGTGCACCGCCTGTTGCCGGAGTTGCCGGTGCCCAGATCGAAAATGTTCCACCTCTTGGTTTGCGGCTGCCCCGAGACGCGCGCTTCGCCAAAGGGAGTCAAGGGAATGCTGGTCATGTAAGCCACCGGAGTGGTCAGCTCCGCGAACCCGCCCCACTGCCCCCGGTCCCAAGGATTCGCCGCGGCGCGGTTGCTGTGAGTGTAGGTGTTCCAATCCAGGCGATAGGCTTCTTCGGCGACCGCAATCGTTCGCATGTCGGTTTTGCTGCGAGAAACCTTGGCCCGCGTTTGCGCCTCCAAGAAGTTCGGCACTGCGATCGCTGCCAGGATGGCAATGATTGCCACCACGATCAGCAGTTCGATGAGCGTGAATCCTTTTCGGTACTTCACGGTCGTTCTCCTTTTCTTGGTCGTCCTGATCTTCTTCTCCGCTTTTGTATCAAGCGCAGCCGATTTCTGAAAGGCCGCACGAGACCGTTGCCGGCCGCGATGCCTAATTGGTGGCGCCTGTGTAGAAGCCCTTGTTGGTCAGGTGGATTTCCCCGTAGGAGACCGTGCCGTTGGTCGGGTCGTAAACGTTTGCCGGGTTCTTGTTGACGACCATGTCGTGAATCATAGGTGCTCCGACGACTCTATCCGGGCCGACCGAACGTAAATACCAGACGTAACCTTTCCCGTAAAATTGCCTCATCCTGGCCAATACCTCGCAATGCTGGTACTCATAATGGTCGAGCGAACTTCCTTTGTACGCGCCCGAAGTTATGTTGTACACGTTGACATTTACAGAGAACGGATCACGTGGCACGGAAGTTATGTAGGCAACCGGCGTAGTGAATCTGTTGTAAGCGTAATGGCGCGTGAGCTCGTTCCACAGGCCAAAAATCTCACTTCCCTCGTTAAACCCGATGGGACCGCGGTTCCAGTCCACCGCGTACGACTCAATCGCCACGGCGATGGTTCGCATGTCTGACTTTACCCGCGAGACCTTGGCCCGCACCTGGGCCTCCAAAAAATTGGGCACTGCAATAGCCGCCAGGATGGCAATGATTGCCACCACGATCAGCAGTTCAATGAGCGTGAATCCTTTCTTGTAGCTCATGTGTTTTTTCATTTCTTGATCTTTTTCTCCCCTTTTGCATCAACCGCAGCCGATTTCTGAAAGGCCGCACGAGGCCGTTGCCGGCCGCGATGCCTAATTGGTGGCGCCTGTGTAAAAGCCCTTGTTGGTCAGGTGGATTTCACCATAGGAGACCGTGCCGTTGGTCGGGTCGTAAACGTTATTCGGGTTCTTGTTAACGACCATGCCCGCAAGATAGGGCTGTCCGACCACTCTGTCTGGCCCCACCGACCGCAGATACCATAGATATCCCATCCCAAACGCTATGCCCATGTCGCTGGTCGTACCTGCCTGCCACTGCATGTGCTGGTACTCGTAATTCGGGAGCACCTTGAACTGCTGCTGATTTGGATTATAGACTAAGACCCTTAGTGCGAAGGGATCCAGCGCCGGGGAGGTAATGTAAGCCACCGGCGAGGTAAGAGCGTTATAGCAATAGTGGCGCGTGTCTTCCGTCCACAACCCCAGGGACCTTCCTTCGTTTCCGCCAATCGGGCCACGGTTGTAGTCCACCGTATAGCATTCGATGGCGACGGCGAGCGAGCGCATGTCCGTCATGGCGCGCGAAACCTTGGCCCGCGTTTGCGCCTCGAGAAAGTTGGGTACTGCGATCATCGCCAGAATCGCAATAATGGCCACAACGATCAGAAGTTCAATCAGTGTGAAACCTTTCTTGCAGCTCATGTGCTGTTCTCCCTTCTTGGTTTTCATCCTTCTTCATATCCTTTTCAAGCCAAGCGGCATTGCGCCATGAAAACTCAACGATGTGGCTTTGCAGCTCCTGAAATGAGAGAGTTGACACCATCTTTCACAGATTTCCCTGCCTGCAAGGCGCAAATCAGACGGGCGGCGAATTGTCGAACGTGTATTCGCCTTTGTTTGTCCGAATAATGAATCCTTTGCTTACCGTCCCGTTAGTTGGATCGTAAACAAAACCCGGAGCGATGCCCCGAAGCACGTCCTGCATGGACGGATCATTGTCGGTTGGGCGGCGGACACTGACCGGACCGATGGAATTGACCCCCCACAGGTATCCGCGAAGACGGCACCGGGCATAGGCCGTGGCGCTGAATTCATTGTGTGAGCGGAACTCGTAAACCCTTCCTTCCCTGGTGCCCTGACTACTCTCGACATAAAATGGGTCCACCAGGAGCGACGACAGGTACGCAATGGGGGTCGTCAGTTTTGCATGTGCATACAGGCGTGCCACATCACCTGGGAGGCCCAGCTTTGATGCCCAATCGTTGCTGCCGAGAATCGTGTTGTTATTATCCACCAAATAGACCTCAATGGCAACCGCCAGCGTGCGAAGGTCGTTCTTGACCCGCGACACTTTGGCCCGCGTTTGCGCCTCGAGAAAGTTGGGCACGGCAATCATGGCCAGAATGGCGATAATCGCCACGACAATCAACAGCTCGATAAGGGTGAATCCTCGGTTCCTGCGAAACATCTGAATCTCCTCCTTTCTTGGCAGCAGCTCTTGAACGTTTGAACGTTTTGCGGACCTGCCGGTTCACATCCTCGTTGTGTCTCAGTTCTTTCTTACATCACCCCCTGAGATAGTGAGCGTCCTCCAAAGCCGTCGTCCCAGTCCGGTGTAAACCCGCACCTGAATCCTCGACCGTCGCACTATCGGTCTGGGTGAAAGAAGACAGTTCGATCCCTACTTTGCCGCGGCAGCCCAGAGAACCTCATACGCCATTCCAGACGGCTTCTGCCCGCCGGGACGATACATCTCGCCCCTGCTGACCGTCCCGTTGGTCGGATCATAAATCCTCTCTAGCACAGGCACCGGATCGTTCGGATCAATGTTTTTCCACGGCCAGCTGCCGGTGGTAAAGTTCCCTGTGCTGTCCTCCGAGTTATCGGGACCATCACACTCCACGATGAACGTATCTGCGGGAAAACCGCTGGGCTTGCTGCCCCAGGGCAGACCAGTATTATCTCGGGATTGCGAGTTTCCACAGCCCAACCGAAAGCTGTTCGGTCGCCACTGTGCCCGGTTAGTCCACACACGCGACACGCCAAAGGGGCTCCAAGGGATGCTGGTTATGTAGGCCACGGGCGTGGTCAGCTCTTGGAAGCCTCCCCATCTCCCTTGGCCAGTCCCGCCGCCGGAGGCGTAGGGGTTGGCATCGGCGTTGTTCTGGTGGGTGTAGCTATTCCAGTCCACACGATAGGCTTCTTCGGCCACGGCGATGGTTCGCATATCGGTCTTGGCCCGCGAGACCTTGGCTCGCACTTGTGCCTCGAGAAAGTTGGGCACGGCAATCATGGCCAGAATGGCGATAATCGCCACGACAATCAACAGCTCGATAAGGGTGAATCCTCGGTTCCTGCGAAACATCTGAATCTCCTCCTTTCTTACCAGCAGGTCTTAAACGTCTGAACGCTTTGCGCGCCTGCTGGTTCATATCCTCGCTTGTGCCTCAGTTCTTTCTTACATCACCTCCTGGCTTCCCGCTCTCGGGGTCTCGCCGAGGAAAACGACGCCACACGCGCAATCGGCTGGAAAAAACCACTGCTTGCTGAGCGTGCGAAACCTACTCTGCGCGCAGCGGCTCGGTCGTGGCAATCTACTTCTGGCTCGCCAGAGAGTAGAAAATCTGAAGCGCCGGCCCCGGCGGCACCACGCCTCCCACGCGGAAAATTTCGCCGCTACTGACCGTCCCGTTCGTTGGATCGTAGAAGGCGTTCACGAGATTCACAACGGAAGTGTTGGCCGGCCACGGGTACGAGCCGGTAGCGGGCGCTGGTCCGCTCCCGCCGGTATTATCGTCATGATCGGGGCCGTCGGATTCGATCTCATATGTATCGCTCGGCATTCCTATTGTAGTGTGTCACAATTGTCTTGAATAACATAAAGTTCTGATGCATGCTCTCCCCCCATGAGACTCTTGTAGGAGGAGAGACGATGCACAGGTTGAACGTGGACGCGGAAACGAGAGAACAACTGCG